>Ga0209705_10000777_pt1 | contig 16747 bp, 15 predicted proteins | sample PPLLaktember2015_5_FD_187262 | JGI IMG/M metagenome (GOLD analysis project Ga0209705, IMG submission 187262) | Freshwater sediment microbial communities from Prairie Pothole Lake near Jamestown, North Dakota, USA - PPLs Lake P8 Core (1) Depth... | ecosystem: Environmental > Aquatic > Freshwater... | reverse complement strand
GGTTGATCTCGCCGGCGAGCTCGATGAACTTCGTCTGGTAGTCGACCTCCTTGGCCTTCCAGGTCAGGTAGAACGGGTCGATGGGGATGCAGTGCCCGCCGAGCCCGGGGCCGGGATAGAAGGGCATAAAGCCGAAGGGCTTGGATGAGGCGGCCCGGATGACCTCCCAGACGTCGATGCCCATGCGGTCGAAGATCATCTTCAGCTCGTTGACGAGGGCGATATTGACCGAACGAAAGATGTTCTCCAGGAGCTTGGTCGATTCGGCCGCCTTGGTCGAGGAAACCGGCACCGTCTTGACGATGATCTGGTCGTAGAGCGTCTTGGCCAGCTTGAGGCAGTCCGGGGTGAGGCCGCCGACGACCTTGGGCGTGGTGGCCGTCGAGAAATTCTTGTTGCCGGGGTCCTCGCGCTCTGGGGAGAAGGCCAGGAAGAAATCGCGGCCGCCCTTGAGGCCGCCGGCCTCGAGGATCGGCAGCATCTCCTCGTCGGTCGTCCCGGGGTAGGTCGTGCTCTCGAGAATGACCAGCTGGCCCTGGCGCAGGTTCTCGGCCACGGTGATGGTCGAGTTGAGGACGAACGACAGGTCGGGGCTGCCGTGGCCGTCGAGCGGCGTCGGCACGCAGATGAGGATGGCGTCGACGTCCCGGAGGCCCCGGAAATCCGCCGTGGCCCGGAACTTCTTGCGGCCCAGGAAATCCTTGAGCTCGGCCGCCGAGATGTGCCGGATGTACGTCTTGCCCCGGTTGAGCATGTCGACCTTCTTGGCGTCGACGTCGAACCCGGTGACGTGGAACCCCTTCAGCAGGAACGTCTTCACCAGGGGCAGGCCGACATAGCCAAGGCCGATGACGCCGATCCGGGCTTGCTTCGAGCCGATCTTGTCGAGCAGGGCCGAGGCGAGATTATTCATGATCGAGTGCTCCTTTGCTGATACCAGAGAACGGTTTCTTTGAGTCCTTCGAGGAAAGACAGGCCCGGCGCGAATCCCATGAGCCGGCGGGCCTTGGAGATATCGGCCGTCGAGTGCACGATGTCGCCGGGCCGGGGCGCGCCATGGACCGCCTCGATCCCCGTGCCGAGAGCGTCGTTCACGGCCTCGAGGAGGCCGTTGACGGTGGTCGCGACGCCACAGGCGACGTTGACGGCCTCCCCCCCCGCGGCATCCGATGCGGCGGCCGTGAGGTTGGCCCGGACGACGTCGCCGACGAAGATGAAATCCCGGGACTGCTCGCCGTCGCCGTAGATCGTCGGCCGCTCCCCCCGGAGCATCTTGGTGACGAACAGCGGGATGACGGCCGAGTATTCGGAGGCCGGGTCCTGGCGCGGCCCGAACACGTTGAAATAGCGCAGCGCGACGGCGTTCAGGCCGTGGAGGGCATGGAAGACCTGAGCGTATTTCTCGTCGACGAGCTTGCTGACACCATACGGCGATAGGGGCTTGCCTTCCCGGCCTTCGATCTTCGGCATCGAAGGGTCGTCGCCGTAGACCGCGGACGAAGAGGCCAGGACGAAATTGCGCACGCCGGCGTCCTTGGCCGCCACGAGCATGTTGAGGGTGCCCCGGACGTTGATGGCGTCGTTGAGGAGGGGGTCGGCGACCGAGCGCACGACCGAGGCGAGCGCGGCCTCGTGGAAGACCGTCCCGGCGCCTTCGACAGCCCGGCGGCAGGTCGCGAGGTCCCGGATGTCGCCTTCGACGAATTCGATCCGGGTCCTGATGCCGGCCAGGTTCTCCATCGTCCCCGTCGAGAGGTCGTCGAGCACCCGGACGGAGTCGCCCCGATTGACCAGGGCCTCCGCGATGTGCGAGCCGATAAAGCCCGCCCCCCCGGTAACCAGAAACATCGCCATTTTATTGGTCCCTAAAACGCTGATTATATTAGGTTATTTTAGTCGGTCAACCGAAAAATTGGGGACGTTTCTATTTTCCATCTTATAAATAGAAACGTCCCCATTTAATTCAGAGGAGGCCGAGCTCGCCGAGGCGGCGGAGGACTTTCTGGACGCTCTCGTCGATCGTCTCCTTGTCGGTCTCGAGCACGATCTCGGCGTTGAGCGGCTCTTCATAGGGGTCCGAAATGCCGGTGAACTCCTTGATCTCGCCGCGGATGGCCTTCTGGTACATGCCCTTGACGTCGCGCTGGATGCAGACTTCGACCGGGCACTTGGCATAGACTTCGACGAAGTTGGTCGTTTCCTTCCGGGCCCGGTCCCGCATCTCCCGGTAGGGCGAGATGAACGAGGTCAGCACAGCGACGCCGTTGCGGGACAGGAGCTTGGCCACGAACGTGACCCTTCGGATGTTCTCGTCCCGGTCCTTCTTGGAGAACCCCAGGTCCCGGGTCAGGTCCTGGCGGACGGTGTCGCCGTCCAGGCGCTCGACGCGGCGCCCTTTGTCCTTCAGGATCTCGGCGACCCGGTCCCCGACGGCCGATTTCCCGGAACACGGCAGTCCCGTGAACCACAGGGTGAAGCCATCATGGTCTTCGCACATTCGAGGTCGTTCCTTTCATTCGATTCAAGGCCGGAGGACCCGGCCTTTCAGGCGTTCCGGGGCGGCGAGGCCCAGGATATCGAGCACGGTGGGGGCGATGTCGAGGATGTCGCCGTCGCGCCTCCCCCGCCGCTCGCTCTTCGGGTCGTGCAGGATGTAGATCCCGTGCTGAGCGTGGACGGCGTCGTCGGGCCCGGTGTCGTTCTCGGGAAGATACATCGTCCCGTAGCCGAGCGTGCCCGCCGACCGCCAGTAGAGGTCGTCGAAATAGACCATCAGGTCGGGATACTCGCCTTCGAGCTCCTCGTAGTGTTCCTGGGGCTTGATGACCTTGGTGGCCCAGCTCTCCCCCGCCGGACCCTTGACGCCCTCGAGCTCGCGCAGCAGCTCGTCCCGGACCTTTTCGTAGTCCTCGGCCGGGATGATCCCCTGCGGCTCGCGGCCCTCGACGTTGAGGAAGACCCGGGCATAATAGCCGCCCCAGGCCCAGGCCCGGGTCTTGTCCCAGTCGATGGCCAGGTCGTCGAGGCTGGTCGGCTTGGCCGGCCGTTCCTTGACCGCGAGCCAGCCCTTGTCGATGAGCCACTCGTTGACACAGAACGCGCCCTTCATCCTTTTCGCTCCGTGGTCGGAGACGACCAGGACCGCCGTGTCGTCCCCGGCCTTGGCCATGAGGGCGCCGATCTTCGTGTCGAGGTATTTGTAGTACTCGATGATGGCGTTCTCGAAGCGGTTCCCCGGCTCATACAGATGGTGGTCGTGGTCCATGAACTTCCAGAAGGCGTGATGGACCCGGTCGACCCCGATCTCGACGAACATGAACAGGTTCCAGGGCTTGGCCGTCATGAGCCAGTCCATAACCTCGAACCGCTTCTCGGTCATGGCGTAGATCTCGCGCAGGATCTGGTCCCTGTCCTCCGTGCGGAAGACGACGTCGAAGATGTAGGGCCCGAAGCGCTCTTCGATCTCGGCCTTGAGCCCGGCCGGATAGGTCGTCTCCTTCCCCGGGCCCGGGGGGGTGATGAAACAGGAGATGAGATTCCCCGCGACAGGATATGGGGGGTAGCTCGGCGGCACGCTGACGAGGGTGCTCGTCCCCCCGGCCTCGCCGACATAGTCCCAGAGCTTCTTCTCCCGGACCGCCTTCGAGTTGGCGATCCACATCTGGTCGTAGGAATAGCCCTTGCGGTGGCGGAACCCGTAAAGCCCCAGCCGCCCCGGGTCGAGCCCCGTGGCCATGACCATCCAGGCCGGGATGGTGATGGGCGGGTCGGAGCTGCGGAGCTTCCCCCACAACCCCTTCTCCATGAGCCCCTTGAGGACCGGGAGCTCGTCGCGCCGGTCGAAGACGATCTCGGGCGGGGCGCAGTCGAGCCCGACGACGAGGACCTTCCGGTCATTCATTGAACGGGTCCTTGAAGGCCATGATCACCCGGGCCACCTCGGGCCGCATGAGCTCCGGCGGCGGGCACTCGCCGCTGACCAGCAGGTCGCGGATCTTCGTGCCGCTGAACTGGATGTGCTCCTCATGCGGGTGGGGGCAGATCTTCTCGTTGACGACCGAGCCGCACGTCCGGCAGTACGAGAACGACCGGAAGAACATGGGCACGATGCCGAGGTCGGGGAAGTGCTCGAAGATCTCCTGGGCGGCGAACGGCGGGTAATAGGACCCCACCCCGGCGTGGTCCCGGCCGATGATGATGTGGGTGCAGCCGAAGTTCTTCCGGATGATGGCGTGGTGGATGGCCTCCCGGGGCCCGGCGTAGCGCATCTCCATCTGGAGGATGGCCATGGCCGTCCGTTCCTTGATGTAATAGAGGCGGATGGCCTCCTCATAGGACGCGAGAATGACCTCGTCCTTGAAATCGCCCCTTTTCTTCTTGCCGATCACCGGATTGATGAACAGCCCGTCGGTGAAGGTCAGGGCGGCCTTCTGGACGTATTCGTGCCCGATGTGAGGGGTGTTCCGGGTCTGGAAGCCGACGACCGTCCGCCAGCCCTTCGACTCGAAGAGGACCCGCGTCTCCTTCGGCGAGAGCTTCCAGCGGTCGAACGGCGTGGGGACCATCTCGAGGAGGTCGACCGGACCGGCCAGCAGGACCTCCTTCATGGCCAGGACCTTGGCCACTCCCGGGTGGGCCGGGTCGCGCGTCCCAAAGATCTTCTCGGCCATCTCGCCTTTGTCGGTGCCGTATTTCTCCTCGAGATGAAGGATGGCGACCGGCGTTCCCTCTCCGGTCTCGAGCACGATCTCGGTCCCCGTCTCCAGGCGCTCCGCCGTCTTGCGGTCGATGTCGAGCACGATGGGGATGGTCCAGGCGACGTCGTTCCGCAGCCGGCTCGAGTCGAGGACGCTCCGGAAATCCGCCTCGCCCAGGAACCCCTCGATAGGGCTATAGACCCCCGTGGCGATGTTCTCGACGTCCGAGATAAGCTCGGCGTCGATCTTCAAACGGGGCGCCTTGGCGGTCCGCGCCAGGGCCTCCGTTCGCTTCTTCCCCTCGAGGACCCTGTCGACCAGCTTGCCGCCGTGGGGTTGGATCATGGTTCGCTCCTTTGCCCGGGACCGGAAAAACGGGGTGATCGGACGGCCGGAGGGGTCAGTCGATGTATCCCAGCGCCTTCAGGCGCTCCTTGACCTTCTCTTCCTCGTCCTTGGTGAAAACCTCGGCCGCCGGCTCCGCTTTGGACAGGCTTTCCCTGAGGACCTTGGCCGCATAGCTCGAAACCGAGCGGTATTCGGTCCCCTTGATGAACTCCTCGAGCTTTTTGTAAAGCGAGGTGGGTATCGAAACAGACGTGAATTCTTTGTCCATGGGGGTTTTATATACCAGAAGGCCCCCTTTTTCAAGGCCCTATGCGGCTTGACAAGCCCCTCTCCCCCGTGGTTATAATGGCCCGGAAATGACCGAAACCGAAGACCCCTGGCCGTCCCTCCCCTAGGCATGGAAAAGATAACCCAGCCCCTGGCGAACGAATCTGCCTTGTCCGGCGCCCTGGATAAGAACCTCAAGAAGCTGGCCTCCCGCCTGGGCGTCACCCTGGCCCTGCGCGGCGACCAGCTCCTCATCGACGGGGACGCCAAGCGGGTCGCCTTCGCCAAGCATTACTTCGACAAGCTCGGCGAGCTCCGGGAACGGGGGCACCAGCTCCGGGAAGAGGACCTGCTCATCGCCCTGGACATGTTCGAGGAGGGCCCGCCGACCTGCCTGGACGATTATGCCCCGGCCGAGCCGCTGAACCTATCGCGGAAGTCGGTCAGCCCCAAGAGCCTGAACCAGCAGGCTTATCTCCAGGCCATCAAGACCCATGACCTCGTCTTCGGTATCGGGCCGGCCGGCACGGGCAAGACCTATCTGGCCATGGCCATGGCCCTGGCCTTCCTGCAGAACAAGGCGGTCAACCGCATCATCCTGACCCGTCCCGCGGTCGAGGCCGGGGAAAAGCTCGGCTTCCTGCCCGGGGACCTCATCCAGAAGGTCAATCCCTACCTGCGGCCCCTCTACGACGCCCTCTTCGACCTGTCCCAATACGACCAGGCCAACCGCCTGATCGAGCGCGGGGTCATCGAGATCGCCCCCCTGGCCTTTATGCGCGGCCGGACCCTGAACAGCGCGTTCATCATCCTCGACGAGGCCCAGAACACGACCCGGGAGCAGATGAAGATGATCCTGACCAGGGCCGGCTTCGACTCGAAGCTGGTCATCACGGCCGACATCACCCAGATCGACCTGCCCCAGCCGGGCAAGTCTGGGGTCATCCACGCCCTGAAGATCCTGGCCCCGCTCCAGGAGATCGCCTTCATCCGCTTCAACGACAAGGACGTCGTCCGCCATCCCCTCGTCCAGAAGATCATCAAGGCCTACCAGAAGGCCGAGTCCAGGGAAGGCTGAGGAAGATGCCGGCCTCGTTCTTCAACCGCATCAAGCTGTTCAGGGCGGCCGAGATCCAGCCCGGGCGTCCCCCCGTGGAAAACCCCGAGGAGGAGACTCCTCCGACATTCCTCGGCCGGCTGCTCAAAAGCCCCTGGCCGATCCTCGTCGCGGCCTCCGTCACCATCTCCCTCTTCCTGACCCGCCTGCCCTCGGAAGGCTTGATGACCCTGGGCTTGGGAGAGATCGCCCCGGCGGACGTGGCCGCGCCGTTCGACCTCACCATCGGCGACGCCGAGGCCACCGCCAAGAAGAGGTCCGAGGCGGAGGGCGGGATCCTGCCCGTCTATGTCTACGACCCCAATGTCTTCGCCAATACGGAGGAAAAGATCCGGCTCCTCTTTGCCGAGGGGCGGGATTGGACAGCCCAGAACCCGGCCAATCACCAGGACGAAGCCCTCCGGGACCTCCTGTACGATAAGCACGGCGTCGACCTGAGCCTCGCCGACGTCCAGAGCCTGGCCCGCCTGAAGTTCCCCTCCGACCTCGAAGAAACGCTCATCGGGCTGGTGGCCAAGACCTTCAACGAGGGCATCATCGTCTCCAAGAACCTTTTCATCCACGGCGAGGGCGAACGGGGCCTTGTCCTCCGGGACGCCCAGGGCCGGGAGCGGACCATCCGCATCGAGGCCCTGACGGACATCGGGGAGAGCGAGCGCCGCTTCAAAGAGGACCTGGGCCGGATCGACATGCCGGCCCGAAGCCGGGCCGCTCTGGCCAGCCTGGGAGATATCTTCATCACGGCCAACGTCACCTACAACAAGATCGAGACCGAAAAGCGGAAGGCCAAGGCCCGGGACGCCGTCGGCGCGGTGACGCTGACCGTCAAAAAGGACCGGGTCATCGTCCGCAAAGGCGACGAGGTCATGCCGGAGACCCTCAAGATCATGGAGGAGTATAACCAGAGGATCCGGCGGCGGACGAGCTGGGTGCCCGGCTTCGCCGGACTGCTCCTCCTGTATCTCTTCCTCTTCGTCCTGCTCCAATACCATCTCGGCCGGGGGGGCAAGCCGAAGCTGGCCCGCCGGCAGTTCCAGATGACGGCGGCCACCCTCGTCGGCAGCGTCGTCCTCTACGAGGCCTTCTTCGCCCTGGCCAAGACGATCAGCGGGGCGATGACGACGCCAGCGTTATCCCACATCGAGGTTTTCTACTACGCCTTTCCCCTCCAGGTCGGGGCCCTGATCTTCGCCTTCCTCCTCCCCGACCAGGCGACGCTCCTGTTCATTCTCCTCAACAGCCTGACGGCCGGGATTCTCTTCGGGGGCGATTTCGTCCTGGCCACCTTCGTCTTCCTCGGCGGTCTGGCCGCGGTCAACGCGGTCAAGATCTATCGCGGGCGCTACCGGGCGGCTACCCTCCGGGCGGGATTCATCGTCTTGCCGGCCGTCAACACCCTGCTCATCCTGGTCACGTATCTCATCCTGAGGCGCACGACCTTCGCCGTGGTCCCCGCCGAAGTGGCGATGGGCATCCTGGGCGGCACCGCCAGCGCCGTCATGGCGTTCCTGATCCTGCCCCTCGTCGAATCGGCTTTCGGCTTCGTCACGGGCTCCAAGCTCCTGGAGCTGACGAACTCGGAGCTGCCGGTCTTCCGCCAGCTGGCCGAAGAAGCGCCGGGTTCCTATCACCACTCGCTCATCGTGGCCTCGCTCGCCGAGAAGGCCGCCGAGGAGATTGGCCTCGACTCCCAGCTGGCCAAGGCCGGGGCCCTCTACCACGACATCGGCAAGTCCAAGATGCCCGAGTACTTCATCGAGAACCGGACCCGTGAGTTCGACCTCCACAAGGACCTGACGCCCTCGATGAGCACGCTGGTCATCAAGAACCACGTCAAGGAAGGCGTCGAGCTCGCGCGCAAGCTCAAGCTGCCCCGGCCGCTGCGGGAGATCATCGAGCAGCACCACGGCAACTCCCTCGTCCGCTATTTCTACGCCAAGGCCAAGCAGACCTACGACCCCGAGGACCAGACCGTCGGCGAGGAATCCTTCCGCTACCCCGGGCCGCTGCCCCAGACCAAAGAGGCCGGCCTGGTCATGCTGGCCGACGCGATCGAGGCCGCCTCGCGGAGCCTCAAGGCGCCGACCAAGGACAACCTCAAGAGGGTCATCACCGACATCATCAACGGCACGCTCCAGGACGGCCAGCTCGACGCCTGCGATTTCTCCCTCCGCGAGCTCCGCACCGTCGCGGCGGCCTTCCTGACCATTCTCTATGCCATCTATCACCCCCGCGTCGAATATCCGGGCTTCAGCTTCGAAGGCCGGCCGAAGGACCAGAAGAAGGCGAACGGGCAGGGAAACGGCAAGAACGGCAAGAAGAATAATGATCGTCATCCTCAACCGCCAAACAAAACACCGGATCCGGACCAGGGCGTTTGAGCGGCTCCTCGGGGAGCTCGCGACGCGCTACCGGCTGGCCGAGCCCGAGGTCAGTCTCTCGTTCGTCGGCGAGCGGGCCATCCGGACGCTCAACCGCAAGTTCATGAAGAAGGACCGGCCGACCGACGTCCTGAGCTTTCCTCTCGGCGATAAGGGGCCGGACGGCAAGTTCTACCTCGGCGACATCGTCATCGCCGTGCCGGTGGCCTTCCGCCAGGCGCGCGGCAAGGGCCACAGCCTCGACCGCGAGCTGCGCCTGCTCGCCATCCACGGGTTCCTGCACCTCCTCGGCTTCGACCACGATGCCGGCATCGAAGAGGAAGAACGGAAACTCCACCGGATCTATCTGGCATGACGGCGATCGTTGCGACCTGGACCGGCCTGGGCCTGGCCTTCCTGGCCGCGTTCCTGCTGTCGCTCCTCCATTTCGTCCTGGGATCCTACTCGAAGATCTCCCTCAGCCGTTTCCTCGAGGACCACGACAGGTCCCTCCGCAACGGCATCCTCAAACATTTCGAGGAAACCGCCCTGGCCGTCGAATTCCTGCGGATCGTCATCATCCTTGCCCTGGCGGTCTACGGCTATGTCGTCTTCGGCGGCTGGGAAGCGCGGCCGCTCTGGCTCTTCCTGGCCGCCCTGGCCGTCTATGCGGCCGGGCTCGATCTCGTCCCCCGCCTGCTCGTCCTGGCCGCCAAGCCGGCCCTCATGAGGATGTTCCTGCCGGCCTTCCCCTTCGTCCGCATCCTCGCTTCGCCGATCCTCGTCGTCTCCCGCAGGCTCATCGCCCGGGAAGAGCAGCGCGAGGAGCAGGAGGAGGACCGGGAGGCCTCCGAGGAGGAGATCGAGACCTTCATCGACGAAGCGACCGAAGAAGGCATCATCGACAGGGATGAGGATGAGCTCCTGCGCAGCGTCGTCGAGTTCGGCGACCGCGTCGTTCGCGAGGTCATGACGCCGCGGGAGGCCATGGTCTGCATCCGCCGGGACGCGACCATCGACAATCTCAAGGACCTCATCATTCGCGACAAGTACTCGCGGATCCCGGTCTACAAGGACCGCCTCGACAACATCGACGGCATCGTCATGGCCAAGGACCTCCTCGAGTACGCCGACGAGAAGCACAAAGGCCTGCCGATCGAGGCCCTGATCCGGTCCGTCGCCTTCGTCCCCGAATCCATGCCCTTGACCGACCTCTTGCACGAGCTCCAGAAGGTCAAGCAGAAGATGGCCATCGTCGTCGACGAGCATGGCGGCGTCTCGGGGCTCGTGACGCTGGAGGACGTCGTCGAGGAGATCGTCGGAGAGATCCAGGACGAGTACGACACCGAGGAAGCCCAGATCACCGAGAACGCCCCCCTCGATTTCACGGTGTCGGGGACGACGGAGGTCGAGGAGCTCGAAGAGCTCTTCGACGCCGAGCTGGCCGAGGACGATTTCGTCACGATCGGGGGCCTCATCACCCGCAACCTCGGGCGACTGCCCCACAAGGGCGAGACCCTGACGGTCGAGGGCCTGCTCATCGAGATCCTCGACGTCGACGAGAAAAAGGTCAAGAAGCTGAGGATCCGGAAGGCCTGAAGCGGGCCGAGGGGGAAAGATGCCGAGGACGGCCAAGACGAAAACTACTTTAGCGGAAAAGGATACGGCCGCGAAGGCCGCGCCGAAGAGGGCGCCCCGGAAGAAAGCGGCGCCCAAGCCGGTCTACCGGACGGGCTACGTCGCCCTCGTCGGGCGCCCGAACACCGGGAAATCGACCCTCCTCAACGCCCTGCTCGGACAGAAGGTGGCCATCGTCTCCGACAAGCCCCAGACGACACGGATCAGCATCCTGGGCATCAAGACGACCGACCAGGGCCAGATCGTCTTCGTCGACAACCCGGGGATTCACAAGCCCCTCCACACCCTCAACAAGAGGATGATGAACTTCGTCTATTCGGCCCTCGAGACGTCCGACGTCGTCTGCCTGCTCGTCGACGCCACCCAGAAGTTCGGCCACGGGGACGAATACGTGCTCGAGACGCTGCGCAAGGTCAAGACGCCGGTTTTCCTCCTCATCAACAAGGTCGACATCATCCGCAAGGACAAGGTCCTCCCGATCATCGAGCAGTACAAGGACCTCTACCCCTTCAAGGAGATCATCCCCATCTCGGCCCTCAAGGGCATCAACCTCGACGTTCTCGAGCGGCTCCTGATGGAGCTCCTGCCCGTATCGCCGAAGCTCTATTCCGACGATGAGGTCTCCGACCAGTCCGAGCGCTTCCTCTTCGCCGAGATCATCCGGGAGAAGATCCTCAAGTACGTCACCGAGGAGCTCCCGTTCGTCACCGCCGTCTACATCGAATCGATCGAGAACAAGGCCCAGGAGGACTGGAAGAAGCCCGGCGAGACGCGCCCGATCACCTACATCCGGGCCTCGGTCTTCGTCGAGAAGGACAACCACCGCAAGATCATCATCGGGCGGCACGGCTCCCTCATCAAGCAGATCGGCATCGAAGCCCGCCAGGAGATCGTGGAGTACATCGGCCACAAGGTCTTCCTGGACCTCCAGGTCCGCGTCCGCGAGAACTGGCGCGACTCCGAGGACGTCCTCGACCTCATCGAGGGCCAAAAGGGCTGATTCCGGGGGACATGTGATTTCGGGGACATGTACCGCTTCGGTACGTGTCCCCCTTCTTTAGGGCGTTTGACTAGTCCTTTCCTCCATGCGATAATTCCTCACCCACCGGATGGTGAGTGTAGCTCAACGGTTAGAGCATCGGACTGTGGATCCGAAGGTTGGGGGTTCGATTCCCCTCACTCACCCCACCTCAACCTCTCCAAAGCTGCCACCATTTCGTTCTTGGCTTGGTTAGCTTCTGAAGATTGTTATTGATCCATATATCGGTACCTTCAGCGACCCTACTCAATTCGTTTATGAATGCTATGAGTTCATTTATGTACGTTCTGTTTTTTTGGGATTCGGTATTATGGTTTTCCAGCCTTTCCTTGTAGCCACCAAATGTAGTTCGATAGAAACCCCTAATTCCTTCAATTTGCGATTCAGGCGGCACTTTTTTCCTAACCAAATAGGAAAGCGTTCCCATAATAAGGTCATCAATAAGATCTAAATTGTCCATAATGCCCGACAAAAAAATATCCTTATCGGGCGGCTCCATTGGGGGCCGTTTTAATCCTTTCAGAGAGGCACTAAGGCTTTCGGGGTCTAATGCCGTAATTGGGCTCATCTCTCTCTCCCCTTATTCACGCCTCTACCAGTCGTTGGGATCTGTAATCGATCGGAGATATTTTCGTCTATTTGGGCATCCCACCTTTAACGCCAGACATGAGCATAAGTTAGGTAGGATTCTATGACGAACTCGCGCGCAAGGTCAAACCCTGGCCTATCCCCCATTCTCTGGATTCTTTGCGGAAGTTGAGTTTAGCTGGACGCGTATTTCTTGTTGCTGATGGCTGACGCCAAGAAGCTCGAGAAGAGGTTTGCGGACTGCTCCATTGATACCGGACGAGATATCCAAGATTTGGAAAAGCAGCTATTTAAGCTTGATCACGTCTTGTGGACAGCACCGCTTTCTTTCCTGAAGCCGTTGGTTCACCCGACGGGCGACACCAAGCTTCCTGAATGATGATTGAGAGACCAATCTAGCTGCGGGCTCAGAAGCGCTAGACTATTCGCTGATCTTCCCAATCGTAGCGCGTGGCAATTTCCGCACGGCCGCGACGCGAAAGCCGATGTGGTCGGACCGCCGCTCGGGCTCATACCTGAGTCGGAACGCGGAGGGTGCCTCTACGCCGCTCCCTACCACATTTAGCCCTCCCAGCTTCGATGAATACCCTATCTGGTGTCCCCATTTGTTTTGTAAAGAATTGATAACAAAAGACTTGACAGATGAATCAGAAAATGCTATATTTAGAGCGCTTTCCCCGTGAAGCAATAGCCAAGGAAGAACGGAAAAGGCGGCCGGTCCCGGAGGCCAGAGCAGGGCTGAGTGAAAGGGACGGGCAGGCTGCTGAAAAAGATCGTCGCCCGCTTCAGATCTCTCCAAATAGGGCCCCGGCGCCCAAATGCCCTACCGAATCCTCATTTTGGGGGATTCTTCCCCGCGCCTTCCCAGCGAGAATCACGGCGATGACTATCCTCGTCATAGCCCTCGCCTGCTTCGCGATCGCGCCCGCCGGCTATTTCATTCTTTTGGTGGCAGACGGCCGGAGGCTCCGGGAAAGGATGCGCGAGCGTCTGCCGCGGTTCGTTCCGGAAGAGGCCGAACCGGAAACGCCGCTCTTCACGGCCGATCATGCCCTGTGGATGTCCCCTCCCTTTGCCGGCCGCGACCAGGCCAGCGCCGGAAGGCCCAGGCCCCTCTACTCGACGACTCCGGAATCCCCCGGCCTGGGCTAGACCAGGCCTCTCGTCCGCTATTAGGACTGCCTCTACTGGGCGATGCGGAGGACGGCTAATTGCTGGGGTGAGGCACCTATGACCATCGGGGAGCCGGATATCTCGGTCAGCACGCCCGTGTGAGGATTGATCTTGAATGCGGCGACCCCGCTGCCCGCTATGATGTATGCGAACCGGCCAGAAGGGCAAATGGCGAAGTGGTGAGCGCCGCTCGCTACAGCGAGTGAGGACCCGACTATCTCGTTCAGCGCCCCCGTTGCAGGATTGATCCCATAGACAGAGAGGCTATCGGAGCCGGCGTTCACCGCGTAGGCGAACTTGCCGGAAGGATGTATCGTAAGGGAACTCGGCGGAGCCTGGGTAGCAAACGGTGAGCCGGCCGCCTCGGTCAACGCCCCGGTGACGGCATCGATCGCAAAATGGAAGATAAGGCTGGAGGAAGGATCAGTCACATAGACGAAATGGCCGGAAGGGTATATGGCGAGCCCGCCGACGGCATCGGCCTCGAACTGTGTTTCGGCTGCCTCCGTCAGTGCTCCGGTGGCCGGATCTACGGCAAAGGCGAGGACGCTGGTCACCGGGTCATCGCGCAACACGTAGACGTGCTTTCCGCTGGGGTCCACTGCCATGCCTCTGGTAACCCCTGCGGCGAACGGCGAACCGCCCACTTCCGCCAGCGCCCCGGTGGCCGCATCGATCGCAAAGGCATAGATATTACCGGATGCTTTGATATAAATGAATCTTCCTGAAGGGTCAACTGCGGCTGATGTGGGCCACGGCAATAAAAAGCTCCCTCCCGGCACCTCAGTCAGTACGCCTGTGGCCGGTTCTACGGCATAGGTCCGGATATCGGGGCCCGACGACATGTCGAGGTTTGTCACGTAGACGAACTTGCCCGTGGGGTGCGCGACAATGGAAGACGGCTGGAAGACCCCTTGAAACGGCGACCCGGCCAAGATGGTCATTCCGCCCGAGGCAGCATCGATCGTAAAAGCGGATATCTTGCCGGACCCCGGTACAGGGCCATCTCTGTCCAATGTGCCTTGATTCGTCACGTAGCCATAATACCTGTAGGCCGGGGGTTGCGGGCCGTCCTCGCCGGCGCTGCAAGTGGTGAAGAACACCGCCGCAAGTCCAAGCCCGGCAGCCAGGCCCCAAAACCTCTTCATGGCCGTCCCCCTTCAAGAAAGATGCCACGAAACAGCAAAGGCCCTACTGGGCTATGCGGATAACGGCCATGCCCAAAGGCCACTCGCCGGCGGCGAAAGGCGAACCGGATATGGCCGTCAAGGCGCCCGTAACAGCGTCGATGGCAAAGGCCGTGACATTGTTGGATGAACGATTCGCGACATAGACGAACTTGCCGGAAGGGTCCACAGCCACAGCCGAGGGTTCGTCGCCGGAAGCGAAGGGTGAGCCGGGCACGGCCGTCAGCGCTCCCGTAACAGCGTCGATGGCAAAGGCAGAGACATTGTCAGAAGACCTATTCGCGACGTAGACGAACCCACCGGAAGGATCGACAGCGACAGAACAGGGGCCGTCACCCGTGGCAAAAGGTGAGCCGGGCACAGCCGTCGGTACACCCGTGGCGGCATCGATAGCAAACGCAGTAACACCATCCGAATATTCCAATACTGTGAAGGCGAAATTGCCGGAAGGGGCGATCGCAATGGGGCCACCACTCCCTGAGGCGAAAGGGGAACCGGCTATGGCGGCCAGCGCCCCCGTGTCGCCATCGATAGCAAATACGAATGCCGTTCCCACGTAGAGGAATTTGCCAGAAGGGGCGACCGCTACGTAATGGGGGCCCCCGCCGGCGGCAAAGGGGGAGCCGGCGACGGCAGCCAGCGCTCCCGTAGAGGCGTCGATCGTAAACGCGAAGACATCGTAAACAGGATAGTAAGGATAATAGCCCGCGACAAAGACGAATTTGCCTGAAGGGTCGACAGCGACAGACCGGGGCCCGGCGCCGGCACGATATGGAGAGCCGGCTACGGCGGCCAGCGCTCCCGTGGCAGGATCAATGATGAACGCGGAGACACTGCCAACTCCGTCCGGGACATAGGCGAACTTGCCTGAGGGATCGACGGCGACGCCGACGCCGCCAAAGCCTGCCTTGAAAGGCGATCCGGCCACGGCCGTCAGCGCGCCGGTGTCGGCATCGACGGCAAAGGCGGAGACGGAGCCGGAATAGCTATTCGTCACGAAGGCGTAGGTTTTGTAGGGCGGCGGGTTATCCTCGCCGGCGCTGCAGGCCGCAAAGGCAAAGGCCAAATAGGCTAATCCAAGAGCCCATCCCCCCATGCGTTTCATAGAAAACCCCCTTTTCAGGAAGCCTGAAACAGCCAGAACCTCTAAATTCCCCTTCTATTTTTGAAATATCGGCTCAGGATCACTGGAAGTCAAGTGATTTTATCTGCTGGTCGAATCCTTCCCCGATCAACGTGGATCCCGGCCTCAGGACCGCTTCCGGGCGACCATCCGGACGACAAGGGAGCCGGGGCCGCCCCAGTCGGCCGTCATCTCCGTCTCCTCGTAGGACACCAGTTCGAAATCCGCGAAATGCGTCTTCAGCTCGTTCGGCTTGAGCGCCCGGACCATCGGGGCGTGAGGCTCGTCGGGCTTGTCGATGAAATGCTCGAAGAGGACCACTCCGCCCGGTTTCAGGGATGCCCTCAGCTTGGCCACGAACGCAGGGTCCTGAACGGGGGCCCAGGCGAAGATGACGGCGATGAGGTCCCAACGGTCGACATCCAGGTCGCAGGTTTCGTACGCGCCCTTCACCGTCCGGATGCGGACCCCGGCCTTGGCCGCGTTGGCCTGGGCCGCGTCCAATCCCGCCTGCGAGATGTCCAGGCCCGTGACGTCCCAGCCCTGACCGGCGAGGTAAACCGCATTCCGGCCCTGCCCGGTGCCGAGATCGAGCGCCGTGCCAGGATTCAGGCCTTTCGCCGCCTCGACGACGAACTCGCTCGGGGCGCGCGGCGCGTCCAGGGCGGGATTGCCCGTCAGGGGACGGGAATAGGCCCGGTCATAGAAGATCTCGGCGCCCTCGAGCCTCTCGGAGAACATCCGGGCGATGGCCGCGAGCCTGCGACGGACCTCGGCGGCGGGCACCCCCTCCGCCCCGAGCTTGGCCGCGTATATCCCGAAAAGATCGGGTTCTTCCGGCGCCGTCCGGAACCAGCCGACGAAAGCGCTCCAGACGGCGTTATCGTCGGGAACGTCCTGAGCCGCCGCGACGCCCGCGAGAAGGAGCCCGGCGGCGAACAGCAGCAGCATCATCGGTCTTGATTTGTTCATGGGATAGCCTCCTCGCCCTCATGGATAGCCTGGGGGGCGGGGCTTTGTCTATTACCCAAAGGTGGAAATATGGTAGATTCGGGGCATGAGAATCGTGCCCCTAGCGGCTTTTTTCCTGCTCTTCGGCCTGGCCGGACTTGGCGTCTTCCTGGCCGACCGGATGTTCCGGGGCCGCGGGCAGGCTTTCCTGAGGTCCTACGCCCTCCACATGGCCTTCTGGACCGCCCACGCCCTGGTC
>Ga0209705_10000776_pt1 | contig 16764 bp, 12 predicted proteins | sample PPLLaktember2015_5_FD_187262 | JGI IMG/M metagenome (GOLD analysis project Ga0209705, IMG submission 187262) | Freshwater sediment microbial communities from Prairie Pothole Lake near Jamestown, North Dakota, USA - PPLs Lake P8 Core (1) Depth... | ecosystem: Environmental > Aquatic > Freshwater... | reverse complement strand
TAACGGGGCAACCTGGCTTTCCTCACTCCGCCACGTTGACAACCGATGCTTTACAGTTAACAATCCACCATGATCAAATCGTTCAGGCACAAAGGGCTTGAGGCGTTCTTCAAGACCGGTAGCAAGGAAGGCATCCAGCCGCATCATGCGTCCAAGCTGCAGGTGCTGCTGGCCGCGCTGGACAATGCCGCCGGGCCGGAAGACATGAACGCCCCCAATTGGCGCCTGCACGAACTGAACGGCGACCTGGCCGGACACTGGTCCATCTGGGTCAATGGCAACTGGAGATTGACCTTTCGCTTCCACGACACCGATGCCGAACTGGTCGATTACCAGGACTATCACTGAAGGAAAACGACATGACCCGAATGCATAACCCGCCCCACCCCGGCACCGTGCTGCGCGAATGGATCCCGGAAGGCCTGAGCGTGACGCAGGCGGCGGCCGACCTGCACGTCTCCCGCGTATCGCTCAGCAAAATCCTCAACGGCAAGGCCGGCATTTCCGCAGATATGGCGATCCGGCTTTCCCGCTGGCTGGGCACCTCGCCCGATCTGTGGATCGGCATGCAGGCCCAGTACGATCTGTGGCAGGCCCAAAAGCGCAAGCAGCCGAAGATTCTGCCGCTGCTCAAGGAAGCGGCGTGAAAGTAGATGGGCAGGGCGACGACAAGGTGCTTGATTAACCTGTCCGAAATACCCGGGGCAGTTCAAGCTGCCCCCTTTAAGTTTGCTCAGCAAAAAAGCAGGGCATCGATTGATGCCGCGCTGAACAATATACTGCGGCATACCGGCTAATTAATGCGTGAGCGACGAGGCATGGTTGCTCATCAAAAAAATATTCGAAGCTGACCCCTTTAGTCTTGCGCTCAGGCTCCAGCAGCGACTGCATCCGCTGGATGAATGAATCGTCGCCCAGATAGATCTGCTGCCTGAGCGCGGCATCCCACAAACGCACATCCTTGCCCTGCTCGACCAGCTTTTCATAGCGCTGGGCCGCGCGCTTGGCATCACGGCCATTGGCGACGTCGCGCCCGAGCAGGTACCCATGCACGGACGGCGTATCGAGCCATGACGGTGGCGCCTGGCTCCCCACGTGCGCGCGGTAGCTGCTCCAGGGCCAGTCTGCCGGATGCGGCACCATGTTGGCGCGAACGGGATTGAGGTCGACGTAGCGACAGACTTCCAGCAGATACGCGTCCCGGTCGACCAGGATGGCCTTGAAACGGCCCTGGAAAAGATGGCCCACCTTGCGGTGGCGACGGTTGTACGCCTGGGTGTAGACGCCATTGATGCGCCGCAGACGGGGTCGGTCTTGCCTTTTGCCCACCCCCGTCGCTTACCCGCTCTTTAAGATACAGCCCCATGGGCTACTACTTGGTAAGAAACTCATCTAGGCTTGCGGGGGAAGCAACGCGCTTTCCTTCATCGTAACGAACAGTGTTAATTTCTATGTGTTGCGATGCGATCAAATAGCGCAAGACACATAACCGCCGAGCCTGTTCTCCATCTTTGCTATTGCACTTGGCTAGCACCTTGTAACGCTCTGTCAGCCGAGACACATGCTTAATAACGTCAGCCTTGCCTTTCCATTTCCTCTCTAATTCGTCATATGAAGGAATAGAGAACTCGAACAAATATAGGAAGTCGTAGGCCCTGTCCAAGGATGACGTCACCGGGAATCTGAATTCGTCACAAGTATTGTCCGGGCAGAATTCGACGCGCATAAACCCATCTCGCACGGAGAGGGTTAACTGGTAGCCTCCCTCATCCTTGTAAACGTCTACCATATCCACGCTGAATTTCTTCAGGCTATCTCCCTCAGTATTCCTAGCATCCCGCCCTGAGGCTGGCGACATCATAGAAACCATGGAAAGCATTAATACTATTGTTCCCCATTTCTTCATCGAGGCACCTACTTCGTTTTCAGATTAGGGCTAGTCATGTCATAGGGACTAGCTGGTAGCTGATAGGGGTTAGATGGAATCGCAGGAACACCATTGCCCGGATCCAACTGGAAGTGCCAGTGGTCGTTGCCTGGATTATTCGTAAATTGTTCAAATTGGCCCGCATTGAATCCACACTGTTTGGCGCAATCAAACATATCGCCATTATCAATACCTGGATTCCATTTTGGGCTGGAAATATCACAAGCCTCACTCTTCGGATGCTCGCTATTTCTGGAGTGGCCCTTTGCCTCTGACCCACCCGAAACGCGCAGGTTGACATTGCCAGCCGTGCGTGTCCGTAAACATTGCTCCAAACATTCCAAGGATGCTTGTGTTGGCCCAGTTACCGGTTGCGTACGGGGTGGAGGCGCATTGTAGTAATAGAGCCCAAAAGGATCCGTCCAACGCAACGGGTTCCCCAGTACATAGGTGTAGACATTCATTCCCCCCGCCAACCCAATCGGATCACTCTGCACATACCGCCCCGTCCCCGGATCGTAATCCCTGAAGTAGTTGTAATGCAGCCCCGTCTCCTTATCGTAATACTGCCCCGGAAACCGCAGGTTATACCTGAACTTCTGCCCGTCCCCATCCGGGTCGTCGTTCGCCGCATCCGCGCCGAAGTCGGAATCCCAGCGCCACACGACCTTGTTGGTGCCGTCGGTAATCACCCGCGGGGTGTTGAGGTGGTCGGCGTAGACGTAGTAGACGCCGGCGGCGACCGGCGGGGGTGGCGGGTCGGTGACGGTCACGGCGACCGGCGCGGAGTCGGTGGACGCGCCCTGGTTGTCGACGGCGCGGGCACGCAGGCTGTAGCTGCCGGCGGGGACGTTGCTCCATGTGAACGTATAGCTGCCACCGGCGAGGGTGCCGGTGCCGATGAGGGTGGCGCCGTTGTAGAACTCGACGGCGGCGATGCTGCCGTCGCCGTCGGATGCGCTGGCGGCAAGCATGATGCTCGCCGGGGCGGTGTAGCTGCTGCCGGCCGCGGGCGCGGTGAGGCTGACGCTGGGCGGGTCGTTGCTGGTGCTGACCGTGACGGTGCGCGCAGCGGAGGTGGTCACGCCACCCTGCCCGTCATAGGCTTTGGCGGTCAAGGTGTGAACACCGGCTGGCAGGCTCGCCCAGCTGATGCTGTACGGACTGGTGGTATCGGTGCCGATGAGGGTAGCGCCGGCGTAGAACTCGACCTTGGCGACGGTGTCGTTGGTCTCCGGTGCCTTGGCGGTGGCGGAGACGGTGATCGAGGCTGGGGAAACCCAAGTCGAATTGTTGGCAGGCCCGCTCAGCGAAACCGTGGGTGGCAGATTCTCGGCGTACACCGTGACCATGCGTGCCGCCGAGGTGGTGACTCCGCCCTGTCCGTCGTAGGCCTTGGCTGTGAGCGTGTGGACGCCGGCCGGTGGGCTGGCCCAGCTGATGCTGTACGGACTGGTGGTGTCGGTGCCGATGAGGGTGGCACCGGCATAGAACTCAACCTTGGCGACGGTGTCGTTGGTCTCCGGCGCCTTGGCGGTGGCGGAGACGGTGATCGCCGCCGGGGAAACCCAGCTCGATTTGTTGGCCGGCGCGCTCAGGGAAACCGTGGGCGGCAGGTTCGCCGCATTCACCGTGACCGTGCGCACCGCCGAAGTGGTGACCCCGCCCTGTCCGTCATAGGACTTGGCAGTGAGCGTGTGGACGCCGGCCGGCGGGCTGGCCCAGCTGATGCTGTACGGACTGGTGGCATCGGTGCCGATGAGCGTGGCGCCGGCGTAAAACTCGACCTTGGCGATGGTGTCGTTGGTCTCCGGTGCCTTGGCGGTGGCCGAGACGGTGATCGAGGCTGGCGTAACCCAAGTCGAATTGTTGGCGGGCGCGCTCAGTGAAGCGGTGGGCGCGGTGTTGATGGCCGACACGGTGATGGTCCGGACCGCGCTGGTGGTCGCGGCGCCGGTGTTGTCCCAGGCCTTGGCGGTGAGGCTGTGCACGCCCGCCGGCACATTGGTCCAGCTGATGCTGTACGGGCTGGTGGTATCGGTGCCGATGAGGGTGGTGCCGGCGTAGAACTCGACCTTGGTGAGGGTCGTGCCCGAGGAGGCCGTGGCACTGGCCGAGGCCGCGAACGTGGCCGGCTGGAGATAGCTCGCGTTGTTGGCCGGGGCCTTGAGGGACACCGTGGGGGCGGCGGCGGCCGTGGCGGACAGGAACAGGGCGGCGGCGGCGGCAAGGATAAGGGCGCGGAAGTTTTTCATGGTCGCGCTCCTCATTTCACGACGGCAACGGGAATGTCGCCCAGGTACAGGGTTTCCTGCAGCAGGGCGCCGCCGGGGTCGTATTCGCCGAGGAGCTTGCCGCCTTCGTCGTAGACGAAGCGGATGCCTTCGCTGCCGGTCTTGACGGCGCGCTGGCCGAGGCCGTTGATCAGGTAGCTGGTGGTGCCTTGGGCGTTGCTGGCACTGGCGAGCCGGCCGCGGTCGTTGTAGGCGAAGCTGGTGCGGCCATCGTGGATGACGTTGCCGGCGGCGTCGTGCTGGTAGGCCTTGGGCGTGGGGCCAGCCACGCTTTGCAGGCGGTTGGAGCCGGGGGCGACGGTGTGGCTGTAGTTGGCTACGCCATAGCGCGCGCTGGTGCGGTTGCTGCCGGCGTCGTAGCTGTAGCCCTGGTTGTACAGCTGGGTAGCCCAGCCGGTGAGGCGGTCGAGGTCGTCGTACTGGATGCCTTGGCTCAGCGCCGGGTTGCTGTCGCTGATGTAGGTGATGCGGCCGGCGTCGTCAAAGGCGAGGCTGCGCGTACTGGCGCCCAGCGGGTAGCTGACGAGGCGGTTGTCGGCGTCGTAGCCGCGGCTGACCAGCCGGCCGTTGCCGAAGCTCCACTGGCGGGGGCCGCTGAAGGGGTGGTACTGAACGTCGGCAAGAACGGGCTGGCCGTCCAGGCCCAGGCTGTCGAGCTTGCCGGCGCGCCATGCGAGCGTGAGCACCTTGCCGGAGGGATAGGTGAGCTGGTCGAGCCGGCCTTGGGAGTCGTAGCGGTAGCCGATGCTGCGCGGCACGCCGCCCACACTGACGGCTTTGAGGGTGACGCGGCCGTGCAGGTCATATTCCCACTGGGTGGTACCGGACTCGTCGGTCATGCCGGTGAGCCGGCCCACGCCGCCCTGCCCTTGGTCGTAGCTGAAGGCAATGGGGTTGCCACTGGTGAAGCTGATGCCGGTGAGTCGGTTCAGGGCATCGTAGCTGTAAGTGCTCTCTTTGCCGCGGGCATCCGTGCTGGTCTTAAGGTTGCCGGCTTCGTCATAGGTCTTGTTGGTCGTGCCGCTGTCCGGGCTGGCAACGCTGGTCTGGTCACCCAGGGCGTTGACGTCGTAGACGGTGGTGACGTTGCGCGGGTCGCGCACTTCGCGCAACTGGTCCAGCGGGTCGTAGCGATACTGGCTGACGCCGCCCAGTGCGTCGGTGGTCAGGAACAGACGGTTCAGGGCGTCGTACTGGTGATTGGTGGCCGGCTGCCCGGGCGGCTGGACGGTCTTGAGGTTGCCATTGGCATCGTAGCCGTAGGTGGTCACCGGACGGTTGCCGGTGGCGGCGTTGACCGCGCCGATCTCCTGCCACAGACGGTTGAGGGCGTCGAAGACGCGGTTACGGGTGGAAACAGGGGCGCCGTTGGCATCGAACACGTCTTCCTGGATGCGGTTGCCCATGGCGTCCAGGGTGTAGCGGATGCGGTTGTTCTCTTCGTCCCAAATGTCGGTCAGACGATGCGCCGCATCGTAGTCGTAGCGAACGATAGCGCCGGACGGCAGCACGACGCGCGTGAGCTGGCCGACGCCGTCGTAGTCGTACTGGGTGAATTCGCTGCCGACGCTGCGCTGGATGAGCCGCTGTCGGGCATCGTAGGTGAGCGTGGTGACGAGGCCGTTGGGGTCGACGATTTCTTCGAGCTGGCCGTGGGCAGTGTAGCGGGTGATCTGCGTCACGTGGCCGTGCGCATTGGCGATCTGACGCACCTGCGCGCGGCAGCCGTAGAAGCCGCCCAGGCAGTTCTCGTCGGGGAGGTAGTAGTCGGTGGTGGTGATATCCGCCACGTCGATGCGCGGGCCATTCACGATCTTTTGCTCGAGAACACCGGGGATCGCGGGGTGGTAGATGTATGTGGTGGTCCACGTGCGTGTCTTGTTGAGAGCGGTGTCCTTGATGCTGGTGCTGATGACGTTGCCAAGGCTATCGTAGACGAGGGTGGTTTCGCGTCCGGCTTCGGTGACCTTCACCGGCAGGCGGAAGCTGGGGTGCCACTGGGTAAGGATCTTGCGCTCGGCGGTGTTGGCAACTGGGGTATAGGTGGCGAGATTCGTCGGGCAGGCCGTCGCGGATGCCAGGCCTTCGACACGGGTGGTTTCGAGGTTGCGCGTCAGGTCGTAAGCAAAGCAGGTCTTGTGACCGTTGAAGTCGGCGCGGGACGCGACGTTGCCGTTGGCGTCGTAGGTTGTGGCGGAGGATGCGGGGCCACAACCTGAACCACCGGGCTGCGACTGGCCGGTGCTTTTGACGACGCCGAGGATGGTGGTAAAGCTGTGGGCGCGCTGGGTGCCGAGCGGGTCGGTGACGGTGGTGCTATTGGTGCCGAAGTTCAGTGTATGCAGGTCGGCGCCATTGGCGTGGCCGGTAGAGATGGCTTGGCCATCGGCAGCGTACTGATAGGTGGCGTAGCGGTTGCCGTTCTCGTCGGTGATGCCGGTCAGGGCATGCGGCAGGTTGGCGCTGGAAGTGTGCTCAGATTCGTTGTAGTGGTAGGTCTTACTCTTGCCGTCAGGATACTGAACGGAGACGAGATTGCTTTGGGCGTCGTAGCCGTAGGTGATGCTGCCGCCGGCAGGGTCGGTGATGGAGGCGATGCGTCTGTTGGTGTCGTAGCTGAAGCGTAGCTGGCGCCCAGTGTCGTCGGTGACGGCATCAAGCGTTTCGGGGTCGTCGTCGCCTCCGGAGGCAAGAGGCAGATCGTAGGTGAGGGTCTGGGTGCGGCCGGCGCGGTCGGCGATGGACAAAAGGTTGCCAGAGGCGGAGTAGGCCTCGACGGTGTCGTCGACGGCGACAGTGTAGCGCCAGCCAGTGCGGATGCCGTTGGCGTCTTTGAGTTCGATCAGGCGGTCAGGAATGTCGGCGTCGGATTTCCATGTCCCTGCTGTCAAAGAAAATGTATAAGTGCCGCCATTGGATCGCTCAACGATTAGCTTTGACTGAGTAACCGGGTTCAGGGCCAATTTCAGAGAATATGCATGACTGCGCCACCCACCAATCAAGCTGTTGTAGTGCCTTACTATTTTCAATTGGTCATTTACTACATAGTCGACTTCCGTTTGATATTTATTGGCTACCGCGAGGTTAATTGGATTTCCACTTAGTGGCCCACAACCACCCACGTTTTTTCCGATATCGGCGTTTGTTGTTGTACACAAAGCCACTATTTGCTTGTATGTTTTATTTGGTGTACTGGTCTTATCGATACCAATACAAGACGGCCCAAAAACATAGGGCTCGTCGTTGTTTGGCGGCTCGCCTGTCATATCTCCTTGTCCGCCACTGAGTGATATTCGATGCTCATCAAACTCTGGCCACGCAGCCTGGCAAGCCGCAAGTGGGCTAGCTTTTGGCTCTGGTGAGTCGCATGACAAATAACTAGAAAAACCAACTCGATAGAGAACTTGTGATGATGCAGGAACTGGGTGAAAGACCAAAAGCAACAGGCAAGCAAACCATCTCCGGGGGAAATCTTGCAATAACCCACGATTAAGAAAGCCTCGCTTTCGTGGGGCAAGCCCCTCACGTGCGCCTTGCGCGCACGAACGCATCCCATTCGACATGGTTCCCCCTCCCCTTCGCGTGTTGCTTTGAATTGTTTTGTTCTTCCGCAGGGTCGGCTCGCGTGCGTTGCGCGGGCCGTAATGTTGGGCTGACTGTAATCGACAATTTCCGTATTCGTCAGTAGTACAAATGTTGCAGCTCAGGGGACAGCCAAACCTTGCATGCGTTGTTTGGTCCCCTGTGAAGCCCGGCCCCTGGAAATAAACGGAGGCCCTAAATCAACTAGACGTGCGGCGTGACCGGCGGCAGCACCGAAGCCGCCGCCGCCTCGACGGTGACGATCTCGAACTGCATGCTGGCGAGGTCGGCCATGATGTAAGTGGGGGGGTTGCCGACACCGCCGACGGTGCCGGGGTTGATCAGCCAAGTGGTGGTGCCCTTGACGGTGGCGACCTGTGCAACGCTCGACTTGTGGTCGTGGCCACAGCACACGAGGTCGAAGTCACCGGTGCAGGCGAGCGCCTGGGCGTAATGGGGATAGTGGACCAGGAACAGGTTGCGATCGGCCAGGGTGATCGCGGCGTCCTGACCATGGTAGCGGATCACGCTGTTGGGCTCGGCGGCGAGCCGGCCCATGTTGTAGAGGTCGCCGGTGTTGTTGCCGTGGATGACGTGCACCGGCAGTTCGTATTTCTGCAGCACGCGCAGGGTGGTCGGCGCGACCACGTCGCCGCAGTGCAGCACCGCTTCCGCGCCGTGCGCCTTGGCGTGCTCGACGGCGGCGTCCAGCAACCTGCGGTTGTCGTGGGAGTCGGAAACGATGCAGACTTTCATCAGAAGGCGGGCTTGTCCTTGGCGTTGCGGTAGCGCTCCACGCCCGCGAGGATTTCGGCGCGGGCGTCGTCGATGCCGACCCAGCCTTCGACCTTGACCCATTTGCCCTGTTCGAGGTCCTTGTAGTGCTCGAAGAAGTGGGAAATCTGCGCCAGCAGCAGGGCCTGCAGGTCTTCGGGCTTGTGCACGCCCTTGTACAGTCCGCACAGCTTGTCGACCGGCACCGCCAGCAGCTTGGCATCGATGCCGGCTTCGTCGGTCATCTTCAGCATGCCGATGGGACGGCAGCGCACCACCACGCCGGTGATCAGCGGGATCGGGGTGATCACCAGCACGTCGACCGGGTCGCCGTCTTCCGACAGGGTGTGCGGGATGTAGCCGTAGTTGCACGGGTAGTGCATGGCGGTCGACATGAAGCGGTCGACGAACATGGCGCCGGATTCCTTGTCGACTTCGTACTTGATGGGTTCGCCGTGGGCGGGGATTTCGATGATGACGTTGAAATCGTCGGGCAGGTTGCGGCCGGAACTGACGCGATCGAGGCTCATAGGGGGTCACTAAGACGCAATGAAAGGGGCGCATTATACCTGTGACCCTGCGGCAACATCCCCAATCGGGCTTACCTGGCCCCATCAGCTCCGCCCACCGGTATTTCAGGGAGGAGTCGCCTTCATGGGCTTCGCAAGCCCCGCCCACACGGTTGCTGGCCGCGGATCAGTTTAGGGAACCTGGCACGCCGACGGGGTGCGTGCGCACACCGTCCCTATTGCTTCCCGGGCATAACCCAGACCCTGAGCTTGAGAGCGCTTCAACCAGGCAACTGCATCGCGCGTTTCCTCCAGGGAATCCGCATTGTCGGCGAGCGTGCTGCCATACACCCATTGCGCGAGTGCCTCACCCTGTTCAGCAGCGGCATGGAGATGCTGCAGTGCGCGCAACGTGTTTTGCGGCACGCCGTCTCCATACAGGTAGGCGACGCCGAGTCGGTAATTCGCCAAAGCATCGCCCTGCATGGCAGCTCTATCGTACCAGTAGGCCGCCCGCGCAGAATCCTGCGGCACCCCTTCTCCGTTCTGATAGCGGTAGGCCAGCGCATTTTGGGCGTCGAGGTGACCTCGTTCGGCCACCCGCTCATACAGTTCAAGCGAACGCGCTGCGCTTTGGGGCACGCCGGTTCCATTCGCGTAGCGCAAGGCCAACTCCAGCATGGCATCAAACTGGCCCTGCTCGGCCGCCAGTGACAGCCAGCGGGCAGCCTTGGCCTCATCCTTTTCCACGCCAAAGCCTGCGAAAAACATGCGTGCCAACCAGTACTGCGCATCGGCGTTCGACAACTGCGCGGCCCGCCCCATCCAAACCGCAGCCTGTTTGGCATCCCGGTCAACGCCTTGCCCCTGCAGATAGATCAGCCCCAGCGTCAGGGCGGCCCCCACGTGGGCCTGGTTGGCGGCGCGTTCCAGCCAGGGTATCGCTGCAGCCACGTCACGCGGCACCCCATCGCCACGCAAATAAAACTGGGCCAGATCGAATTGCGCGCTGTCCAGACCTTTTTCCGCCGCCTGCCTGCACACCTGCCGCGCGTGTTCGACATTTCTCGCTGCGCCGCGCCCGGTGAGCAAGTGGAAACCCTGACGATGCAGCGCTTCTGGATTGCCGCTCATCGCGGCACGTTCAATCCAGCGATAAGCGGCGGCATCGTCCTGAGGCACGCCCTGTCCGCCTGCCAACATCAGAGCCAGCGCATGCTGCGCACCGGGATGGCCCTGCTCCGCTGCTCGCAGGTACCAGTCATGCGCCTGCTTCGGGTCGCGCGGCAGAATCTCGCTGCCACTCTGGTAATACCGCCCCAGTCTGTATTGGGCGCGTGATTCGCCCGCCACCGCGCCACGCTGATACCAGCGCAGCGCTTCCTGCGCGTCAGCCTTGACGCCGCGCCCCAGTTCGTAATTCCAGCCAATGTCATAAAACAGGTACGTCGCGCCTTGCTCGGCAGCCTGGCGAAATTGCAGCATTTCCTTCTGCGCGACCGCGTGTAGCGGTGCATCGCCCAAAGCCGACAAGGGCGCCATGCAAACGACAAGACTGGCTGCGACACATAGCGGTCTCATGGTTTTTCCTTCGAGATAGCAGACACGGCGTGCGCCTCCCAGTAAGCGACCCGCTTGGGGTCGGGCTTCTGGTCCAACTCTCCGTTGCGATACACGTTCACCAGCCGCTGGATCGCCTGCTGGTTTTTCGCCTCGGCCGCTTTTACCAACCAGCCCAGCGCCTTCTTGGCGTCACGCTTGCCGGCTTCGCCTAGCTCATGCATCCGCGCCAGGGAGATCATCGCATTGCTGTTGCCGCCGCGCGCCGCCTTTTCAAACCAGTTTTTCGCGCCATCCAAATCGGCCTTGCCCAGATAACCACGATAAAGCGTGTAGCCCACATTGTTCATCGAGTCAGCGTCCCCCTGCTCTGCGGCTCTGAGAAACCAGTGGTATGCGTTGGGCAGGCTTTGCGGCAAGCCCAGATTGCCTTGCAGATAGGCGGTTCCGAGAAATTTTTGCGCTTCCAGATTGCCGTTCTTGGCCTCCGCGCGCACCCGCAGCCATTCGTATTGCCCCTGGGCATTCATCCATCGGTACGCTGGATTCTCCTGCTGCGCCGCCAGCTGTTTTGCAAACGCGTTACCACTCCGGGTGGCGCGCTCCCGATACTGGCGAGCTTTTTCGGGGTTATGCAGCATGCCACGCCCTGTTTCGTAAATACGGGCAAGGTTGAGATCGCCTGCGGCGTCGCCGCGTTCGGCGGCGCGCTCGTACCAAGGTATCGCCTGCCAGGCATCCACCGGCACTCCCCAGCCCTGGGTGTAGGCATTTCCCAGGCTCACCTCGGCGGCGCCATTGCCCTGTGCGGCGGCCTTTCTCCACCAGTTCAGCGCTTCGCCATAGTTCAGAAGGCGTGTCCCGAACTCAGGAGACTGACCACTGTATACGTTGCCTAAATAATTTTGATATTGCGAGTGCCCCGCTTCGGCGAGCCGTTTCATCCAGGCCAGTGCCTCGTCTCGGCTGGCGCCATCCGGACGCACCAACAATCGGGCGGCCAGATTCTTCATCGAAAGCTCATTGCCCTGTTCCGCCGCCTTGCGGGACCAGGCTATCCCCGATGTTTCATCCTGCGGCAGCGTCACCCCCTGAAAATAGCGCCAGGCCAGGCTTGATTGCGCCTCGACATAGCCCTTCTCCGCGGCCCGCCGATACCAATCCACCGCAACCTGGTCATCCGCCGCCACACCTTCCCCATAGGCATAAGCCATGCCCAGATAGAACTCCGCCGGCGTGTAACCCAAACGCGCCGCGCGTTCCAGCCACTGCACACGCTTCTCTGCGGCAAGCCCCTGCCAGGCCAGCTGATATTGCGCGAGGGGATGATCGAGCTCTGCAGCTCGCTCCAGCCAGTGCAACCCGGTTGCGCGCTCGGGTTTGTCAAAGCGCCCGTCGATCAGGCCATTGCCCAACTCATAAGCGGCGTCGGCATACCCCGCTTGTGCCGATTTTTCAAGGAACGCCCTGAGCGGTGCGGTATCGGTTGCTTCACCTCGTCCTTCGGCAACCATCGAAGCGAGCTTTTGCTCGGCCGGCAGATAGCCTGCCTTCGCAAGTTCACGATACAACTGGAGCGCACGTGCATCGTCATGCTCCACCCCTTGACCCGCACTAAACATTGCGGCCAACGCGAATTTCGCGTCGGGCCGTCCCTGGACTGCTGCGAGTTCCAACCATCGAGCAGCTTCGCGCGAATCCTGGGGCATTTCAATGCCATCACGCAACATCAATCCGAGTATTTCGCGTGCCTGTGCCCAACCCTTTTCCGCGGCACGTTGCAGCCAGTAAACACTTTTCGCCCGGTCGGCGGCGCCGACCCAACCGTTCCAGTACGCCTCAGCCAACACATTCGCCGCTTCCGCTTTACCACTCTGCTCGGCGCGTTCGATCCAATGCACCCCTTGCGGCGCATCCGCGGCTGTCTCGAACCACCCATGCAGCAGTATCCGCCCCCAATCCAGCTCGGCTTGCGAATAGCCGTTCTCTGCAGATTGCTTGAGTGCCGACAGGGCTGCCTGTCTCTGGTTCGGCTCAGCGCTCAAAAGCCGGTATGCCACCACCCATTGTGCATACGCGTCGCCCATGGACGCACGCCGCTGCCAAAGTTCAATATCGCCGGGCGGAGCGGGTGCTGGAAGCGCGCTTTCTACACCCGCATCCAAACCGGGCATAACATCCATCAACCGTGCCGTTGCCGGCAGCGCCAACACGGTCAACCCTACCGTCGCAAACTGGCACAATCTCATTGCCATAGAATCGAAACATTTCATACGCTGGTCTCCCCGGCCGCGCTGGAATCGAAGCAAAGCTGACACAATCTGTGAAGGGCATGCCAGCTATCGAGCAGTCTTGTTTGCTGATTGTGCCCAGAACGCCCGGATAGCTGGCTGTGGGCACGAAATCCCCACCACTGTAATAGTATGGTCGTTCGCTGACCAGTCGAACGCCAGCGTCTCACTCACGCCAGTTGCTTTGCGAACCGGCCCGACGCCTCCCTGTGGAATTCCCCGCTGTAACCACCGGCACATCCTCCGCGCGCATCCCGCTGCCATTTCCGGGATAATTCCAAACTTTTTCTATGGCGTTTCTGTTTTCCCGTTCCGCACTTTCGCCTCGCAGCCAGTCCGGCTTGGCTGGCGCGGCCGATGCGCTGTACCTGGCCGAGCTCGCGCGCCACGCCGCGCCGCTGGCGGTGGTGTGCGCGAGCGCGTGGGACGCCAATCGTTTGGCCGAGGAGTTGCGCTGGTTCGACCCTGAATTGCGGGTGTGCGCCTTTCCCGACTGGGAAACCCTGCCCTACGACACGTTTTCGCCGCACCCGGACCTGATTTCCGAACGGCTGGCGACGCTGTACCAGATTTCGCGCGGCGAATTCGACATCGCCGTGGTGGCGCTCTCCACCGCGTTGTACCGGCTGGCGCCGCCGGCCTTCCTCGCCGCCCACACCTTCTTCCTCAAGCAGAAGGACACCCTCGACGAAGCCGCCTTCCGCGCGCAGATGACGCTGGGCGGCTACACGCACGTGAACCAGGTGTTCGCGCCGGGCGAGTTCTCGGTCCGCGGCGGCCTGATCGACCTCTTCCCCATGGGCAGCGCCCTGCCCTACCGCATCGATCTGTTCGACAACGAAATCGAGACGCTGCGCGCGTTCGATGTCGATACCCAGCGCAGCATCTATCCGGTGAACGAAGTGCGGATGCTGCCGGCGCGCGAATTCCCGCTCGACGAGACCGGCATCACCCGCTTCCGGCAGAATTTCCGCGAGCGCTTCGAGGGCGACCCGTCGAAATCCAAGCTGTACAAGGACGTCAGCAACGGCCTCGCGCCCGCCGGCATCGAGTACTACCTGCCGCTGTTTTTCGACGAGACGGCGACGCTGTTCGACTACCTGCCGAAACCGACGCGCATCGTGGCCCACGGCGCGCTCGACCCCGCCGGGCAGGCGTTCTGGACCGACGCGCAAAGCCGTTTCCGCCTGATGTCCGGCGACAAGGACCGTCCGCTGCTGCCGCCCGCCGAACTGTTTCTGCCGACCGATGCGTTTTTCAGCCTGGCCAAGGCCTACGAACGGCTCGACGTGGAACAGGCAGGCATTGGCCTCGCCCAGCACGTTCCGCCGATTTCGGTCGACCGCCGCGAAGCGCACCCGGTCGCCAAGCTGCAGGGCTTCATCGACGGCTTTGCGGGCAAGACCCTGATCGTCGCGCCGTCGGCCGGGCGGCGCGAGACCCTGCACGAATATCTCGCCGAGCACGGGCTCGACGCGGTGCTGTGCGACAGCTGGGCCGACAGCCAGCAGAACGCCGGCCGCATCCTGCTCACGCACGGTCCGCTCGCCGAAGGCTTCGTCACGGCGGACGGCGCGCTCGCCGTCATCACCGAAACCGAGCTCTACGCCATCCCGCCGAAAACCCGGCGCGCGCGAGAGGCCCGCGCGACGCAGATCGACAACCTGCTGCGCGACCTCTCCGAGCTCAAACCCGGCGACCCGGTGGTGCACGCGCAATACGGCGTCGGCCAGTACCTCGGCCTCATCAACATGGACCTCGGCGACGGCGACACCGAGTTCCTGCAGCTCGAATACGCCAAGGGCGACAAGCTCTACGTGCCGGTCGCCAACCTGCACCTGATCTCGCGCTATTCCGGCGCAGGCGAAGGCGCGGCGCCGTTACATAAATTAGGAACCGACCAGTGGGAAAAGGCCCGCCGCCGCGCCATGCAGGCGGCGCGCGACACCGCCGCCGAACTCCTGAACCTGTACGCGCTGCGCGCCGCGCGCGAGGGCCACGCGTTCAAGTTTTCGCTGCACGACTACGAAGCCTTCGCCGAGGGCTTCGGCTACGAGGAAACGCCCGACCAGGCGGCGGCGATCGCCGCGGTGATGGGCGACATGCAGTCGGGCAAGCCGATGGACCGGCTGGTATGCGGCGACGTCGGATTCGGCAAAACCGAGGTCGCGCTGCGCGCCGCCTTCATGGCGGTGATGGGCGGCTACCAGGTGGCGGTGCTGGTGCCGACCACGCTCTTGGCCGAGCAGCATTTCCATAATTTCTCCGACCGCTTCTCGGCCTGGCCGATCAAGCTCGCCGAACTGTCGCGCTTCCGCAGTCCCAAGGAACAGACTGCAGCCCTGCAGGCGCTGGCGAACGGCAAGCTCGACATCGTCATCGGCACCCACCGGCTGATCCAGAAGGACGTCAAGTTCGCCCGCCTGGGCCTGGTGATCCTCGACGAGGAGCACCGCTTCGGTGTGCGCCAGAAGGAGCAACTGAAAGCCCTGCGCGCCGAGGTCGACGTGCTGACGCTGACCGCCACGCCGATCCCGCGCACGCTGGCGATGTCGCTCGAGGGCATCCGCGACTTTTCAGTGATTGCGACGGCCCCGCAGAAGCGGCTGGCGGTGAAGACCTTCGTCCAGTCGTTTTCTACCGGGCTGATCCGCGAGGCGGTGCTGCGCGAACTGAAGCGCGGCGGCCAGGTGTATTTCCTGCACAACGAGGTCAGCACCATCGAAAATATGCGCGAACGGCTGGAAAAGCTGCTGCCGGAAGCGCGCATCCGCGTCGGCCACGGCCAGCAGGGCGAGCGCGAGCTGGAACAGGTGATGCGCGACTTCTACCAGCAGCGCTTCGACATCCTCTTGTGCACCACCATCATCGAAACCGGCATCGATGTGCCGACCGCCAACACCATCCTGATCAACCGTGCCGACAAGTTCGGACTGGCGCAGCTGCATCAATTGAGGGGCCGCGTCGGGCGCTCGCACCACCAGGCCTTCGCCTATCTGCTGGTGGAAGAGGACCATACTCTGACGCCGCAGGCGAAGAAGCGCCTGGAAGCGATTCAGTTGCTGGAAGAGTTGGGCTCGGGCTTCCATCTCGCCATGCAGGACATGGAAATCCGCGGCGCCGGCGAGGTGCTGGGCGAGAAGCAGAGCGGCGAGATCCTCGAGGTCGGCTTCTCGCTCTACAACGACATGCTGGCCGGCGCGGTGGCGAGCCTCAAGGCCGGCAAGGAGCCGGACATGAGCCAGCCGCTGGGCGTGGTGTCCGAGATCAACCTGCACACGCCTGCGCTGCTGCCGGTGGACTACTGCCCAGACGTGCACGAGCGGCTGGTGCTGTACAAGCGGCTGGCGAGCTGTCAGACCGCGGACAACCTGACGCAGATGCAGGAGGAGCTGGTCGATCGCTTTGGCGAGCTGCCCGATACGGCGCGCGCGCTGCTGGCGGTGCATCGCCTGCGCATGTCGACCCGCGCCTACGGCATTGTCCGGCTGGACGTGTCGGGCGAAGGCATGAGCGTGCAATTCGTCCCCAATCCGCCGATCGATCCGGGTAAAATTATTCAGTTGATCCAGGGCAAGGCGGGATACCGGCTCGCCGGCCCCGACCGGCTGAAACTGACCACCCCCCTGCCCGATGTCGCCCGGCGCGTTGGCGCAGTGACCGCCTTCCTGGCCGCGCTGGGTCAACCCCTGGGCGCCCCCATTCCACCCGCAAATAACCGACCATGAACCTGATCCAGCCTTTTGCCGCCCTCCGCCCCGCTTCGGGACGCGCCAACGATGTCGTCGCCCCGCCCTACGATGTGCTGTCCACGGACGAAGCCCGGG
>Ga0209705_10000775_pt1 | contig 16765 bp, 16 predicted proteins | sample PPLLaktember2015_5_FD_187262 | JGI IMG/M metagenome (GOLD analysis project Ga0209705, IMG submission 187262) | Freshwater sediment microbial communities from Prairie Pothole Lake near Jamestown, North Dakota, USA - PPLs Lake P8 Core (1) Depth... | ecosystem: Environmental > Aquatic > Freshwater... | reverse complement strand
CTAACTGATCGCCTTGGTGATCAGCGGGACCAGCGGCTCCGGCAGCTTGAGCTTGCCGGACAGGGCAAAGGCCTGGGCGTTCTTCGACATCTTTTTCCACGTCTTGCGGATGATTTCCAGCCACTTTTCTTCATCGTAGTCGGGCTTGCTTTGCGCGAAGGCCAGCATGTAGTGCTCGATGAAGACCAGGCCGGCGACATCCTCCAGCATCTGCGTGTCCGGATTGCTCTTGATGCCGCGCTTGCCCACCGCCTTCTTGACGCGTTCAATCATCACGTCTTCATAGCCGGCCTGGCGCATCAGCTCGCCTGCGGTGTCTGCCTGAAACGTGTAAAGCCCGGTCCGCCATGCGTGATAGCCTTCCTTGGTCATCGGATAGGTGTTGCGCGGCACCTTCCAGCGCTGGATGTGCTGGGCGCGCACCGCCAGTTGCGCGGCTTCGGACGCCTCAGGTGCAAAGCGGGCGATCATGTCCGACATGCGCCGGGCGTACAGCAGTTCCTTCGGCTGGCCCTCATCCAGATTGGGGTCTTGCGCATTGGCGGTATCGAACAGCGCGATGGTTTGATTAAAACGGTCTCGACTGAAGCGTTCCTGATTCTCGATCATCTTTGATTCCTTGGCCGCGGGCCGGCTTTAAGCGTAAACAGGATTGTTGCCGGTATCGGAGCCGCAAGTAAATCCCGGCATTTGCATCAATGCGGGATCGGCGGAAACTTTATATCCCCCGCCCGGCCTCAACACCCGTCCACTGCGTTTCGCACCGCACTCGCCCGCAGGGCTCAACCCAAAGGATTCCCAACGTGACTGATCTTTTTACTCCCGCCCGCTTCGGCGCCATCGACCTGGCCAACCGCGTGGTGATGTCCTCGCTGACGCGCAACCGTGCCGGGGCCGGCAATGTGCCGACGCCGCTGATCGCCGAATACTATCGCCAGCGCGCATCGGCCGGATTGATCCTGACCGAGGCGTCGCCGATCTGCGCGGAGGGCCACGGCTATCCGCGCACCCCCGGCATCCATACGCCCGGGCAGGTCGAAGGCTGGAAGACGGTGACGCAGGCCGTGCATGGCGCCGGCGGCAAGATCGCGCTGCAGTTGTGGCATGTGGGGCGGATTTCGCATCCCGACCTGCAGCCGGGCGGCGCTTTGCCGGTCGCGCCGTCGGCGATCTGCCCGGCCGGGCAGGTGTTCACCGGCCAGGCCATGAAGGATTATGTGACGCCGCGCGCGCTTGAGCTTTCCGAAATCCCCGCGCTGGTCGAACGCTACGCCCAGGCTGCACGCAATGCGATGGAGGCGGGTTTTGACGGGGTCGAAGTCCATGCCGGCAACGGTTATCTGCTGGACCAGTTTCTGCGCTCGTCCACCAACCGGCGTGCCGATGCCTATGGCGGCAGCACCGAAAACCGCGCTCGCCTGCTGCTGGAGGTGATGGAAGCGGTGTGCAGTGCCATCGGCAATGACCGCGTCGGTCTGCGGCTGTCGCCGGTGACGACCTTCAACGACATCAGCGACGACCATCCGCAGGAAACCTTCGACTATGTCGTGACGCAGTTGAACCCGCTGAAACTGGCCTTCCTCGACGTTCTGCAGGGAACCGGCGGCGCGCCCTGGGAACAATGGGTTCCGTTCGATTACGACCGGATGCGCGCGCTGTTTTCGGGCAATTTCATCCGCAACAACGGCTACGACTTCGCCACAGCGCAGCAGGCCGTTACGTCCGGCGCGGCCGATGCGATCGCGTTCGGCCGGCTGCTGCTGGCTAACCCCGACCTGGTCGAGCGCTTCCGCCGCGGCGCGCCGCTGAATGCCCCCGATTACGACAGGCTCTACACGGGGGAAGAGAAGGGCTACACCGACTATCCCTTCCTGACGGACAGAGCCTGAATTCGTTCAGGCGGGCCGCTGCGGGCTGGCGAGGTGCCGGGTGATGGCTTCGTAGTCGGCGACGGCGAGATTCTCGGCGCGCTTGCCGGCGTCGATCCCGATCGCGGCGAAATCCTCCGGCTTCATCAGGCTGCCCAGCGTGTTTCGCAGCGTCTTGCGCCGTTGCGAGAACGCGGCAGCGACCACGCGCGTAAACAGCGCCTCGTCGAGCGCGACGATTTCATCCGGGGTTTTGGGGATCAGCCGCACCACTGCGGAGTCGACCTTGGGCGGCGGGTTGAAGGCGGTGGGCGGCACATCGAGCAGCCATTCCAGGTGAAAGCGCCGCTGCAGCATGATCGACAGCCGCCCGTAATCGCCGCTGGAAGGATCGGCGACCATGCGTTCGACCACTTCCTTCTGCAGCATGAAGGTCATGTCGCGGATGTGCGCGGCAAACTCCATCAGGTGGAACAGCAGCGGCGTGGAAATGTTGTAGGGCAGGTTGCCGATGATGCGCAGGTCGTGGCCCAGGGTGCCGAAATCGAACTTCAGCGCGTCGCAGCTGTGCACGGTGAGCCGCTCGGCCGGCCAGGTTCGTTGCAGGCGCGCGACGATGTCGCGGTCGAGCTCGACCGCGTGCAGATGCGGCAGGCGTTCCAGCAGGGGCCGGGTCAGCGCGCCCAGGCCGGGGCCGATCTCGACGACGGTTTCCCCCGCCTGCGGATGGACGGCGTTGACGATGGCATGGATGACGCCGTCGTCGATGAGGAAGTTCTGGCCGAAGCGCTTGCGTGGCGTATGCATGGTAGGGGGAGTCGAGAGTGGAGAGCGGAGGGTCGTGAGCCGTTATCCCGCTCTCGACTCTCGGCTCTTGGCTCTCGGCTGCCTCTTGGCCATCTCCATCGCCACGTCGATTGCCGCCAGCAGGCTGCCTACTTCCGCACGTCCCGTACCGGCGAGGTCGAGCGCGGTGCCGTGGTCGACCGAGGTGCGGATGAAGGGCAGGCCCAGCGTGATGTTCACCCCGGCGCCGAAGCTGGCGTACTTGAGCACCGGCAGCCCCTGGTCGTGATACATCGCCAGCACGGCGTCGCAGGGGTCGAGACGGATGCGCGAGAACAGTGTGTCGGCAGGCAACGGGCCGACCAGGTTCATGCCCTCGCTGCGCAGGCGGTCGAGCGCGGGTTCGATGACGTCGATTTCCTCGCGCCCCAAGTGGCCGGATTCGCCGGCGTGCGGGTTGAGTCCGGCCACCAGGATGCGCGGCTGGGCGATGCCGAATTTGCCTTGCAGGTCGGCGTGCAGGATGCGGATCACCTCGTCGAGCAGCTCGGGCGTGATGGCGTCGGCCACCGCGCGCAGCGGCAGGTGGGTGGTGGCGAGCGCGACGCGAAGGCCGCCGCCGGCGAGCATCATCACGACCCTTTTCGTGCTGTTGTGGTCGGCCAGGTATTCGGTGTGGCCGGTGAAGGCGAAGCCGGCGTCGTTGATGATGCCCTTTTGCACCGGCGCGGTGACGACGGCGTGATACGCGCCGCTCAAACAGCCCTCGATCGCGGCGTCGAGCAGGGCCAGCACGTGGGCGCTGTTGCGGGCGTCGAGCACGCCCGCGGTGACGGACGACGCCACCGGAATGTGGCGCACGTGCAGCCTGCCGGCCTGATGGGGGGGAATGGTGTCTTCGGTGATGAAGTCGACCGCGATGCCGAGTTGTGCGGCGCGTGCGCGCAGCACGTCGATATCGCCCAGCACACCCAGACGGCACGGCAGCGCCTGCTGCGACAGCGCGATGCAGAGATCGGGGCCGATCCCGGCGGGCTCACCGGCGGTGAGGGCGAGGACGGGCAGCGTCGAAGTCGGGCTCAAATCAGTCGATCGGCCGCAGTTCGACGTAGGCCGCATCGCGGATCTGCCGCACCCAGTCCTCGAAGGCTTCCTCGGCCTTGCGCTCGCGGATGGCCTGGCGCGCCAGCAGCTTCTGGCGTTCCTGCGTGACGTCCTGGTCGCGGCGTTCCAGCACCTGGATCAGGTGCCAGCCGAAGGGCGACTGGATGGGACCGCTGACTTCACCGACTTGCAGGGCATTCATGGCCTTCTCGAAGTCCGGCACGGTGTCGCCGGGGTTGACCCAGCCAAGGTCGCCGCCTTTCGCCGCGCTGCCGTCCTCGGAATGCAGGCGTGCCAGCTCGTCGAATTTCACGCCGTTGTCGATGCGCTCCTTGAGTTGCAGCAGACGGTTGCGGGCGTCGGTCTCCGAGGTGATTTCGTTGGTCTTGATGAGGATGTGGCGTGCGTGCGTCTGGGTGACGCTGAGGGTGGCGTCGAGCCCGCGCTTGTCGTTGAGCTTGAGAATGTGGAAGCCGTTGCTGCTTCTCAGCAGCGGGGAGACCTGGCCGGGCTGCAGCGGCTTCAGGGCATCGGCATACAGCGCCGGTATCTTGCCGCTGGCGCGCCAGCCGAAAGCGCCGCCCTGCATGGCGTTGGGTGCGTCGGAATGGCTGGCCGACAACCGGGGGAAGTCGGCGCCTGCCGCGAGTTGGGCGAGGACGTCCTCGGCGCGTGCACGGCGTGCCTGGATCTGCTCGGGCGAAGCGTTTTCCGGCACAGTGATCAGGATGTGGGAAAAGTTGTATTCGGTTTCAACGCCTTGCTGAGCCTGGGTTTGCAGGTAGCCTTCGATTTCGGCGTCGCTGACCGAAATGCGGTTGTCGACATCGCGTTCGCGGGCGCGGGTAATCAGGATCTCATTGCGTATGGTTTTGCGCATGCCGTCGAGACTCTGGCCATCTTTTTCCAAGGCGGCTGCAAGGCTCGCCATGTCGAGCTTGTTCTGCGCGGCGATGCGCTGCAGAGCGCGCTCGACCTGGGTCGGGTCGACGCGTATGCCGGTACTGCGGGCATGTTGCTGCAGCGCCAGCTCGGTCACCATGCGTTCGAGCAGCTGTTTTTCCAGCACCTCGCGCGGCGGCAGTTGCGTGTTCTGGCGCGACAGGTTTTGCGCCACTTCCTGGTAGCGCCGGGTGAGTTCCTGGCGGGTGATGACTTCGTCGTTGACGACGGCGACGATATGGTCGAGCGGCTGCACCGCGGCGTGTGCCGGCGCCAGGGTCGAAGCGATCAGCAGTGCCAGCAGAGCTTGCAGGCGGCACCATTCAGGGCGTTTGAAGTATTTCATTGCTAGACCTGTATCCGGGAACACTTTGTTTCAAAACGTCGAGCGGGTTGGCGCCAATGCGCCCCATACCGTTCAACTCGAGCTGTAAAAAGAACGCATCGGTGGACTGATCCTCCTTGGTGGCCAGACGCTGGAACACCGCGCGCACCGCCCAGCAGCCACCATTGTATTCAACCCCGGCCAGGCCTTCGACCAGCTTGTCGTCCTGGAACGAATAGTTGTAGCGGAACATGCCGTACCAGCGGTCGCCGAGCGGCCACTGCGCGGAGAGATCGACCTGTTCGGTGGATTGGTCAATGAAGCGGTAGCCGAAGTTCAATGTGCGGCCGGGGCCGGGGCGGTAGGAGGCACCGATATTCTCGCGGATGGTGGTGCTGTTCTCGGTATCGAACTGCCAGGCGGTGTCGATGCGCCAGTCGCGCGTGATCTGTCCGCTGACGGCGATGAGCAGGTCGGTCGCGCTGCTGTCGCGCGGCGCCACCCCGGGCAGGGTGACCTGCTGGTCGCTGAAATAATAGCGCTGGCCGACGGTCACCTGCAGGCGTTCCAGACCGCTTTCTGCCTCGATGAAGCGGCTGGTGAGCGCAAGCGTCAGCTGGTTGGCGTCGTTGATGCGGTCGCCGCCAATGAACTGGTTTTCGGTGAACATCTGCGCGTAGCTGAAATCCAGTTGCGCGGTGTCGAACACCGGGATGTTGTCCTGGTTGCGATAGGGTGCGTAGACATAATAGGCGCGCGGTTCCAGCGTCTGCTCGTAGTTGACCCCGGCAAGCTGGAAGGGACGGTCGAAGGTGACGCCGCTGTCGAGGCTGAAGATCGGCAGGTTGCGGGTGATGTCCTGGTCGGGTGCGCTGTCGTCGAGCGCGTAATAACTGCTGTGCCAGCCGATTTGCGGGGTCAGGAAGCCGAAGGAGTTGGTGAGCGGCAGGCGCAAGGTGGGATAGGCCAGCACCCGGGTGCCTTCGGTCAGGGTGGAGTGGGCAAAGCGGGTGGCCTCGGTCTCCAGCTTGAATTCGAGGCCGTTGCCCAGCGTGTGGGACATGCCGAAGCGTGCGTGCGGCAGCCGATCGTAGGGTTCTTCAATGAGCGCGGCGGTGGAATCCTGCAGCGTCTGGAAGCTTTGCGCGCGCAACTCGGCGTACCAGTTGGCGTGCTTCGTGGTCACCCAGGCCTCCTGATTGAGGTTGGTAATCGACGTGGCGGAAATCTGGTTGGACAGGTCGCGAAAATAATCGTTGTCGGACACGCGGCTGTAAACCATGCCAGCCTGGGTGTTGGCGTTCAGACGGTATTCGTTCTGCAGTAAAACGCTCCAGCGCGAGCGGTCGGCTTCCCTGTCGTTGGCCAGGTATTCCATGCGATTCTCGCCGCGGAAGTCCTCGAGCAGGTGGCGGAATTCGCCGCCGATTTGCAGGCCGCGCTTGGTCAGCAAACGCGGATACAGCGTGGCATCGTAATTGGGCGCGAGGTTGAGGTAGTAGGGCATCGTGATGTCGATGCCGCTGCGCTCGGTGATGCCGAGGGTGGGCGCCAGCACACCGGTCTTGCGTTCATTGTTGAGTGAAAAGTCCATCCACGGCGTATACAGGATGGGCACGCCCAGAAACCGCAGCGAGGCGTTGCGCGCGGTGCCCACGTTGCGGGTCTTGTCGATGTCGAGGTCAGCCACCTTGAGGAACCAGTCGTCGTTGTCGACCGGGCAGGTGGTGTAGGTGGCGTCCTGCAGCTTGAAGTGATTTTCGTCGATGAAATCGACGCGATCGGCATCGCCGCGCCCCGGCTGGGCCGTGAACTGATACACCGGCTGGGTGAGTTCGCCGCTGTAGTCGTCGAGATCGAGTTTGAGCGAATCGCCGCTCACCAGCAGCGCAGGCTGTTCCAATCGCACCTGGCCGCGTGCCTCGACGAAATTCAGCGTCGTGTCGTAGCGCAGCCAGTCGGCAAAGAAATTCTGTCCGGCCTGGCGGGCTTCCACGTGGCCGCTGGCTTCGATGATGTTGGGCGCGGTCGATTCGATGCGGTCAGCAGTCAGGAACATGGGCCCGGCCTTTCCGGCCACGGCCGAACCGCTGAGTTCGGCATCCATTTTCAGCCCGAGCCCGTCCGCGGCCGCAGAGGAGGCGGTCAGCAACATCACAACGAGCGCAAAGCCGGGCAGGGTGGACAAGCGATGTAAAATCCGGACCAGGGTTATTTGTAATTGCGTTATTCGGAGCCGTAGGCAGTGGAACGTTTGCAAGCATTACAGGACTGGGCCGCCAGACAGCTGGGGGGCGATTCGCTGGACATCGCCCCGGCGTCGGCGGACGCCAGCTTTCGCCGTTATTTTCGCGTCACTGCCAAAGGCCGCGATTATATCGTGATGGACGCGCCTCCGGCGCACGAGGATTGCCGGCCCTTCATCGCCGTCGCCCGGCTGTTCGGCGAGGCCGGCGTGCATGTGCCGCAGGTGCTGGCGCAGGACCTCGATCAGGGCTTCCTGCTGCTGAGCGACCTCGGCAACACTACCTATCTGTCGGCGCTCAATGAAAGCACGGCCCGGGAACTGTATCTGGCGTCGAACGACGCCCTCATCCGCATCCAGCAAGCCAGCCGGCCCGGCGTGCTGCCGGAATACGACCGTGCGTTGCTGACCCGCGAACTGATGCTGTTTCCCGAGTGGTATGTAGGCAAACACCTGGGCGCAAGCCTGACCGATGACCAGGCGGTCACGCTCAACACCGCGTTTGAACATTTGCTGGCTAACAACCTTGCACAGCCGCAGGTGTACGTGCACCGCGACTGGCATTCGCGCAACCTGATGGTGTCAGACCCCAACCCCGGCATTCTCGACTTCCAGGATGCGGTCTATGGCCCCATTACCTACGACCTCGCCTCGATCTACCGCGACGCCTACATCCAGTGGGACGAGGAGCATCAGCTCGACTGGGTGATTCGCTACTGGGAAAAGGCGCGCGCCGCCGGTTTGCCGGTGCGTAAGGACTTTGGCGACTTCTGGCGTGATTTCGAATGGATGGGTGCACAGCGCCATATCAAGGTGCTCGGCATCTTTGCGCGGCTGTATCGCCGCGATGGCAAGGATGGCTATCTGAAGGACATGCCGCTGGTGATGCAGTATCTGCGCAAGGTCTGCGAACGTTATATTGAGCTGAAGCCGTTGTTGTATTTGCTGGATGCGTTGCAGGACAAACAGCCACAGGTGGGGTACACGTTTTGAACAAGGCCACCGCCATGATCCTCGCCGCCGGTCGCGGCGAGCGCATGCGTCCGTTGACCGACCATACGCCCAAGCCCCTGCTGGTGGTCGGCGGCAAGCCGCTCATCGTGTGGCATATCGAGCGCCTGCGTGCGGCCGGCTACAGCCACGTCGTCATCAACCACGCCCATCTCGGCGAGCAGATCGAGTCGGCGCTGGGGAACGGCGCCGCCTTCGACGTGTCGATCGAGTATTCGCGCGAAATCAGCGCGCTGGAAACGGCGGGCGGCATCGCCACCGCGCTGCCGCTGATCGAAAACGAGGTCTTTACCGTGGTGAACGGCGACATCTACTGCGAATACGATTTCAGACGCCTCGCCGAGCCGATGGCGCGGCTCGCCGCCGGCCACGACCAGGCGCATCTGGTGCTGGTCGACAATCCGCCGCAGCATCCGCAGGGCGACTTCGTGCTCGAGGGCGGCCGGGTGACCAACGCCGACATCCCGCTCACGCCGCACCCGGCACGCTTCACCTTTTCCGGCATCGGCGTCTACCACCGCGCGCTGTTCGCCCACACCCCGACGGGCGAAAAAGCGCCGCTGGCACCGCTGCTGCGGCGGGCGATCGATGCCGGGCGCGCGAGCGGCGAACACTATGCCGGGCGCTGGGAAGACGTGGGTACGCCGGCTCGCCTGAACGCTCTGGACGAGGAACTGAGACAGCACCATGCAGCCTGATTCCGCAATTTACCTTGCCCGCCGCCAGCGGGTTCTGGAGCAGATGGGCGAAGGCGTGATGGTCATCGCCACCGCCCCGGAAGTGCCGCGCAACCGCGACACCCACTACCCCTACCGGCACGACAGCTATTTCTACTGGCTGACCGGCTTCAACGAGCCCGAGGCGGTGGTGGTGCTGGTGGGCGGCGCCGCGCCGCGCCATATCCTGTTCTGCCGCGAACGGAACGAAGAAAGGGAGATATGGGATGGTTTCCGCTACGGTCCGGCGGCGGCGCGCGAGGTCTTCGCCTTTGACGAAGCCTTTGCCTACGACATGCTGGATGCGGAACTGCCCAAACTGCTGGAAAATCAGCCGTTGCTGGCCTATATCATCGGCCGCGACATGGCCTGGGACACCCAGATGATGGGCTGGCTCAACACGGTGCGCAGCAAGGCGCGCAGCGGCGTGCACGCGCCGAACAGGATGGTCGACGCGCGCATCTGGCTGGACGAGATGCGCCTGATCAAGGATGGCCATGAACTCGCCCTGATGCGCCGCGCCGCCGAGATCTCCACCGGCGCGCATCGCGCCGCCATGCGCGCCACCCGGCCGGGCGGCCACGAGTACGAGATCGAGGCGGAGCTGCTGTCCGCCTTCCGCCGCGGCGGCGCCGAGGCGCCGGCCTACACTTCCATCGTCGCCAGCGGCGCCAACGCTTGCGTGCTGCATTACGTCTTCAACAACAAGCCGCTCAAGGATGGCGACCTGCTGCTGATCGACGCCGCGGCCGAGTTCGGCAGCTATGCGGCCGACATCACCCGCACCTTCCCGGTGAACGGCCGCTTTTCGGCGGCCCAGAAGGATGCCTACGAACTGGTGCTGGCCGCGCAGGCGGCGGCCATCGGCGAGGTGCATCCGGGTAGCCCATGGAATGCACCGCACGAGACGGCCGTGCGCGTGCTGACGCAGGGTTTGGTGGACCTCGGCCTGCTCCACGGCGAGGTCGACGGCCTGATCGAATCGAATGCCTACAACCGCTTCTACATGCACCGTACCGGCCACTGGCTGGGCATGGACGTTCACGACGCCGGCGAATACAAGCTGCAGGGCGAATGGCGTTCGCTGGTGCCGGGCATGACCCTGACCGTCGAGCCGGGCTTGTACATCCGCCCGGCGGACGACGTGCCCGAAGCCTTCTGGAACATTGGCATCCGCATCGAGGACGACGTGGCGGTGACCGAGTCCGGCTGCGAGGTGCTGACTACGCCGCCGAAAACCGTGGCCGAGATCGAAGCGTGGATGAAGGCGTGAACACGGTGCTGATCGTCGGCGCCGGCCCGGTCGGCGCGGTGTGCGCGCTGGCACTGCAGCAGCAGGGTATCGCCCCGCGCGTGCTCGAGGCGCAGCCTGAAGATGCGCGCGCCGACACCCGCACGCTGGCGTTGTCGCACGGCTCGCGCCTGATCCTCGAGCGCCTCGGTGTGTGGGGGCGGCTTGAAGCGGTCACCCCGATCACCCGCATCCATATTTCCCAGCGCGGCGCGCTCGGCGTTGCGCGCTTGTCAGCCGACGAGGTGAAGGTGCCGGCATTGGGCTATGTGCTGCCCTACGCCGCGCTCACTGTGGCTTTGAAGCAGGCGCTCGCGGACGCCGCTATCGCAGTCGACTACGGCGTGGCGGTGGCGCGCATCGAATCCGGCGCGGACGCCGCGACGCTTCTTCTGGCCGATGGACGCAGCGCCGCGGCACCGCTGGTGGTGGTGGCCGACGGCGGGCGCGGCGATGCGGCCCCCAAGCCAAAATTCGAACGCGACTACGACCAGATGGCGGTGGTATGCGAAGTGCAGACCGAACTGCCGCACGCCAGCCAGGCCTACGAGCGCTTCACCCCGGAAGGCCCGGCGGCGCTGCTGCCGAAGGGCGACCGGTACGCCCTGGTGTGGACCGCCAAAAGGGCAGACGCCGAACGTATCGCCCAACTTCCGGATGCTGAATTTCTGGTTGCCCTGACCCGCCACTTCGGCGGCCGGCAGGGCCGCTTTCTGCAAGCCAGCCCGCGCAAGACCTTTCCGCTAAAGCTCGCGTATACCGGCAGCGAGGCGGCCGACCGCGTGGTGCGCATCGGCAACGCCGCGCAGACGCTGCATCCGGTCGCGGGGCAGGGGTTCAATATCGGCCTGCGCGACGCTTGGGAGTTGGCGAGCTTGTGCGGCGATACGCCGGCAAGCGAGATCGGCAGCGCGGCCATGCTGGCCGCCTATGCGCGCGGTCGGCGCGTCGATGTGCTCGGCGGCGTCGGCTTCACCGATTTTCTGGTGCGCGTGTTTTCCAATGACATCGCCCCGCTGCGCCACGCGCGCGGACTCGGCCTGCTGGCGCTGGAAGTGCTGCCGCCGCTGAAAAGCTTTGTCGCGCGGCGGATGATTTTCGGGGCACGCGGATGAGTGTTGAGCGCTATCAGGTGGTGGTGGTCGGCGCCGGGCTGGTCGGCGCCGCCGCCGCGCTCGCGCTCGGCCGGCAGGGCCTCAGGGTGGCGCTGATCGAACGCCAGTCACCCGCGGTTCCGGATGAAGCGCTGGACACCCGCATCTACGCCATCAGCCCCGCCAGCCAGCGTTTCCTCGAAGGCATCGGCGCCTGGCAGCGACTGGATGTAGATCGTATCCAGCCGGTGTTCCGCATGGATGTGGCGGGCGACACGCGCGGCGCGGTAAGGCTCGATGCCTACGAGGCAGGCGTGTCGCATCTGGCGACCATCCTTGAAAGCAGCCGCCTGCAAGTCGCGCTGTGGCAGGCGATCGAAGCCGACGGCAGCGTGGCACGCTACTGTCCGGCGTCGATCGCGACGCTCGAACGTCGCGATCGCGCCACGCGGATCACGCTGGACGATGGCACGGTGCTGGAGGCCGAACTCGTCGTCGGCGCCGACGGCGCCGCCTCGCGCATCCGCGAATGGGCGGGACTTGCCTCGACGCTGACGCCCTACGGCCAGAGTGGCGTGGTGGCGAATTTCGAATGCGAGCGCCCGCATCGCGGCACCGCGTTCCAGTGGTTCTTCGATAGCGACATCCTCGCGTGGTTACCTTTGAATGGGAACTGCATGTCGATGGTCTGGTCAACCCAGGCGGCCCATGCGGACGAACTGCTGGCGCTGGATGCGGCGGCGCTGGCCGCCAGGGTGCAGGCGGCGGGTCACGACCGGCTCGGCACCCTCAAGTTGTTGACGCCGGCAGCCGCCTTCCCGTTGCGGCTGATCCGGGTCGAGTCGGCGGTTGCGCCCGGCGTTGCGCTGATCGGCGACGCCGCGCACGGCATGCACCCGCTGGCGGGGCAGGGCGTCAACCTCGGCTTCGGCGACGCCGAAGCGCTGGTCGACGTGCTGGCGCTGCACCGTCGAACGCCACTCGGCGATATGCGGGTGTTGCAGACGTATGCCCGCCAGCGTGCCGAACCGGTGCAGCGCATGCAGGCGCTCACCCACGGCCTGCACCATCTTTTTTCCGACAGCCGCGCTGCCTGGCTGCGCAATGCCGGCATGACCATCATCAACCAGCTGCCGCCCTTGAAAGCAGCGCTGGTGCGCGAGGCGATGTCCTGAGTTTTTTATATTTTCCTGGAGCATGAAATGAAATTCACTTCCCTGGCGCTGGCCGCTACCCTGATGTTTGCCGCGTCCGCGCAGGCCGACGAGTCCGTGATCCGCAAGGCGCTGACGCAGCAGTTTCCCGGCGCGCAGATCGCCTCGGTGACGAAAACGCCATACAGCGGTTTGTTCGAGGTCTATCTCGACGGCCAGCTCATTTACGTCGATGCCAAGGCGCAATATGTGTTTACCGGCGATGTGATCGATCTGAAAAATCGCACCAACCTGACCCAGGCACGGCTGAATAGATTGCAGGCAGTGAAGTGGGACACGCTGCCGCTCGACAACGCGCTGAAGACCGTCAAGGGCAAGGGCGAGCGCAAGCTGGTGGTGTTCTCCGACGTCGACTGCCCCTACTGCCGCAAGTTCGAAGCCGAACTCGCCAAGGTCGACAACATCACCATTTACACCTTCCTCTACCCGATCGAAGGCCTGCATCCCAAGGCGGTTCAGGCCTCGAAGCAGATCTGGTGCGCCCCCGACCGCAACAAGGCGTGGGACGACTACATCACGCGCAATACCCTGCCGAGCAATGACGGCAAGTGCGCCAATCCGGTGGAAGCCAACATCGCTTTTGGCAGCAAGCTGAAGGTGTCGGGCACGCCGACGCTGGTATTCGCCAACGGCATGCGTGTGCCCGGCATGGTGCCGGCCGCGCAGCTGGAACGCCTGCTGGCCGCCAACGCCAAGTAAGCATGTCCGACTTCTGGAACGCGCGGTATTCCACGGACGCCTACATCTTCGGCACCGCGCCGAACGTGTTTCTGGCGAGCCAGTCCGAACGGATCCACCCCGGCATGCGGGCGCTGGCGATCGCCGACGGCGAGGGCCGCAATGGGGTGTGGCTGGCGGAGCAGGGGGCGCAGGTGCATGCCATCGATGTCTCGCCCTTCGCGCTGGAGAAGGCGAAGAAGCTCGCCGCCGAGCGCGGCGTGACGCTGGAAATCGAGCAGGCCGACGTGCTCAACTGGACCTGGCCGGAAGCGGCCTACGATCTGGTGGCGGCCATTTTCATCCAGTTCGCCCCGCCGCCCGAGCGCGACCGTATCATCGCCGGCATTCGCCGCACGCTCAAACCCGGCGGGGTGCTGATCCTGCAGGGCTACACGCCGAAGCAGATCGAGTACGGCACCGGCGGGCCGCCCCACGCCGCCAACATGTACACCGCCGAGTTGCTGCGCGAGTGGTTCGGCGACTGGGACATCCGGCATCTCGCCGAGCATGAATCCTTCATCAGCGAGGGCAGCCACCATCACGGGATGTCGGCGCTGATCGACCTGGTGGCCAGAAAGCCCGGCTGATTATCGGCTCGCCTGTTCCGCACGCGCCAGTTCGCGCAGGCCGTCGAGCGCGGCTTTAAGCGTGCCGCTCGCGCTGTCGCGCGGAAACACCATCCAGGCCGGCAGTTTGAACTGCGGGCTGTCAGGCACACGCCACAGTTGCCCCGCTTCGATGTAACGCCGCACCAGGCGCTGCGGAAAATAGCCGCTGCCGCCGTAGGTCAGCAGCTGCTGTACGCCGAGCCAGCCGATGTTGGCGACCAGCGTGGGCGGCGGCACGTCGGGATGATGGTCGCTGAACTGGGCGTGGAATTCGGGGCCCCAGTCGATATGGATGTAGCCTGCGTCCGGCCAGCCGCGCGCGAGATCGCTGGTCACCAGCAGCAGGGTTTCGTCGAACAGCGGCTCGACAACCAGGCCGGAGCGCGAGGTCGGCGTGTACATCACGCCGATGTCCACCGTGCCTTCGATCAGCCCCTGCATGATGTCGGCCTCGAAGCCGATTTCAAGGCGCAGCGACACGTCCGGCGCCGCCTCGCGCATCCACGCCACCCAGTGCGGCAAAAAGCCTTCCCATAGCGCAATCCGTCCCGACAGCGTCAGCACGTCATGAAAGCCCTGCGGCAGTCCGACGTCATGGCGCGCCTGCTCGACGGTGCGCACCAGATGCTTGGCGTGGCGCAGGAAACGCTTGCCGGCGGGCGTCAGCTCCGCACCGTTGCGGCCACGCTGGAATAGACGTGCGCCGAGGGTGGCTTCCAGGGTGTGGATGCGCGCGCTGACCGTCGACTGGGTGACGTGCAGGCGGCTGGCGGCAGCGACGAAGTTGCCGGTGGCGGCCACCATCAGAAAAGTGCGGGCGAGTTCGGTGTCCATGACTATCTATCGGAATTTTCGATATTAGACACCAAAATTTATCGTTGGATGAATATATAAGAGATCTCTAAACTAGGCCTCAACTCATCAAAGGAGCCAGTCATGAATCAAACCCCCGATTTTGCGGTCTCGATGCCCGAACGCGACGCCGAGGGCTATCTGGTTGACCCCGGCGACTGGAACGAAGAGGTCGCTGTTGCCCTGGCCAGGGAAGAGAATATCGAACTCACCGACGACCACTGGGACACGATCCGCTTCATGCGCGACTATTACGAGGAGCATCAGGTCATAGCCGATGCCCGCTTCGTCATCAAGCACCTGGCCGAACGCGTGGGCAAGGATGCGCAGAAGAAGCTGTTCGAATTGTATCCCTACGGCTACGTGAAGCAGGCCTGCAAAATCGCCGGGATGCGGCGTCCTCGCGCCTGGAGCACGGGTTGAGGGCGCGCGCGATCATGGTGCGCAAACTGGCGTATTCGGTTTCCGAGCGCGAGCACTGGATTTCGGCCGTCGGCGGTCTCGTCGGCATTCTCGCGATACTGTGGGTCGGCCATTTCCTGCTCGGCGGTCACGGCGGCGTGCTCGCCGTCGCTTCGATGGGCGCCTCCGCCGTGCTGCTGTTCGCCGTCCCGCATGGGGCGCTGTCGCAGCCGTGGCCGGTGTTCGGCGGCCATCTGGTGTCGGCACTGATCGGCGTCACGTGCGCGCGCTGGCTGGGCCATGATCCCATGCTGGCCGCGTCGCTGGCGGTGGGGCTGTCGATCGCCGCGATGTACGGCCTGCGCTGCCTGCATCCGCCGGGCGGCGCCACGGCGCTGTATGCCGTACTCGGCGGAGAAACCGTGCATGCGCTGGGCTATGGGTATGTATTCAGTCCGGTGCTGCTGAATGTCGTCGTGCTGTTGACGGTGGCGGTGGCGTTCAACTACCCCTTCGCCTGGCGGCGTTATCCGCAGGCCTGGCATCGTCATGTCGCGGCGAACGATGAACCGGCCGAGAAGCACATGATTCCGCACAGCAGCCTGGTGTATGCCTTGAGCCAGATCGATACCTTCGTCGACATCAGCGAAGACGACTTGCAGCGGATTTATGCGCTGGCGCTGGCGGGACAGCCACAGCCGACGTCCGTGGCCACGACCCAACCCGCCGAGTCAATGCGCTAGGTCGGCGGCTCAGCACCTCGTTCAGCAACTTGATGGCGACGTCGCGGTCAGCCAGGTAACCAGCGGTGACTGCGCCGTTCTCGATGTGCTTGCGGGCGCGGGCACGCAGGGTCTTGATGTCGGTGAGAAAGGGTATGTTCGATGCGGCTTTGGCTATCGCGATCTCCATTGTCGTCGTGGAAATCAACCCAGCGCGGTATCCAGCATCATCATCACCACGAAGCCGACGATGATGCCGATGGTGGCGGCCTGCTCGTGGCCCTTGCGGTGGGTTTCGGGAATGATTTCGTGCGATACCACCCAGATCATTGCGCCCGCGGCGAAGCCCAGCCCGGCCGGATAGAGCGGAGCGAATCCGGAAGTGAGCGCGACGCCGACAATGGCGCCGAGCGGTTCGGCCAGGCCGGTCAGCGCGGCTGCGCCGGCAGCCTGCCATGGGGCATAGGCGATGGTGCGCAGTGCCACCGCGACGACCATGCCTTCGGGAATGTCCTGGATCGCGATGGCGGCAGCGAGCGGAATGCCCACCGACAGGTCGCCGCCGGAAAAACCGACCCCGATGGCCATACCTTCGGGGAAGTTATGCAGCGCGATGGCGAACACCATCAGCCATACGCGGCGCAGCTTCATCCAGTCGGGGCCGTGGCGGCCGGACTGGACATGCTCGTGCGGGATGGCTTTGTCGGCCAGCAGCAGGAACAGTGCGCCGAGCATCAGGCCGGTGGCGACCAGGGCAGCGCCGGCCGGCCTGCTGCCGAGGATGTCGCTGCCCGCGGCGACGCCGGGCAGGATGAGCGAGAAGCATGACGCTGCCATCATCACCCCGGCGCCGAAGCCGAGCATG
>Ga0209705_10000773_pt1 | contig 16776 bp, 12 predicted proteins | sample PPLLaktember2015_5_FD_187262 | JGI IMG/M metagenome (GOLD analysis project Ga0209705, IMG submission 187262) | Freshwater sediment microbial communities from Prairie Pothole Lake near Jamestown, North Dakota, USA - PPLs Lake P8 Core (1) Depth... | ecosystem: Environmental > Aquatic > Freshwater... | reverse complement strand
CGATGTCATCGGGCCCCGCATCCCGGGCAGCCCGGCCATGAAAAAGGCTTGCGAATGGGCCAAAGCCAAGTTCACCGAATGGGGCATGGTAAACGCGGCCATCGAGCCTTGCGGAGAATTTGGCCTAGGATGGGCCAACGAGTACATCTCAGTTCATATGGTCGAGCCGACCTATGCCTCTCTCCTTGTCTACGCCAAGCCCTGGACCCTGGGGACCGCGGGCAAGATCAAAGGCCAGCCTGTGCTGGCCGTCATCCGGACCAAGGCCGACATCGAAAAGTGGAAAGGAAAGCTCAAGGATGCGGTCGTCCTGACCGACCCGCCGCGCCAGGTTCATCCCGTCTTCAAGCCCTACGCCCGCCGGTACACCGACGAGGACCTCAAAGAGATCATGGAGACTCCGATCCCTCTCCAGCCGAAAGACGGAGGAGGAGAGAAGCCGGAGATCAAATGGGAAGAGCTCGGGGAATTCTATAGGAGCGAAGGGGTCGCTCTCCTCGTCGAATCCAGCGATGGGAGCCGGAGCGATTTCGGGACGGTCAAGGTCGACGCCTATGAAGGGATGGGCAAGAATCACACCCTCCCCGGCCAGAGCCCACGGATCGTGATGGCAGCCGAGGCCTATGCCCGAATCTGCCGCATCCTGGACCTCAAGGTCCCGGTAACGCTCGAGGCCGAGGTCAGGAGCACGATCTACGACCAGGACAAGATGGGCTATAACGTTATCGCCGAGATTCCCGGCGTGGACAAGAAAGGCGAGGTCGTAATGCTCGGAGGCCACATCGACTCATGGACGGGAGGGACAGGGGCTGTAGACGATGCCTCGGGCTGCGCTGTGGCCATGGAGGCTATGCGGATCCTCAAGGCGCTGGGAGTGAAACCCAAGCGGACCATTCGCGCCGCCCTCTGGACGGGCGAAGAGGAGGGCTTCTACGGATCGCGGGGTTATGTCTTCACCCATTTCGGGGATACCGACAAGGAAACTCTCAAGAAGATCGACTTTGAAGCCTACGAGAAAAACTGGAGGAATCCCCTGGCCGACTCCAAGAAGCTCATCGTCAAGCCCGAATACAACAAGATTTCGGGCTATTTCAACTACGACAACGGATCAGGGCGCATCCGCGGCATCTATATCCAGGAAAATTTCCAGGTCCGGCCGATCTTCGAGGAATGGATGAAACCGCTCCGCGACCTCGGGGTCACGACGATCGCCCTGCAGCCGACGGAAGGGACCGACCATCTTCCTTTTGACTATATCGGGATTCCGGGCTTCCAATTCATCCAGGATCCTCTCGACTACTTCCCGACGCTCCACCACACCAACCAGGATATCTATGATCACTGTGTTCCCGAGGACCTGGTCCAATCGGCTGTCGTCATGGCCAGCTTCGTCTATTTCACGGCCATGCGGGACGAGATGCTCCCCCGCAAGCCGCTGCCGATCCCGGTCGAAGTGAGATAATTCTCTAAGTTGCTATTCATAAACCAGAATCTCGATGCGACGGTTCTGAGCCCGTCCTTCGCGGGTAGAATTGTCAACTAGAGGTTGAGAGCTTCCCAGGCTGATAACCTCCATCCTGTGAAGAGGGATATGGGAGTGTACGTAAAGGTACTCCCGTATGGCTTCAGCCCGATTTTTGCCCAGGGCAAGATTGTACTCTGCAGAGCCGATGCTGTCCGTGTGCCCCTGAATTTCAAGGAAAACGCCTTTATTTTCCTCAATGAGCTTCCGGACGAAGGTGTCAATGACGGCTGTGGCTTCGGGGATTAGCTTAAAGCTGTCGAAGCCAAACTTGGCGTCGCTTGTGCGCAAGGTTTCTTTGGAAATAAGATTGCCCCGAATGAGACTTTTGACCTCATCAACTTTGGTATCAACCGCCTTAAGCTGATAATCCTGCTGGCCAATAAGCTCTCCTATCGTAGCCAATTTTTCATCGTGCTCTCGAAGCCGCGTTTGGCTGGCCTCGACTTCATTGCTGACATCGTCAACTTTCTTATTGAGATCCGCTACTTGCTGAACGACGAACTTTTTGCTGGCGCACCCCGAGGTAAGCGCCAGAATGAAGGCTATGAACGAGATCAATAAAAGTGCCGTTCGCCGATTTTTCATAAAAACCTCCTCGCATTCCCTGGCCGGCTAAGAAAAAGGCGGGAGAAAGGTCAAGCCCCTTGGCTTGGGCCTGACCCTTCTCCCTGAAGCCGATCACCTGAGATTTGGATCAGGGAAGGGTAGTCGCAGGATCACTTGACTTCAATGGCTTTGATCTTGCCCTGTTCCAGCATCACGTCAACCTTGTCTGCGGTTTTGACCTCAGCCAACGTGATTGTCTTGTCGCCTTTAGTGATGACTGTGGTGCTTTCGACCTTAAATGTGTACTCCTTGTTCGTGGTGTCCTCTGTGATCTGCAGCGTCTGGGTCGCGACGTCGACAGCTTTGACAACGCCCGTGATCGTTTTGGCTTCCTGAGCCCCGGGGGCTATTAAAGCCAGAGAGAAGACCATCATTAGCCCGATGGCGAGGGCTTTGCCTGAATATTTCATCGTTCACCTCTCCCTAATCTAAAGCAAGAGATGTGCCACCTTAAGAAAACGGCTGAGTTGTGATCAGCCTGGATAGTGGCAAAGACATTCAGATACTGTCGATTACACAAGTGAAAAGAAGTCCTGTTAAGGAATCCAGCATTGATACGTAATCCGGGACGCGTCCAAAACTTAAGACAAGCCTCAGGCCGCTGCTGACTCATTTCAAGAGTCTTCAGAGAAGAATGATACTCGGGCAAATGTCTGAATTTTTGGACACAAAAAGCGGTTTGAGTCTGGGCGACTCTCAAAAATTACCGGAAATCGGAGGGTTTTATCCGGTGTTTTTTTATAAGGTAATAGAGACTGGATCGCTGCCTTTTGGCCATTCCAGCGGCCAGCTGGAAATTACCCCTTGTCGTAGCCAAAAGCTTCCGGAGATACTCTTTTTCAAATTCTCCTTTAGCGTCTTCGAATGCCCTGATCTCGAGGTCCGGTGTCGCTCCCGAGAGAAGGATATCCTCAGGAACAATACGGCTTTTGACGGTCATCGCTACGGCATACTCAATTCTATTTTCCAGTTCGCGGACGTTTCCCGGCCAGTCATAAAGCATCATCCTCTGCAGGGCCTCCGGGGTGATTCCTCCAATTTTCTTGCCTATTTTTTGGCTGTATATTTTCAAAAAATGTTCAGCCAGGAGGGGGATGTCTTCCTTGCGCTCGCGAAGCGGAGGAAGGTCAAGAGGAATGACCTGAATCCGATAAAAAAGGTCTTCCCGAAATCTTCCTTCGTCGACCTCTTTCTTGAGGTCTTTGTTTGTCGCGGCAATGACCCGGACATCGACTTTTTGGGTTCGTTCGCTTCCGACCGGCTTAAATTCCTGTTCTTGAAGCACCCTCAGAAGCTTGACCTGAACAGAGGCCGGAGCTTCACAAATTTCATCGAGGAATATCGTTCCCCTGTGAGCCAGCGCAAACACTCCCTTCCTGGACTGGCGGGCATCCGTAAACGCTCCCTTTTCATGCCCGAAAAGTTCACTTTCCAGCAGGGTCTCGGGCAGGGCGGCGCAGCTCACCGCAATGAACGGAGCGTTCTGGCGGAGACCGTGACAATGGATTGCCTTGGCCACAAGCTCTTTTCCTGTTCCGCTTTCGCCATAGATGCGTACGGTAAAGTCGGTCCGAGCAATCTGATTGATCTGTTCAAATACCCTAACCATCTTCTCGCTGCGGCCGATGATGTTGGCGAAGCCGTATTTCTCCTCGATGAATGACTTGAGGGTTTTCACCTGAAAGGCCAATCTCTGCTTTTCCAGGGCGTTCCGGACCTTGATCAGAAGCTCTTTAGGGTCAAAGGGCTTAGTCAGATAACTATAGGCTCCCTTCTTAATGGCCGTTACGGCCCCCGCAATGCTGCCATACGCCGTCAGGATAATAACGGGCAGGTCTGGATTAAGGAGAAGCAGGTCTTCCATAAGTTCCAGGCCGTCAGTTGAAGCCAGCCTTAAATCGGTGATGACCAGGTTAAAAGACTCTTCGCCAGCTTTGGCCAAGGCTTCTGCTGCTGTCATGGCAGTGGTGATATCATAGTCTTGAGCCTCGAGCCGTGCCCTTATGACCTCCAGGATATTGGGGTCGTCATCAACAACCAAAATTTTATCTCGGTCCATATTCTTTGATCCCGGTGGCCTTTTTTTCTGATTGAATGTCGATTTCCTTCATTTTTTTCAGTTGTTGCTGCAAGCTTTCTATAGCGGTTTCTTGAGCTTCAATGAGATTCTCAAGCTCTCTGAGTTTGTTCGCTTTCAGGCTGATTTCCTTCGACCAGGAGGACTCCAGTTCCAGCCTTTCCGCTTTTAATCTCGCTATCTCTTTTTCCAGCGCGGATTTGTTTTCAGCAAACTCGGCCTTTCTCGCCTCCAACTCTAATTCGAGAGAAACGAGTGTTTCTAAGAATCCTACCCAAACCTGAATCTGGGCCTTGAACCGGCTCTTCGGAAACTCTTCTTTCAATCTTTGAAAGTAAGAAAGGGACCTGGCGAAATCTTTATCCGGGTTTTCATCTAAAGCATAAAGACAGCCGAGGCTAAAAAGCACTTGGTCCCGCCACGGGTTCTTGGGGGATTTTTTCAGTATCTGTTCATACCCTAAAAGTGCCTCTTCATAATCCCCCCGGGCGGCGAGATATTCAGCTTGAGTTATCTCGCTCTTAATCTGGGCGTTTTGGTGTGAAAACCAGACCGTTGAACAGCCGCTGCAACCCAGGAGAGCCAATACTATTGCCAGGGTTCGAGTCATTCTGGCCTCCCGCTCTTCTATCCTAGAATGAAGGCGCCATGATTTGTTGTTTTCTTCCTAGAGGAAGAACAAAGGTGAAGGTGCTCCCTTTCCCCGGGACACTTTCTACCCAGATCCGGCCCCCATGAGCCTGAACGATGTGCCGGGCAATAGATAATCCCAGGCCGGTGCCCTTGGTCCCCGGCATTCCTTTCTGCTTGATTTCCTGGAACTTATCGAAAATTCGAGTTTGAAACTCGGGGGGAATGCCGATTCCGGTGTCAGATATGCTCACCCGGAGATAGCGATCTTCGATATTGTTTTTTGTCTCCACCGACAGGGGTGGATAAAGGTCGGCCTTCAACTCGACTTTTTTTCTTTCCGGAGTGTATTTTATGGCGTTGCTCAAGAGATTATCCACCACCTGCTGGATCTTATAGATATCCATCCAGACAAGAGGCAGGGAGTCCATGACCTCAGATTTAAGTTGCAGGCCCTTTTTTTCAGCCAGGACTTCGACCCCGACCAAGGCATGAGCCAAAATCGGACGAATGTCCGCCGGGATAAAATCATATTCCATCATCCCTGCTTCCATTTTTGAAAGGTCGAGCAGGTCATCGATCATTTTGGTTAATCTTCCTGTGCTCTGCTCTATCATGATCAAGAAGCGTCGCTGTTTTTCATCAATCTTACCGCTGGCCTCTTCAAGGAGCAGATTATTGGCTTCCATTATCGAAGCCAGAGGAGTTCGCAGTTCGTGAGAAACATGAGAAATAAACCCGGATTTCATTTCATCCAGCTGTTTCAGTTTATCGGACATTAGGTTAAAGGACCGGGCCAATTCCGCTAATTCCGGGGGAGAATCGAGATCAATGTGCTGGTCGAAATCGCCGACGGACACGACCGTGGTCATTCTATTTATTTTCTGGAGCGGCGTGTTTATTCCTTTAGTGACCAAAAAGGCGACAATCACTGCTGAAAAAAGGCTGACGACGAGAAGAGCCTGAACCATTAAAGTCGCCCGGCTTCCCATAGTTCTTAAATCCTGGATTTTTTCGACGATCCTTTGCTGTCGCATATTAGCCAGGTTATTGAGGGCTGCGGTCGCTTCTTCCGCTATATTGTCCATGGCCCCCGGTTCAGCCGGAGATACGTCCCCTTGATTCAAGGAATCCAGCTCTTTTTCCAGGAAAGAATGATAGTCGCTAAATAACAGCATAGTTTTATTGGCAAGCTCCTTTTCTTCGGAGGAACTCAGCTTTGGGGCGAGTCGCAGGTAATATTCCCGAAAGTTGGCTTTACCGATTTGGCTGAGATTGAAAAAAGCCCCATCGTTTGTCACCAGATATTTCTGAATGTTCCGGACCTGGGAACGGAAGGAATCGAGCATTTGTTTCTCCAGGTCAACAGCCTGCTGGTCAGAATAGATAACGACGCTAACATTTTTGGTCATTCGGTCTAGATTGATCAGAGAGTAGGCGATGATAATCATAAGGAGGAGAATCACCAGAAGATAGCCGATCATTATCCTCCAGAAGATGTTTAAGCGCCGAGGAAAAGTGAGTTTGGGCACGGAAAGTTTTTTCCTAAAATGGTTGACTGAACTTCAACTTGTGTTTAATTATAATAAAAAACATGACCCCGTGTATAGTGATGGCTGCAATCTGGAAGCAGCACGATGTCAGTCGGATTAGCCTCGTCTGTATCATGTCCAGGCGGGACGAGATGCTCCCCCGCAAGCCGCTGTCGATCCCCATTGAGGGGAAATAAGAGGACAGGTCTGCCGGACTTGCGGCCATCTCAGAAAGGGAGTCAGGGGTCAACGCATGCGCCGAAGAAGGATTTTTGCCTGGGAGATAACAGGCTTTGTCTTTGTCTCTCTCTTGGGGAGTTTTCTCCACTTTGTCTTCGCACTTCTTGATGGATGGCCGCCCGCAGCGCTGATCGCCGCCGTCAATGAAAGCGTTTGGGAACACCTCAAACTTGCCTTCTGGCCCTCCCTCATCTATAGCTTGATCGAGTGGCCATTTTTCCGCGGGCAGATAAAGGACTTCTGGACGGCCAAGACCATCGGGATTATGAGCATGCCGATAGTTATCGTCTCGCTCTTTTACGGATACACGACTTTGGCCGGTCGCAATTTTCTCTGGGCGGATATCTCTTTATTCGTCCTGGCCGTCTTGACCGGGCAGATGATCAGCTATCGGATCCTGACCTCGCGGCCTTTTGCCTCTCGGACCAGGATCCTGGCCGCGATCCTATTGCTGGCGATGATCGCCGCTTTCTCCCTATTGACTTATTTTCCGCCCCGTCATCCCCTTTTCCTTGACCCCCGGGCCGGCGAGTACGGCGTATTGAAATGATGTCCAAGCCGGCTGCTGGCCGCGCCGCTAACGGGGCTCGGGCCGGCTCTATAGCTCAAGACGCATCGTATAGCGATTGGCCACGTCCTCGGCTCGCAGGCCCGCCCTAACGGCGTCTCGGCGCAGGGTCTCGAGCAGTTCGCCTGCGATACCCGGCTCCGTATCCTGCTGGACCGTTTTGAAACCCAGCCTGTTCCAGAAGCGCCGGCCAGCCACGCCTGAGATGGCATAGAGCATCGGAATCTCTTCGTAGGACGTCGCCTCGATCGCCGACCAACCCCTGTCCCTTGCCCAGCGGATGAGTTCACGGGCCAGCCGCGTGGCCAACCCCTTCCGCCGGTAACGGTCAGGATCGCCGGGCGTCGAGGCGATGAACAGGCAGTGGACGAAAAGTGTTCTGTCGGTCAGGTTTTTGAAAGGAGGGAACTCGCCGGCCGCCAGGTCATCGCTGGGGCCGTACGGATATTTCTGCTGGAGACAGAAGCCGGCCCCGCTGTCTCCGAATTCACACAGCGTCTTCGGGTAGAACCTCAGCGTGCCCACGACAGCGTCCACGTCGCGGGCCAGGATGGCGCAGGCGCCGTACGTCCGCGTCAGCTTCTTGAGAAACGGGATGTTCCGGGCTCGAATGGAAGGCCAGTCGACTTCAATATTTGGCTGCGGAGCATCTATGTTCCCCCGGTTGAGCGGCCCGGCATGCAGACACCGCCAGAGGATGAAATCTTCACTCATCGGCTCAACGACAAGACTCTCCAGCATCGCGTCCAGCCCTCGAGATGATAAACCCCCGCACCCCGCAGGGTCAAATGGAAAGGAAGACGCCTATTTTTTCAGGGCAAACAGCCCAGCTTCGGCGAGAATGCCGAAGAAATCGCCGACGTCCCGGATATTCTGCGGTCCGTATTCAGCGGCCACCGCTTGAGTGATGTCGAGAACGCTGCGCCGGCCGTCGGCGAAGTTGATGGCCTCGTAGGCGGCGTAGCCTCGAAGCTTGATCCGCTCCACTACGCCAGCTCCCAGCTGCTCGACGAGATAATCCGGTTCGAGCGGGCAGACGAAATCCGGGCTCCGGACCGGGATGACCTTGCTCCAGGCGATTTCGTCCGCCGAAGGCTTTGGCATCGCAGGCTCTATCTTCAGCGCACCGCAGGCCTCCTTGTAGATCGTGCCGGCAGAGGATCGGTAAGAAGCGGCCAGCGCTACGAGTGGCGCCGTCCAGGCCGCCGCCTTGGCTGGATAATCTTTGTCCGGGGTGAAGACGGCCGTCGAAGCGATCGCCTGTTTTTCGCGCGCCAGCGAACGGCCGACGACATTGAGCGCTTGGCCGTACGCTTGGGGAAGACCAGCCGCGTCGCCCGCGGCGAATATCGCTTCGAGCGCATCCGAGGCGTCAGCGGCCAGGCGGCCGGCCCCGTTCCTGGCTATGAGCCGCGCCATATCTTCCGCTTCGGCCCGCTGGGCATTCGCCAGATAATGAACCGATGCCAGCGCGATCGCACAAACACGCCTGAGCTCAGAAGCGTCCACCTTGTCCGGCGTGTCGAGGCTGGTGTGATGGAAGGTGTCGCCATGGTTGAACATGACCGAAGGGACTTTCAGGGCGCCGTCATTAAAAAGGTAATGGTCGCTGCCGCCGCTGAAAGGTTCCCGGCTCCAGACAAAGGGGTGGTCTGTTCCGTTCACGCTCCGCAGGCTCAAGGCATCTACAGCACGCGCGAAATTGACAACGACATCGTTAAGATAGCTGGGGAGGGAATCCGGCGTGGCCACGATGTTGAACGTGCCACCCGTCTTGTGTAGGTCCTCGCCGATCATGTCCAAGTTGATGGCCGCCAGGGTGTTTCGCGTCCGGTCGAGGTGGGCCTTGATGTGGGGCACGGTGCCCATGAATTCGGGAACCCACAGGAACCGGATCGTCCGGCGTGGAGGAGGGATCGCCCCCGCGTCCACCAGGCGCTTGAGGGCCCCGGCGATCTCCAGCATCCCGGCGCTGCCGCTCGCGTTATCGTTGGCGCTGGGCGAGGGATGGCAGAGGTGGCCGATGATCATGACCTCTTTTTCTGGTTCGGCCGCGCCCCGGAACGATGCGGAGAGGGTTTCGATCCTGGTCTCGAAGAATTCAGTGTCGACGTCGGCTTTGAGGACAACTTTCCGTCCCTCGTCGAGCAGGCGCTTGAGGGCCGCGCCCTGGTTCTTGCTGACGTTGAAACCGAACCCGAGCTTGTCACGCTCCTCCCAGGTCGGCCAGAAGGCCGTATAGCGGATCAGCTGGGGATATCCGGGCCGGACATCGGGAGCGAAGTAGGTGATGACTCCGACGGCGCCGCGCTTCTGGCAGGCCTCGCGCATAACTGCGCCGCTCGCACCCGTGGAGAGGACGAGCTTGCCCCGGACTTCCTTGCTTTTGTAAGCGTCCTCCCCCACTCCCGGCCCGACATCGATGAGCTCGGCCTCAACGCGGCCGGAGCCGCTGTGCTTGACCAGGGTCAGGGGGATCTCTTCGTACGAGCAGAGACGCTCCCGCCGCGGGGCGGTCATCCAGAGTTCGGCCCGCTTGGCCCGCCAGCCGATGGGCGTCTTGTAAGTGTAGGTGCGGGTCGATCCGTTGGACGGCCAACCTTCGATCAGGGCATCGCTGTATCCCATGCCTTCCAGCTCGCCCTTTATCCAGGCTGCCGCGTCGTGCCAGCCCTGGTTCGCTTGGATCCGGTCGAATTCCGAGATGCGGACGGTATAGCGGAAAGCGATCTCGCCCGAAACCTCATCGGCAATGGCCCGGATAAACTGGGGTCCGGCCAGAGGCTTTTCGACCGCGGCCGCTGTCAGACCTACTCCCAAGACAAGGACCGATAGAGACACCCGTGTCAAAAAGCCCTTCCTGATCATCTGTCTCTCCTTATTATCAATAGAACGCCTATCCGGGACGCGGCGCCCCAATATATTTCCTTGGGATCGTCCTTGTCAATAAAAACACGGCTCTGAAACGAATGGCAGCGAACTTTTTAGCCTGTCGGAGCGTATATAGATAAGGAGATAGATAGGGTATGCAGCCGATCGGGCTCTACCCATAAGTTGAATACAAGATCCCGGAGATGGAATATGAGAAGGTTGATAACAGCGGCTCTGGCCTTACTTCTTTTCACTCTGGCGCTCTCGGCCTCGGCTAAAGACAGGTCAAACAAGCTGCCACCGCCCCAGCCAGGACAAAAGATCGTCCAGGCCGCCCGGGCCGAGGGTTCCGTCACCATCGATGGCCTCCTCGACGAAACCGTCTGGAAACGTCCGGCCAACAACGGGTTCACCCAGAGCGACCCCAACGACGGGGCGCCGTCCTCGGAAAAAACCGACGTCTGGGTGGCCTACGACGACAAGGCGCTCTATGTGGCCGCATTCTGCCACGACTCCGACCCCAAAGGGATCATCAGCCTGTTGGGGCGCCGGGACGCCGAAATCGACTCCGACTGGTTCATGTTTGCCGTCGATCCCTATTATGACCGGCGGACGGGCTTTCTTTTCGCCATCAACCCGGCCGGCTCAATACGGGACGAGACCCTATCTAACGACGTCGATGACGACGAGTCCTGGGATGGCGTCTGGGAGGGCAAGGCCCACGTCAACGGCAAGGGCTGGACGGCCGAGATCAAGATCCCCTTCAACCAGATCCGGTTCCCCAAGAGAGATGAATACATTTGGGGGGTCAATTTCCAGCGGATCATCAAACGGAAAAACGAGAAGGCCAGCTTTGCCTGGGTCCCGAAAAGTGAATCCGCTTATGTGTCCCGGTTCGCCCGGCTGGAAGGGATCAGCGGCATCCGGCCCGGCCCGCATCTGGAGATTCTCCCCTACGTGGTCGGGCAGACCCAGCTCCGCCCATCTGAAGAGGGGAATCCCTTCGAGACCGGCCGGAGAACCCTGGGCAACATGGGCTTCGACCTCAAGTACGGCCTGAAGAGCAACCTGACTCTCGATGCCACCGTCAACCCGGATTTCGGCCAGGTCGAAGTGGACCCGGCGGTCGTCAACCTCTCCGCCTATGAGACCTATTACGAGGAGAAACGGCCCTTTTTCATCGAGGGCGCTTCGATCTTTGACGGGTTCGGCCGCGGAGGTGTCTACATCAACGCCAACATCAACTGGCCCCAGCCGACATTCTTTTACAGCCGCCGCATCGGACGGTCCCCGCAAGGATATGTCACCCAGGAAGGGAACTTCTTCTCTGTCCCCGACCGCACCACCATACTCGGCGCCGCTAAGGTCACGGGCAAGCTGGGCGGCTGGAACCTCGGATTCATCAATGCCCTCACCTCCCCGGAGTTCGCCCGGATCGATGCCGCCGGGCTGCGCCTCAGGGAGGAAGTGGAGCCGTTCACCTATTACGGCGTCCTCCGGGCGCAAAAGGATATCAACGAGGGACAGCACGGGTTCGGGCTTATGGCGACGGGTGTCGCCCGCGATCTGCAGACCGAAGCCCTGAGCGACCTCGTCAACAAGAATGCTTTCAGCCTGGCGTTTGACGGCTGGTCTTTCCTCGACCAGAGCCGGAAATATGTCATCGGCGGCTGGTTCGGAGGGACCCGGGTCGAAGGGACGCCAGACGACATCCTCGGGCTCCAGACCTCGTCGATGCACTACTATCAACGTCCCGACGCGACACACGTGGAAGTCGATCCCTTGGCGACCTCGCTGAGCGGCTGGGGTGGCCGAGTGAGCTTCGCCAAACAAGGCGGAAACACACTCGGCCTGATCTCTTTGGGGGCGCTCTCGCCGGGGTTCGACCCCAATGACATCGGTTTCCAGTACTCGGGTTCCGACGTTGTCAATTTCCAGGTCATCCCCGGCTATTCCTGGACCAAGCCGGGGCCGATCTTCCAGCAGGCCCTCTTGGGCATTGGGGCGTACAGCAACTACGACTTCGGTGGAAACCAGCTCTCACACGGAGCGATGGTCTTCTCCGAAGGGCTCTTCCGCAATTTCTGGCGCTTCAACTTCACCGGCCTCATCAGCCCAGACAGCCTGAGCAACCGGCTGACCCGGGGCGGCCCCCTGGCGCTCACGCCCTGGGGCTACATGTTCGAGCTCGGAATCGAGACCGACGGCCGCAAGCCCGTTGTCTTTGAGGTCGAAGGGATGCTCTCCAGAATGCCCGAAGACGGCACGGAATGGCAGTCGCAGGTGGCGCTCAACTGGAAGCCGAGCTCGAATTTCAGCCTTTCGATCGGACCGCAGTTCATGGGTCAAACGACCGGCATCCAGTGGATCACGAATGTCGACGACCAGCTTATGACCTCCACCTACGGCGTGCGCTATGTCTTCGGCCACCTCGACGAGAGGATCGTCGCCGCCGAATTGCGCCTCAACTGGACCTTCACCCCCCGGCTGACGCTCCAAGCTTATCTCCAGCCTTTCCTCGGCGTCGGGACCTTCGACCGGTTTAAGGAGCTCGCCCAGCCCAAAACCTTCAACTACAATGTCTATGGAGAGGGCGGGTCGACCATCACCTACGCGGACGGGAGCTACGCGGTCGACCCGGACGGCGGCGGCCCGGCCGCGGGCTTCTCCTTCGGGAATCCCGATTTCAACATGAAATCGCTGCGCGGCACGGTCGTCCTGCGCTGGGAATACCTCCCCGGATCATTGCTCTATTTCGTCTGGACCCAGAACCGCGCTGACTATGCCCACCCGGGCGATTTCCGGCTCGGCCGCGACCTCGGGGATCTGCTGATGGCTCCGGGCGACAACATCTTCATGATCAAGGTTTCCTACCGCTGGAGCCTCTGAGCTTCGGTTGCAGGCTGGAGGTCTAGCCTAGCGAGTATTTCCGCCCTTGGCCGCCCAGTCATCCAGTGTCTGCCATTCCGATATCATGGTGACCCCTTCCGACCGGGCGGAGTCGAGGAACCAGCGAAGCAGCTCTTGGCGCGACCCGGGCCAAGGCCATTTCAGGCCGTTCTCCCTCGCTTCCTTCTGGAAATCACCCCAGCGCACGATGGCGACATACGCGACCGGCATCTGGACACGCCTCAGTCTCTTCACTAGCTCGGCCTTCCCGCCGGTCTTGATTTCTGCTTTCTTCAAGATATCCCATGACTGTCGAACTGTCTCAAGCGAAAGGAACTTGGCGGTCGCCGGCGAATAACATCCCAGGTCATCGCCCGCCTCGGAGACCGCCCGCTCCAGCAGCGCCAGGTAGTCCGAGACTTCCTTGGCCGCCGGACCGTAGTATCCTGACAGGAACTCCTGTCTCAGCTTATCCGGGTCGTGCGCCGGGTTCCAGAGCAACTTGGCCAGCATCCAGGCCCGCAGTTCGGCCATCTCCGACCCCCAGGATTGATAAGCGCCTTGCTCGAATATCCCGCGGACGTTATTCTGGACGAACAGCCGGATGTTTGGGCCGAGCACCCCATAGTTCGGATGAGGCTGGATGTAGTGCGAAAAGTCGGTCGTGTAATCCCAGATGAAAAGCCGGTCGGCGATTTTTGACCAGCCCTCCAGGTCATCCAGAAAAGCCCTGTTCCGGGGATCGTCCAGCGGCCGACTGAATGAACATTCGATGCTGCAAAGGCGGACGATCACGTTGGACCGAGGCCGGGTGATCCGGGGAGGTCTCCGGGTGTATTGATAGGCCAGCGTGTCGATGGTGATGAGCGGGAATTCGGCTTCGATGTCGGCGGCCACGGCGTTGACGAAGCGGAGCAGCGCGCCGGCCGGGCTCCCCTCTTCCTCGTCGACGGCCAGGCAGCGGGAGCAGGTGCACGGGTTGAGGCAATCATTCTGGGAGACAGAGGCGATCGTGGCGCCCGGATTGTCACGCAGCCTGATCTTGAGGTTCCTGACGAGTTCTTGCCGCATCGCCTCGTTGGTCAGGCAGAGCTGGGCGTCCTTGAAAGTCCGCTTCCCTTCTATTTCGCTGAACCATTCAGGATGAGCGGCAAAATACCTTTCCGGCGGGATCAGGGTATAAAAAGTATGAACGAAACCTTCATAGACATGGCGTCCGCCGCGGCGGTCATCCCCTCCGGCCCTCGTCCCATTGGCTTTGTTCCGGGCTGCCCAGAACGGATCGAAGGAGACGAACCAGAACGGCTCGCGGTATTCGAGAGGCGGGACATAGCGGATGGAGACTGGACCGATGGCCAGGGACGGCTTTCTCGGGATGTTCCAGGCTTCGCGGGTCCACCAGCGGCAGCCGATGACATCCTCGAGGAAGGTATAGACAGCATAGAGCGTCCCGCGCGGGCTCCCTCCGGCCAGGATGAGGTCGCGGCCCCGGGTTTGGACCAGGAACTCTTCTGACTGCAACGCTTTGGCGTCGAAGACGGGGTTGGCCAGCCGAGCGGCCTTTTCGCCAACAAGAAGGCGATTCTCGCCGGGACCAAAATCATGGCTGACGGGGATCGGACAGCCTGTCGAAAGATGGAGAAAAAAAGCCAGTTCGTCGGCCGCCCATTTTTCCGTCTCTGAGGCGTCGGCGGCCAGGACGATCTTCGCCGCCGGCTTGCTTCTTCGAGCGATTTTCACGTCGGCGAATGATGCGGATGCAAAAACCAGGATCATCAGCGAACCTGACAGGATCCTGGCCGTGAATCTACGGGTCCACACTTTTCTTCTCATACGGAAATTCTAACGCACATCCAGGGAGAGTTGGCAAGGGAAATCTTCCGACTTGACACGGGTGCCACTCGACTCCATACTAAAATTAGAAGTCTTAGGAGTCTGGTCAAGAGGGTTTAAAACGTGGCTTTAGCTGAATTTTCATTAGAGGAGGGTTTTCATGAGATCCCGTATTTGTCTTGCGGTCTGTTTTTGTCTTCTGGTCTCGCTGTTTGTTTCCCTGAACGGCGCTCCGGAAAAAAGTGAGGACATCGCCCAGGTCCGCGCAGCCATCGAAGCAGGGAACATCAAGTTCGGGGAAGCTGTCCGGAAAGGGGATGCGGCCGCCATTGCCGCCCTGTATTCAGAGGACGCCACGGTTCTCCCCCCTGACAGCGCCATGATCAAGGGAAGAGAGGCGATCCAGGCATCATGGAACGGTAGCCTGCAAATGGGCATCAAGGACGCTGTCTTGACCACCGTTGAAGTTTCCGGCGCCGGTGACTATGCCTACGAGATCGGGAAGGTTCTGCTGACCATCCAGCCCGCAGGGCAGGCGGCGCTGCAACAGACGGCAAAGTACGTCGTCGTCTGGAAAAAGGCGGCTTCCGGCTCCTGGCAGCTCCACGTCGATATCTGGAACAGCCTGCCGGCCAAATAGCAACAACCGTCTCTCTTGTCTTGAATTTCCTCCCGGGGAAGTCTAATCTAGTAGGTTATGCGGCGCTATTCCGGTCTGCTTGCTTTTCTGGTTCTTGCCGCGGCAGGCTGGCTTCCGGTCATTTCCCTTGCGAGCGCTCAAAAGAAGGAACTCCCTCCCCAATACAAAAAATGGCTGGAGGAGGAAGTCGTCTATATCATTTCTCCTCTCGAAAAACAGGTTTTCGAAAAGCTGCAGACAGACAGGGAACGCGACCTCTTCATTGAAGCCTTCTGGAGGCAGAGAGACCCGACTCCGGGCACGACGGAGAACGAGTTCAGGACCGAGCACTTCCGCCGGATCAACTACGCCAACTATTACCTGGGGAGGCAATCGCCGATTCCCGGCTGGAAAACGGACCGGGGGAGGATCTACATCATCCTGGGAGAGCCCAACGACATCCAGCGCTTCGAATCCGGCCAGGAGACGTATCCGGCCGAGATCTGGTTCTACCAGAACAAGGCGGAATTCGGGTTGCCAACGGGTTTCAACATCGTTTTCTTCAAGGAACACGGGACCGGCGACTATAAGCTCTACAGCCCGACGCGGGACGGCCCCCAGGCTTTTCTAGCTTCCTATCTCGGAAGCCCGGAGAACGTGACAGCCGCCTACCGGAAGCTGCGGGACCTTGAGCCCAACCTGGCCCTGGTTTCTCTCTCGCTCATTCCCGGTGAGGACACCGCAGCCTTCGGCCGGCCATCCCTTTCCTCTGACCTGCTCCTTCAACAAGTGGAATCCCTTCCCGAGAAGACCGTTCGCGATCAGTATGCCCAGAAATTCCTCCAGTACAAGGATATCGTCGAAGTCGAATACTCGACAAACTACCTGGACAGCGATTCTTCGGTCAAAATCCTGAGAGCTTCGCCGGCCGTGCCCTGCGTTCATTACTCGATCGAGCCTGGCAGGCTCTCGGTGAGTCAATACGGGGATAAATTCAGCACGACGCTTACCCTGAACGGGTCTGTCAAGAACGAAGCCGGGAAAGTCATCTACCAATTCGACAAGACCCTCCCCGTTTCGTTCAGCGAGGAAGAACTGAAGAGCATCACCCGGCGGCCCTATGCGATCTATGACGTCTTCCCTCTCATCCCGGGATCTTACGACCTTTCCATCCTGCTCAAGAACGAGGTCTCCAAGGAGTTCAGCTCGCTGGAGCGGAGGTTGGTCGTCCCTCCCGAAGAAACTAAGATCTGGGTGACGCCGCTCATCCTGGCCTACAAGGCCGAGAAGATCGACCCCGCCAGGAACAGGCTTAAGCCCTTCCAGATCGGGGGCGTCTCTCTCCTCGTTCAGGCGAACCGGACCTTCACCAAGTCGGATGAACTT
>Ga0209705_10000772_pt1 | contig 16779 bp, 16 predicted proteins | sample PPLLaktember2015_5_FD_187262 | JGI IMG/M metagenome (GOLD analysis project Ga0209705, IMG submission 187262) | Freshwater sediment microbial communities from Prairie Pothole Lake near Jamestown, North Dakota, USA - PPLs Lake P8 Core (1) Depth... | ecosystem: Environmental > Aquatic > Freshwater... | reverse complement strand
GTCATCTGGCAGTTGCAGAACGACAATGGACATGGCAAGCTCCGTTTGGATGGCGGTTGGCGAACTACCATCTTAATCGGAGCTTGCTCTTTTTGTCAAAACCCACCGCTTTTGTTACAGACACCGTTGGGAAATCTGCCTTGGGTATTTTGAAATTCTATTGCGCAAGCAGTAACCATGTCGCCTGTACGGTTACCGTAAGGGTGCTCCGGGCGGCTTTGCCGTCAGAAACACCCACAGCCCTCTCTTATCCCGAACTGAGGTGAATTATTAAAATTTCTCATATTTAGGAAATTGGGTTTGCCAGTTCCAAATTTTGACGGTATAATGTCTTTAACATTGGGTTTACACTGGGGGTGAACGCCAGAGTAAAATACAGAGCGAGACGATTGGGAAATGGTAAGAATCCTCTGGATCGAAGGGAAACGGGCTGAAGGCCCGTCTTTTATCACCAGCCTCAGAAAAAAGGGCTACGCGGTCGAAGTCTTTCCGAACGGCAGCGCTGCCTTAGCGCGGCTGCTAGAAATCGACCCAGATCTCGTTATTCTGAATGCTGCTTCGCTGCGCACCAGCGGGCGGCGGATTTGCCTTTCTCTCAGAGAGAAATTGAATGGCTTACCCATCGTGGTGATTACCAGCCCAGACCTGTCTGAAATTGATCTAGCTTGCGCCAACGCCGTGTTGATCCTGCCCTTCACCGCCCGCAAACTGATCAATCGTATCCTTCCCCTGCTCCCCGGCGACGGCGCCAACATTTTGCATGTAGGACAAATTCGGCTGGACCTGGAGCGCAAACGCGTGCGCTGCCAGGGACGTGAAGCCCGCTTGACTCCCCGCCAGGCCTCTTTATTGAAAGTGTTGATGCAGCACCCGGGTGAGGTCCAGGAGCGCGCCCACCTCTTCAGCCAGGTATGGAACACCGAATACACCGTGGATACCCGCACGTTGGATGTACACATGAGCTGGTTACGCCAGGCGATCGAAGAAGATCCGCGCAACCCGCAGTTCATCAAGACCATCCGCGGCGTGGGATACCGCCTGGATTTGTGAGGCGCGGCGAGTCCTCCTCCGGATTTCTCAGACGACTGCCTGCGCCGCTCCCCCGTCGACGAAAACCATACGAACGCACACCCGACCTGCCGGAGAGGTTGTATTTACGCATAGCTCGCCGGGAAGGTTGCCTTTACGGCGAGGGCGTATCGCCTGACCGGCGCTATGGAACACGCCTCCCTCCCAGCTGGGATCCACTTCCCAGTAATCCAGGGGATCGAGCAAATCGGAAGCCAGTTTTACACGCAAGCTGGAGGCCAGGCGCTCGATTTGGATGATTCCAGGGTCCACAATCGGAGGCTGGACGGCTGCAGCAATGGGCTGCCCTGGCAAAAGCACTCGCTGCAGGCTGAAAGGGGCTGTACTGCTCGCTGCCAGCCTCGCAGTCGTGGTATGCACGGCCCGCGCCGCTACGTCCCCACCTAAAAATTGGCGTCCCAGGCGCGTTGCCGCCGCGGCGGTTGTGCCAGAGCCGCAGAAAAAATCCGCCACCAATTCACCCGGATTAGATGAAGCTAATACAATCCGCTCCAACAGGGCCTGAGGCTTTTGAGTGGGATAGCCGCTTCGCTCGTTATGCAGGCGCGCTACCACCGGGAAATACCACCAATCCTCGGGCACTTTGCCGCGCTTTAGATCGGGAATCTTCCCAAAACCTGCTTTTGGGGAGGATGCGAACGTTTTGACGGTGGAAGGGTCATAGGGTTGGCGCACTGCATCCACGTTGAAGGTGTAGCTGTCGCTCTTGGTATAAGCCAAAATCGTATCATGCTTGCGGTTAAAAGCGCTGCGGATTGGCGACGGCCCGTGATAGACCCAGATGATCTCATTCAGCAAATATTCAGGACCAAAAATTTCATCCAACAGTAAGCGCGCATAAGCATTGGCATGCCAATCCAGATGCAGGTATAGCGTCCCTGTGGGTGCTAATAGACGATGCATGAGCACCAAGCGGGGATAAAGCATATCCAGGTAGGCATCCAGGCTGGGCCAGTGATCGGGGTAGCCCTCGACGAGCTGCCATTCACTCGGCCGGCGTGAATCCTCCCCGCGCCCCACACGCGCAGGATAACGCCGGTTGGTAAAGAAAGGCGGATCGGCGTAGATCAGGTGGATCCGGCCTTCAAATTCGGGCAGCAAAGCCCATATGGCTGCCAGGTTATCGCCAATCATGAGTGTATGCTGCGCTGGCTCGCCGGGATACCCTTTGCCCTGTGGATAGATGATACTGTCCAGCTTCAGAGTGGCACGGATCGGGTGTGGGTCTGTTTTGGTAGCCCAGTTTAGGACAGGCATGTGAGACTGGAGAAATTTCTTCGTGAATGTTGTTTCGGATTTGCTTCTACTTGCCAAAGTGGGCGCGCAGCAGGTCTTCCAGCGTCGGCTGACCGATCTCCTGCAGTTCATAACGCACACGCTGGGTGGGCTTATTGATCTTGATAACGCGCGTCAGGTCGATAGGTGTGCCGATGATCACCAGGTCAACATCCGCACGGTTAATCGTCTCTTCCAATTCTTTGGTCTGCTGGTCGCCGTAGCCCATGGCTGGCAGAACTGCGCCCGTGGTCGGATACTTGGCATAAGTAGCCTGGATAGAGCCCCGGGCATAGGGGCGCGGGTCGACGATTTCAGCCGCGCCAAAGCGGCGGGCGGCTACCCAGCCGGCGCCATAAGCCATTTCGCCATGCGTGAGGGTAGGGCCATCTTCCACGACCAAAACGCGCTTGCCGCGTATGGCGGCAGGGTCATCCACAAACAAAGGCGAAGCTGCTTCGATGACCGTCGCACCCGGATTCAGGGCGCGCAGGTTTTCACGCACAGTATTGACGCCCTCCGGCGAGGCGGTATCCACCTTGTTGATGACGATCACATCCGCATCCCGGGCGTTGGTTTCTCCGGGATGGTAAGAGATTTCATGTCCGGGTCGGTGCGGGTCGGCGACCACGATCTTGAAATCCGGGACAAAGAAGGGGAAATCATTATTTCCACCATCCCATAAGATGACATCCACTTCCTGCTCAGCCTGGCGCAGAACACGCTCATAATCGACGCCCGCATAAACGATCACACCGTTATCCAGGTGGGGCTCGTACTCCTCTCGTTCTTCGATCGTGCAATCGTTGCGGTCAAGGTCGCCATAATCGGCGTAGCGCTGCACTGCTTGTTTCACCAGGTCACCGTATGGCATTGGGTGGCGGATCGCAGCCACGCGGTAACCCATCTTTCGTAAAATCAAGGAAACGCGCCTTGTCGTCTGGCTCTTGCCGGCGCCCGTGCGCACAGCGCAAACAGAAACAACCGGCTTGTTGGACTTGAGCTGGGTGCTCTTCAGCCCCAGAAGAGTAAAATCGGCCCCGGCTGCCAGAACGATCGAGGCCTTGTGCATCACGTAAGCATGCGGTACATCGCTATAAGCAAAAACGACCTGGTCTACTTTCTTCTCATGGATGAGTTTGACCAGGTCGTTCTCTGCATAGATGGGGATCCCCGCCGGATACAGGGCGCCGGCGAGATCACTCGGGTAAGTACGTCCTTCAATATCCGGGATTTGCGTGGCAGTGAAAGCGACGACTTCGTAATCAGGATTTTCACGAAAATACACATTGAAATTGTGGAAGTCGCGGCCTGCAGCTCCCATGATCAAAGTACGGATAGGTGCCATCTTGTTCTGAGTTCTCCTTGTGTAGTTGTTATCGGGGATAAGGGCAAAGCCCCATTCCCTTTCCCCTTGATCTCACATGACGTCCGGGGCTTCAATTCCCAGCAAATTCAAGCTATTTACCATCGCCTGCCGCGCGGCTGCAACCAGGCGCAACCGCGCCGCCCGCACCTCTTTCTCGGCTTTGAGAACCGGACACTGGTTATAAAAATCGGTAAATGCACGCGCCAGGCTATAACCCAGGTTTGCCAGATGCAAAGGTTTGTATTCAGCCGCGGCGCGCTGCACCTCTCCCGGTAACCTGGAGATGATATCGATCAGCTGCACTTCGCTCGGTTCGAGATTGTAATTGGGGGTCACCGGCTCGGGCAGCATGCCACCGGAGCCCACAGAGTTGAACCCTTCCTGCTGCATCTTGCGCAAGATGCTGTTCGCCCGCACCTGGGCATATTGAATATAGGGCGCGGCCTGGCCATTGAAATCCAGGGCGCTCTCCCAATCGAAAGTGACTACCTTGGAATTCTCGCGCGCTAGCATGGGGTACTTCAAGGCGCCCAGGCCGACTGCACGCGCCACTTTTTCTTTTTGCTTGTCGCTGAGCTCTGGATTTTTCTCCTCCACCACCTGGCGGGCGCGTTGGAAGGCTTCACTGATTAATGCTTCCAGCAACACGACATTGCCCTCACGCGAAGCGATGATGACATTTCCCGGCAGTCCCACCACTTCATAAGCCAGGTGCTGCAGGCGGTTAGCCCAAGGGAAACCAGCAATCTCCAGGGTCTTGAATACCTGTTGGAAGTGCAGGGATTGGCGCACATCTACTACATATAAAGAGACCTGTAGATCGGGATACTCTTGAAACTTGCGTGCAGCCAGCGCAAGGTCTTCCGTGGCGTACAAAGCCGTTCCATCAGACCTCAGCGCCACCATGACGCGATATTTCTCTTTCTCAAGGCCCAGCAGCTCATCGATTTTCACGATCACCGGACCCTCCGGGCGCTCGTCCACAGCAATGCCGCGCTGGATCAGCTCATCCACAACCTTCTTACCAGGGTGCTCTTCTTCGCTATTGAAATAATAGCGGTCGAAGCGGATATCCAGAGTCTGGTAAAGTTGGGTAAAGCCTTCCAACGACCACTGGCGTGTCTCACGCCAGAGCGCTACGATCTCGGGTTCTCGCTGGTCCCAGCGGGCATATAAAGCCCGCACCTCAGCTTCCAGGTTAGGGTCTTGCTCCAGGCGCCGGTTGGCTTCAGCGTAAATATCGCCCATCCAGCGCGTAATATCTTGGGCAGGTTTTTCACCCTTGTGGCGCTTCATATAGTTCCACAGCCACTTGATCACATGCAAGCCCATATCGCCCGGATAATTGGCGCGCACTACATCGTAGCCGGCGAAGTCTAAAATGCGGCACAGAGCCTCTCCCAGGATGGCGCTGCGCAAATGGCCCACATGGAAGGCCTTGTGCGTGTTGGGATTGGAGAATTCCACCATCACCCGCGCCCCCCGTCTGTCCCCGCGCCCAAAGTCAGGGCCCTGCTCGAGGACGCGATCAACAACCGCGCGCGTGTATTCAGCCGGTGAAAAATACAGGTTCAGATAGCCTTTGACGGCCTCGATGCGGGCAAATCCCACAGGTTGACCCAGGTAAGCCGCCACTCCTGCGGCGATTTCCTGAGCGCGCAACCCTACGCTGCTGCTCTTTCCACCTCCCTGGCTGGATTGGCGCGCCTCATTCGCCGCCAATTGAAAGAACGAAGTGGAGATGCCCCACTCACCGGAAAATGGGATTGGACTCCATTGCAGCGCGCCCGGCTTCGGCAGCCCATTCTGCGCGCAATAGGCGTTGATCCTGGCTTCTACGGCTTGTTGTTGTGCCTCAAACATGCAGATACTCCAGCGGTCGGGACGAATACCCGAGATGCGATTATAACATGCAAAAAAAGCGAGAGCCTGGTAGGCTCCCGCTGGGGGGTCTTGCCGGAAAGGGTGGGCAAGGATGGCGGGAACCAACAGCTACGGCTGCTGCCGCTTCCCTGCTCCCTCGTGGAAGATATTACTTTTTCAGCGCAGCCAGCGACCGCATCAGGCGGCTCTTGCGGCGCGCAGCGTTGTTCTTATGGATAATGCCCTTTTGGGCAGCCTTATCGAGAGCGCGGATCGCTTCCAGAGTAGCCTCCTGGGCGCCCTCCACCTGACCTTCTTCAATCGCCACGCGCGCTTTTTTCACATAGGTACGAGCGCGCCCGCGGAAGATGCGGTTGCGAACGCGGCGTTTCTCATTTTGCCGGTTGCGTTTGATTGCAGACTTAATATTAGCCAAAGCATATCTCCTGAAGAATAACCTGTAGTACGGCGCATTATTTTACTTGAAGTCGCAGGATTTGTCCAGTTATATTCCAGAATTCTGATCGTAGAAAGGTTGACGAGTCTGCTGAATAACGATATCATGGAAGCACCCCAGGTTGGTCGGGCGATCGCTGGTCTGCATTGACAGGCTGGAGGAAAGTCCGCACTCCGGAGAGCATGGCGCCGGGTAACTCCCGGGGCGGGGTAACCCGCCGGATCGGGCCACAGAAACAAACAGCCGCATCGCGGTGATGGTGAAAAGGTGGTGTAAGAGACCACCGGCGCAGGCAGTAATGTCTGCGGCCAGGCAACCCCCGCCAGGAGCAAGGCCAAGCAGGGACAAAACGATTGAGGATTAATGATCGACGATCGTTGATTTTCGAATCAGCAATCTACAATCTGAGGGGCTGCTCGTCCCTTGAGCCGCTAATGGCGGCTGAAGTCCCGGGTAGGCTGCACGAGACGCGCCGAGAGGCGCGCCCTAGAGAGATGATCGCCGGGCAGGAGCTGCGCTTCTGCTCACAGAATGCGGCTTATAGGCCAGCCTGGAGTCGAAAAGCTCGTCAATCGACGAGCTTTTCGGTTTTAAAGCGCACGAAACAACGCCGGGTGAGACCCGCCAACTCTTCCATCAGCTGGGGGTCATGAGACTTGAAATTGAAGCACGATTTTCCCTGCATGCGCTTGCTCAGCGGTGCGGAAATGCCCTCCAAAAGGTCTGGGAACATATAGACCGGCATCAGGTAGAAACTCACATAGTTCTTTTTCACACTGACCGCGCCGAAGAAAAGCGGCTGCTTGTTGGGTGCAAAGCTGTGGGTGTTGAGCGAATAATCTCCGGGAACGTCCCTCTCTACGATCAAAGACGACTGGTAAGGCGTCAGAATACCCTTCAAGGCCATAAAGACAGGGGCCAGATCATTCACTTCAAGTGGCATAAAGGACTCCTCTTCCAAACGGTTTTCTGCACTCAATCATCGCCCGTACAATCCCACTAGCTGTCCGCTGGCAAGCACGTGCCCCTTTAAGGCGCTCTCCACATCTGCCTTGCTGCCGCCTTCCCGGATTCCCAAGATTTTATCTAGCGCGTACACCTTGAAGATGTAGTGATGCTCCGGTCCGCGTGGTGGGCAAGGTCCGCTGTAGATTGTTTTTCGGGCGCTGTTCGTCCCGGCAACACCCATACCCTGGACTCCTTCAGCCAATTCCTGAGTGCTGGCGGGTAAATCGTACAATACCCAGTGCACGTATGTTCCCATTGGCGCATCTGGATCATCCATGATGACTGCGTAGCTCTTCACACCAGACGGAGCGCCGCTCCAGGCGATTTGAGGAGAGAGGTTATCCCCATCGCACGTATATTTCACTGGGATCTTCCTCCCATCCTGAAAAGCATTACTGGTTACCGTGAGTGTCATTTGGGATTCTCCTTCCTGAGCAGTCTCACCATCGCTTCGGCAACCCGCCGCAGCCAAAAGCACCAGGGTCAGAAGCAAATAGTGCATCGTTCGCATCATTCCGCCAAATTCCTTTCTTTTATTACAAACCGATCAGTGCCTGAAGTACATTCCAGAGATCTGCGGTGCAGGGCAAGCGATCCTCCTCTTCCTGGCAGCGCGCCGCAATTGCCTGGCGAAAAACCTTGCGCGCCCGCCTCCAACGCGTTTCACTGGCGCCAGGCCAACCCAGCGCCAGGGTAGCCCATGAATCCTGCGGGTGCAATCCGCCGTGCACGCCAGAGATGGGAGAGGCAAAATAAAAACCCCGCTCGTAATCGCTGATCAAGAGCAAATCTCCACTGAGAGGTCCAACCAGGTTATCCAGGCGGTGCAGCGGGTCGGCGTACAGCGCGGCAGGCTGCGCCGCGAACCAGTCCTGCAGGCTTACCAGCTCACCCGCGGGCGTCAATGCCTGGTAGTCGGCCCCCCAGCCGTCACGTTGGACGTTGCGCGCCAGCACGCCTGCCAACGCGCCTTGCAGCTCGGTGGCATAACGCCCTGAGGCGTGCGCTGCCCAAAAAGCCTTCCCGACGGGCAACACATCGCGTTCGAATTCGGGCGGGTCTGCCCACCTGCCTTTCCGGTTTTGCAGGTAGATGTACGCCACACCGCCATTCGAAGCGACCACTGCATCGCAATCCGGGTCTTCACCGGGAAAATCGTGTACATCCAGCCCCAGCGCGTCAAATAAATGCCCCAGCTCGCGTTCTAAGGGGAATGCCAGGCGCAAGGAATGCCGGTCATCGGCAGGCACCGCTATTTGACCATGGTCTGAGAAGAGCAGGAGTTGCGGCGCCCGTCGAGAGTGATCCTGGATGCTCTGCCACAACTCCCCCAGGTAGCCATCCAACACACCGCTGAGATATTCGATCTGGGTCTGGGGACCGTGACGGTGCGACTCGTGGTCTACCCCCATGAAATAAACTGTGAGCACATCCGGCATGCCGTACGCCTGCAGATAATCCAAAGCCGCCATCAGGTTCCGCCGGTCGAACTCAGCTGCCGATAAACCAAACAGATTCCCGCCCTTGGTAAAGCGCGCCAGGTCAGCCAGCTCCGGTTTGATCCAGGTATCGGCCCCCTTGCCGTACATATGCCCGATCACAGCCGTACGGAAACCCCGCGCCGAAAGCTGCTCATAGATGGTCGGCGCCTGCAAACAGTTCGCTGCCAATCCGTCCGAGAACACCTGGATGGCATCATCGACTGCCAGGGTATCGCCGACATCGAATGCATAATGGCGCGGAACGCCGCGGCTGTGGGTGCCAAAACGGTCGAAAAATTGGTTCCCCTGGATGCCGTGTTGTCCCGGGTGCGCACCGGTGAACAAGCATGCCTGGGAAGTGAAAGTGATGCTGGGGGCTGGGGCAAGGACCGACAAGCTTTCCAGCCGGTTTCGTTCATCGCCGCCAAAAATCTGGGCCAGGTGGGACAGCCTGCCGTTTTGTAGGCCGGAAATGAAACTGTCCGGGCGCAGCCCGTCGATATCTACCAATAAGATTGGAACTGCGTCCATATTTATACGCCAATTAAGATCGCCCGCGCCGGAGCGCCGTCGCTGCCCACCAGCTTAAGCGGAAGGCAGTGCAGGGTATACCTCCCCGGAGATACCTTGCTGAGATCCAATCCCTCCACCACGATGACACCCGCCTGAAGCAAAATTTGGTGCGTGGCTGCGCCATCTTTGAAAGGCGCAACGGAAAGATAATCGACGCCTACCAGCTTGACCCCGCGATCGACCAGGTAGCTCGCTCCATCGGGACTGACCGCTACGAAATCCGGGTGGAATTTCAGATCCTGCCTGGCCCATAGCTGCGAGTTGCGCGTCTTTAGCAACAAACGGCGGGTGCGCGGTGGGATTTCAGCGTTTTCCAGAACCTGCGCATTGACAATATCGACATCGGGCAGGTGCAACACGTATGCACGACCCGTCAAGGTCTTGAGCGGCAAGTCTTCGATCGTCGCCGACTTTCCACCCAAGAAATGGTTGGGGGCATCCAGGTGGGTGCCGGCGTGTACACTCATGGTCAGGTGCGAGAGGTTGTACGCGCCGCCCGTGTCCATATCCACCACGCGCTGCAGCATAACCGCCGGGTCGCCGGGCCAAACTGGCATTTGTGGAGTTATATCCAGAGAGATATCATAAATGCGCATACGACCTCCGTCCTGATAGGAGAGGCTTTCTCAAAAATCGAAGGTTTTCCGGGTACGCCGTGGTTGCGACTGCGCGTACCCGGCAGCCTTTCATTCTCGAGATGGTTGTTAAGGCTTCTGTAAAAAGTATAGTCCAGCCTTTTGTAAAAAGCAACTATTTGCCCCTTGACTCTCCTGTGGCTGGAGGCTGTATACTCAAGACCGAAGATCTTCAAACCTGTCTGCATGAAAGGGTAATCGTGCTCAAAATTGGCGACTTTTCTAAACTCAGCCGGGTCTCGGTGAAAACGTTACGCTATTACGATCAGGTCGGCCTGTTGAGGCCCAGTCTGGTCGATCACTTCAGCAGCTACCGTTACTACACCATTCACCAACTGCCGCGCCTCAACCGTATCCTGGCATATAAGGACCTGGGGTTTTCCCTGGAACAGATTGCCCGGCTATTGGATGAAGACCTGCCCCCCGCTCAAATGCGCGGAATGCTGCGCATGCGGCAGGCTGAGATCCAGGATAACCTGGAAGCCGAGCAAGCGCGCCTGGCGCGCATCGAAGCCCGGCTGAGTCAAATCGAACAGGAGGATCAAGTGTCATCTCAAGAGATCATCATCAAGAAGTTAGAACCACAGCTCGTTGCCAGCGTGCGAGGCCGTATGCCAAACCCCTGGGAACAGAAAGCGCTGTGGGAGGAGCTGGAAGCCTACCTGGCTCAAAGTGGCGTGCATCCAAGCGGGGCTTGCCTGACGATCTATCACGACCCCGAATACCGGGAAAGCGACTTTGATATGGAGGTATGCGAGCCCATCGATGCGAATCTGCAGGAGAATCCGCGCGTCAAGGTGTACACCCTGCCCGGACACGAAAGCATGGCTTGTATCCTGCATGCAGGCAGCTACGAAAACTTTTCAACCACCTACCGGACCATCCTGGCATGGATTGAAGCCAACGGCTTCCGCATCACAGGCCCTAACCGTGAGGTCTACCTGCACAACGTGGACCATACCAACAACCCGGCTGAATACTTAACCGAGGTGCAGTTCCCGGTTCAGAAGGCTTGACTCACGCATTCAGATCTTCATCAGGATTGGGCACTACCTGCGGAGATGAGTTGTACAAGACCATGGTTTGCTGGATGAAATCCAAAATGCTGCGGCGCAAGGCGCGCGGTGCCAATACCTCCACTCCCCCACCGCAGCTCAAGAGACGTTGGCGTGCTTCTTCCATCGTTTCGAAGTGAAGCTCGCATGTGATCCAGCCGTGCGGATCGATTGCGCCAGCCTGGGAGAACGAGCCTCCCAGGCTGGCGCCGGTATACTGTGAAAGGTAAGGCAGAAACCCAGGTGCAACGCGTGCAGTCACTGAATAGGCCTGGCGTAAGCGGTCGCGTTGAGCGCACCATTTTTGCCACCAATCGGCCAGATCAAACGAGGTGGGGCGGGTGAAAATCTGCTCGGTGAGTTGTACTTGCATCAATTCGGAAACACGCTGCACGCGCATGTGAGATTCACTGGAGCAAACCAGGTACCAGATACCTGCTTTAGCGACCAATCCTAAAGGCTCCACCAAAAGATCGATCTCGACATTGAACCACAACCGCAAGTGCAGATGGATGCGTCGATCCTGTAAGACCGCCTGGTATACCGTCTGCAAGTGCGGCACAGCAACCACCTCAACATCCCACCAGCTTGAATCCAGGTAAAAACGCTGGCGCACTCGCTCCTCCACCCCACGTTGTGATTGCGATAACGTTGCGGTGAGTTTCAGCATGGCCTTTCGATATTCCTGGCCGACACCCAGTTCATCCAGGGGTTTTGACAGGTTGAGCATGAAAAGGGCGCGCAGCTCCCCATCGGTCATACCGGTCAGGCTGGTCTTATAGCTGTCTAATAAGTCATAGCCACCCTCGCGCCCACATTCACCAAACACAGGGACGCCTGCTGCGCTCAAAGCGTCGATATCCCGATAAATGGTGCGCTCAGAGACCTCCAACCTGTTGGCAAGTTCACTGGCAGTCATCTTCCCACGGGTTTGCAATAAAAGAAGCAATGAAAGTAAGCGATCAGCGCGCATCCCTTCCCACCGTTTGATCGTAATAGGAGTTGTACCGTTCAGGGCATAAACAGGGATATCTTACCAGAAAACCCTGACATTAGATGTCAGGTTTTTCTGGTATTCTGTAGGAAATGTCAGGCCTCACGCCATGTATGACGAAAAACCCATGAGTACTGAGAGGAATTCCATCATGAAAGAAGCACCTATCCGTATGATTACCCTGAGTCCGTTCCGAGTAGCCAGCGTGTATGGCTTTGGGGCGCAGCCAGAATCGGAAGCTTTACAAAAGTTACAAGCTTGGGCTGGCCCGCGCGGCTTTCTCGACCGTCCTGGGGAGCATCGTACCTTTGGCTTCAACAATCCCTCCCCATCCCCAGGCAGCCCGAATTACGGTTATGAGATCTGGATTACGGTCGGGCCCGAGGTGCAGGCCTCTGGCGATGTCGAGATCAAGGATTTTCCTGGCGGGCTGTATGCTGTGCTGAAATGGGACGGAATGGGAGACCCGAATGAGAGCATCCCTGCTGCGTGGATGCAGCTGGAGAAGTGGCGCGAAAGCAGCTCTTATCAGATGGGCAGCCACCAGTGGCTGGAAGAACACCTGCCCGCTGTTAGCGGGGCTGACAACGATTTTTGCCTCGACCTCTACATGCCCATTGCAGAAAAGGGGTAATCAGGGAGCCACATCCGTTACCATGCCCTTGAGGCCCGCAGAACATTAGCAGGCTAACCAGATAAGCATCTGTTCTGGCGGCAGTGTAACTGCCGCCAGGCACTAAACTTCCAGCTCCAAACGCTCGAGGGTGACCCGTTCCAGCACCTGCCGGTTCAGGGTCACCCCCAGCCCTGGCCCATCCGGAACTGTGATGGTGCTATCCGGGTTGAGCACAAAGCTCTCGTTGGTGATGTCTTCCGTGTAATATCGCGCCGAAGCGGAAATATCCCCCGGCAGGCTGAAACCGGGCAGCGTGGCTAGCGCCAGATTGGAAGCGCGGCCCACACCGGTTTCCAACATACCTCCGCACCAAACCGGAACGCCTTGTTTGTAACACAGATCGTGAATTGCCAGCGCCTGGCTGAGTCCACCCACTCGCCCAGCTTTGATATTCACGATCTTGCAAGCCCTCATTTCCAGCGCCTGGCGGGCATGGCGCAGCGAGACGATGCTCTCATCCAGGCAGATAGGGGTTTGGAATTGCTCTTGCAGCCGGCGATGATCCCACAGGTCATCTTCAGCCAGGGGTTGCTCGATCAACAATAAGCCCAAATCATCCAGGGGTTTCAAAACGCTGGCGCTATCAAGCGTGTACGCCGAGTTTGCATCCACCTGCAATCGCAGGTCAGGGAATTCTGCCCGCACCGCCTGAGCATCTCCCACATCTCTCCCCGGCTTGATCTTGATCTTTACACGCCGGTATCCCTGCCGGATATATTCAGCGACAACCCTCACCAATTCCTGAGGCGAATCCTGCAGCCCTACAGATACGCCCACCTCCACCCGCTCGCGCACCCCGGCCATCATTTGCTTCAAGGAGCGCCCCTGGGCTTTGCCAACCAGATCCCAAAAAGCCATTTCCAACCCGGCTTTCGCCATTTGGTGGCCTCGCACCTTCTCGAATACAGATAAGAAATCGGTGGGCTTGCTTAATTCCTGCCCGATCACCGCCGGCGCTAAGAATTCGCGCAAGATATGCCAGGCTGTCCCGGTGGTCTCGTAGGAGTAGCCCGGATCGCGATCGGCGGCGCATTCTCCAAAACCGATGAATCTCCCGGCGTGAACTTCCAAGATGAGACAATCGCGGTTGTAGCTGCGACCAAAGGAAGTCTCAAAGTGTGAGACTAACGGCATGCTCAGGTTATACAGTACGATCTTCGTGATCTTCATAAGGTGGAATCTCCGTGGCTGAGAACGTAATAGCTGCGCGGCGGGACTTCCGGAACGTGAATGAAATCAGTCACCAGGTAGCCGTCCTCAAACAAGGTATCAAAGAGCTGGCGGGAGTGCATGCGCCATTCCAACGCCAGGTCAGGGTATGCGGCCTTGAGCGTCAGGAACTCGGATGGCACTTCGACCAGCACAATCGGTGTGTCTGAGAAATTTTCACCTGCGGCCTCGTAGGGAAGGTCGTATATCTCTCCCGGGTGTGGCCAGCCTTCCGCATCGATGTATGCCGGATTGATCACCAACGCGCCGCCAGCCAGGTATTGCGAAAGGTCGAGCGGTCCCCGCGCCAGGCGGCTCAGGCGACGATTGACCCGAATGGAATTCACCCACCAATCCACCTGGAAGCGATCTGATGACAGCCCCTGGTTGATGCCATCGCGCAGCTCTCCATAATAGTTGGGAAAATAGGTATTACAAACCGCTCCAAGACGGGAGATATTTAGGTGCGCATTGCGGCTCATTAAAGGGTCATAGGTCCAGGTTATACGATCGATGCCCTGGTAACGGATCATCTGCCATTGGGCGCGTTTCAGGGCAAACCCCAGGCCCTGGTCGCGGTAATCGGGGTGCACTCCCAGCATGTGGGAGTGATGTTTCGGGCGCGGGCCGTCAGGAGTTTGATAAATGCCTGGAAAGCCAAAAACGAAGCCCGCCAGGCGTGCAGGCTCATCTCCCACAAATGCGCCGAGGACCAACCCCCCGTTATGTGCAACCGCGCTGATCATGTGCACTGGAACAATCTCGGTCTCGTTTTCCGTCCAGACATGGCGCTGTAAATCTTCTACAGCATAGAATTCTTCAGGCGTTTCCAGGATACGAATATTCATTCCAGCCTTCTTATCTCAGGTTCGACCTCGCAGCAGCGTACGCAAAAACACCTTGCGCCAATCTTCGCCCCGCAAGTAATCCAATCGATAGGACATGCGCGCCGGCATCAGGTTAAATGCACGCGGCACGGAGTCCAGGGCACAGGTGCGGTTGGTTGCCAGGTAATCCAGCCAGTACACCGAGACCGGAAAACTTGGGAATACCGACTCGAACACAACGGTTAACCCGCGCAGGTAAGCCGGGCGCACCATGACCAGCCGCCGGCGGGCGTCTAGCGCCTGCATCACGATTTCCAACACCTGTAAGAATGTGAAATACTCCGGACCCCCCACATCAATCATCTGGTTGCGAGTGGCATCATCTTCCAGAGCCCAGGTCATGCAGGTGACCAAATCCTCCACCCACAGGGGTTGGAGCAAAGTACGCCCATCGCCAGGCACCAGAAATAAGTAGGGAATGGCATTGATGATGCTCGCCAGTCCCGTCGTAAAACCGTCATTTGGGCCATAAACCATCGCCGAGCGCAGGATCGTGTAATCGATCCCGCTGCGCCGGATGAAATCTTCAGCAATGGCCTTGGCTTTGAACACAGGATAAGCCGAAGCGCGGTCTGCGCCCAGGTGGCTGAGGAAGAAAATGCGCTTCACGCCCGCGTCGGCGGCAGCCTGGGCTACCGCGCGCGTACCCTGGATATCTACCCGCAGCAAACTGCCATATGCGCCGCGCTGTTCCACACCTGCCAGGTGGTAAACCGTATCCACGTTGACCATGGCAGCCCGTAAGCTGCGCTCATCCGTCAGGCTGCTGACCGCCACCTCGACAGCCACACCGCGTGGCAGGTCAGGGGAACGCGGCGAAGGGCGAATCATGGTGCGCACGCTGTGCCCTGCGCCCGCTAGGCTGCGTATGAGGGCTTTCCCAATAAAGCCCGTGCCCCCGGTGACAAGGATCATAGGCTCACATCAGGCTCGCTTAGTTTCCAGTTTAAGCCCAGGGATTTCCATAGCGGGGCGCGTGTCATGTTCTCCAATTCTTCCATCGATGCGACAGCAAACGGTTGCTTCACCCCGCATTGCTGCGAATTATAACATGTGCAACCCGCGCGCATTTCCTGCGTATACCGTTATGAATATCTAAACAGCAATTGGAGGTGTAACCATGGGTATCATAGAAACGATCGTAGGTGTGATCGGCGGCATCTTAGGCCTGGTGTTCGGCCTGATCGGCGGCGTGATTGGCATCGTGGTGGGCATCGTCGGACTTATCATCGCTTTGGTGGTTGGCGCTGTGGTCTTGATCCCGCTGGCAATCCTGTTTGCCCCGCTCATCATCCTGCTCGCCATCATCTTCTAAGCGACTGCCGCCAACGACCCGGCCCATCCATTCATCTGGCTCTGTTTGCCTGGCCTCGTTCTCATAGCTTTGTTCTCAAAGCCTCAGCGAACCAAAAGCAAACAGGACACGCACCGAACTTTATCTATCGGACTTCGTCATTCGTGAGATTGTGGGCAATTCGTTACGAAACACCCCAAATTATTAAGTTTGGGGTGTTTCGTCGCAATAATTCCCTCACGGTATGTACAATGGCAAGTCTATCACGCGGTATTGCCCATCCATCTTGCTGACGAGAAAATCGAACTGCGTAAGTGACGGCATATCCTGCTCGCTGGCCCCGCAGCATGGCCCCAAGACAAACAGGCTGCCATCCGGGTTTTTCAGCTCCACCGAGACGCGCATGTCCGCCGCAGAGAGCTGCGCCGTATCCACGATGTGCAGGATGGACAGCGTGCACACGAAGCCATTGAGCTTGCAGCCCGCCTCGAACAGCGCAGCGTGGTCGTTGGGCTCGATTTCCGGGTTATTATCCGTCAGCACTTCATAACTGCCGCCGTAGAGCGTGGCGGCTCCGGCGTAATTGCCAGCCGCAAGGGCGCCCAGGTAGCCCTCCAGAGCAAGGACGGTTTGCCCTGCATCTAGCTTGTCACCCTCAAGCAAGTTGCGCGCCGCCAGCTCCTCTGCCAGGGAATAAATGCTCATGATTTCATACTCCCCCGCCGATCCGCTGCCTGTACCGCTGAAGGTGATGCGCCGGGTCATGGCGTCCGCGGTCGCCGGATCAGCCTGCTCGAGCTCAAAGCTGCGCAGCGTATCCACCCAGGTGAAAACCATGCGCATCTGGCTGTTGTTCAGCCAGAAATGATTCCCTTGCGGCTGCTGGCAGGAGGCGACGCTCGCTTCGCCGCTCA
>Ga0209705_10000771_pt1 | contig 16786 bp, 15 predicted proteins | sample PPLLaktember2015_5_FD_187262 | JGI IMG/M metagenome (GOLD analysis project Ga0209705, IMG submission 187262) | Freshwater sediment microbial communities from Prairie Pothole Lake near Jamestown, North Dakota, USA - PPLs Lake P8 Core (1) Depth... | ecosystem: Environmental > Aquatic > Freshwater... | reverse complement strand
AATCGCTCAATCGCCTAATCGCTCAATCGCCTAATCGCTCAATCGCCAATCAATCACTCAATCGCCAATCCAACAGTTCCCAATCAATCGCTCACTCTGCAATCGGCAATCACTCAATTTCTGCGAGCCGCCGTTCCGACGGTGGCGAGGAACGTCTCCAGGTCGATGTTGGCGCCGGTCACGATCGCAACCGCGGCGGCGGGGCCGGTGATCCGCCCCGAGGCCAGCGCGGCCACCGACACGGCCGCCGAGCCTTCGACGATCAGGTGTTCCTCCGCGGCCAGTGCTCGCATCGCCGCGCGCAGTTCGTCTTCGCTGACCGTCATCACCTCGTCCACGACCTGCTGAACGAGCGGGAACGTGATGGCGCCTGCCTCGAGGTTGCCGGCCAGGCCGTCGGCGAGCGTCGGTTCCGGCTCGATGGTGGTGATGGCGCCGCGCGCGAGGCTGGTCGTGAAGGGCGTCGACGCCTCGGCCTCGACGCCCACGACGCGCGCGCGAGGTCCGGCGGCGCGGATGGCCAGGCCCACGCCGCTGCCCAGGCCACCGCCGCCGAGCGGCACGACGACGGTGTCGAGGTCGGGGCGGGCCTCGACGATCTCCAGGCCTATCGTGCCGGCGCCGGCGATGACGTCCGGGTGGTTGTAGGGGGAGATGAACATGCCGCCGTGCTCCCGCGCGAAGGCATGTGCGAGCCGCTCGGCCGCGTCGTAGTCCGGCGCTTCGTCTCGCAGGTCGGCGCCGTGGCGCCGGATGGCGGCACGCTTGGCGAGCGGGGCCGTGGAGGGCGTGAAGATCACCGCGCGCACACCCAGCTGCTCGGCGGCATACGCCATCGCGCGCCCGTGGTTCCCGGCCGAGGCCGTCACCACCGTCGGCCGCGCGGCCGGTTCGGGGTGGGCCTCGACGAGGCGCAGCAGCGCGTTGAAGGCGCCGCGGATCTTGAACGAGTTCGTGGTGTTCAGCGACTCGAGCTTCAGCAGCGCGCGCCCGCCCGACACGGACGAGAGCCACGCCGATTCGCGCAGGATGGTCGGCTGCAGCCACGGCAGCAGGCGCTTGCGGGCGGCGAAGATGTCGAGGACGGACGGGGGCATGGGGTTCTCGGGTTCTCGGGTTCCGAGGTTCTCGGTCAACGGGTACGGAGCGCCGGGGCTTCAGCCCCGGCGTCCACCCAGCAGCAGTTGTGGCAGCTGCTCGACGAACGCCGACCGCGCCAGCACCCGGTCCACGCCGGCCCGGCGGGCGGCCTCGATGGTGGTGGTGTCCACGTGTGACACGAAGCCCACGGTGGCGATGCCCGCCAGGGAGGCATCGGCCTTGAGGGCGGCGATGATCTCGAGCGGTTTCGTGCGCGCGCTGTTCAGGTCGAGGATGACGAGTGCCGGTGGCGGCGTGGCGCGCGCGGCGGAGAGCACGGCATCCACCGATCGCGTGAACTTCACCTCGACCCCCGCTCCTTTGGCGGCGGTGGACACCCGCGAGGAGAGCATGAGGTCGTCAACGACGGCTAGCACGGGTGGGTGGGTGGGTGTTGCGTCCATTGATGATTGCCGATTGCAGATTGAGCGATTGATTGGCGATTGGAGAATTGAGGGATTGAGGGATTCATTGTGGATTGAGCGATTGGTGATCGGGTGATTCCTCGGTGAGCGGCGTCGGCGAATCGTCCGGGTCGCGAGGCGATCGGCGCAGCTGACCCGCGAATCACTCGATGCCTCAATCTCCCGATCGCCAATCAGTCACTCGATCACTCAATACCCCAATCGCCAATCCATCGCTCAATCGCCAATCGCCAATCGCTCAATGGCCACTTCTCACGTACTCCTGCACGAACGGGTTCGTCGCGCGCTCGTAACCGATCGTCGTCTCGGGTCCGTGGCCCGAATACACCACGGCCTCGTCCGGGAAGCGGAAGAGCACCTCGGTGATGGACCGCATCAGCGTCTCGTAGTCGCCGCCCGGAAGATCGGTGCGGCCGATGGATCCCGCGAACAGGGTGTCGCCGACGAACAGGCCCTCGAGACCGGCCGGCTCGGCCGCGCGGGTGACGGCCAGGCACACGCCGCCGGGGCAGTGGCCCGGCGTGTGGTGCACGCTCACCGCGTAGTCGCCGAAGCGGCCCCATGGACCGTCGCCCTCGTAGTAATGGTCCACTGGCGGGGGCTGCTCGATGCGCAGGCCGAACATCATGCCCTGCGCGGCAGCCCGCTCGTACAGGGGCTGATCGTCCCGATGCAGCCAGACGGGCGCACGCAAGGCCCTGGTGGCACGGCCCACGCCGGACACGTGATCCAGGTGCGCGTGTGTCAGCAGGATGGCCCCTACCTTCAGTTGCTGCTCGGCGATCACGGCCAGCAGCTCGTCCACTTCATCGCCCGGGTCGATGAACACGGCCTCCCTCGTGCGCTCGCAGGCGAGGACGAAGCCGTTCTTCATGAAAGGCGGCGCGGCGGCGGTGAAGAGGAGCATGGATAAGGATAGCGTCGGGAGTCGGGAGTCGGGAGTGAAACGCGATGGGACCTCAGCACCCCAAGACCTCAAGACCCAAGACCCTACGCCCTCGAGACCTCGAACGCCACCCTCCCCACGCGCAGCGTGTCCGACGGGGCCAGCGTCGTGGGGTGCTCCACCCGGCGGTCGTTGAGGTAGGTGCCGTTGGTGCTGCCCAGGTCCTCCACCGTCAGCGTGCCCTCGGGCGACAGGGTGAGGCGGCAGTGCACGCGGGACACCAGCGGTGCGTCCACCACGAACTGCGCACCAGTGGCGCGGCCGATGGTGCGAGTCTCGCCCGGGAGGAGACGAAAGGAAAAGGTTGGCTCGGTCGACCGGAGAATCCACATAGACGAGGCAAGTGTACCGGTGTCCGGTCACCGCCGGGAACCCTGTCCGTCCCGGCGTCGTAACACGTCAATGTCATGACGAAATCCCGCAAGTGGACTCTGGCTGCGGTGGCGCTCGGCATCGTCGGCACCGTCATCTACGGCGTGACCACGGCCAACGGCGCCTCGACCAACATCGATCCGTCGCGCCTCGCCACGGTCGAGCGCGGGCCGATGGTGCGTTCGGTGGTGGCCACCGGCAAGGTCGAGCCCATCACCAAGGTCGAGATCAAGTCCAAGGCCAACGGCATCATCGAACGCCTGGCCGTGGACGTGGACCACGTGGTCGAGGCCGGCCAAATGCTGGCCGAGCTGGACAAGGAGAACCTGCGCGCCCGGCTCCGGGAGGCCCGCGCCAACCTCGAGGCGGCACGGGCGGCCCTGGCGGCCGCCGAGGCGCAGGCCGTCAAGCACGACATCGAGGCCGAGGCTCCTGACGTCGCCTTCGCCAAGAGCGCCTACGACCGCGCGACGTCGCTGAACGAGCAGAAGCTGGTTTCGCAGGAAGCCCTCGACCAGGCAAAGACCACCTACGATCAGGCCCTCAACCGCCAGCGAGCGGCCGGGTCCCAGGCTCTCATCGGCCGTGCCAAGGTGAACGAGGCCCGCGCCCAGGTGGCGCAGGCGGGCGCCGCGGTCGAGCGCGCCGAGGAAGAGCTGGCCAACGCCACGATCAAGGCGCCCATCCGCGGCACCGTCCTCACGCGCGACGTGGAGATCGGCAGCCCGGTCTCGTCCATCCTCAACCTGGGGGCCAACGCCTCGCTGGTGATGACGCTGGGCGATATCGAGAAGGTCTTCGTTCGCGGCAAGGTGGACGAGGCCGACATCGGCCAGGTGCGGCTGGGGATGCCCGCGCGCATCACGACCGAGAGCTTCAAGGACAAGACCTTCAACGGCCGCGTCACGCAAATCTCGCCCATCGGCGTGGAGAAGGACAACGTCACCACCTTCGAGGTGGAGGTCTCCATCGACAATGCGGGGAAGGAACTGAAGGCCAACATGACGGCCAACGCCGAAATCGTGCTCGAGGAGCACACCGACACTCTGGTGATCCCCGAGGCCGCCATCACCTACGACGCAGACAGGAACGCGTCGGTCGAGATCGCCGACCCCGCCGCCGACAAGGGCCGCCGCCGCGCCACCGTGAAGGTGGGCATCGGCAACGGGACGAGGACCGAAGTGCAGGAAGGACTGAAGGCCGGGGACAGGGTGATCCTGCCCGGTTAGCGCAGACCCAAGACCCAAGACCCAAGACCCAAGACCCAAGACCCAGGACCTCCCCGTGCGCGAAGCCTTCACCCAGGCGCTCGACAACCTCCGCGCGAACAAGCTGCGCAGCTTCCTGACCATGTTCGGGATCCTGTGGGGCGTCATCGCGGTGGTGGTGCTGGCGGCCACGGGCGAGGGCTTCCAGCGCGGCAACCAGACCGTCCTCGAAGAGCTCGGCAAGAACATCGCCATCGTCTGGGGCGGGCGCACGACGATGCAGGCCGGCGGCGAGCGTGCGGGCCGCCGCGTGTTCCTCACGGTCGAGGATGCGCGTGCCATCGAGCAGGAAGCGCCGCTCGTGGCCGTGGTCAGCGCCGAGATCAACCGCGGCCTCCGCATCAAGAGCCGCTACAACGCGGCGTCGCTCTCGGTGCACGGCATCGAGCCGCAGTACCAGGCCATCCGCACCCTCGACATCGAGCAGGGCCGCGACTTCGTCTTCGCCGACGACGAGCAGGTGCGGCGCGTGGCCATCATCGGAGCCGATGCGTGGGCGCAGCTGTTCGGGACCCGCGAGGGGCTGGGCGAGACCGTGGAGCTCAACGGCGTGCCCTATACCGTCGTCGGCAGGATCCGGAAGAAGAACCAGGACAGCAACTACAGTGGGCCCGACAACGACAAGGTGTTCGTGCCCTTCCAGGCGATGGCGCGCGACTTCCCGCGCACCGACGCGCCCGCGGGGACGGTCTCGCAGCTCATCGTGGCGCCGAAACCCTGGGTGGTGGCCGACCTGCCGCGCGTGCTCGACCAGCGCACGGGCCGCATCCAGGACGTCGACTGGCCGCTCGAGCGCGACGTGCGGCAGGTGCTGGCGCGCCGCAAGGGGTTCAACCCCGACGACCGCGACGCGCTCTCGGTGTGGGACACCTCGCTCGAAAGCCTCATGTTCGGCCGGATGATCGGCACCATGAAGCAGTTCTTCAGCATCGTCGGCTTCATCACGCTGGCGCTGGGCGGCCTGGGCGTGATGAACATCATGCTGGTGGCCGTGCGCGAGCGAACGCGGGAGATCGGCGTGCGCAAGGCGCTCGGGGCCACCACCTCCGCCGTCCAGCGCCAGTTCTTCCTGGAAGGCTTCTTTCTCACCATGCTGAGCGGCACGCTGGGCTTCGCCCTGGCGCTCGGCCTGTGCGGCCTGGTGAACATGCTGCCCATGCCCGAGCGGTTCCAGGGCATGGTGATGACCTGGGAATCCGGCGCCGTCGCGCTGGCCACACTGGTGCTGGTGGGCGTCGTCACCTCCACGTATCCCGCTCGGCGCGCTGCGCAGTTGCCGCCTGTCGAGGCGCTTCGCTACGAGACGTAGATGCAGATACTTCGCGAGATCGTGCGTGAGGCGTTCACAGGCCTGTCGCGCAACCGCACGCGCGCGCTCCTGTCGATGCTCGGCATCTCGTGGGGCATTGTCTCGGTCGTGATGCTGCTGTCCTACGGCAACGGTTTCCGCGACGCGCTGGCGCGCGGGTTCCGGGGCGCCTTCGGCGACGGCGTCGTCATCGTGTGGCCGGGGCAGACCAGCCAGCAGGCCGGCGGCGAGCGCGCGGGTAAGCGCATCCGCCTGAAGGAAGTCGACGTGCTGGCGGTGGCCGAGGCGCCGCTGGTGAAGTTCGTCAGCCCCGAGTTCACGCGCGACTTCCCCGTCGTATGGGGGGTGAAGCAAAGCTCCTACCTGGTGCGCGGTGTGGCCCCGGAGTACGCCGTCATGCGCAGCCAGTGGGTGGCGTCGGGCCGCTTCCCTGACGCCGAGGACCTGCGCCTGCAGCGCCGCGTGGCGTTCATCGGCAGCGAGGTCGCGCGCAAGGTGTTCGGCAACGTGCCGCCGGTGGGCCAGCGCATCCGCATCGGGGGCATGGCCTTCGAGGTGGTCGGCGTGCAGAAGGAGAAGGTGCAGCTCTCCAACTACCTGCGCCCCGATCGCGAGTCGATCTTCATCCCCTACACCACGGCCGGGCAGCTCTGGAACACCGAGTACACGACCGTGATGGTGTACCAGGCCGTGGATTCCACCAAGGAGGATCAGGCCACCGCGCAGGTGAAGGCGCTGCTCGGCAAGCGGCTCGACTTCAACCCGGACGACGAGCGTGCCCTCCGCATGTTCGGATCCGCCCAGACCGCTGAGATTACGGCGGGCATCGTGCTCGGCCTGAAGCTGGTGCTCGGCTTCATCGGCGTGCTGACGCTGGCCATCGGCGGCGTGGGCGTGATGAACATCATGTTCGTGTCGGTCACCGAGCGCACGCGCGAGATCGGCATTCGCAAAGCCCTGGGCGCGCGGCGGCGGGCCATCCTGCTGCAGTTCCTCCTCGAAGGGCTGGTCACGGCGTTCGCTGGCGGCGCCGCCGGCGTCGCGTTGTCGTGGCTGCTCGTCTACCTCTTCAGCCCGCAGCCATTCCTGTCCGAGCTGCTCGACGATACGAGCCGCACGGCGGACATCCACATGGCGCTGTCGCTGGAGCTGCTGGTGGTCTGCAGCGGCATCCTGATGGTGGTCGGCCTGGTCAGCGCGCTCATCCCGGCGATGCGCGCGTCGCGCATGGATCCCATCGAAGCCCTTCGTTACGAGTAGCCTTCCGCATATCCTTGGCGGCGGAATCGTCGCTCGACAGGCATCTCGAGCGACGGGGAGGGATGCTGATGGAGGTGTTCACGATTGCGCCGGCGGGACCGCGCCCGCTGTGGGTGTTGATCCCTGTGGCACTGCTGCTCGTCGTGGTGCTCGGTGTGCTCTTGGTCTCGGTGCTGGGATCGCGAGGCGCGCGGTTCGAGGTGTCGCCGTCCGGTCTCCGCCTGAGCGGCGACGTCTACGGGCGCCTCATCCCCGCCGCCAGCCTTCGCACCGCCGAGGCACGCCGCGTGGACCTCGGTCCCTCCTCGAACCTGCGCCCGCGCTGGCGGAGGATGGGCACCGGCCTTCCCGGGTATCAGTCGGGGTGGTTCCGGCTCGCGAACGGTGAGCAGGCGCTGCTCTACCTGACCGACCGCTCCAAGGCCGTGCACGTGCCGACGTCGCTGGGCTACAGCCTCCTGCTGAGCCCGGACAATCCCGAGGCGTTCCTGTCGGCGCTGAAGGCCACCGGCGCGGGACGCTGAAAGGCGGGTAGAATCTCCACTCGTCTCGACCGAGCTCCAGGAGGTTCACATGATTCGCGCACGATTCACCGCCATCGCCGGGCTGGCCCTGGCTCTCTCCGCGGGCCCCGCGCTCGCACAAGCCCAGGAGAACGCCAGGCTCACCGCCCAGAAGGCCGACGCCGTCCGTGGTGTGGACGAGCTGGCGAAGATGGCGCAGGAGATGGTGGATTCGGTATTCAGCTTCGGGGAGCTCGGCTTCCAGGAGTTCGAGACGTCGAAGTACCTCACCGGCATGCTCGAGCAGCAGGGCTTCAAGGTCCAGCGCGGCGTGTCGGGCATGCCCACGGCCTGGGTGGCCACGTGGGGCTCTGGCAAGCCGGTCATCGCGCTGGGCTCCGACATCGACGGCATCCCCCAGGCGTCGCAGAAGCCGGGCGTCGCCTATCCCGATCCGATCATCGCGGGCGCGCCGGGGCACGGCGAGGGCCACAACACCGGCATGCCCATGCAGATCGTCGCGGCCCTGGCGGTGAAGCGAATCATGGAGCGCGACAAGCTGCCCGGCACGCTGATGCTCTGGCCGGGCATCGCCGAGGAGCAGCTCGCGTCGAAGGCGTGGTACGTGCGCGACGGCATGTTCAAGGACGTGGACGTCACCATCTTCGCGCACGTGGGCAACAACCTCGGCGTGTCGTGGGGCGACGGCGGCGGCAACGGGATGGTCTCCATCGAGTACACCTTCGAGGGCGAGACGGCGCACAGCGCAGGCGCGCCGTGGCGGGGGCGCTCGGCGCTCGACGCCGTGGAGCTGATGAACGCCGGCTGGAACTACCGCCGCGAGCACCTGCGCCTCTCGCAGCGCTCGCACTACGTCATCACCAACGGCGGCGACCAGCCCAATGTCGTCCCCAGGAACGCCAGCGTCTGGTACTACTTCCGCGAGAACGACCAGCCGCACATCCAGGAGATGTGGGACATCGGCAACAAGATGGCCGAGGGCGCCGCGCTGATGACCAACACGAAGTGGACCTCGCGTATCCTCGGCGCCGCCTACCCGCAGCACATGAACAAGACGGTGGCCGAGGTCGTGTACGAGAACATCAAGAAGGTGGGCCTGCCGACGTGGAGCGAGGCCGACCAGTCCCTGGCGAAGGGCCTGCAGACGGAACTGGGGAACCCGCGCCAGGAAGGCCTGGCCACCGAGCTCGAGCCCCTGCGCGGCCCGGTGAAGGTCGAGGACAACTACGGCGGCGGCTCGGACGACATCGGCGACATCTCGTGGAACGTGCCCACCGTGACCCTGCGCTACCCCTCGAACATCCCGGGGCTGCCGGGCCACAACTGGTCCAGCGCCATCGCCAGTGCCACGCCCATCGCGCACAAGGGCGTGGTGGCCGGCGCGAAGGTGATGGCCATGTCGGTGCTCGATCTGATGACCCGCCCCGAGCTGGTGCAGCAGGCGTGGGACTATTTCAGGACCGTCCAGACGAAGGACCGGAAATACATCCCCTTCATCAAGCCGGACACCCCGCCCGCCATCCACCTGAACGCGGAGATCCTCGCGAAGTACCGCGAGGAGATGAAGAAGTACTACTACGACCCGACGAAGTACGGGACGTATCTCGAGCAGCTGGGCATCCAGTATCCGACGCTGCGTCCCGCGGGGTCGAAGCCGCAGTAGTCAGGGCACGCGCAGCAGGCCCGCCTTTGCGCACTCTTCCGCCACGGTCAGGTAGCGCCCGACGGCGCTCGTGCCGATGACGTAGGGATGCGGGTCGTCGACGGGGCCGAAGCCCCGGCGATGCGCGTCTCGTCCGTGATAGCGTTCGCGCAGGGAGGCAGGCATGGACCGCAGAGAGGTGTTACAGGTCGGGCTCGCGGCGCTCGCGGGCGCGGTGACGGTGAGTGAACGGGCCGCGGCGAACGGGACCGGGGCTGTCTCGCAGGTAAAGCCGGCGGCCACGCAGTCCAAGCCGCTCGGCGTGCACCCGCTCGGCGCACCGTTCGAGGGGTGGCAGGGGAACATGCTCGAGGTCACGTACCCGCCGGGCGTGGTGTCGGCGTCGCACCAGCATCCGGGCCCCACGTTCGGCTACGTGGTGCGCGGCCGCATCCGCTGGGCCATCAACGGCGAGCCCGCGAAGGTGCTCGAGGCCGGGCAGTCGTTCTTCGAGCCGATGGGATCGGTGCACAGCACGTCAGCCAACGCCAGCGACACCGAGCCGGCGACGATTGCGGTGGTCATCCTGGGCAAGGCGGGCGAGCCGCTGTCGAAGCCAGCCACGCCGCCCGGGAAGTGACACGAGCCGCGCACGCGCGGCGGTGTCCACGGGAACACGAAGAGCGCGAAGCAAGCACGAAGCCACTCCGCGCTACGCGCGTGGCGCAGGGGCCGTGTCGAGGCGTTCGACGAACAGCGACAGCTGCGCCGCCTCTTCCGGCGACACGTCGCTGCCCGGACGCCGGGGGACGCCGACGTCCACGCCCCGAGCGCGGAGGCCGGCCTTGATCGTGCCCGTGGGGTTGCTGGCGCGGAACATGAGATCGACCAGCGGCAGCACGTGGTCGTAGTAGATGGCGCGCGCGCGCACGAGATCGCGATCCGCCCGGATCGCGCCGAGCATCGCGCGGGCCTGCCGCGGCACCACGTTCATGATCCCGGTGATCCACAGCCGGCAGCCGAGCGCAATGGACTCGAACGCGGCGTTCGGGTTGCCACAGATGACCTCGATCCGGCCTTCGCACTGGCGGTGGATGGCGTGCACGCGCCGGCTGTCGCCTGTGCTCTCCTTGACATAGCCGACACGCGGGATACCGGCCAGCTCGGCGAGGAAGTCCGGCGTCAGGTCCACGCCGGTGAGCGACGGGTAGTTGAAGAGGATCAAGGGCAGCGGCGTCGCATCGGCCACCGCCTCGTAGAACCCACGCACGTCCCGTCGCGACCGGCCGGCGTACAGCTCCGGCACGATCGGCGCCACCATCACGGCGGCCGCCCTCATCTCGTGCGCACGGCGAGCCAGCCGCACGGCCTCGCGCGTGGTGGTGGCGATGATGGCCGGCACCACGGGCACGCGTCCCCGCGCCGCGGCGAAGGTGGCCTCCCACACCGCCACCATCTCATCGGCGGCGAGCAGAGGCCCCTCGCCGGTGAGCGCCGTCGGCATCAGCGCGTCGGCCCCCTCCCGCAGGATGAACGCGACCAGGCGCTCGATTTCGGCGCCATCGACGCGCTCGTTCGCGTCGAACGGCGTCACGAGCGGGACGATGGTTCCGGTTCCGGGGAGCATGACCGATGGTAGCGCAGGGGTCAGCGGAGTGGAGCGAACGCCGCGGTGAAGTGCCGCAGGGCGCTGGGCGCCGCCGTGATCCGGTAGCCGCGCAACTGGTCGCGCATCCCCGCCACGTGGATCACGGCCTCGGCCACGAAGTCGATGTGCGACTGCGTATAGACGCGTCGGGGAATGGCCAGGCGCACCAGGTCCAGCGCCGCCGCTGTCTCGGTGCCGTCGGCGTGGAGGCCGAACATCACCGTGCCGATCTCCACGCAGCGTACGCCGGCCTCGGTGTACAGGGCGTTGACCAGCGCGATCCCGGGGTACTGCAGCGGGGGGATGTGCGGCAGCAGCGATCGCGCGTCGATGTAGACGGCGTGCCCGCCCGCGGGCCTCACGATGGGCACGCCCGCGTTCAGGATCTTGTCGGCGAGATACTCCGTGGACCTGATGCGGTACCTCAGATACGGCTCTTCCACCACCTCTTCCAGTCCGCGGGCGATGGCCTCCAGGTCGTAACCCGCCAATCCGCCGTAGGTGGGAAAGCCCTCGGTGAGGATGAGCAGGTTCCGGCACTGCTCGGCCCACGCGTCGCTGTTCATCGCGAGGAACCCGCCGATGTTGGCGAGGCCATCCTTCTTGGCCGACATCGTGCAGCCGTCGGCGAGGCCGAATATCTCCCGGGCGATGTCACGGGGCGTCCGGCCCGACTGGCCCTCCTCGCGCTCCTTGACGAACCACGCGTTCTCGGCGAAGCGGCACGCGTCGAGGAAGAAGGGCTTGCGATATCGGTCGCACAGCGCCCGGACGCCACACAGATTGGCCAGCGACACCGGCTGCCCGCCGCCGGAGTTGTTGGTGATGGTCACCATCACGAGCGGCACCCGGTCGCCCTCGCGGTCGAGCAGGGCCTCGAGGGCAGCGAGGTCGATGTTGCCCTTGAAGGGGTGAACCACCGCGGGATGCCGGCCCTCGTCGATGACCAGGTCGCGCGCCTCCGCGTCTTCGACCTCGACGTTCGCCCGGGTCGTATCGAAGTGGTTGTTGTTCGGCACGATGTGGCCGGGATGAAGAATCGTGTGGAACAGGATGCGCTCTGCCGCGCGCCCCTGGTGGGTCGGGATGATGTGCTTGAAGCCAGTGAGGTCGCGCACCGCCGATTCGAACCGGTAGAACGAGCGGCTGCCGGCGTACGACTCGTCACCCTGCATGAGTGCGCCCCACTGGGCCGACGACATGGCGCCCGTCCCCGAATCGGTGAGCAGGTCGACGAGCACATCGTCGGCGTGGAGCTTGAACACGTTGTGGTCCGCGCGCGCCAGCGCGGCCACGCGCTCCTCGCGCGTGGTGAAGCGGAGGGCTTCGACCGACTTGATCCGGAACGGCTCGATGATGGTGTGAAAGGGGCGCATGTCGTCACCGGCCCTGCTCGAATCCCGTCAGCACGTTGACGGCGTTCACGCCGACGTCTTCCACCGCGTAGCCGCCTTCCATGACGAACAGCGTCGGGACCTCCAGCGCGGCGAGGTGGCCGCCAATCCTCGGGAAGTCGTCGCCGCGCAGGCGGAACTTCGAGATCGGATCGTATTCGTAGGTGTCCACGCCCAGCGACACGACCAGCACGTCCGGCCGGAAGGCGCGCACCTTCTCGCCTGCGTCGGCCAGGGCGGGGCCGTAACCGTCCCACGTGGTGCCGTGGGGCAGCGGGTAATTGTGCGTGAAGCCGAAGCCCGGGCCCGCACCCAGTTCGTCCGCGTAGCCGAGGAAGTAGGGATACTCCACGCGTGGATCCGCGTGCAGCGAGAGGAACAGCACGTCGCGCCGGCTATAGAAGATCTCCTGGGTGCCGTTGCCGTGGTGGTAGTCCACGTCGAGCATGGCGACGCGCGTGCATCCGTGGTCCAGCAGGTACTGCGCGGCAATCGCCGCGTTGTTGAGATAGCAGTAGCCCCCCATGGCCGCGGATGCGGCGTGATGCCCAGGCGGGCGGCACAGCGCGAAGGCGCTGGCGGCGCCGTCCGCCACGACACGCGCGCCGGTGAGGGCCACGGCGGCGCTGGCGCGCACGGCCTCCCAGGTGCCGGCGGTGATGGGCACGCCGGCGTCCAGCGAGTAGTAGCCCAGCTTGCCGTCGATGAACTGCGGCACCCGGTCGCCGCGCAGGCTGCGTACGGGCCACACCAGCGGCAGCGCGTCGTGCGTGCGGCCCTCCGCGGCCCACTCGGACCAGGCCGTGGACAGGAAGTCCACGAACCCGTCATCGTGCACGCGCCGGATGGCATCGTCGTCGCAACCGTCGGGCGCGACGACGTCGCCCAGGCCGACCTCGCGCACGCGCGCCAGCACCATCTCGGCGCGACGAGGCATCTCGAAGCACGGCAACAGCTTCCCGTCGATGAGCTCGGCATTGCCGTGATGCCGGTGGTGGAGGTCAGAGTAGATCGTCAGCATATGCGTGGAGTCACGGGAACACGAAGGACACGAAGAACACGAAGGAAAACATCAGGAAACGGACAGGAAACAGAGAGTAACGCACGGAGAACGTGATCACGCAACATCGGGCGGCCGTCGCGTGAAGCCGCGGGTCAGCCAGGCCAGGTAGAGGGCGCCGGCGGCCAGCCAGCGCAGGCCGATCGTGAGGCTGTCGCCCGACAGACTGGTCCACAGCCACGCCGTGAGGACGCAGCCAATCGCAGGGAGGACACCGTGGCGGACGTAGTCGCGCTCCCGGCCCTTCGGCCGCTTCAGGGCGGCCCCGAGCCGCGTCGAGCGGCAATTCCCGGCTTCCGACTCCCGACTCCCGACTCCCGACTTCCGATCTCGATCCATCAAGTAATGCTTGATCACCGCCAGGTTCACCACCGAGAACGCCACCAGCGCGCCGAAGCTGATCATCGAGGCGAGCAGGCCGAGCGACAACCACACCGCGAGCAGCGAGATGGCCGAGACCAGCAGGATGACGAGTACCGGGGTGCCGAAGCGCGACGACAGCCGGCCGAAGAAGCCGCGTGGCAGCACGCCGTCGCGCCCCATCGTGTAGAGGATGCGCGACACCGAGGCCTGCGAGGTGAGCGCCGAGCCGAACGCACCGGCCACGTAGGCCACGATGAAGAAGGCGCCGAGCCAGCGGCCGCCGGCACGCGCCATCAGGTCGAGCGCGGCCGTGTCGGCGAAGGTGCACGAGGGATCCACTGCGGGAAGGCAGCGCGGCTCGCGCATCACGAGATGGCCGATATAGGCCAGCAGCATGAACAGGAAGCCGCCACAGAGGGTCACCCACAGGATGGCTCGGGGAATGTCGCGACGGGGCTCCGGCGTCTCCTCGGCCATCGTGGACACCGCGTCGAAGCCCAGGAACGACAGGCACAACACCGCGGCGCCCGCGAGCAGCGGGCCGAGGCCGACCGACGGGTCCACGCCTCCGGCGGCGTACGATGGATTGCCTGCGAACGGCTCCAGGAGGCTCACCTCGCCGCTCACCGAACCCAGGGCCATCACCACGAACGTCGCGACGAAGAGCACCTGGGCCGTGATGATCAAGACGTTGGCCCGGGCAATCGTCTCGATGCCGATCACGTTCAGCACGGTGACCGCGAGGATGGCGATGACGATGAACACCCACGGGGCGACGCCGGGGAACTGGGTGTTGAGATAGAGGCCGATCACCAGGTAGTTGATCATCGGCAGGAACAGGTAGTCGAGCAGCAGCGACCACCCGGCCAGGAAGCCCACGTGCGGGCCGAACACCGACCTCGCGTAGGTGAACGTCGAACCCGCCGCCGGGAACGCGCGCACCATGGCGCCGTACGACAGCGCCGTGAACGTCATCGCCACCAGCGTGATGAGATAGGTTGTCGGAAGCCGTCCACCGGTCTGCACCGTCACCAGCCCGTAGGTGGTGAAGACAGTGAGCGGAACCAGATAGACCAGCCCGAACAGCACCAGTGCGGGCAGCGACAGCACGCGGCGCAGCGCGGGGCGGGGCTCGTCCGGGCGGTGCGTGCGCGACATCCCTACTCGCAGATCCACAGCCGGCCGACCTCGGTGCCGTTCGGGCACCGGCCCGGCAGGATGTGCACGGACCGCCCGGCCCGTGACCCCTCGGTGTCGTAGATGAGGATGCGCGCCGGGTAGTCGGAGGCCACGCGCACGCGCTCGCCCGTCACGAACGTGACGTAGTGCGCGACCCAGTATCCCGCGCGAGCGTACTGGATGCCGCGGCGTTCCAGCTCCGCCGCGACACGCGACTGCGGCGTCTCCGGAGCGCGCTCGAAGTACTCGCCGATGACCGCCCGATGGCGCGCCCCCGACCAGGCCATCCAGGCCAGCAGCAGCACGAGGGTCGAGCGGCGCAGGGCGCGGACGGGCTCCACGCCGAGGTGCCAGGCCGCCACGGCCACCGGGATCAGCAACGCCAGAAGGGTGTATCGGATCAGCGTCGGATCGCGCACGCCACAGCTCCCGGTGTAGGCGGCGATCGCCTGGCCGCCCACGAGCGCGAGGAACACTACGAACGGCGGCACCGGCGTGCGCGTTCGCCACCCCACGAACGACGCGCGACCCGCCGCGACGAGGAGCCCGATGGCCAGCATCGCCCACACCAGGGGTGCCGCGGGCGCGGGCCGGCCCACGTAGTACTCGTCCAGCCCTCGCTCGCGCGCGCCGGCGAGGGTCGGAAGGTTCTGGCGCACCAGCCACGCCAGGTTGGGCCCGATCTCGGCAGTGACATCGCACTGCGCGCGGGAGGTGACCGCGGCCACGCTGGATGGTTGCGCGGGCAGCTCGAAGCGGGGCATCTCCGGGCCGAAGACATCGCCGAACCTGATGGCCGCATTGCCGAGTGCCAGCACGGTCGTGAAGGCGGCCAGCACGGAGAGCACGCGAGGCAGCAGCGCCCTCCATGCCCGCCATTCGCGCAACGCGTCAACGGCGATGAGGGCGGTCAATCCGTACAGGGTGAACTCGCGATGCAGGAAGCCGAAGCCTGCCACGGCTCCGCACAGGATGGGGCGGCCGCGCGTGATCCAGATCAGGAGCACGTACAGGAAGGGCTCGACGCTGCCGCCCATGGCCGCCACGAGGGAGGCCCCCGTGATCGGCGTGCACAGCGTGAAGAACCCGCTGGCCGCGAGCGCTGCGCCCGGACGCAGCCCAGCGTCCCGCGTCAGGAGGACCACCAGCATCGCGGCGACCGCCGCGTTGATCGCCAGGAGCGGCAACTTCAGGAGCGGCACCGACGCACCGCCCATCGCGAACAACGGCGCCGCCAGGTACGCCTCGACCGCGAGCATGTAGGTCTGGCCGTAGAAGGTGACGGGCAGGGCGCGACCCTCGGCCACGTGCTTGGCCATCAACCCGACGATGGCCTGATCGGAGTCGAAGGCGGCATGCGGCCACCACACGAACGCGGAGGACCGCGCCGCCGCCAGAAGCGCCGCGGCCAGTGCCGCGACTGCGAGGGAGACCGGTGGGATCGACGCGCGCGCGGCGAAGGGCACGACTGGGGGCGGATTATAATCGCGCCCCATGACGGCACGGGCCCCGGCCGCCGCGAGCGCAGGGATGGCGCTGGCCGGCATGGCCGCGGCCATTCTGTGGACGACCCCCCTTTCGCCGGCGTGGCCCTCCGAGCGCCCGACGATTCCCGGCCTGTGGTCGATCGAAGCGCTGTCGGCAGTCCCCCTCGGGGATCCGCTGCATCGTGCCGCCGCCGCGGCCGTGGGCCTCGCCGCTATCACTGCCGCACTCCACGCGCGAATCCTTGCACGTCTCGGCTACGACGCGCTGATGTCCGCGGGCGTGGCCCTCGCCATCGGCGTGCTCTCGTACGGGAGCTTCGCTCTCGCCACTCATCTGCCCGCGAGCCTGGCGGCCGTACTCACGGCGGCTGCGGTCCTGGTGGCGTTCGCGGACGGCGGCACTCCCCGTGTCCGGGCCGCGACGTCCGCACTGCTGCAACTGGCGGCCGGCGCCCTGCAGCCTGCCGCGTTCGCTGCGCTGCCGCTCATCGTCACGCATGCCTGGGGCCAGTCGATGCCCGCCCGCGCGCTCGCCGGATTGCTCGGCGTCATCGCCGCTGGCTGGGCGGCCTGCGCGCCCGCGTCGGCCGCCGATGCGGAACGACTCGACCTGTTGAACCGGCCGTGGCTCTGGCCCCTCGGGGTGATCATGGTCAGCAACGCCCTGGCGCCGCTCTGGGGCCGGCCGGCGGCTGGCACGGCCCTCATTGGCACTGCGGTCATGGTGGCGATGGTTCTAGCCAGCCACCAGGCGTCCGCGCTGGCGGTG
>Ga0209705_10000767_pt1 | contig 16833 bp, 12 predicted proteins | sample PPLLaktember2015_5_FD_187262 | JGI IMG/M metagenome (GOLD analysis project Ga0209705, IMG submission 187262) | Freshwater sediment microbial communities from Prairie Pothole Lake near Jamestown, North Dakota, USA - PPLs Lake P8 Core (1) Depth... | ecosystem: Environmental > Aquatic > Freshwater... | reverse complement strand
TGCTTCACTCGAGCCAGCGCGCTCAATTTGAGCGCACAGTGCTGCCACACCTGGATGCCGCCTACAATCTGGCGCGCTGGCTGCTCCGCAATGACGCCGATGCCGACGATGTCACGCAGGAGGCGTGTGTGCGGGCCTACCGGTTCTTCGACAGTTTTCACGGCGGCAACGCCAAGACCTGGCTGCTGACCATTGTGCGGCATGCGTGCTACACCTGGCTGAAGCAACATCGTGCGGAGAAATCGACCATGCCCTTTGACGAGCAGCAGCACAGTTCGAACGGCAACGAACCGGATGACGGAATTACTCCGTTTTCCGCCAGCCCGGAAACCCTGTGTCTTCAAGATGCGGACCGGCGTCTGCTGCACCAATGCCTTGAGGGATTACCGCTGGAGTTCCGAGAGGCCCTGGTCCTGCGTGAACTGGAAGGCCTGTCTTACAAGGAAATCAGTGCCGTGATGGAAGTGCCCATCGGCACCGTGATGTCGCGCCTCGCGCGCGGTCGCGGCCTGCTCCAGCAGCAACTTACCGGTTACAGCCGGCAGGAGGCCTAGCATGGACTGCCGGCGTGCTCTTTCCCTGATGCATGGCTATCTCGACCGCGAGCTGGATCTGACGACCCGGTTTGCCGTCGAACAACATCTTGCCGACTGCCCGACGTGTCGCGAGATCAGTCAGCAGCAACAGGCCTTGAGCGCGGCGCTCGGAGCACAGGCCCGCTACCACCGGGCGCGGCCCGCTTTGGCAGCCGGCATCCGTTCGGCACTGGACGTAATCGATGCCACGTCTGGCACAACCATGCGCCAGACCCCGAGATGGCTGAGCCTTGCGGCATCCGTGGTCTTTGCCGCTTTCATCGGATCCAGCATCACCTATTGGCTGGCCGGAACCGCACCTGAGGAATTGCTCGCCCGGGAGGTGATCGCGAGCCACGTGCGTGCACAAATGGTGGCCGGCCGGCTCACGGATATCTCCTCCTCCGACTCACACACGGTGAAACCCTGGTTCAATGGCAAGCTGGACTTCGCGCCACCGGTACTGGACCTTACCACGCAGGGTTTTCCACTGGTCGGCGGGCGACTCGAGTACCTGACAAACCGCCCGGTGGCGGCACTCGTGTATCGCCACCGGCAACACCTGATACAGCTCTATGTCTGGCCGGCAGTGGACCGGCCAGACACCGCGCTACACGCCCTCACTCGCCAGGGGTATCAGGTGTATTACTGGTCCGATGCCACGATGCACTACTGGGCGATATCCGACCTGAATGCCGAGGCGCTCAAGTCGTTCTGCAAACTCCTTCAGGAACACGCGGCTGCGGGACCGGTAGCGCGGGCCACACGCGGTTTGCCGGGCCCCGAAGACTTGAGTTAGATTGACTGCGTTCCCAACCAACAAGAGGCAGTCATGTTTATCGCCATCACCCTGCACCTGCTGGCCGTCGTCGTCTGGGTCGGCGGAATGTTCTTTGCCTACATGGCGTTGCGCCCGGTGGCGGCCACACTGCTGGAGCCACCACTGCGCCTGCCGCTCTGGTCGCAAACCTTTGCGCGCTTCTTTCCGTGGGTGTGGGCATCGGTGATCCTGCTGCCGGTCACCGGTTATTGGATGATCCTCAACGTCTTTGGCGGCTTCGGCAGCCTGGCGCTCTACATTCACATCATGCAGGGCGTCGGCATCCTGATGATGCTCATCTTTCTGCACGTGTTCTTTGCGCCCTACCGGCGTCTCAAGCAGGCGGTCGCGGCCGGTGATTTCGCGGGCGCCGGCAAGCATCTCGCCCTGATCCGCAAGCTGATTGGCCTCAACCTGATTCTGGGAATGGCGCTGATTGTGGTCGCGAGCAGCGGCCGCTACCTGGCGTAAGCCTTAACCTGCAGGGGAGGTTTGAAACCCGCCCCTACGTGCCGGTGCGCGCAATCTTAATCACCTGCGCCGGATCGATCTCACATTCCGGACGCCCGAAGTGCCAGCCCTGCCCCCAATCGGCACCGAGCTCGCGCAGCAGGTCGGCGGTGGCTGCGTCTTCCACACATTCGGCGATCGTGGTCAGGCCCTGGTCGCGGGCCAGCGCGATAATGCTTTTCACCATGCCCAGCACCTTGGGGTTGTCGCGCATGTTTTGCACCATCCAACCCTCGATCTTGAGGAAACTGACCGGCAGGCTGGCGAGATACAGGAACGACGAGTAACCACTCCCGAAGTCGTCCAGCGCCAGGCGGAAACCATAATCGAGCAGCGGCTCCAGATCCTTCATCAGGTCGTCAAAGTTGCCAATCAGCTGGCGCTCGGTGATTTCCAGTACCATCGGCTTCACCGGCACATTGACCATCTCGCATTCCACGCAATGCTGTGCGGCCTGGTGCAGCATGGCCTGCACCAGCTCGCGGCGCGCCAGGAACTGCGGCGACAGATTGATGAAGTGTGCAAAGCCCGGCTTGTCCTTGCCGCTGCGCAGGTTTAACGCACAGCGTTGCATCGACTGGCGGGCGATAACCTCATCCACGACGTGGATGAGGTTGATGCCTTCGGCCGCCTCGATGAATTCGCCGGCCGGCAGGATGCGGCCATCCGGTTCAATGAGCCTCGCCAGCGCTTCGTCCGCCACCACTTCGTTGGTGCGCAGGTCCACCATCACCTGATAGGCCGGCACCAGGCGATTCTCCAGCAAGGCGTGCTGCAACATGCCGGCCTTCCACAGCGTGCCGCGCCGGCTGGACGCGCTGATCACCACCTGGTCGCGCCCGGCATGCTTGGCCTCAAACAGGCAACCATCCGCCTCGGACAGCACGGAGGCCAGATCACCTTCGCCACGGAAGCTGCCGATACCGATACTGGTGGTGATATCGAGTGGCCCGTGTTCGGTCGACACCGGGTTGCCCTTGACCGCCATGCGCAGGCGTTCCATCGCAATATGCGCCGCCGCCACGTCGGACTGATGCAGGAAGATAATGAATTCCTCGCCGCCCCAGCGTGCCACCCAGTCGCCCTCGCGCAGCTCGGCCTTCATGATCCCGGCCACATGCCGCAACACCAGGTCGCCGGTATCGTGGCCGTAGTGATCATTTACGAGCTTGAAGCGATCCAGATCGCAGACCGCAATCGAAAAGCCTTCGCCTGTACGGCGGGCGCGCGCAAACTCCTCGATGAACCTGGCCTCGGCCGCGCGCCGGTTGGTGAGCTTGGTGAGCGCATCGGTCAAGGCCATTTGTTCAAGTTCCTGGCGCTGGCGCTGCTCCAGCACAATCTTCCCGATCCAGGCGGACAGCAGTTCGATGAAGGCCTGTTCGTCGTGACCGAATTCCTCACTGAGCGGCGCGCGTCGCAGGAAGGCCACGGTCCCGTACAGTGTGCTGCCGGAAAAGACCGGGACACTCGCAAACCCGCGCACCCCCACGTTCACGGCCGCCGGGTGGCGATAATGGTCGGTATCGATACGCAGATCGGAAATGATCACGCTGCGCTGCTCGATCACCGCCTGGCGGCAAAGACTTTCTTCCAGCAAGAAGACCTGCCCGACCGCGTACTGGCGCAGGTCGTCGGCCAGTTCGCGCAGGGTGAGACGGCCACCTTGATATTCGTTCACCATCACGACATCCATTTGCAGCACGTCGAGCGCCAGCCTTAGCATGAGCTGCATCTTCTCGCGGTCCGTCTTGCCGCGTGACATGGCCAGCTGCCACAGCGCCTGCAGGCGCTGTGACTGGAGATTGACCCGGCTCAGCAGCTGCTCGCGGCCGGTCACGTCGATGGCCAGGCCGTAGCGCACGCGTTCGCCGTCGGGCAGGGTGTCCGGGTATTCGGCAATCGACAGCCAGCGCGCTGTCCGGCTGGTCTGCACGCGCACGATGTGACGCGCCAAGGGTTGCGCGACGTCATCGTCCGCCGCACCGCCCTCCACCGATATGAGCTCATTCCAGGAACGGCCGACCACGCCAGCTTCGTGCAGCTCCAGCATGTTCAGAAAGGCACTGTCAGCCGCCGCCACCACACCATCGCGCTCGCGCACCGCATAGGTTCCGGCATCGGCCGCCGCCAACAGCAGCTTCTCGCGATTGTGCGCGGCCAGTTGCAGCCGCTCGCGCGACTGCGCGAGTGCCGCCACCAGCGTGTCGATTTCAAGCACGCCGCTGCTCGGCAGTTCCTCGGCCGTCTCCGGCCGCGCCAGACGCGCTTCGATCGCGCGCATACGCCCGCTGTAGCGGGCCGTCAACTGCCAGTAGACCAGGAAGATCGTGACCAGGAATCCCGCAGCCAGCGCCAGTGGCAGGCGTACCTGTGCCCACCAGAGCGACACAAAGGTCGAACGCAGGTGTGACAGGAAGGCGTACATCGGTTGCGTACCGAGCCGCTGATAGACACCGATCCGATAGGTGCCATCGACAATCACTCGGCCTTCGTAGGAACCGCTGTTCGGCTGCGCCCGGATGGCATCATTCAGGGCGCCACCCGCGGTCGGCTGACCATATACCTTGCCGTCCGGATCGGCCGGTATCCGGCTGACCAGATAGCCGTCTTCGCGCCACAGGCCGAGCGCGGTGTTCGCTGTCAATTCGAGGTCGCGCCACAATTGCTGCTGATGATCGAGTGATATTCCGGCCAGAATGACATAACGCAGCCGGCCGCCTGGGTCCCGCACGGTATATCGCAGCGGAATAACCCATCGCGGCTGGAGAAGCGACAGGCGCGGCCGGCCAATGCTCAGGCCTATGGTCTTCAGCGCCATATCGAATTCCGCGCGCTGCTCGGAGTCGGTACGCAGATTCGGCAACGGTAGCCCGCCCGTTGCAGTGGAAGCCAGCACTTGCCCATCCGGACGTGCAAGAACAATCTGATGAATATCGGTATTGCCGGCCTTGGCCGCGCGCAGCAACGCGGTGGCCTGCCGCGGATCGCGCTGCGGATTCACGTCGTCCAGATCCCTCGCCACGGTTTCCAGTTTGTTGCCGACCGAAGCGAAGTAATGATCGGCATGGGCAGCGAGCAGTTTGACGGTGGTGCTCATGCGCGCAACCTGTGCAGACCGCGTCTGCTCCCACGATATCCACAGCCAGACTGCCAGAATGCCGGTCGACACCAATGCGATGACGGCCAGCAGCCGCCGTCCAAGCTGGATCATGGATGGCGCGCGCCCAGGCGCGTTGTTGTTGCGTGGTTCAATCATGCCGATATGGCGGGATGCCCGGGTCTCTCTGCCCGGCTCGCAGGGGCAGGTTCTGATTCTGTATGTTGTTCAAGGCCGTTGCCCTGAGGCGTCGGGGCCCGGCTAGTGTCCAGGCAGTATTTTTAGAATAGCCCAAATCTTCGCCGCAGCCCGACCGTTGACTGACCGATCGGTCAGTGATCTAATCCCAGCTCCCAAGGACTTCAGTCAACTATGGCCACGCCCCAATCCACACGCCAGCCCGCCAGTACCGACACCGTCGACCGTATCCTGACGGTCGCGGAAGCGCTGTTCGCCGAGCACGGCTTCGATGCCGTATCCATCAATGTCATCGCCGAAGCCGCCGGCGTCAGCAAGGCGAATGTCTTCCACCACTTCATTTCCAAGAACGAGCTTTACCTCGCCGTGCTGCGCAACGCCTGCCGCGATGCGTCCCAGCATCTGGATGAGCTGGGCAACGACCAGGAATCATTGGCCGCGCGCCTGCCGCAGTTCGCGCGTGCGCACCTCGACAACCTGCTGGAACACGCCCAGGTGACGCGCCTTATGCTGCGCGAGCTGTTGAGCGATAACCCGCGTCACGGCCAGGAACTGGCGGAAAAGGTCTTCGGCGAGAAATTCTCGCGCTTCGTTGCCATCCTGCGTGCCGGCCAGCAGGCCGGTGAACTGCGCGCCGATATCGATCCGGCCATGGTGGCGACCGTGCTGCTTGGCGCAAACGTGTTTTTCTTCGAGTCGCGCGAGGTCTTGCGCCACTTCCCGGACGTAACCTTCACCCAACAACCGGAGCGCTACAGCACCCTGCTGGCAGATATCCTTCTGCACGGCATCCTGCCGCCGGACTCCGCCACAACAAGAAACAGGAACCGGACATGAACAGACTCGCCCTGGCTGTACTGCTCGCGGGCCTTACCGTCTTCGCCGCGGGCTGCGGCAAGAAGGAAGCCGACAAGCCGCTGGAGAAATCCGTCAACGTCACCACTGCCATGGCGGTGAAGAAAGACCTGTCGATCACCGAATCGGCGGTGGGCAGCACCACGTCGCTGAGTGTTGCACAGGCACTCGACCCGAACAGCGTGCGGCGCGGCACGTTCACCATCCGACTGCCGTTCCCGGAGCACGTGGCGCGCCAGTTACGCATCGGCCAAAGCGTGCGCCTGACGAGTTTCGACGCGGCCGCCAAGACGGCAACCGCGCGTGTGAAGGAAATCCGCCCGGCGCTCAACAGCAGCACCCAGACCATGGAAGTCATCGCCGAACTGCCGGCCGGCCAGGAGTGGTATTCGATTGGCAGCGTACGCGGCGAAGTCGTCGTGGCGGTACGCCGTGGCGCGATCGTGGTGCCAGAGACGGCAGTGGTACTGCGCCCGGCAGGCGGTGTGGTGTATGTGCCGGAAGGCGAGGTGGTAAAAGAACGCGCGGTGCAGACCGGCCAGTTGCGCGACGGTGAAATCGAGATTCTCGCCGGCCTCAAGGCCGGCGAGACCGTGGTCGTGGATGGCGCCGGTCTGTTGAGCGATGGTGCCAGGATCACACGCCGTGATGCCGCTGCCGATAACAAGACCAAGCCATGAGTCTTCCGTCCTTTTCCATCGAGCGGCATATTTTCACCTTGATGGTGAGCCTGGTGCTCGTGCTGTTCGGCATCATCGGCCTGTCGCGTCTTGGCATCGACAAGTTTCCGAAAATCGAATTCCCGGCAGTCACGGTCGTGACCACCATGCAGGGCGCCGACCCGGAAATTATCGACAAGAACATTACCGATATCATCGAAGAAGCCGTCAACCAGGTGCCGGGAGTGAAATCCATCACCTCGAGTTCCTCGATCGGCGCCTCGGTCATCGGTATCGAGTTTGAGCTTGAGAAGAACGTCGATCTCGCCTTTCAGGAAGTGAAGGCCAAGGTCGACGCGATCGTGAAGAAGTTGCCCACGGATGCCGACCCACCGGTATCGCGCAAGGTGGAAGTTGGCGCCAGCGCTGTTTTGTGGGTGGTGCTGCAGGGCAACCGCACCCTGCAGGAGCTCAACACCTACGCCGACGAAGTGCTCAAGCCACGCCTCGAAACCGTGAATGGCGTCGGCGAAGTCCTGATCGGCGGCCAGATCGCACGCACCATCCGTGTGTGGCTCGACACCGACCGGCTGCAGGCCTATAACCTGTCACCGGTTGATGTCGCCAATACCTTTGGCAAGGAACATCTCATTCTGCCGGCCGGCTTTCTCGGCAGCAGCAGCCGCGAATGGCTCATCAAGTTCGACGCCGAGTTCGACAAGCTGACGGACATGCGCCGCATGGTGGTGGCCTACCGCCAGGGCGCACCGGTCTACCTACAGGACATCGCACGCGTCGAAGACGGGCTCGAAGACGCGCGCAAGCTGGCCCGTTATAAAGGCCAACCAGCGGTTGGCCTGGGCATTGTCAAGGCGAGCGGCGCCAATGTCGTGGCCGTGGTCGATGCCGCCAAGGCGCGTGTCGACAAGGAACTGCGCGCCAGCCTGCCAGCTGGGCTGGAGCTCAGCTACTCCTCGGACGACTCGATCAGCATCCGCCAGTCAATCGCGGCGCTCAACGAGCATTTGATCATCGGCACCCTGCTCGCCGCCGCCATGGTGTTCCTGTTCCTGAAGAGCGGCCGCTCGACCCTGATCATCGCCACCGCCATCCCAGTGTCGTTGATGGCGACCTTCGCGGTCATGTACTTCGCCGACTACACACTCAACAAGATCACCCTGCTCGGTCTGCTGCTGCTGATCGGCGTGGTGGTGGACGACGCCATCGTGGTGCTGGAAAACATTTTCCGCCACCGCGAGGAGGGCCACGAAGACAAGCGGAAGGCCGCGATCCTCGGCTCCAATCAGGTGGCGTTCGCGGTCATCGCCTCGACGCTCACGCTCGTGTCCATTTTCCTGCCGGTGGCCTTCATCAGCGGCATCATGGGCCGCTTCCTCGGTTCGTTCGCGCTGGTGGTGGTGATCGGCGTGCTGGCCTCGCTGTGGGTATCGCTCACCCTCACACCGATGCTGTGTGCCCGTTATCTGGATCTGCCCAAGACCCATGGGCGTGTCTATCGGACACTGGAGGGCGCCTTCGTGGCGCTCGAATCCGGCTATCGCCGCTTGCTGGGCACAGGCCTCGCGCACCGCTGGGTGGTGGTCGGCATCGCCCTGCTGATCGTCGCCTCGAGCGCGTTCTTCTTCATCAAGGTCGGCAAGACCTTCATCCCGGAAGAAGACGAGGCGCGCTTCGTGGTGAGCGTGCAGACACCGCTCGGCTCGAACCTTGCCTACACTGCGGAACGCCTGACCGAGATCGAAGCGATCCTGCACGCGCGCCCCGAGGTGTACAGCACCTTCTCGGCCGTCGGCCTCGGCGAAATCGGCCAGGTCAACCGCGGCAGCGTGTTCGTGCGTCTGGTCGACCGCAAAGACCGCAAGCTTGCCCAGTCCGCAATCATGAGCGAGTTGCGCCGCGATCTGGGCACGGTACCCGGAGTAACCGCCTCGCCGACCCTGATCTCGCCGATCGGCGGGATGCGTGGTGAGCCGTTGCAGTTCGCCATTCTCGGCAACGACCTGCCAAAGCTCGACGAACTCTCCAACCAGATGATTGAGCGGCTCGGCCAGGTGCCGGGCATCGTCAAGCTCGACAAGGACTTGAAACTCGATCTGCCGCAGGTGCGCGTGATCCTCGACCGCGACCGCGCCGCGCAGCTCGGCGTCACCGCCGCCGACGTCGCCCAGACCCTGAGTCTCATGACCGGCGGCGTCGATATCGCCGACTTCAAGGAGAAAAATCAGCGTTACCACATCCGCCTGCAACTCGAACCGGGCCAGCGCGTGAACACCGACAGCCTGCGGCGCATCTACGTGAAGAACAAATCCGGGAATCTGGTGCGCCTCGACAACCTGGTGAAGTTCCAGGAGGGCCTCGGGCCAGCCGAGATCAAACGCCGCAACCGCCAGTATGCCGGTTTCATCTATGGCAGCCTGGAGGGTCTGCCGCTCGGCGGCGCCACCGACGCGGTGAACCGGATCGCCAGGGAAACTCTGCCGCCCGGCTATACAATCGCCTACACCGGCCAGGCCGAGGAGTTCGCCAAGACCGGCGGCTATGTGTTGTTCGCCTTCGGCATGGCGCTGATCATGATCTACATGGTGCTCGCCAGCCAGTTCAACTCGCTGCTACAGCCGCTGGTGGTCATGGTCGCCCAACCGCTTGCCATCATCGGCGGCGTGGCCGCGTTGTGGCTGTTCGGCGAGACCCTCAACCTGTTCTCGATGATCGGCATGATTCTGCTCATGGGCCTGGTCGCCAAGAACTCGATCCTGCTGGTCGATCTGACCAACCAGTACCGCACCCAAGGCATGAGCATCGGCGATGCATTGAGCGAGGCCTGCCCGCATCGGATGCGACCGGTGCTTATTACCTCGCTCACCATCATCGGGGCCATGCTGCCGGCGGCCATTGGTCTCGGCCCTGGCGTCGAGACCAACCGGCCGCTGGCGCTGGTGGTTATGGGCGGCATGGTGTCATCGACCTTGCTGACGCTGATCGTGGTGCCAGCGGTCTATTCGCTGGTGGAAGGCGCGCACGAGCGACTCGGCGCCCGGCCCCTGCTCCCGCGTGTCTTCGCGCGCATTCCCTGGTGGAAGACCAAGCCATGAAGAATATCCTGCCCCGTACCGTGCTGCTTATCGCGCTGCTGGCAATGCCCGTGGCACGCGCCGAGAACCTGCTCGACATCTACAAGCTCGCTCAGGAGAACGATTCGACCTGGATGGCCGCCCAGGCCAATTACCGCGCCAATCTCGAAAAGGGCGCGCAAGGACGCTCCCTGCTGCTGCCGGTCGTGTCGGCAAACGCGAACTACAGCAAAAACACAATTGAGGGCACCACCACCAATCTCATTACCGGCGCCGTGATTCAAGGCAAAGATGAGTACGACATCACCGGTTATGGCATACAGCTCACCCAACCGCTGTTCCGGAAATCAAATTTCGCCGCCCATGCGCAAGGCAAGATCAGCGTGAGTCAGGCGGATGCCGAACTGGCCATTGCACGCCAGGACCTGGTTCTGCGCGCCGGCCAGGCGTACTTCGATGTGCTGGCCGCGCAGGATGCGCTGGACTTCGCACGCAGCGAGAAGGCGGCGATCGATGGACAGCTGAAACTTGCACGACGCAACTTCGAAGTCGGCAATGCCACGGTCGTGGACGTGCATGAAGCACAGGCCCGCTTCGATCTCGCTGCCGCCCAGGAAGTGAGCGCCGACAGCGACCTGCAATCGAAGCAGGAAGCACTCACGACCCTGATCGGCCGGCCAGCCAGCGGGCTGGCGCGTCTGACCAGCAAGATCGGCCTGCCGAAACCCGATCCGGCCGATCCGGAGCAGTGGGTCAAAGCTGCGGCCGACCAGAATCTCCAGATCAAAGTGCAGGAATTCCTGCTGGCGATCGCCGACGAGGAAGTGAACAAAATCCGCGGCGGACACTACCCGACGCTTGACCTGGTCGCCTCACACGGCAACCTCGATCAGGGCGGCAGCGCCCTCGGTCTGGCTACCGACTACACCAGCAATCAGATTGGCTTGCAGCTGAACGTGCCGATTTATCAAGGCGGATACGTGTCATCGCGTGTGCGCGAGGTCGTGGCGCGCCGCGAACAGTCGCGCGACACCCTTACGCTGGTAAAGCGTCAGAACGTGCGCCAGACACGTGAGGCCTATCTGGCGGTCACCAGTGGTGCGGTGCGGGTGCAGGCACTCGAGCAGGCACAGGTCTCCAGCCAGAAGGCGCTCGAATCTACGTTGATTGGCTACGAATCCGGGGTGCGCACCGGCGTCGAGGTGCTGAACGCGCAACGCGAACTGTACCGCACCAAGCGCGATCTCTCGCAGGCACGTTATGCCTGGCTGCTCAGCCGCCTGCGTCTCAAGCTCGCGACCGGAACGCTGAGCGAAGCCGATCTGGGCGAGATTAACGCACTACTTTCTGGTGTCTAGCGACGCCTGCTCCTATATAATCCAATATTCATCGTTTCTGATCGCCGGCCCGCAGCCGGCCGTACTGCATGTCTTCCACCGTTCCCCCGAAAATCGGTTTTGTGAGCCTCGGCTGCCCGAAGGCGCTGGTCGACTCCGAGCGCATACTCACGCAGTTGCGCGCCGAGGGTTACGCCATCTCGCCCTCGTACAACGATGCCGACCTGGTGGTAGTGAACACCTGCGGATTCATTGATTCAGCGGTGGCGGAGTCGCTCGGTGCCATCGGCGAGGCGTTGGCCGAGAACGGCAAGGTGATTGTCACCGGCTGCCTCGGCGCCAAGGGCGATGTGGTCAAACAGGCGCACCCGCAGGTGCTGGCCGTGACCGGCCCGCACGCGCTGGAAGAGGTCATGCTGGCGGTGCACAAGCATCTGCCCAAGCCGCACGACCCGTACATCGATCTCGTACCGGCGCAGGGCATCAAACTCACGCCGGCGCACTACGCCTACCTGAAGATTTCCGAAGGCTGCAACCACCGCTGCAGTTTCTGCATCATCCCGTCCTTGCGCGGCGATCTGGTCAGCCGCCCGATCGGTGAAGTGCTGACCGAGGCGGAGCGTCTGGTGGACAGCGGTGTGAAGGAATTGCTGGTGATTTCGCAGGACACCAGTGCCTATGGCGTGGACGTGAAATACCGCACCGACTTCTGGGGTGGCATGCCGGTCAAGACGCGCATGCTCGATCTCGTCAAGCACCTTGGCGACATGGGTGTCTGGGTGCGGCTGCACTATGTCTACCCCTATCCGCATGTCGACGAGGTCATTCCGCTCATGCAGGCCGGCAAGATACTCCCGTATCTCGACATCCCCTTTCAGCACGCCAGCCCGAAGATCCTCAAGGCCATGAAACGCCCGGCCGCGACCGAAGACACGCTCGCGCGCATCCGCGCGTGGCGCGCGGCCTGCCCGGAGCTGGTGATCCGCAGCACCTTCATCGTCGGCTTTCCGGGCGAAACCGAGGAAGATTTCCAGATGCTGCTCGATTTCCTCGAAGCCGCGCAGCTCGATCGCGTCGGCTGCTTCCCCTATTCAGCGGTGGAAGGCGCGGCCGCGAATGCGCTGGCCGATCAAGTGCCAGAGGACGTGAAGCAGGAACGGCTGGAGCGCTTCATGGAAGTCCAGGCCGAGATCAGCGCCGCCCGGCTGGAGCGCCGCATCGGCCAGACGATGACGGTGCTGGTGGATGAAATCACCGACGACGGCACCGCCCTCGCCCGCAGCTATGCCGATGCACCGGAGATCGATGGCGTGGTGATCATCGAAAACAGCGCAGGGCTGGAAGTCGGAGAATTCGCCCGGGTGCGTATCACCGATGCCGGTGATCATGACCTGTGGGCGGAGCCTGCCGGTCCGGGCTGATGAGCGTCAATCGAAACCGAATTCGCCCTTAAGCATCCGCGACATCCCGTGATAATCCTCGGAGCTGGCGCGCACCACGGCGCCCGCCTTGAAGGATTCGAGCAGCGGCTTGAGGACGGCCACATGCACGGGGTCGGTCAGGGCTGCGGCGATCGCACCCGCGTGTTTCCTCAGACGCTTGCTCACCGTGAACGCCTGGTTGGGCAGCGACTGGCTGATGAAGACCGGGCGCAGTGCGCGCACCTGCCCATCCAGCTTCTGATACTGCCCGATCGGCAACACACCGGCCTCGCACTGGCCATCGGTAACATTCTTATAGATCTCTTCGAATGACTCGCTCATGAGAATGCGCGGGATGTTCACATCCTGGTACTCGGCGAGAAGCGTGAGCGTGGTGAGATGCGGCGGCGGAAAGCTGCACACCGGCCGGCCGGCCAGGCTGGCGAGCGACTGCACGTGCATGTTGTCCTGGCGGGTCAGCACCACGAAGGTCAGGTCGCCGTCGAGTCGCGCCGTGACGGTATGGCCAAGGCGCTTAATGCGCCAGTCGATAAACGCCGGACCGTCGAACACCACATCGTATTTCCCCTCCCGCATGTCACGCTGGTACATGAGATAGCTGCCGGGATAGCGATAGACGATCTTCTCGCCGGTCACACGCGACAACAACTCGGCGATCGGCTGGTACATAGCGGTCTCGGTCTCCTTCGGCAGGCGTGACGGGGAAGACAAAATAAAGTCGGCCCTGACCGCGAACGTCAGTGCGAACAACAGGGCTGCGCATACCCACTGTTGAAACATCATTTCTTATTCAACTCCTTAACTTTGTGTGGTCCCGGGAATCGATACAGATCGCCGGTCATTTGCAAGGACCATGCCGATATCGAAAACAAGAGTGCTGTCGCCGATAGGCAGGGACAATGCGGCAGCAGCGAGGATCGCCCGGTGGTCCGACTCCACAGACAGGGCTAATCAATCCATCGGGCATTCCGAACCGCAGACTGTTCAGTGTTTGGCCAGCACACTAGGCATCAAGCCGGGAACATCAGCACCAGCGTAAGCGCCACGGCGCCGGGCAGCGCCTGCACCCAGAGAATTCTGCGATTGGCCGTCAGCGCCCCGAATACCCCCGCCACGATGACGCAACCGAGAAAAAATACCTTCACGCCGTAGCCGGCCTGTCCAAGGCTTATCCCCCAGAGAAGACCTGCGGCCAGGAATCCGTTGTAGAGGCCCTGGTTGGCGGCGAGCGCCGCCGAGGCCTGCGCGAACTCGGGCGTCAGCCGAAAAATGCGACGGCCAAGCGGTTTGTTCCAGAAGAACATTTCCAGCACCAGAAAGTACAGATGCAACAGGGCTACCAGTCCAACAACCGTGTTCGCGAACAGCATTCAGGTCTCCTTGATCACGCTTGCAAGAATACCTTCGTATTGATCACATACCTTTAGTCCGCCTCGCGTTCCGTGGAACAGCAATGGATGGCGGAGGCCTTCTCTTTCTGTTCTTCCGCTATATCCAGGTCCACCAGTACCTGCCCGGTCACCGGGTTTGGCCGGAAGGTCGTGCAACCCTTCAGTTCTTTTGTGTAGGCATACTCGTAGAGCGAGCGGAACTGTTCAAAGCTGTAGTTCTGCGGCACGTTGACGGTCTTGGAGATGGCGTTGTCCACCCACGGCTGTAGCGCGGCCTGCATGTCGAGGTGCATGAAGGGTGAGACTTCGCCGGCGGTGACAAACGCCGGGGTGAGCGGCGCATCCGCGCCGTTGAGTTCGCGGTACAAGCGATAGGCATAATCGCTCACGGCATGCTCGCTCAGGCTTCCATCCGCCTCGCGCACCCGGCGCTTGTACTCGAAGCGGTACACCGGCTCCAGTCCGCTGGACACGTTATTGGCGAGCAGTGAAATGGTGCCGGTGGGCGCGATCGCGGTGAGATGTGAGTTGCGAATGCCGTGACGCGCAATGCCAGCGCGGATCTCCGGCGGGAGATGGCGGATGAATGTTCCTAGCAGATGTTTCTCCTTGTCGAGCCGGGCAAAGGCGCCTTTCTCGCGTGCCAGTTCGATGGATGTCTGATAGGCCGCGTCGCACAGTCGCTGCATCACCTCACCCGCCACGCGCGCGGCCTCCGGCGTGCCGTATGGAATACCGAGCATGATGAGCGCGTCGCCCAAGCCGGTGAGTCCGAGACCAATGCGGCGCGTGGAACGTGCAGCCTCCTCCTGCTTCTTCAATGGGAAGCGTGACAGGTCGGCGACGTTGTCCAGCATGCGCACCGCCACCGCGGCGGTGTCGGCAATGCCATCCAGATCGAGTGCCGCCTTGTCGCCGAACGGCGCGCGCACGAACTGCGTGAGGTTGATGGAACCGAGATCGCAGGCGCCGTACGGCGGCAACGGCAGCTCGCCGCAGGGATTGGTGGCGCTGATCTGTTCGGCATACCAGAGATTGTTCTGCGCATTCACCCGGTCCACGAAGATAACGCCCGGCTCGGCGTATTCGTAGGTTGCCTGCATGATCCGGTCCCAGAGCTGGCGCGCGCGCACCGTGCGCAGCACGCGGCAGCGCACTGCTGTCATCGAACCCGACCAGACGCGCTCCACGGTGTGCTCCGCCGCGGCGATGTCGCGCGAACCCAGCGGAAAGACCAGCGGCCAGTCGGTATCGGCCTGCACCGCCTGCATGAAGGCATCGCTCACCAGCACTGACAGATTGAAGTGCCGCAGCTTCGCGGCATCCTGCTTGATTCGGATGAATTCCTCGATATCCGGGTGGTCGCAGCGCAACGTCGCCATCATCGCGCCGCGGCGCGCGCCGGTCGACAAGATGGTGGCGCACATCGCGTCCCAGATCTGCATGAACGACACCGGGCCGGAGGCCGTAACACCGACGCTCACCGCCGGCGCACCGCTCGGACGCAGTGTCGAGAAATCGTAACCGACACCGCCGCCCTGCTGCATGGTGAGCGCGCCTTCCTTGAGGGCATCAAAAATCGAATCGAGTGAATCCTCGATCGTGCCCATCACAAAACAGTTGAACAGGGTGACGCGGTGGCCGGTGCCGGCACCGGCCTGGATGCGGCCACCGGGCAGAAACCGGAAGCCTTCGAGGACGTTATAGAAGCGCTGCTCCCACTCCACACGGCCGGTTTTCTCCACGCTGGCGAGCGCGCGCGCCACGCGCCGCCACGTGTCCTCGACGGTCTGATCGCGAATCTCGCCGAGCTCGCGGAAACGGTATTTGGTATCCCAGATGCGCCGCGAGATGTCGGCGTGGAAATAATCCCTGTTCATGGCCAATAGGCTAGCACTACCGCCCCAGGCTGGATATCGAGGCCAGAACAATTTCCCGTGCACGCGGGAATAGTTCCCGCGTGCCGGTGTTTACCTGCCTGACAAGGGCGAAACAGCACTGACTTTCCGAACGACAGTCCAGGATTCGGCACCGGCTGTTCGCGTCCCTGCCACGGTTCGTCCATCCCATCCCACAAGGAGAACAACAATGCCCCAATCTGTGAGCAAGCTGATTTCTGCTGGTGTTTTTGCATTACTGACCGCCAGCAGCCTGCTGAACCCGGCACTGGCAAGCAATTCCGACCACGATGATGACAAAACCGCGCGCATCACCGTGTTCGCGCCGGGCAAGGGCGATGTGGCCGGTATCGGCAGCCGCGCCTTCCTGGTGGATATCTCTGTCCAATTCGACGGCAACCTGGCCTCCACCGGTGTTACGCCGGAACTGACCGGACCTGGTGCGCTGGCGAATGCCGGCCCGTTCCCGGGCAGCTTCAGCGTCGGCGCCAACCTCGATCACTTCCCCGGCCTGGTGGTGCTGCTCAGCTCCACGACCATTGGCGCCGGCCCTGGCCAGAACGTGGCGAACCTGTTCAACATCAATGCCGTCACCAACCAGAATGCCGCGGGCACCGAGATCTGGTCGACCTGGATTATAGGCGCGCCGAATGCCTTCGGGCGCGTGGGCGAACTCACCCCATCGCGCCTGTTCCTCGCGGTGGTCGAAGGCACAGCCCCGGACGTGGTGATCGATATGGATGGCAACGGCAAATTCGACAGGAAAGACCTGAAGCTCATGGGCCACAAGGTGATCTCCAACACCCCGAAAGTGGACTTCGTGGTGAATGGTCTTGCCTCTGGATTTTGAACGACTACTGGAAGCAGCCGGGAAAGATCGAAGCCTGATCTACCTGGCCTTTCCGCGTTTAACGCACAACAAATTCTCACACCGGGTATTTAACGCATGAAAACGA
>Ga0209705_10000764_pt1 | contig 16888 bp, 9 predicted proteins | sample PPLLaktember2015_5_FD_187262 | JGI IMG/M metagenome (GOLD analysis project Ga0209705, IMG submission 187262) | Freshwater sediment microbial communities from Prairie Pothole Lake near Jamestown, North Dakota, USA - PPLs Lake P8 Core (1) Depth... | ecosystem: Environmental > Aquatic > Freshwater... | reverse complement strand
GCCCCAAAAAGCGATTGGGGTGTTTTTGACGTCCTTAATCCCAAAACGACTTAAGCTCGCTGAAAAGCGCTCACGCCTTGAACTCCCCGGCGGGATCATGGCCATTCCCTCTATATTGCTGATTTCTAAGTTGATATGGGGAGATTTCAAAAGGTTAAATCGAATGCCCCTGGCCTGACTCTCGAACAGGCGACAGACCGCCTTCGGCAGTGCCGGTAAAGCCGGAACGAGCAAAGGCATTTATTAGATCTTAACAACCTGATGCTATAATGCATCCAAAGGAATCAAACCATGATCCGATTCAAAGATGCCGTCCTCTCTTCTTAAGAGCGGCTGATCTTCATGCCCCCCGCGAGCCTCATACTGGTCATCTTCATCATCCTGTTCGCGCTGGCGTTCGACGTTACCAACGGCATGCATGACGCAGCTAACACTATCGCCACCATCGTCTCGACCCCCGCCCTAACCCCGCGTCAGGCGGGCTTGGGAAGGGCCTGGCGCGATACCGATCGTCTCGAGAAGGATGGCCACGGTTGATGGCCATTCTCAGGGGGACGATCGCCGCCGGCCTGGCGTCCCTCTGGCTGACGGCTTGGTCTGTTCCGGCCGCGACAGCGTCCGGTCCGCCTTCGGGGACCGGGGCACGCGTTGCGTTCAGCCTCGCAGCCCAGCCACAGCGTAAGGGGCCCGGTCGAACCCCCCTGAGCCTGTCTCTCCCGCTGCCTCAAGCCGGCAACTGGGACCGGGAAGGGGAGGCCGCTTTAGAGGACGCCGTCTCCCAGCCAAGGGCAAAGAAGTTGCGCGGTTGGATCGAGCTGGGCGTTTTTTCGGTCGCGACCACGGCCATCTTTTGGGCGGGCTACTCTTTCCCCGAGGACCGGGACTTCAAGATCACCTTCCATGACCAGTTCAGGCGCCTCGTTCTTCTCGAGGGTTGGCGCTTCGACTCGAACCCGTTCTCGTTTAACTGGTTCCACGTCATATCCGGGGCGGCCTACTACCAGCAGGGCCGTGCCAGCGATTTGTCTTGGCTCTATTCGTGGATGATGGCGGTCGCCGGCTCGACCTGGTGGGAGATCATCGCGGAGGCGGATGAAGTCATCGCCATCAACGATCAGATCAACGCCGGCCTCGGGGGGTTCGCGGTCGGGGAGCCCTGGTACCAGATCGGACACTACCTGGGTCACCAGCACGGTTTCTTCCAGCGCGCGCTGAGCTTCCTTAATCCCATCGTCAAGCTCAACCACTGGCTGGACCGCAAGGACCCGTCGGCCAAGTATTACGTCCAGCCGGGCTGGCGCGATCTCAGCTTGTTCGTCGGAGCGCGCCGCCTCGCCCCGGCCGGACTCGAGGCCCGGACCGACACCTATTTCGGGTTCCACGCTCGTCTGCTCGGCCTTCCGGAATACGGGATGCCCGGCGAGGTCCGGCGGACCGTCAAGGATGTCTATTTCAGCGAGATAACCCTGGACTATGCGACCCGCCACGGCCACGTTGAAGAGACGCGGTTCTTCACCAAGGCCGTGGCCTGGGGCCGTTTCGTCCAGAGGATCGCCGACGACCGCACGGGCTACAGCCTGACCTGGGGGTTCGGCTCCGCCTTCGAGCTTTTCAAGAAGAGACCCCTCGCGGATTACGATGCCCACCCGGTGCCCGTTAAGACCGACCTGGAACAGCTCCATCTCGATGAACCACGGAACTTCACGGACAAGCTGGGCATCCTGCACCTCGCCGGCCCCGTTCTGGATTGGACGGTCTTCCGCAGGGACCTTCGGCTCAGGACAGTCGTCGAGGCCTACGGCGATTTCGCCATGGTCAACTCGACCGCGATCCACGACTATTCCCTCTTTCATGACATCACCGGGCTGAAGACTATCGTCTTCTATTACGGCTATTTTTACGGTTTCGGGGGGAGCTTCTCGGCGAGCGCGAGCCTGGATTACAGGAATTTCCGGGCCCGCGGACAGGCCGAGCTCGGCGCCTGGGGCTCGGTGGACGTCCTGGACAGGTTCCAGGACGAGGTTACCAATAACGCCCACCTCACCGATAGCCGAACCCGCTTCCTCCTCGGCGTGGGATGGAAGATGCCCGGCGCCCCGCTCGAGCTCTTCGCCGACATCGAAAGCGTTCGGAGGTGGGGGCGGCTCGAGGAGATCCGTTCTCATCGCCTTGAAACGAAGGCCTTCGCCGGTCTGGCGTTCTCCTTCTGAATGGTTCCATGCGGCGGGGCGGACGCGAGTTCCATGACATTCGCTTTTGCGGGGTTGACACCGTTCGGAGGTCGGGAATAAAATTGACTTCTTCATCGAACGGGAACGACCATGGTCAAAAGATCCTTGGGTTTCCTCGCCGTCCTCACGGTCGCCTTATCGGCCACGGCGGCGCCGCCGGCCGCCCGGACGGTCGTCATCAAGATCAGCAGCATCGCCCCCAGCCGTTCGCCTTGGGACAAGGCCATGGAAAGGGTCGCCCGTGAATGGGAGCGGATCTCGAACGGGACCGTCCAGGTTAGGATCTACCCCGGCGGCATCGCCGGGAGCGAAGAAGCCACGATCCACTCGATGCGCCTGGGTTTGTACCAGGGCGGCGTCTTCAGCAGCATGGGGCTATCGAAGATCGAGCGGTCGATCATGGCCCTCGATATCCCCCTGCTATTCCATTCCCCGGAGGAATTTAACGCCGTCTTCGAGCGCATGAGGCCCTCTCTCGAGAAGAAGATCGAGGAACAGCACTTCAAGGTGGTCCTCTGGACCCTGGCCGGCTGGGTCAACTTCTTCACCAAGGAAAAGGTCATCTATCCGGCGGACTTGAAAAAGCTCAAGATCAGCGTCACCGACAGCGAAGAAGAAGTCCATCAGGTCTGGAAAAAAATGGGCTTTGAGATCGTCCCCGGCGACGGCAAGGACCTCTTGCCCCAGCTCCAGAGCGGCATGGTCTCTGCCGCCTACATGCCCCCACTCCTGGCCGGGGCGGGACAGCTTTTCGCCGTTGTCCCCCATATGCTCTCGCTCCGGATGGCGCCCCTCGTGGGGGGCTTCCTCCTGAGCGAACAGGCTTGGGCGAGCATTCCCGAGGAGTTGCATCACCCCTTCATCGAGGCCGTCGCCGACGCCTCGCACGGCCTTTACGAGGAGACCCAAAGCCTCGAGGCCGACGCCGTGAAAATGATGGTTGAGAACGGCCTCAAGGTCCACGAAGCCCCCCCGGACGCGCTTGAGAAATGGCGCCAGACCGCCGCGGTGGGCGTCAACGACCTCATCGGGCCGGTCTTCTCCAAGGAAATGTACGACCAGATCGTCGGGTACCTCAAGGAATTCCGGAAAGCCGGTGGCAAGTAGCGTCCTCGACGCCTTCCCCCCCGTCGAAGATTCGAAGGAAGAACGCACGCGGGCCGGCGGAGGGACCGTCTCCCTGCCCTTCCTGACCTCATCCCTTAAAATAGTCCAGCCAGGGGGACGAGTCCAAGCCCGGCAAGTCCATAATCTTGACAAACAACAGGCAAAATCCAATACTACCTAAAATCGGCGAGGAGTGAGATCGCTGACAATCCGTCTGGTATAATGAACGGGAGGAGGTCGTTGTGAGGGCTGCCTCTCGCAAGGAACAAGGATGGCCGGCATAGAGATTATCTCCGCGGAAGACGGATCGGCCCTCAAGGACTTCATCGACCTCCCCTGGAAGCTCTATGCCGGGTATCCCAAATGGGTTCCTCCGCTCAAGAAGGAAGTTCGCCGGCTAGTGGATACCCGCCGTCACCCCTTTTGGGAATTTTCCGAGCGCGTCCTCTTTTTGGCCCGGCGAGGCTCCGAGACGGTGGGAAGGATCGCGGGCATCATCGATCGCCGACACAACGAGTTCCACCGCGAGCAGATGGGAATTTGGGGATTCTTCGAATGCGCCGACGATCCGGCGGCGGCCGCGGCCCTCTTTTCCGCCGTGGAGACGTGGGTTCGCCAGAAGGGGATGGCCTTTCTCAGAGGGCCGCTCAACCCGTCTGCCAACAACGAGATCGGGCTGCTCGTGGAGGGCTTCGAACATGCGCCGGCGTTGATGATGCCGTACAACCCCCCGTACTACTCCAGGTTGATCGAATCGTGCGGTTTCGCCAAAGAGAAGGACTTGTTCGCCTTCCTGATCGACGGCGACTACCGGCTTCCCGAGTGGATGGATAGTTACGCCGGACGGATAGCCCAAAAACAAGGAATCCGCATCCGGCATCCTCGTCGCAAGGATTATGGCGCCGAGTTTGCTCTGATCAGGAAGATCTACAATGAATCTTGGTCCGCGAACTGGGGTTTCGTCCCCCTGACCGATGAGGAGATGGTGGACATCCAGAAGAACGTGAAAAGCTTCGTGGATCCCGACTTGGTTTTCTACATCTATTACGAGGACGAACCAGCGGCGGTCTGCGTGATCTTCCCCGATATCAATCCATTGCTCAAGCGCTTCAACGGGCGGATCGGCCTGCTTGGCTTGCTGAAGGCGCTCCTGTATCAGCGGGAGATAAAAGGGGTGCGGCTGTTGATGTTAGGGGTCAAGGAGAAGTACCGGCAGCTCGGTGTCCCGATGTTGGCCTTCCACCATATCTACGAGGTCGTGAGGGAAAAAAAGAAATATCAATACTTGGAGATGGGGTGGACTCTGGAGGACAACAAGGCCGTGAACGCGCTGATCGAGGAAGCCGGCGGAAGAAAATACAAGACATACCGCCTCTTCAGGAAGTCTTTGTGATCCGGCCGAACAGTGAATAGGCCTTGTCGAAGCGGAGATTCCGATATGTCGACTGAGGAACGGGCCCCCATCATCGCTTTTGTCTGGCGGCCCGAGGAAATGGCCTCCCCGGTGACTCAAATGGCGCATCGAACGGGGACCCGGGCCATCTTCGATTTTTCCATGGCGGGACCGGAAGCAGGACCGTCTTCCTTGCCGAGAGCTCGTCCTGCCGGCCAAGCCTGTGATATCAAGATTTCCGCTTCCGCCTTGCTGGATCCCTCGCTGGAACGGTTTCTGGAAGATACGCGGGCCGAGGACATATGGGTGGAATTTACGCCTCCGTTCTCCCCTGGCGACCTTTCCGGCTCGCTGCGTAGATTAAGAGAATTGTCGGAGAACCACCGCTGCTTTCCGATCATCGGAGACCTGGCTCTTCTGGAAGCGATCGTGAAAGACAGCCCAGGGATCGGGCCGATTGCTCTGAAAGGCTGCGAAGCCGCCGGATTCGTGTCCGCCGAGACGACCCTGATCCTCTATTCGGCGGCCTGGAAGATCCTGCAAGCCCGTTCAGAGTCTCCGGGCGTCCTTATCTGGGGCGGGGTCTCCACCCCGGAGGCAGCCGCGGCGTTCCTGACCACGGGCGCATCCGGGATCGTCTTCGAGTCGGTCCATTGGCTGACGGACCTCGTTGCGATCGATGACCTCCAACGCGACCGGCTCTCCAAGCTCCGCACGGATTCCACCGAGTTGGTCGGCTTGGATCTGCAGGTCCCTTGCCGCCTTTTCACCAAGGGGAACTCTCTGGCGTTTAAAAAGATCAAGGCGCTCGAGGAGTCGTTGGGCGGAGCGGAGATCACGGAGGAAAGCCGCCGTTCCTTCGTAAGCCAGGTGCGCGGCCAAGCCCTCCACCCCCTGGAAAGCCGTTTCACCCCGGCCGAAGTCATCTTCCTGGGTGTGGAGGCGGCCTTCGCGGCTTCCTTTGCCGAGCGCTTTGGGACAGGGACCGAAAAGGCCGTGAAGGCCTTCATGGCGGAGATCCGAAGTTCGTGCCGCTCGGCCGAGCTGAAAAAGGACGGTTTCGTGGGCAGCCCTGTGGCCGGAGAGATGGGCATCACTTACCCCTTTATCCAGGGAGCTATGACCTCCATCACGGATGTCCCTGAGTTTGCTCTCAAGGTTGCCGAGGCAGGCGCCTTGCCGACCATCGCACTCGGCCTATTGGACGCGGAGACCCTTGACCGCAAGCTGGGACGCTTGCCGGAGATCATGGGAGGGCGCCCCTATGCGGTGAATGTCCTCTCTTTGGCGGAGAATCCTTGCCAAGAAGCTCAGCTGGCCTGGATCAAGGAACATCGACCTCGTTTTGTCTGGATTGCCGGAGGTGATCTCTCCCCTGCAAGAGAATTGTTGGGGTGCGGGATCGAGGTCGCCTATCTCGCTCCGGATGAGGCCCTGCTGGGACTGGCTCTCGAATCCGGCGTCCGGTTCGTCGTCTGCGAGGGGTACGAGGCCGGCGGCCACGTGGGACGACACAGTACGCTTACGCTGGCGCAAATCGTGTTGGACCTCAAACGGCGCAAGCCGTCCTTGTTCCGAGACTGTCGCGTGATCGTTGCGGGGGGGATATTCGATCGAAAGACCGCGTTCATGGCCGCCATGCTCGGCGCAGATGCCATCCAGATGGGCACGGTCTATCTGGCCACCCGGGAGATCGTCGAGACGGGCGCCCTGACGGCCCTCTATCAGCGGATGATTGTGGAATCGAAACCTGGGGGAACGCTTGTTTCGGGCCAGAGCACCGGACTGCGGGTGCGATCCTTGAAGACGCCGCGCGTTACCGCTGTTTTGGCTCTTGAGAGGGAGTTCGCGACCGGCCGCCAAGACGAGCTGTCCTTCCGGATGAGAATGGAAGAGATGGCCGCAGGGAGCCTCTTCGCCGCGGCCCGCGGATTCGACAGATCGAGCGGGATGCCTCTTGATGAGCAGGCGAGTTGGGAACGCGGCCAATTCATGAGCGGGGCCTGCGCAGGCCTCATCGGCAAGGTCCGGGATCTGCCGTCCTTGCACCGCGAGCTGGCCGAAGGTCCGCTCTCGCTGCATCAGCCCGTTGCCGGAACTTCATTTTGGCGGGCCGAACAGGGGCCTGCCCGGGTCGCCCCGGCCGACAGTTCTCGCGAAAGGATCGCCATCACCGGGATGAGCATCGTCAATGCCTTGGGGCAGAGTCCGGAGGAGGTCTGGGCGGCAAGCCTGGCCATGAAGAGCGGGATCACCCTGGTTCCGCCTGCCCGATGGGATCACAGCCTCTTTTATGATCCGCGACCTCGAGTTAAGGACAAGACCTACTGCCAGGTGGGCGCTTTCGTAGACTTTCATGCCTCTCGCCAAGAGCTCGGGATCTCCCCGCAGGACTTCCGGACAATGACCTCGGCCACCAGACTCACCCTATGGCTGGCGCAAAAGGCCATCCGGGCCTCCGGTCTCCTGGAGTCGGGGATCCCGCGCGAGCGCATTGCGGTCCTCATATCCCAGAACTCCGGAGAGGCGGCCGGCACTCTCACCGATATGATCATCAGGGAGTACGTCCACGAGATCGTCTCCGCCGTCCAGCGGGCCGTTCCCCTCACCGCGGATCAGGAGAAGGCCGTCGAACGGGAAGTGAGGTCCGGACGCATGGCCCCGGATGACACCACCCTCCTGGGCCGGCTCAACTGCACCGCCGCCGGGTTCATCTGCAACCGCTATGGCATCATGGGGCCTAGCTATGCGGTCTCCGCCGCCTGCGCCAGCTCCCTGGTCGCGCTTTACAGCGCCCTGCAGATGATCCGCAACGGCATCATCGACGCCGCCATCATCGGCGGTGGCGAGGATAATCTCACCCATCTGCATTTCCTGGAATTCTCCGCCGTGGGCGCTCTTTACGGATTGTCGGGACGGTCGCGGCCGCCGCGCGAAACCTCCCGTCCTTTCGATGCCGAAAGGGACGGCATGGTCCTCGGCGAAGGCGGGGGCATGATCGTCATCGAGCGCGAGAGCCTGGCCCGCCGCCGAGGGGCCCCGGTCCATGCGTTCATCACCGGGATGGGCGCAAGCAATAACCACCTGGGCATGATCGAATCTTCGAGCATCACCCAGGAGATCGCCATTCGCGCGTCCTTCCGAGGGATGCCCTATGGGCCCGACGCCGTGGATCTGGTGGAATGCCATGCCACGAGCACCCGCCAAGGGGACGTAGAGGAGGTCCGCGCCCTGAGGACATTCTTCAGTTCCTCCAAGCGCACCGTTCTCTCGTCGTTCAAGTCCCAGATCGGACACACCCTGGGCGCCTCCGGCATGAACAACCTCATTCGAGGGATCATGGCCATGAAGGCAGGGGTTTTCCCGCCCACCCTCAACTATACGCACCCGGATCCGGAGATCGACTTGGACGGGCCGGGTCTCTTCATCGCCAAGGAGCCATTCGACTGGAACGGCGAGGCCCGCCGGCCGAGACGGGTTCAGGTCAACGCCTTCGGGTTCGGAGGCTCCAACTATGTTGTGCACGTGGAGCAGGCGTTGGACGAGGCCGATACGATCCTGGTCGCCCCGGAAAAAGAGCCGCGCCTCGCGCGAGAGAGGCTCGTTGGCTCTACTGCGGTCCAAGGGGTCACTTTCTTTCGGACCATGATCGGCGGCCGCAACTATCGGATGGCCGTTCTGGCGCAATCCGATAAAGAGGCGCTCGCAGTCATCGAGAGGTCGGCCTCTCTTGCCGAAGGCGGATCCGTCTCGCCCAAGGCGCTGAGGTCCGTGGCGCAGCAGGGGATCTTCTTAAGCCCCGAGGATCTTCCGGCGCCGCCGCTGGCTTTTGTGTTTCCCGGGCAGGGATCACATTACATGGGAATGGGGCGGGACCTTTATGAGTCCTTTCCCGTCATAAAGGAATGGATGGATCGGGCGGCTACGGCGCTGGACTTCGACCTCCTTCAGCGCTTATTCCATGATCGCGAGGAGGATCTTTTAAAGACCCGATGGCAGCAACCTGCCCTCTTCGCCGTGGAACACGCCCTGGCTCGATACCTCCTCAGCCTGGGCATTCGCCCTGTGGCTATGGCCGGCCACAGTCTTGGCGAACTGATCGCCTTGTGCCTGGCCGGTGTCTATTCCCTAGAGGACGGGATTCGGATCGTGAATACGAGGGCCCGCTGCATGGACAAGGTCGCCGCTCTGCGTAGAGATCCCGGCGTCATGGCGGCCGTGGACACCCCCTTGGATGTGCTGAAAGAGATGATCACAGAACGAGAAGGTGTCCAAATTGGCAATATCAATGCACCGAACCAGGTCGTGCTGACCGGCGACACGGAGGCGGTGAAAACTCTTGGCAAAGAGCTGAGGAAGAAGGGCTATCGGTTCACTCTTTTACGGGTCAGCATGGCCTTCCACTCGCGCACGATGCGGACCATCCATGATGAGATGGAGGCGTACGTTGCCCCTATCCCATTTCATTCCCCGCAGATCCCCGTCATCTCCAACACGACTATGGACGCTTATCCGTCAGATCCCGATGAGATCAAGCGAATCCTGATGGCTCATCTGGAATCTCCCGTTCATTGGATGAACAACGTCCAGACTCTCTGGAACCAATATGGAGTCAGACTTTTCGTGGAGGTGGGGCCCGGCGACATATTGGGCAGCCTTATCGCGGACACGCTCCCTGAATCGACATGCCTACCGACCTGCCTTCCCCCTGCTGAGCGCCTCACGTGTAAGACCGCCCTTGCTCAGCTTTTCGTTCGAGGGCATTTCAAGATTCAAGAAGAGCCAAGGTCTATTTCCCTGCCTGCAAGCCGGGGGCAGATCTTTCCCGGAAAGTCGGTATCCGTGCCTCTCGATCCCACCAGTGAAACCATGGGAAGAATCTCCCCTGCCGCCGGCGAGGGGCCCGGTCGGCAGGATCTCACGGAGAGGCTCATCCGGATCATCATAGAGGCCACAGGATTCGAGAGGGACGAGATCAAGCCGGACATGGATCTCAGGAAAGACCTCTCCATCCGCTCCAGCCGCCTGCCCATCATCATGGATGCCGCGGAACGCCAATTCGGAATCACGATCGAATTGGAGGATTTTATCCAGGTCCGTACCGTGAACGACCTTGCCCAGAAGATCGCCGAAACGATCTCCCGCCAGCACGGGACCGGCCGGCCGCCGGCCGCCAAGGCTCTCGACGCCGGGCCGGCACAAGGTGAAACCCGGAGGCCCCAGGAAGATGAGGCGGATTTGAGGCGGCTCGTGTTCGGCGTTGTCCCTATGGAATGTGCTGTTCCCCTTCCTTTGGAGATGAAGCCGGGTGAGTCCGTCCTCCTTCTCTCGCCGGGGAAAGATGACGATATCGCAGGAAATGCGGGAGACGTCCTCCGGCGGGATTACGGGATTGACACGATTCCCTTGCGATTCATGAAGGGGAAGCGGGGACAGGGCGAAGAGGCCGGCGACATCCTCACGGATGAAGGTTCCGTCAAGGTCTCCGAGAGAATATCGGGACTGGCGCCCCTCGCCGGCATGGTCATCACCTTGCCTCAAAATGGGCCGGAAAGATTACGAGGCATGGCGGATGTGTCGCGGCTTCTTCGGGGATTCGTCCTTCCCCTCAAGGCATTTCTCGACTCGCCAGCTGGGAAATTCGTCGTGTTGATCCACGACAGGGAAAATACCGAACCTCTTAGCGGGTTGCTCGTTGAGGGGATCCTCGGGATGTTTCTGAGCGCGGCGCAGGAACATTCGTCGGTTCTGTTTCGGACATTGGAGATCGGCCGGGATACCGACCTGCGCACTGCCTTACGCGGGGCTCTGGACCGAGGGTATGCCGCGGTGGAGATGATCCATCGTGATGGACGCGTCTTCACTTCGGAGGGGCACGTGGCCCCTTCGGTGTTCGGGCACACCTCCAGCATGAATCTGAGGACTGGCGACGTGCTGGTCATATCCGGGGGCGCCACGGGGATTGGCGCCGCTCTGGCTCGCAGCCTCGTGCCGTTCATGCCCCGCCTGGTTTTCTTGGGGAGGACCTCTCCCGATCAAGGCATCGATTCTGCAAAGCCGCGTCCCGGCTCATTGTCTCCTGAGGCGGCCACTCCCGACGCCAGGGCATCGGAGATCGCTCGAACCCTGGCCGACATGCGTTCCGCAGGGATCGAGGCATCGTACTACACTTGCGATGTCGCGGACCCCGGGGCGGTCCGTGTTGTCCTTGGCGAGGTGGCGATCCGGTATGGCCGGATCGACGGGATCATTCATGGCGCCGGGGTCCTCAGGGACGGGTTCCTCAGCCAGATGACCCCTGATGATTTCTCCACAGTCGCTGACGTCAAGTTCCTCGGCGCCTGGAATCTGTTCTCGGCCGCGGAGGGGGCGGGATTGAGATTCTTCGTGGCCCTCTCCTCGGCAGCGGCAATCCAGGGAAACCTCGGCCAGGCCAACTATGCGGCTGCCAACCGTATGATGTCCGCGTTGTTGAGATATCTCCATCGCAAGAACGCCGCCATCCGGTTCAAGGCTCTGATGCTCCCCCCCGTCGAAGGCACGGGCATGGCCGAGGATCCGGAAATCCGCGAGTTGCTGAGGCACAAGGGTGTGGCGTACATCCACGTCAATGAGCTTGCTGGGCTTTTCTGCCGGGAGCTCTTCGCGGCTTCAGCCGACGACGTTTGGGTGATGTTCATGAGACGGCTGCCCTCCGTGAGGACGGCCCAGCTCAATGACGCAATCCGTCCTCCGCACGGCGGAGAACTGGAGGGAGGCACTGTGTCCTTCAGCCCGGAGGAATTCCCCATGATAGAGAGGGTTTCTCGCCTCGACATCCGCCGGGAAGAACTGGAGGCCGTCAGATCCTTCTCCCAGGAGAAGGATCTTTGGATCCTGGATCACAGACCTTTCAAATCCGTCAAGCATCCCCTGGTCTCAGCCGCCATGGTCCTGGAGACATTCATGGAGGCCGCTCGGATCCTGTTTCCCTACCTTCAGGTGCGAGGAGTCCGCCAGCTGCGACTCATCGATATGATCCAATGCCCTCCCGGCGTTCCACGGCCTTCCACGATCTCCTGCCGCCGAGCCGGCAACGGTCATCCGGAAGTATTGTGCGAAGTCTCTCTGTCGACACGGAAGATCTCCCCCGCCGGGAGATTGGCCGACCGCGTCACACCCCATTTCGCGGGCCAGGTCATCCTCGACGGCGGGAAAGGAGATCTCGGGGAGGGGCTTCAGGATGATCCCGTCCGGCCGGCCGAACTGCGGACGGGGCCTTTTGATCATAAGACGGTGCTCAAATGGTATAAGGACCGTAGCGGTCTCCAAGGCAGGTATCGCGTGATCGAGTCCATCGAGGGTGCAGGTCCGGGGGTGGTGCGAGGCCACACCACGTACCGGGAGACAAGTGATTTCGGAAATCTGCGGAACGCCTGGTACCAATACTCTCCCTACCTTTTCGAGTCTCTTTTGCAGTTGGCCGGGTTCCACTCCGCCGCATTGGACCCATCGGAGCGACGATCCATCATCCCGGTAGAGATCGGGGAGATGAGGTTCTCGCGAAAATGCCGGGCGGGAGAACGAATAACGCTGGAAGCCCGAAGGCGGGCACAAGACGAGAACGGTCTCTTCTGGGATGCCAAAGGGATTGACGACCAAGGCCGTACCATCATGCAGGTTCATGACATGCATATGAAGTGGATTTCGGACTGATTCGGATGTCCGGCTGTATGGAAAGGGATGTGGCAGAGGACGACCAGGAAATAACCATCCAGACGATGTGCCCCATCCATCGAAGAGGACCGGTCTTCTATGCCTCCCTGCCTCATGGCACAGTCCCCCCGGCGGGACAGGGGACAACCGGTGGAATGAAGGACCGTCTCGTCTCCCTCCTGTGGAGTCATGTCATAGCGACGGAAAGCCCCCTGAGGAAGCCCTGTCGTTCATCCAGCAGAGATGCTTTTCCGATTCAAATTGCCCACGACCCCCTCGGTAAGCCCCTTTTCCTGTGGGGAGAGCATCGGGGGCCGGCCGTCTCCTTTAGCGAAGGAGGAGGAAGGCTCTGGGCGGCCCTCTGTGGGGATGATTCCGATATCGGCATCGACGTGGCCGGGGCCGATGAATTCCCGATAGAATACCCGATTCACCGGGTTTTCCATGAACAAGAGCTTCAGCAGGCCTCGATGTTGGCCGGTGGAGATACGGCCAAAGCATCCGCCCTGCTTTGGTCCATCAAGGAAGCCGTTGCCAAAGCTCTGGGATGTGCGTTCCATCTTGTGAATCCGAGGGAGATCACCGTCCATCCTTCAGGTGAAGGCGACGGCGGGTATTTCTTTTCCGCGGGTTTCTCAAGAAGGACCCAGGTGCGATTTCCCAAAAGCGCCGGCCGGCCCATTTGGGTGCGCTCGCTTCCCCAGTTGAAAACGTGGCTTTCCATCGCCATCTTGGACTGGCAACATCGATGAAGCGATGGGCTGAGGCGTTGACGTTCGCCCGCTCCCTGCGGCCGGAACGCCAATCCCCGTCGAAAGACGCTGAAAATGTGATCGAAGTCAAAAATCTGACGAAGCGTTACGGGGATCTGCTGGCGGTCAACAACATCTCGTTCAGCGTCAAGAAAGGCGAAGTCTTCGCTATGCTGGGCCCGAACGGCGCCGGCAAGACCACGACGGTCGAGATCATCGATACGATCCGCAGGCCCACATCGGGAAAAGTGATCCTTCTGGGGATGGATGTCACGAAAAAGAAACATGACATCGTCTCTCGCATCGGCGTTCTTCCGCAGGGGTTCAGCTCATTCGACAGGATAACGGTCAGGGAGACCATCCAGTATTATTCGCGGCTTTTCCGCTGCGAGGACGTCGATGTCGACGGGCTGATCGAGCTCGTGAAGCTCAAGGATAAGGCTCAAGATCAGTACAAGAACCTCTCTGGGGGCTTGAAGCAGCGTCTCGGAATCGCCATGGCGCTCGTGAACGACCCCGAGGTTGTGTTCCTCGACGAGCCGACGACCGGACTCGACCCCCGCGCACGGCGCGAGGTATGGGACGTTCTGCTGGGCCTGAAGAAGAAGGGGGCGACGGTATTCCTTACCACGCACTACATCGAGGAAGCAGAGCTTCTGGCAGATACGGTCGCCATCATCTCGACGGGCAAGATCATCGCGATCGGCTCTCCCGGCACGCTCATTGAAAGCAACGCGAATTATCTACTCCTCACGTTGCAGTCCCCAGATGAACAAGCCTGGGCCATCGTCCGGAAGATGGGCTTCGAACCGGCCCCTGACCAGCACGACGACATCAAGGTCAGGGTGGGGCACGCGGATGACGTCCAGAAGATCCTCAGCGTCCTCAAGGACGCCGGGGCATCGTTCTTCAGCTTAGATGTTCGGAAGCCCAACCTTGAAGAGGTCTTCCTAAAACTGACCGGCGGAGCGCTCGGCGAAGGCCCAGCCGTGGAAAAGGGGGCGGAGTGAGCCTGCGTATCGTTGGCGCCAATCTCCTCGTGAACATCAAGAGTTTTTACCGCGAGAAGACGGCCATGTTCTTCGCGATCGCGTTTCCGATCCTGCTGATCCTTCTTTTCGGTACTATTTTCATGGACCAGGAGAACGCGCGTCTCGGCCTTTACGTGCAGGACCTCGACCACACCGATGCCTCAGCGCAGCTCGTCGAGGCCCTCAAGCTCAACGGGAAGTTCAAGATGATCAAGGTCGATCCCGCCGTAAACGCCACGCAGTATGCCAAGGACAACAAGCTGAACCTCGTCCTCATGATTCCCGAAGGCTATCAACGGTCCCTCAAACAGAGGTTGGAGAACGACGACCGCTCAGCATCCGTGACCATCACCTACATTTACGACCCCGGTTCGACGTCGGCGACCACGAAGATGCAAGTCCTGAACTCGGCGTTGGCCGGCATAAATCAGGCGACGTCCGGGATGCCGCCGTTCATCGTGCCGGCCGCGGCATCGATCATCACGAAGAAGTACCGGTTCATCGAATTCTTTGTACCCGGCATCATCGCGATGGCGGTGATGACAGCGAGCCTGTTCGGCACGGTGAGCTTGAACACGGAGCTTCGGCAGAAGGGTATTATCAGGAAGCTTTCCACCACGCCCATCACCCGTACCGACTGGGTCTTGGCCAACATTCTGTACCAGATCATCCTCGCGGTCATCGCTACGATTTCGATGCTGCTGGTGAGCTCCGCCGTGTTTCACGTGAGCCTGAAAATCAACGCCTGGCTTCCTCTATTCGTTGTGCTCGACGTCTTCACGTTTGTGGGGATCGGGATGATCCTCGCCCGCTTCGTGAAGGAGGCGCAAAGCGCCGCTGCCGCGGCGAACGCCGTCATGTTCCCGATGATGTTCCTCTCGGGGAGCTTCTTCCCCATCGAGATGATGCCGGGCTTCTTACAGACGCTAGCGAAGATATTGCCTCTATATTATGTGAACGAGGGGCTCCGGGCGTCCATGGTCGTTGTCGACAACATGACCGCGCTGAGATACTCCGCGATCATAGGGGTTTTCGCGGTCGCTGTTTTCATCCTGGGCATCATGGCCACCAGATGGGAAGAGGTCGAGTGATCGCATAGTTGGTTCAGCCGCGGAGGGATCTTGCCGCGCAGCTTCGGTACAGGCCAGAGGCCATGAGAATACTGCTCATCAAGCCGCCCAAGAGCCGGCATATGATCACAGCCGGGGGGGGAGAACCTCTCGAACTCGAATACCTGGCCGCCGCCGTCAAGGACCACGACGTGGACATCCTTGACATGAGGGTCGACCGGGGCCTGGTCGAGAAGCTGGACGCGTTCAAGCCTCATTTCGTGGGATTGACGGCCTACACATGCGATGCCAACTCCGCCAAGCAGGTCATGAAAGAAGTCAAGACCTTTGACAGGAGGATCGTGACGGGGGTGGGCGGTCACCACGCCACTTTTCTGCCTGAAGATTTTGCCCTGCCTTTCGTCGACGTCGTTTTCCTGGGGATGGCGGACCTGACGTTTCCGGAGTACATGCGAGTCCTGGAGGAAGGCGGGGATGCCGCCTCCGTGAGCAATCTGGCCCTCAGGAGGGACCATGGGCTCGTCATGACAAAACGGGCCCCCTTCGCCGTCGACCTCGACGAACTCCCATTTCCGGACAGGCACCTGACCCGGCGGTACAGAAAGAGCTACCGGGACCAGTTCGGAAAAAGGACCGCCGCGGTCCTGACCAGCAGGGGCTGCCCCTTCCGCTGCAATTTTTGCGCCTGCTGGAAGTTGCTCGACGGAAACTACCTCGTCCGGAGGCCGGAGTCGGTCGTCGATGAGCTGGCGGCGCTGCCCGAAGATGTCCACACGGTCTTTTTTGCTGATGACAACACGCTTCACAACGTCTCGCGCGCCTGGCGCCTTTGCCGTCTCATTCGGGAGAGAAAGATCAAAAGGGAATTTTCCCTGTTCGCCCGCGCCGACACCATCGTCAAGCATCCGGACCTGATGGAGGAACTCAAGGCCGTCGGCCTAAAACACCTCACCGTGGGCATCGAGTCCATCCATGACTCGGAACTGGATGCCATAAAAAAGAAGACCACGGTCGCCATGAATTCCGAGGCGATCAAGATTCTTCAGAAGCTGGACATCGCCATTGGCGCTCACTTTATCGTCGATCCGAATTTCACTCGAGAGGATTTCCGCGAACTATTCCGGTACGTCAAAGAGCGGGAGCTCTTTAGGCCGGTCTTCACGGTCCTGACTCCCTTCCCGGGGACCGACCTCTATCTGTCGAATCACAAGAAAATCCTAATCCGGGATTTCGATTATTATGACATGACGCACGCCATATATCCGACGCGTCTCGGCCGCAAGCAATTCTATCAAGAGCTGAGGCGTCTTTATCTCCGGGCCTATTCCTTTCGCAGGTATTTCCTATCTCTTCTGAAGGGCTTGTTCGTGTTTTCCGGCAGGGCCGGGCACGGGCCAAAATCCCGTCCCGACCGGCTGCCCTTTTGGACGATGGTCTTTCTCCATCTTTCCCTCTATCCGCTTTTGTTGAGGGGCCGGAGGATTCGCTGACCTGCCCCCGCTCAATATACGACTTCTGAAATCAGGGGAAAATGAAATGCCCCTGGCCTGACTCGAACAGGCGACAAACGGATTAGGAATCCGCTGCTCTATCCATACTGAGCTACAGG
>Ga0209705_10000761_pt1 | contig 16922 bp, 13 predicted proteins | sample PPLLaktember2015_5_FD_187262 | JGI IMG/M metagenome (GOLD analysis project Ga0209705, IMG submission 187262) | Freshwater sediment microbial communities from Prairie Pothole Lake near Jamestown, North Dakota, USA - PPLs Lake P8 Core (1) Depth... | ecosystem: Environmental > Aquatic > Freshwater... | reverse complement strand
CAAATCCGACATCCTGATCCCCTGCGATGTTTCCAGCGACGAGCAGATCGAGGCGGTGTTCTCGCACCTCGACGACTTCTGGGACGGGCTCGACATCATCGTCCACTCCGTTGCCTTTGCGCTGCGCGAGCAACTGTCCGGGAATTTCGTGGACGTGACCACGCGCGAAGGTTTCCGCGTCGCGCACGAAATCAGCTCCTACAGCCTCACCGCGCTGGCCAAGGCCGGCCGCGCCATGATGCAGGGCCGTCAGGGTGCGCTGCTGACGCTGACCTACATCGGCGCGGAGCGTTCCGTGCCCAATTACAATGTCATGGGGCTGGCCAAGGCAAGTCTGGAGGCCAATGTGCGCTACCTGGCACAGGCGCTGGGGCCCGAAGGGATACGCGTCAATGCCATTTCTGCCGGCCCGATCCGCACCCTGGCGGCCGCCGGCATCAGCGACTTCAAGAAACTGCTGGACTACAACGACAAGATGGCGCCGCTCGGACGCGGCGTGACCATCGATGAAGTGGGGAACGTGGCGGCGTTTCTCTGCTCGGATCTCGCCTCCGGCATGACCGGCGAGATCACCTATGTGGACAGCGGTTTCAACACCGTGGCCATCGGCCTCGATTATGCCAAGCTGCTCGAATAAAGAGTTGGAACTGCAACAAATAAATCCAAACCACGGGGAACACCGAGTACAAAGTACAAGGTTCAGAGTACAAGGTGGCAAATTTCAAACTTTGAACTCTGAACTTTGTACTTTGAACACCGTGATCCATTCCACGTGATCCCCGTGGTTCTAAAGATTTTTAGAGCTGGTCGGAATAGACCTTGATCTCCGCCTTTTGCCGTAACCCCTCGCGGTAATTGACGTAATAGTCGGCCCCGCGACGCGTGCTGAGCAGCGCACGAACCTGCTGTTGCGTGGCGTTGTCCGGCTTGCCCGAAACATCGCGCACGCGTTGCACCGCCAGCACGGCATAACCCTGCTCTCCCAGATCAACCAGATCATGAACCGGCTTGTCGCCTTCCGGCCGCGGGGCACGGAAGGCGGATTCGACAATGCGCGGATCGATGCCGGCGACTTGCCGGCGGGTCAGCGTTTTGGCCGGCACGTATTTAAAACCATGCTTTCTGGCAAGCGCCTCGAGCGAGGCCCCGGCACGCAGCTCCTGCAGCGCGGCTTCGCCCAGTGAGCGCGCCTGCTCCAGCGCCCGTTGCTGCTTCAGGATGCTCTCAACCTGGGGGCGCACTTGCGCCAGCGGTTTGCGTCCGGCCGGGCGGCGCTCGGCCACGCGCACGGCCACGAGGGTGTCGGCGCTGATTTCGATGGCGTCGCTGTTGCGCACCTGACTCAGCACATCCGGTTCGAAGGCGGCCTGCACCACCTTGGGGTTCGCGGCAATGCCGCTGCCGCCGGCGGGCGAAAACCATTCGCTCTTGCGAATCTCGAGTCCCAGCGCCTTGGCGGCGGGCACCAGACTGTCCGGCTGTTCATATACGAGGTTGCGGAATTTTTCGGATACATCAAAGAAGCGCTCCTCACCCTGACGACGGCGCACCACTTCAACCAGCTCCTTGCGCACCTCGGCAAACGATTTGCGTTTCTCCGGGGTGTGGGCGGTCAGCTTCACCAGATGATAACCATAGGTGCTGCGCACGGGCTGGCTGACCTCGCCGGACTTCAGGGCATACACCGTGTCCTCCAGCTCTTTCGGCAACACGCCGCGCCGGACCTCGCCGAGATCGCCGCCCTGCGCGGCCGTCGCGCTGTCTGCCGAATGTTTCTTCGCCAAGCCCCCAAAGTCGCTCCCGGCACGCGCCTGTTTGGCGATATCCTGGATCTTGGCGAGCGCCTCCTTTGACTGCTCTTCGCCGGGCTGGGCGGGAAGGGAAACCAGGATATGGCTGGCACGGCGTTTCTCCGGTATCACATAGCGCGCGGCCTCTTCTTCATAGGCTTTTTTCAGATCCTCTTCCGTGGGCTGATATCCCTGGTCCAGGTCGCCGGCGGAAAGGCGCAGGTATTCAACGCGCACCTGCTCGGGAAACTGGAACATCTCGGGATGCGCCGAATAATATTGCTCGATGTCCGGCCCGCTGACCGCCGCCTTGGCCATCAGCGACTCGGCGCTGATCATGGCATGGGCCAGTTCCCGTTCCTGCGCCAGCAGGCGCGCCAGCGCCGCAATCTCGGCCCGGGTGACGATGAGACTTTCGCTGATGCCGGCTTGCACCTGGGTGACCAGCATGTCCTCGCGCACACGCGTCTCGAATTCGCGCGGACTCAGGCCTTCGCGGCGCAACAGGGCCTCGTACAGGGCGGGATCGAACTGCCCGTCACGCTGGAAAGCCGGCTGATCCCGCAGAATCTGCGCCAGTTGCACGTCGCTGATACGGTAGCCTTGATTCTCGGCGTCGCGCGCCAGCAGCGTCTGGCTGATCAGGCTGTCCAGGACGGACTGCTTGAACCGGGGATCGTTCAGGGCCTGGGGCTCCATGCGGGCACGCAGCCGGTCCAGCGTGCGGCGATATTCATCCTGGCTGATGTCCGTGCCGTCAACCTTCGCGACATTGATCTTGCCGCCCGTGTCGAAATAGGAGTTGACGCCCCAGAGCGCGAACGGGATGGCGATCAGCGCCAGGATGAAACCGGCGATAATGCCTTGGGTTTTTTCGCGGATCTTGGTAAGCATGTGTGGCTACTTTAACGGGGCTCGCGCGACACATCAATTCGATGCGCGCCATCCAAAATGAAAGGGCGAGGAATTACCCTCGCCCGATATACGATTGTAGTGGCGGAGCGGACGGGACTCGAACCCGCGACCCCCGGCGTGACAGGCCGGTATTCTAACCAACTGAACTACCGCTCCCGGTCTCTTGGTGGGTGCTGACGGGATCGAACCGCCGACATTCGCCTTGTAAGGGCGACGCTCTACCAGCTGAGCTAAGCACCCGGAGGCGAAAGACCCCCCAAAAGGGCGGCTAGTTTAAGGCATCCTTCAGGCCTTTGCCAGACTTGAATTTGGGCGCCTTGGAGGCCGGGATGGTAATCATCTCTCCGGTTCTTGGATTGCGTCCGGTGCGCTGCGACCGGTTGCTTACCGAGAACGTTCCGAATCCGGAAAGCGTCACGGAATCACCCTGGCGCAATGTGCTGGCAATGGTGTCCAGCACCGCTTCCACGGCGCGCGCGGCGGAGGCCTTGTTGAGGTCGGTGGTTACAGCAACTTTATCGATCAGATCGGTTTTATTCACGTTAGCTCCTTGCTCGATGTGGTGAATGGATACCCGAAAAGCCATTGCTGATAAGACCAAACGGCGCGCCGGAAAAAACCAAGACGCGTCGCAGGTTTTATACAAGTGTGGAAAAACCTTGTCAAGAAAGATATGCACGGCGCGGGTTATCAAAACACCGCGCCGCGGACATCGGAGACTACAGGAACATCACCCTCGATCGAGGGTGATGGGCAAACCCCACCTCGCCGGTCAGTGCGTGCGGACCGTGGCGGTGTCGACGGCCTCGGGAGGCTTGGCCGCCTCCGCCAGCTTCGCTTCGTCCAGCGGCTCGGGTATGTGCTCCAGCGCCGCTTCCAGCACCTGATCGATCCAGCGCACCGGGCGGATGTCGAGGCTGTCGCGGATGTTCTTGGGGATCTCCGCGAGGTCCTTGCGGTTCTCTTCCGGAATCAGCACCACCTTCAGGTTGCCGCGATGCGCTGCCAGCAGCTTCTCCTTGAGCCCGCCGATGGGCAGGACCTCGCCACGCAGCGTGATCTCGCCGGTCATGGCGACCTCGGCGCGCACCGCGATCTTGGTCAGCGCCGAGACCATGGCCGTGCACATGGCAATGCCGGCGCTCGGACCGTCCTTCGGCGTGGCGCCTTCGGGCACGTGTACGTGGAAATCATGCTTCTGGTAGAAATCCGGCATGATGCCAAGCTTGGTCGCCCGCGCACGCACCACGCTCATGGCCGCCTGGATGGACTCCTGCATGACATCGCCGAGCTTGCCGGTGATGGTCAGCTTGCCCTTGCCGGGCACAATGGTGGCCTCGATGGTGAGCAATTCGCCGCCCACTTCGGTCCATGCCAGACCCGTCACCTGGCCGACCTGATTGGTCTGCTCGGCGGTGCCATAGCGGAAACGCTGCACGCCCAGGTACTTTTCCAGGCTCTTGGGGGTGACGGAAATCGCCTTTTCCGCCTTGTCCTTACTGAGCAGCAGCTCCTTGGTAACCTTGCGGCAAATCTTGGCGATCTCGCGCTCCAGGTTGCGCACGCCCGCCTCCCGCGTGTAGTAGCGGATGATGTCGCGAATAGCCTTTTCCGACAGATGCAACTCGCTTTCCTTGAGCCCGTTGTTCTTGAGCTGCTTGGTAACCAGGTAGCGGGTGGCGATGTTCACCTTTTCGTCCTCGGTGTAACCCGAAAGACGAATGACCTCCATGCGATCCAGCAACGGCGGCGGGATGTTCAGCGTGTTGGCGGTGGCCACGAACATGACGTCCGACAGGTCGTAATCGACCTCCAGATAATGATCGCTGAAGGCGTGATTCTGCTCCGGGTCCAGCACTTCCAGCAGCGCCGATGACGGATCGCCGCGGAAGTCCATGGCCATCTTGTCCACCTCGTCGAGCATGAACAGCGGATTGCGCACCTTCACCTTCGACAGGTTCTGGATGATCTTGCCCGGCAGCGAGCCGATGTAGGTGCGGCGATGGCCGCGGATCTCGGCCTCGTCACGCACGCCACCCAGCGACATGCGCACGAACTTGCGGTTCGTGGCGCGCGCGATGGACTGGCCGAGCGAGGTCTTGCCGACGCCCGGCGGTCCCACCAGGCACAGGATCGGTCCCTTGAGCTTGACCACGCGCTGCTGCACGGCGAGGTACTCGAGGATGCGTTCCTTGACCTTCTCCAGGCCGTAATGATCTGCCTCCAGGATTTTCTCCGCCTTGCTGAGGTCCTTCTGGATCTTGCTGCGCTTCTTCCACGGCACGTTCACGAGCCAGTCGATGTAGTTGCGCACGACAGTGGCCTCGGCCGACATCGGCGACATCATCTTGAGTTTCTTCAGTTCGGATTCGGCCTTCTCGCGGGCCTCCTTGCTCATACCCGCCTTCTCGATCTTCTTCGCCAGCTCCTCGGCCTCGTTCGGTCCCTCGTCGAGCTCGCCCAGTTCCTTCTGGATCGCCTTCATCTGCTCGTTGAGATAATACTCGCGCTGGCTTTTTTCCATCTGGCGCTTCACGCGGCCGCGGATGCGCTTCTCGACTTGCAACAGGTCGATCTCGCTCTCGAGCACGCCGAGAATCTTTTCCAGGCGCTCGCGCACGTCCTGAACTTCCAGGATCTGCTGCTTGTCCTCGATCTTGAGCGACAGGTGCGCCGCCACCGTGTCCGCCAGGCGGCCCGGGTCGTCGATGCCCGCGAGCGAAGTGAGAATCTCGGGCGGGATCTTCATGTTGAGCTTGACGTACTGGTCGAATTCGTTGAGCACGGAGCGCGTGAGCGCTTCGCCCTCCTTGTCCGTGAGCGGCATGGCCTCTAGCAGCGCCACCTGCGCGGAGAAATAATCATCCGTCTCCAGATATTTTTGCAGCACCGCGCGGCGCTCACCCTCGACCAGCACCTTGACGGTGCCGTCCGGCAGCTTCAGCAGCTGCAGGATCGTGGCGATGGTTCCGATGGTGTGGATGTTGTCCGTCGTCGGATCGTCATCCGAGGCGCTCTTCTGCGCCACCAGCATGATCTGCTTGCCGGACTCCATCGCCTGCTCGAGCGCGCGTATGGATTTGCGCCGGCCCACGAACAGGGGGATGACCATGTGCGGGAACACGACGACGTCGCGCAACGGCAGCACGGGGATGCTGGTTTCCGATCCTGGAACTGTCACGGCTGGTTTGGTTTCTGGCATTGGCGCCTGCAATCAATTAATGGATGGTTTCTTCAAGTTTGGGGGTTAAACCCACTGATTTCAATCATTCGACGGGAAATTTTTTCGATAATTTCCCGGCTTCGTTCATGCCTGCGACAAATGGCGCATATGGCCTTACAAACAGTGGCAGACAAAATCGCGACGGGGCGAGAAAAAAGAAACCCCGCGGTGGCGGGGTTGCTTTTGTGGGTCCGGCGTTGCATTTACTGGTTGACCGATGCCCGCCGCTTGTCCTGCTCTTCGTTGTCGGCGTAAATCACCAGCGGCTTGGTGCCGTCGGTGATGACGCCCGCCTCGATGACCACCTTTTTCACGTTCTCGTTGGAAGGCAGGTCGAACATGACATCCAGCAGGGCGCGCTCGAGAATGGAGCGCAGGCCGCGTGCACCGGTTTTGCGTTCCATGGCCCGTTTGGCCACGGCCAGCAGCGCGTCCTCGCGAATCTCCAGCTCGACGCCTTCAAGCTTGAGCAGCTTGTGGTACTGCTTGGCCAGCGCGTTCTTGGGTTCCGTCAGGATCTGGATCAGCGCCCGTTCATCGAGCTCGTCCAGAATCGCCACCACCGGCAGGCGGCCGACGAATTCCGGAATCAGGCCGTACTTGATCAGGTCTTCCGGTTCCACCCCGCGCAGCACCTCGCCGGTTTTCCTGGCGTTGGCCTTGCTGCGGATCTCGGCGCTGAAACCGATGCCGGTCCGCTCGCTGCGGCTCTGAATAACCTTTTCCAGTCCCGAGAACGCACCGCCGCAGATAAATAATATGTTGCGCGTGTCGACCTGCAGGAATTCCTGCTGCGGGTGCTTGCGTCCGCCCTGCGGCGGCACCGAGGCGATCGTGCCTTCGATCAGCTTCAGCAGTGCCTGCTGCACTCCTTCGCCCGACACATCACGCGTGATCGAGGGATTCTCGGACTTGCGGGAAATCTTGTCGATTTCGTCGATGTAGACGATGCCCTTCTGCGCCTTCTCGACGTCGTAGTCGCACTTCTGCAGCAGCTTCTGGATGATGTTCTCGACGTCCTCACCGACGTAGCCTGCCTCGGTGAGCGTCGTGGCATCGGCGATGGTGAACGGCACGTTGAGCAGCCGCGCCAGCGTCTCGGCCAGCAGCGTCTTGCCCGAGCCGGTCGGCCCGATCATCAGGATGTTGCTCTTGGAAAGCTCGACCTCGCCGATTTTGCCTTCGTTCTCGATGCGCTTGTAATGATTGTAGACCGCGACCGACAACACCTTCTTGGCGTCGCCTTGTCCGATCACGTACTCGTCGAGAATCTGGTGGATCTCGCGCGGGGTGGGGAATTTTTTCTTGGCGTTGGCGGCGTTTTTCTCTTCCTGCACCTCTTCGCGGATGATGTCGTTGCACAACTCGACGCATTCATCGCAAACGAATACGGAAGGACCGGCAATCAGCTTGCGCACCTCGTGCTGGCTCTTGCCGCAGAATGAGCAGTACAGGAGCTTTTCGCCCTTGCCATCGCCCCTGCCCGTGTGGTTGTTGTCAGCCATCCTTAAACCTCGCTATCGATTAAGGATCTTTATGCCGCAAAGAATGCGGGTTTCCGCCACCCTTTGCAAGTAATAATCGCCATCAATGCTCATCTACTTTACCGATATTATACCTTAAATCTATAGCATATCCCGCGGAAAGTGCACCTGTTTTGCTCGGCGCTTTCTTCGCTTCGCGTCCCGCTGCGCTCGAAAGCCAGGGCGGGCAACGGGTCCACTGGACCGTCGCTCAATCTCCGCCTCACCCCTGCGCCTCGCCCCTATCGGGGCCAGCGTCGCTGCGCTCCGCTGTCCGGGATCGCCCCGGCGATCCTCGTTTAGGCGCGCTTCTCGATAACCGAGTCAATCAGGCCGAAACCCTTGGCCTCTTCGCCGTCCATGAAGTAATCGCGGTCGGTGTCTTCCTTGATCTGGTCCATGGTGCGGCCGGTATGTCTGACCATGATCTGATTCAGCCGTTCGCGTATGCGCAGAATCTCGCGGGCGTGAATGTCAAAGTCGGTCGCCTGGCCCTGAAAACCGCCCATGGGCTGATGCACCATCATGCGGGAATGCGGCAAGGCGAAGCGCTTGCCGGCGGCGCCGCCGGTGAGAATCAGCGCGCCCATGCTGGCCGCCTGGCCGATGCACACCGTGCTCACATCCGGCTTGATGAACTGCATGGTGTCGTAAATCGCCAGACCCGCGTTCACCGCACCGCCCGGCGAGTTGATATAAAGGTGTATGTCCTTGTCCGGGTTTTCGGATTCGAGGAACAGCAGCTGGGCCACGATCAGGTTCGCCATGTGGTCTTCGACGGGACCCACGAGGAACACCACCCGCTCCTTGAGCATGCGCGAGTAAATGTCGTAGGCGCGCTCGCCCCGCCCCGTGGTCTCGATAACCATGGGGACCAGGCCCAAGGCCTGGGGATTCAACGCACCGCCGTGCTGTCCGGTATCTTTCATCATTCAGTTCCTTGCATTATGCCAGAATCGGCATTCTCGGGTGGATATTAACCACTTGATCTATTGAACAACAGTCTCGATCTTCAGCAGCTCCTGGAAGCTCACGGGCTTGTCGCTGATATCGGCGGAAGCCAGAAGGTCTTCGACCACTTTTTCCTCCATGACAAGGCCTTCGATCTCGCTTAAACGCTCCGGTTTTTCATAATGCCACTGGATGAACTCCTGGGGAGACTCGTAATCAGCCGCCATTTCCTCGAGCTTGGCGCGCACCCGCGCCGGCTCAGGCGTGAGCCCGCGATTGCGAATGAACTCGCCGAGGATCAGCCCCAGCGCCACGCGGCTCCGGGCGCGCGCGCCATAAGCCGCGTCATCCGTCGCGTTCACGCCGCTCGCCATGTCACTGTTCTTCAGGCGCTGCGCCTCCGCGTCCAGCAGGCTCTGGGGCACTTCAATCGGATTCGCGTCCAGCAGCAGCTTGAGTGTGCGCGCCCTCACCACGGCGCGGGCACGACCGGTCGCTTCACGCTCCAGGTTGGCCCTGACGTCGGCTCGCAGCTTGTCCAAACTACCGTCTGACACACCCAGGTTCCGGGCAAAATCTTCGTTCAGTTCCGGTAATTCCGCTTCGGCGATCTCGTTGACCTTCACATCGAAATCCGCCGTCTGCCCCGCCAGCATGGAATGCCGGTAGTCCGCCGGGAATCTGGCCGGAATATGACGCATGTCGCCGGTTTTGGCGCCGACCAGTCCCTGCTCCATGTCCTCGATCAGCGTACCGCTCCCAAGCGTGAGCTGAAAACCATTGGCCTTGCCGCCGTCGAACTCTTTGCCGTCGAGCCGACCGACAAAATCGATATTGAGCCGGTCGCCGGGGCGGGCGTCGCGCTCCACCGGCTTCCAGGTGGCGCGCTGCCTGCGAATGGTCTCGAGCGTGCGGTTCACGTCTTCTTCGCTCACCGACACCACCGGACGCTCGATGCGGCTGCCCGCCAGATCGAAGCGTTTTACTTCCGGGAAGATTTCAAACTCGACGGTGTATTCCAGCTGCTCGCCGCGCACCGCCGGTTTGCGTTGAATCCGCGGGTCACCCGCCGGACGCAAACCCTGGCTGCCAATGGCTTCGTACAACGTGGTCTGGATCAGTTCGCCCGCCACTTCGTCCATCAGCCGGCCGCCATACTGGGCCTCGACCATTTTGAGCGGTACCTTGCCCGGCCGGAAACCCGGCATCTTTACCTGTTTCAACAGGCGCTGCAGCCTGACATTGAATTCTTTCTCCACCTGATCCGCGGGCACCGCCACTTTCAGGCGCCTCCCGAGCGTGCCGATGGTTTCAACCGAAACTTGCATTGGAAAACCCCATAATCTATGAACGATAAAATATTGAACCGGCTGTATTTTGGAGAGGAATCATACCGATTTGCCGCGGGCAGGCCAATAATATTAGCCGTCATGCCTTGGTTGACGACCCTCTCCCGCCTTCGCGGGAGAGGGGGAGTGGTAAGAGCCCTTTTCTTTCGAGATGGTGCGAATGGAGGGACTCGAACCCCCACGGGTTACCCCACTGGAACCTAAATCCAGCGCGTCTACCAGTTCCGCCACATTCGCAGCAACAACGGGCACAGTATAGCGCCAAGCTGCCTGACACCGGCCAGACAGGCCTCACCGCAAGATCAGGGAATGAAAGCTGGCGGAATCGCCGGGAGGGAAACGGCCATCCATCCCTCCTCCAAAACACCCGGTGGTGCAAAAAAATGGTGGGCCGTGTAGGGGTTGAACCTACGACCCGCTGATTAAGAGTCAGCTGCTCTACCAACTGAGCTAACGGCCCATTTTCAAAGTACCGCGTTTAGGGTATCGAGTTTCGAGTTAGTGGAGGCCAAATTCCTTAACTCTAAACACGTAACACTATACCCGAAACGGCAACTGGGGTGAGCGATGGGACTCGAACCCACGACAACCGGAATCACAATCCGGGACTCTAACCAACTGAGCTACGCTCACCATATGGTGATCTACGTCGCCGGATATTATACCCGCGATGAATCTGCCTGCTCTACCCTGAAATTGGCGCGCCCGGCGAGCGCCTCGCCACGGATGGCGAGGCCGGGGCAAGAACCAAGTCTCGCCGCCTTGCCAGGGACGGCATGTATGGCGCGCCCGGCAGGAGTCGAACCTGCGACCACCAGCTTAGAAGGCTGGTGCTCTATCCACCTGAGCTACGGGCGCTCTAACGCCCATTACAGCTGATGCACACCCAACACGCAATTTCTGAATATGGTCGGGGTAGAGGGATTTGAACCCACGACACCCTGCTCCCAAAGCAGGTGCGCTACCAGGCTGCGCTATACCCCGAGCGGTACTCACGCCATGCGCCGCTTCCGTGAACCGCCGCGGCGAACACTTGCAAAATCGGCTTGGCCCGGTCGGCGCGAGGCCGGAACTATACGCACCGCCCCCGGGAGCGTCAATCTGGCGTTTTCGAATTATAGGCTAAAACCAAGCTAAAAAAGCGATGGCTGCGCTTGGCGCGACGCCGTGGCGCATGCGATGATGCGCCGGGCGCGTTCATCCGCGCCGTGGGCCGGAAAACATGAGCGCACGCATCCTCGACGGAAAGAAAATCGCACAAGAACTGCGCGCTGAAATCAAACAGCGGGTCGACCGCCGTCTGGCCTCGGGCAAACGGCCGCCCGGGCTCGCCGTGCTCAAGGTCGGCAACGAGGCCGCCTCCGAGGTCTACGTGCGCAACAAGCGCGAGGCCTGTGCCGAGGCCGGTTTTATCTCCTTCGATTACGACCTGCCGCTGGACACCTCCCAGGAGAAACTCCTGACCCATATCGACCAGCTGAACACGGATCCGAATGTGGACGGTATCCTGGTGCAGCTACCGCTGCCCAGCCACATCGATCAGACCATCGTCATCGAGCGCATCAGCCCGACCAAGGACGTGGACGGATTTCATCCCTACAACATCGGCCGGCTGGCACAGCGCATCCCGCGGCTGCGTCCGTGCACACCCTACGGCGTCATGCGCCTGCTCCAGACCATCGGCGAGGCGCTGGAAGGCAAGGAGGCCGTCGTGGTCGGCGCCTCGAATATCGTCGGACGCCCCATGTCGCTCGAACTGCTGCTGGCCGGCTGCACCGTCACGACCTGCCACCGGTATACCCAAAATCTGCCCGGGCATGTCGCCCGCGCCGACGTCCTGGTGGTCGCGGTCGGCAAGCCCGGCATGGTCAAGGGCGGCTGGATCAAGCCCGGCGCCATTGTCATCGACGTCGGCATCAACCGGCTGCCCGACGGGAAACTGGTCGGCGACGTGGAATTCGAAACCGCCAGACAGCGCGCCGGCTGGATCACGCCGGTGCCGGGCGGCGTCGGTCCGATGACCGTGGCCACGCTGCTGCTGAACACGCTGGAGGCCGCGGAGTATCGCGATAACAAAGAATGATAGTATGGCGTAAGCCCTGATGCCGACGAAACAACCCGTGGCCCCACCCAGCAAAAATTCACCCGCTTCCCCGCCGTTGCTGCAGATCGACACCGCGCGCCTGTATCGGGACAGCGTCGGCGCCGAAGGCATCGACCGCACCGAGGTCGAGGCGCTGGCGCCGGAACTGCGGCGCGTACATCAGGCGGTCGTCGATAAATCCGCGGGCGGGCTGGATGCCGAGTTCGCCTGCCTGGCCCTGCACGACAGCATGCCGGCAACACTGCCGGCGATCGAAACGGCGGCGGAGCAGCTGCGCCATTTCGAGGATGTCGCCGTCATCGGCATCGGCGGTTCCAGTCTCGGCGCCAAGGCCGTGTACCAGGCGCTCGTCGATGAGCCCGGTGCCCGCCGGCCGCGACTGCATTTCCTGGAAAACATCGATCCCCGCAACCTGGATGTGTTCATCCGCAACCGCTCTGCCGAAAAGTCGGCCGTGGTTTGCATCAGCAAGTCCGGCGGGACCATTGAAACGGCCATCCAGTACATGATCCTGCGCGAGTGGCTGGAGCAGCAATTAGGCAAGGATAAGGCGCGCCAACATCAATACTTGATCACCGATCCGGCGCAGGGATGGCTGCGCGAAATGGCCACGCGCGAGAGCCTGGCATCGCTGCCGGTGCCGCCGCGGGTGGGCGGACGTTACTCGGTGCTGACCGCCGTGGGGCTGTTGCCGCTGGCTGCGGCGGGCGTGGATATCCGCGGCCTGCTCGCCGGCAGCGCGGCCAACGCCGCGCGCTGTGTCTCCGAAAAAGCTTCTGAGAATCCGGCGCTGGAACTGGCCGCCCTGTTCTTCCTGCTGGATACCCGCCGCAACAAGCGCGTCTCGATCATGATGCCCTACGCCGATCCGTTGCAGCTCTTCGGCGACTGGTACCGCCAGCTGTGGGCGGAATCCCTCGGCAAGCGCCGCGGCGGACGTGCGGATGATCCGCCGGCCGGCACGCTGCCGGTCACGGCACTGGGCACAGTGGACCAACACAGCCAGTTGCAGATGTATCTCGAGTCGCGCCGCGACAAGATTTTCAGCTTCATGGCGATCGACCAGCGCGAGCCCGATCGGCGCATCCCGCTGACCGAGCATGACCGGAAATATTTTCCCTATCTCGACGGCAAGCGCATGCAGGACGTGCTCGAGGCCGAGCTCCAGGCCACGCGCCAGGTGATCACCGAAACCGGCCACCCGAACATGACCCTGCGCCTGACCCGGCTCGATGCCCACGCGCTGGGCCAGCTGATCGACCTCTACCAGCGCGCCACGGTCTACACCGGCCTGCTCTATGGCATCAACCCGCTGGACCAGCCGGCCGTGGAAAAAGGCAAGCAACTGGCGATCCGGCTGCTCGGCGGTGGCCGCTAAGCGGAAACCCTCGCCGCGCCGCGGCGCCCGCGCCGGCGGCCTGAGAAATCTTTATCGCCGCTGGCGTTCCCGAAGCAACACCCTGTCCGATGCGCTGTGGTCGGAAGCCCTGCGCAGCTGTGCCTACGCGCGCGTCCTGCCGCCGGACGACCGCGCGCGCCTGCGCGAGTTCACGGCGCAGGTGCTGCGCGCCAAGTTCTTCGAGGGCGCGGCCGGGTTCAGGGTCACCGAACCGGTGCGTGCGCGCATCGCGCTGCATGCCGCGGTCCCCATTCTCCATCTCGGGCTCGATTATTACGCCGACTGGAGCTCGATCGTGATCTATCCGGGCGATTTCCGTGTGCACGATGAATACATGGACGAGCACGGCATCGTGCACCGCGAGATCATGGACCTCTGCGGCCAGTCCATGTCCCAGGGTCCGATCGTGCTGTCCTGGGAAGCCATGCGCGAAGAAGACGAAACGCCCGGCGATCACGATCTCGTGATCCATGAATGCGCGCACAAGCTGGACCTGCTCAACGGCGACGCCAACGGCTTTCCGCCGCTGCATCCGGACATGGACACGCGCGCGTGGGCGCGCGATTTCCACGCCGCCTACCGGCAATTGTGCACCGAGCCGGACGCGCGCGGCGCCGGCCGTATCGACCCGTACGCCGCCGAGGACCCGGCGGAGTTTTTTGCCGTGATGAGCGAGACCTTTTTCACCAATCCGCATCTCGTTTACGAGATTCATCCGACGGTGTATAAGCAGTTGCAACGCTTCTACCGCCAGGACCCACGCCAGGTCATGAAACAAGCCTGATCGATGATCCCGCTGCACGACGACAATCCCACGACCATCACACCGCTGCTGACAGTGGCGTTCATCGTCACCTGCGTGCTGGTGTTCCTGTGGCAGCTGTCGCTTGGCGCAAGCGGTTTCGAGGCCGCCGTCTTCCGTCTCGGCGTGATCCCGGCCACGTTGCTGGGCGACAAATCCCTGCCGCCGGAACTGGCGTTGGTGCCGCCGAGCCTGACGGTGTTCACCTCCATGTTCCTCCACGGCGGCTGGATGCACCTGATCGGCAACATGCTCTATCTCTGGATCTTCGGCAACAACATCGAGGATGCCATGGGCCACGTGCGTTTCGTGATTTTCTATCTGTTGTGCGGGGTCGCCGCCGTGTTCGCGCAGGCCCTGCCGGACGCGGACTCCACGATCCCCATGATCGGCGCCAGCGGCGCGATTTCCGGCGTCCTCGGCGCCTACCTGCTGCTCTTTCCGCGCGCGCATGTGCTGGTGCTGATACCGCTGGGAGTTTACATGCGCACCATGCGCCTGCCGGCCATGGTGGTGCTGGGTTTCTGGTTCGTGCTGCAACTGATCAGCTCGGCGCTCGCCGATCCCGCCCAGGGCGGCGTGGCCTTCGGCGCGCACATCGGCGGCTTCATCGCCGGCATGGTGCTGCTGCCGCTGTTCAAGCGCCGCAACGTGCGCCTGTTCGCGCCATCGCGGCATTGAGCGGCTGCGCGCCTTGGCGCGAGCGGATATACTATCGCCCGCGCGTTGTTCAGTAAGTCGATAAACGGAGGCAAACGCATGCGGCAGTACCTCGACCTGATGCGGCACGTGATGCACCACGGGGTGCGCAAGGACGATCGCACCGGCACCGGCACCCTCTCCGTGTTCGGCCACCAGATGCGCTTCGACCTGGCGCAGGGATTCCCGCTCCTCACCACCAAGAAGGTCCACACCCGCTCCATCATCCATGAATTGCTGTGGTTCCTGCGCGGCGACACCAACATCCGCTACCTGAAGGAAAACGGCGTCAGCATCTGGGACGAATGGGCCGACGCGAACGGCGATCTCGGCCCGGTTTACGGTTCGCAGTGGCGCTCCTGGCCGGCGCCGGACGGCCGGCGCATCGACCAGATCAGCGAGGTGGTGCGCGATATCCGCCAGAATCCGGATTCACGCCGCCTGATCGTCAGCGCCTGGAACGTCGCCGAGATCGGACACATGGCGCTGCCTCCCTGCCATCTGCTGTTCCAGTTCTACGTCGCCCACGGCCGGCTGTCCTGCCAGCTGTACCAGCGCAGCGCCGACATATTCCTCGGCGTGCCGTTCAACATCGCGTCCTACGCCCTGCTGACCATGATGATCGCCCAGGTTACCGGCCTCAAACCCGGGGAATTCATCCACACGCTCGGCGACGCCCATCTTTACCTGAACCATCTTGAGCAGGCACAGACACAGCTCGCGCGCGAGCCGCGCCCGCTGCCGTCGATGCGCCTCAATCCCGAGAAGGCCTCGCTCTTCGATTTCACTTTCGACGATTTCGAGCTGCTGAACTACGATCCCCATCCCGCCATCAAGGCGCCGGTGGCGGTGTAACACAGTTACGGGTTCAGTGTTCAGAGTACAAAGTACAACCGTGTTACTGTCGCCTGAGATACCGAACTTTGTACCCGTAACTCTATACTCTGTACCATGATCTCCATCATCGCCGCCATGGCGGAAAACCGCGTGATCGGCGTTAACAACACGCTCCCATGGCGGCTGCCGGCCGACCTGCGGCATTTCCGGCAACTCACCACCGGTCATCACGTGATCATGGGGCGGCGCAATTATGAGTCCATCGGCAAACCCCTGCCTGACCGCACCAATATCGTCATCACGCGCAATCCCGCCTACCAGGCGCCGGGCTGCCGGGTGAAGCATTCACTCGCAGACGCGCTGCGGGGCATCCAGGACGACCCGGAGGTGTTCATTATCGGCGGAGCGGAAATTTACCGTCAGGCGATAGCTGATGCTGACCGTATATATCTCACGCTGGTGCACGCCGACATCAATGGCGATACTTTTTTTCCGGAGTTCGAGCTGCGTGAATGGCACGAAACCAGCCGCATGCGCCATGAGGCGGATGAAAAAAATCCCTATGCCTACAGTTTCGTGACCTACGACAGGAAAACCGCGGAATGAGTCGCCTGACCGCCTTGTTGCTGATTTTCATCCTGCCCGCGCTGGCCGAGGCTGCCGGCCCGCTGGTGCCGGAGGATGACAACGATTCGACCCTGGATTTTTCGCTGCGCTTCGCCCGCACCAAATTGCCGCTCGACTATGCCGGCCGTACCCAGGACAGCACCAACAGCTGGCTCGGTGTCAGCGTGCGCGAGCAGGTGAGCCCACGCGTGACGCTGGGCATGTACGGCGGCTACGCCTGGCTCAGCCAGACCAACAACCCGGTGACCGCCGGGATCGAGCTGGATGGCTATCACGCGGGTTTCTCGCTGCACGCAGTGCTGCTGTCAGGACAAAGGGCTTCCGTGTTCGGCGCGCTCGATTACAGCTACCAGAAGATGGATCACGAGGGCGAGACGCAGGAAATCGTTATCGACTGGACCCAGGCCCAGGCGCAGCTCGGCGCCACGCTCACGCTCTCCCCGCGCTGGCGTTTCTACGCTGGCGGCAGCTACGGCAAGATCGACGGCGATGAACGCGCCCGCGGTGCCGTCAACCACACCCTGGATTTCGAGCGCGGGGCGCGAGCGGGCGGGTTCATCGGCCTCGACCTGAACGTGGAAGTAGACGGCTATATCGGTGTCGAACTGCGCTCGGGCCTGACACGCGGCGGGGAAATTTACTTCAAAAGACGCTTCTGATCGCTGCTGCCCCTCGGAAGGGTGAACCAGGGGCATGACAAACA
>Ga0209705_10000760_pt1 | contig 16924 bp, 14 predicted proteins | sample PPLLaktember2015_5_FD_187262 | JGI IMG/M metagenome (GOLD analysis project Ga0209705, IMG submission 187262) | Freshwater sediment microbial communities from Prairie Pothole Lake near Jamestown, North Dakota, USA - PPLs Lake P8 Core (1) Depth... | ecosystem: Environmental > Aquatic > Freshwater... | reverse complement strand
ACGCTGGTCGGCGTGGTCGGCGGCGCCATGCCCGGCATCACCAACACCATGACGGTGATCATGGTGCTGCCGTTCACCTTCGGCCTGGAGCCGCTGCAGGGGCTCTCGGCGATGATCGGCGTCTACATCGGCGGCGAGTCGGGCGGCCTCATCACCTCCTGCCTGCTCGGCATCCCGGGCAAGCCCTCGTCGATCGCCACCATGTTCGACGGCTTCCCGATGTCGCGCAAAGGCGAGCCGGGCAGGGCGCTGTGGCTGGGCATCTGGGCCTCGTTCTTCGGCGGGCTGCTCGGCGGCATCTTCCTGGTGGGAACGACCGAGCCGCTGGCGCGCATCGCGCTCGCCTTCGGGCCGTGGGAGTACTTCGCGCTGTTCGTGTTCGCGCTGTCGATGGTGGCCGGGCTCACCGGCGCCTCGCTCACCAAGGGGCTGCTCGCGGGCGCGATCGGCCTGGTCGTCACGGTGATGGGCAACGACCCGGTGATGGGGCAGCCGCGCCTGACGCTCGGCATCCGCTTCCTCGAGGGCGGCATTCCGTTCCTGCCGGTGCTGATCGGCGTGTTCGCTTTCGCGCAGATCATGTCGGAGCTGGAGAAGATGGGCGCCGGGCGGCGCGACCCGGCCGCTTCCCTCATCGTGCCGAAGCTCGTCGTCTCGCACGCGAAGGTGGTGTGGGAGATCCTGTCGCGGCCGTTCCTCCTGCTGTGGACTTCCTTCATCGGCGTGCTGATCGGCGTGCTGCCGGCGATCGGCGGCAGCGCCGCCAACGTGATGGCCTACGACCAGGCGAAGAAGTTCTCGAAGCACCCGGAGCGCTTCGGCACCGGCACGCCCGAGGGCATCATCGCCTCGGAAGCGGCCAACAACTCGAACATCGGCGGCTCGCTGGTCACCATCATGGCCTTCGGCATCCCGGGCGACGCCGTGACCGCGGTGATGCTGGGCGCGCTCACCATCCACGGCATCCAGCCGGGGCCGCTGTTCATCACGCAGGAGCCGAAGCTCGCCTACGGCATCTTCGGCGCCTACATCGTCGGGCACTTCCTGATGCTCGCCATCCTCTTCGTCGGCGTGCGCTGGTTCCTGCGCATCGTCATGGTGCCGAAGTCGGTGCTCTTCCCGGTGATCCTGGTGCTGTGCACGGTGGGCGCCTACGCGCTCAACAACACCATGGCGAACGTCTACGTGCTAGCGCTGTTCGGCCTGATCGGCTACGGCATGGTGAAGGGCGGCCTGCCGCTCGCGCCGCTGATCCTCGGGGTGATCCTCGGCGACCAGATCGAGATCAACCTTATCCGCGCGGTGATGACCGACGCGAACCCGTGGCTGTTCCTGACGCGGCCGATCTCGGGGGGCTTGCTCGCGGCGGCGGTGGCCTCGATGGCGTTCGCCATCTGGCAGCACCACCGCGCGAAAGGAAAACTGCCCGCGGAAAGCGGGGCGGACTACTAGTCGAGCTTGGCGAGCAGCTTCAGGTCGTCGATGTCCGGCACGGCCACGACTTCGGCCGGCTTGGCGTGCACGATGATCATCAGCCCCTTGTTGCCCGGGTTGGTGCCCTGGCTGCGCAGGTCGATGAAGCGCCCGCCCATCTTGCGGCCCTCGAGGCTGCGCAGCACCGTGCCGCCGCGGATGCGCTCCTCGTAGCCGACCACCTTGCCGCCCTCGAGGCGCGGCACGTACAACGCGATGCGCGTAAGGCGCTCGCCGTTGTTGCGCAGGATCTCCTTGTGGCCGATGACGTGGCCCTGCGCGTTCCGCAGGGGCTGCGTGCCGACGGACTTGTAATCCATCACGGAACAGCCGCTGGTGGCGAGGGCTAGCGAGACGAGCATGGTTCTTAGGGGCCTCATGGCGGCGACTGTACGCCGGCGCGGCACCGGACGCAAAGACAAACCGCCCATCGGGTAACATTCCCTGACAAGGAGGAGGAGGCAAGGCCATGACCACACGACGGGAATTCCTCGCCGCCGGCGCGGCGCTGCTCGCTAGCGCGAACGGGGCGCTGGCCCAGTCGGGCCGCATCAGCATCGCCACCAACCCGGCCGGCACGCTCTACTACCAGCTCGGCGGCGGCTTCGCCAAGCTCCTGAACGAGAAGCTCGGCGTGCAGGCGATCGTGCAGCCTTACGCCGGCACCTCCGCCTACCTGCCGCTCGTCGAGAGCGGCGAGGTGACCATGGCGCTTTCTTCCACGCTCGACGCGGGCAGCGCCTACCGCGGCGAGCAGGGCAGGAACTCGATGCTGAAGCTGCGCTCGCTCGCGCGCATTTTCCCGCTGCGCTACGCGCTGCTGGTGCGCAAGGACTCGCCGATCCGCTCGGTCGCCGACCTGCGCGGCAAGCGCGTGGTGCTCTCCTTCAAGGCCAACATCGGCCTCGACCCGATCAACACCACGGTGCTCGCCAGCGCGGGCCTCAAGGAAAGCGACGTGGTGCCGGCGAACGTCGCCGGCATCCCGCAGGGCGTGCGCGGGGTGGTCGAGGGCACCATCGACGGCACCTGGGTGGCGGTCGGCATCCCGGTGGTGATGGAAGCGCACGCGTCGGTCGGCATCCGCTACGTCAACCTCGGCGGGCCGAACTTCACCGAGGAGTTCCTCGGCTCGCGCGTGCCGGGGCTGTTCCCGCTCACCGTCAACCCGGCGCCCAACCTGCCGGAAGTCACCGAGCCGGTGCAGGTGATCGGCTACGACGTGTTCATGATGGTCTCGGCCGGCATGCCGGCGGCCGAGGCGAAGCGCATCCTCGCGGCCCTGGACGAGGGCTTCCCGGGGCTGCAGAAGGACTACCCGGCGCTGCGCGCCGGCGATCCGAAGCGCATCGCCTCGCCGACCAACACCGTGCCGTTCCATGCCGGCGCGGTCGAGTACTACAAGGCGAAGGGCGTCTGGACGCCGCGCAACGACGCGCAGGAAAAGAAGATCACGCGCGGCTGATCGCGCGCATCTGATGGCTCAATTGCTGCGCGGCGCGTGCCTCGCCGCGCTGTCGGTGCTGGGCTTCCTGTGGCTCGTCGACGTGCCGATCCGCCTGCGCCTGCCGCTGATCGACGAGCACTTCTACCTCGCGATCGCCGGCTTCTCCACCGCCGCCGGCTTCCTCAGCCGCCCCTACCGCGCGCGCGCCGGCGCGCCGGAGATCGCGCTCGCCCTCGTGGCGCTCGCGCTCTGGGGCTGGGCGGCGTGGCGCTACGAGACCTGGCTGATCCTCGGCGGGCACCAGCACCCGGAGAAGTGGCTGACCGGCGCCGCGGCGCTCGTGCTCCTCTTCGAGGCGATCCGGCGCTGCTGCGGCACCGGCATCGCGGCGATGATGGGCGCGATCGCCCTCTACGCCTTCGTCGCGCACTGGTTCCCCGGCGTCGCCGAGGGCCAGTACACCGAGCCTCGCCGGCTCATCTCGTACCTGTTCGTCGACACCAACGGCGTGCCCGGCGTGGTGCTCGCCGTCGCCTCCACCGTCGTGCTCGCCTTCATCATCTTCTCCAAGTGCCTCGAGGCGACCGGCGCCGGGCGCTTCTTCGACGGCATCTCGCTCGCGCTGCTCGGGCACTATCGCGGCGGCCCGGCGAAGGTCGCGGTCGCCTCCTCGAGCCTGTTCGGCCTGATCAGCGGCTCCTCGGTGGCGAACGTGGTTTCCTCCGGCATCGTCACCATCCCGCTCATGAAGCGCGCCGGGTTCTCCCCTTCCTACGCCGGCGCGGTGGAGGCGGTGAGCTCCAACGCTGGCCAGATCACCCCGCCGGTGATGGGCGCGACCGCCTTCATCATCGCGGAATTCCTGCAGATCCCGTACGCGGAGGTGGTGCTCGCCGCCGCGCTGCCGGCCGCCGTCTTCTACGTCGTGCTGCTGGTGCAGATCGACGCCTACGCCGCCCGCCATCGCCTGCATGGCCTGCCGCGCGCGGAGCTGCCGCGCCTGGGCCGCGTGCTCGCCGAGGGCTGGATCTACGCCCTCCCGATCGCGCTCCTCGTCTACCTCATGTTCTGGGAAGGCATGAACGTCGCCAAGGCGGCGCTGTATGCGGCGGGGAGCATGCTGGTTCTTTCCACCATAAAAAATAGAACGCTTCCATGGAAAACCCTGTTGCGTAGCCTCACCGTTGGTGTGGGCGAGGACATGCTGGTCATCCTGCTCGTCTCCGCGGGCGCCGGCGTGGTGATCGGCGCGCTCAACATCTCCGGCCTGTCGTTCTCGATCACGCTGCTCCTCACGCAGGCCGCGCAGCACTGGGGCGTGCTCGCCATGCTGCTCCTCACCGCGGTGCTGGCGATCGTCCTGGGCATGGGCATCCCGACCTCGGCCGTCTACGTGCTGCTCTCGGTCGTGCTCGCCCCGGCGCTGGTGAAGATGGGGATGGTCCCGCTCGCCGCGCACATGTTCATCTTCTACTTCGGCCTGATGTCGATGCTCACCCCGCCGGTGGCGATGGCCTCCTACGCCGCCGCCGGCATCGCCGGCGCGAGCCTGTGGAAGACCTCGTGGGACGGGCTGCGCCTGGGCGCCTCGGGCTACCTCCTGCCTTTCATCTTCGCCCTCAATCCCGCGCTGCTGTGGAAAGGCTCGGCGCTCGCCATCACCTATGCCGCCGCCACCGTCCTCCTTTCGGGCGCCATGCTCGGCTGGGCGGTGGAGTCCTCCATCGGCGCGCGGGCCTTGAGGCCGTGGGGCAGGGCGCTCCTCTTCGCCGGCGCGATGGCCGTGGGCGCCTCGACGATCGTGCTCGGGGCCGAAGCGGGGGGGAATATTGCCGTGCTCATTGGCGGCGCCGCGCTATGCTTTGCCTTGTGCTGGCGACCCGCTACCTTGTTGCAGTCCTGATCTCGGCCCTGCCGGTTCTTGCCTGCGCCGGCGAGCGCTGCTCGGCGATCGACGGCGACACGCTGCGCTGCGGGCGCGAGCGGGTCAGGGTCGAGGGAATCAACGCGCCGGAGCTCCAGGCGCCCGGCGGGCAGCAGGCGCGCCAGCGCCTGCAGCAGCGCCTCCAGGCCGGCGAGATCGTCATCGAGCGCCGCGGTCGCGACAAGTACGGCCGCACCCTCGGGCGGCTCTACGTGAACGGCCAGCGCATCACCCAGAACGACGTCAGCCCGGGCGTCCGCCGTAAGCGGTAAGTCAGGGGTTTCTTGTAGACTTTGGGCGTCGCTATGCCCGAAAGGTCTTCGATAGCGTTGGCACCCCGGACACGAATCGAACGTGCGACCTGCCCCTTAGGAGGGGGCTGCTCTATCCACTGAGCTACCGGGGCGCAGGCCCCGATTTTACAGGCAGGCCCTTTCCTTGAATTCGCGGGCAATCGGTTTCTTCTTTTTTGTTGTTTCTTCATTGAGTCATGCGCAGGCCCCCGCGTTCGCGTGGGACGACGGCACGGTGCCGTACGTGGTCACGCCGATGGAGATCGTCGAGCGGATGATGCGCATGGGCGAGGTCGGGAAGGGCGACTACGTGATCGACCTGGGCTCGGGCGACGGGCGCATCGTCATCGAGGCGGCGAAGCGCGGCGCGCGCGGCATGGGCGTGGACATCGACCCGGACCTGGTGGCGGCGGCGAACGAGAACGCGAAGCGGGCAGGGGTCGCGGACCGCGCGAAGTTCGTCCAGCAGGACATCTTCGAGACCGACCTCTCGCCGGCGAGCGTGGTGACGATGTACCTGCTGCCGGAGTTCAACCGGAAGCTGCTGCCGCGCCTGCTCGCGCTCAGGCCCGGCACACGGATCGTGTCGCACGACGGCGAGATCGGCGACTGGCCCGCCGACGAGAAGCTCGAGATGCGTGCGCCGGAGAAGGCGGTGGGCCTCGGCGGGCTCTCCAAGGTGGAGCTCTACGTCGTCCCGGCGCAGGCGGCGGGCACGTGGCTTTCCAGCATTCCATCCCATGGTGGCAAGTGGGAGATGCACATAAAGCAGAAATACCAGGTGCTGGAAATCGACGCCGAAGCGCAGGGGCGCGACCTGCTGGTGCGCGCGAGCCGCCTGCGCGGCGAGGAGATCAAGGTGGTGGTGACGGGCATCGTCGGCACGCGCGCCTGGCACCACCTGTTCGAGGGGCGCATCGCCGGGGACCGCATCGCCGGCACCCTGACCGTGTCCGACGGCAACGAGAGGAGAAGCTACGCATGGAACGCAACGCGGGCGCGGTGAGCGCGGCGCCGAGGCAGCTGCTGTCGGTCCCCGACGGGGTGTTCCTCGTCGCCGGGATGGTGATCGGCGTGGGCATCTTCAAGCTGCCGGGCCTGGTCGCCGGCGCCGCCGCGAGCGGCACGCAATTCTTCCTCGCCTGGATCATCGGCGGCATCGCCTGCCTGTGCGGCGCGCTGGTCTACGCCGAGCTCGCCTCGCGCTACCCGGAGACGGGCGGCGAGTACGCCTTCCTGCGGCGCGGCTTCGGCGAGGGCGCGGCGTTCGTGTTCGCCTGGTCGCGCATGACGGTGATCCAGACCGGCGCGATCGCGGGCGTGGCCTTCGTGTTCGGCGAGTACGCGTCGCAGATCGTCCCGCTCGGCGCGCAGAGCACCGCCCTCTGGGCGGCAATCGGCGTGGCGCTCCTCACCGGCCTCAACCTCGCCGGGACGGTGCAGTCGAAGACGCTGCAGAAGGTGATGGAGATCCTGCTCATCCTCGCGCTGCTGGCGATCGCGCTGGCCGGGATCTTCGCCGGCGGCACGCCGAAGCCTGCGGCGGCAGGCGCGGGCGGCGGCGGCGTTTTCACGCTGATGATGATCTTCGTGCTCTACACCTTCGGCGGCTGGAACGAGGGCGCCTACCTCGCCGGGGAAGTGCACGATGCCCGCCGCAACATGGTCAAGGTGCTCGCCGGCGGCCTGCTCCTCGTGACGGCGATCTACCTGGTCGTCAACTGGGGCTATTACCGCGTGCTCGGCCTGGCGGGCCTGAAGGAATCGAAGGCGATCGCGGTGGACACGGTCCGGGCGGTAGCGGGCGACAACGCGGCGCTGCTCATCGCGGTGGTGGTGTGCGTTTCCGCGCTCACCACCATGAACGCGGCGATCTTCACCGGCGCGCGCACCAACTGGGCGCTCGGACGGGATTACCGCCTGTTCGCTTTCCTCGGCAACTGGCGCGACAGCGGGTCGACGCCGGCGAACGCGCTGCTCGTGCAGCTGGCGATCATGCTGGTCCTCATCTGGGCGGGCGCGCAGACGCGCGATGGCTTCGAGGCGATGGTGGCCTACGGGCTGCCGGTGTTCTGGACCTTCCTCCTCCTCACGGGAATTACTTTGTTCGTTTTTCGAATGAAAAGCGCAGACGTGCCGGTGTTCCGCACGCCGCTATTCCCGCTGGTGCCGGTCGCCTTCCTCGCCATGTGCGCCTTTATGGTCTGGTCGAGCTACGACTACGTGGCGAACTCGCCGTACGGGCCGAAGTTCGGCAACCTGGTGCTGGCGGGGATCATCGTGATGGCGGCGGGGATTCCTCTCTATTTTCTTGCAAAAAGAAAATAGAAAGAGCTTTTCGTGACTTTGACCGAGCTGCGATACATCGTCGCAGTTGCCCGCGAGCGGCACTTCGGCAGGGCGGCGGAAACCTGCTTCGTGTCGCAGCCGACGCTGTCGGTGGCGGTGAAGAAGCTCGAGGAGGAGCTCGGCCTGCAGCTCTTCGAGCGCGGGGCGGGGGAGGTGAGCGTGACGCCCTCGGGGCAGAAGATCGTCGCGCAGGCGCAGCGCGTGCTGGAGGAGGCGGCGCGCATCAAGGAGCTCGCCGCCGCCGGGCGCGACCCGCTCGCGGGCCCCTTGCGCCTGGGGGCGATCTACACCATCGGGCCGTACCTGCTGCCCAAGCTGATCCCCATCCTGCGCCGCGCCGCGCCGCAGATGCAGCTGCACATCCAGGAGAACTTCACGCACGTGCTCGCCGAGCTGCTGAAGAACGGCGAGGTGGACGTGATCCTGATCGCGCTGCCCTTCGCGGAGCCGGGCATCGAGGCGCGCGCGGTCTACGACGAGCCGTTCATGGTGGCGGTGCCCAAGGGGCACGCCTGGGACGGGCGCAAGCGCCCGGTGAGCTCGGAGGAGCTGACCAAGGAAAGCCTGCTGCTCCTCGGCGAGGGCCACTGCTTCCGCGACCAGGTGCTCGACATCTGCCACGTGGTGCGCGCGAAGGAGAGGAGCCCGCTCTCCCGCACCGTGGAGGGCGGCTCGCTCGAGACCATCCGCCAGATGGTGGCCGGCGGCGTCGGCGTGACGGTGCTGCCCTCGACCTCCATCACCGGCAATACGTCCTCGGACCTGATCCGCCTGCTGCCCTTCGCGCGGCCGACGCCGACCCGGCGCGTCGCCCTCGCCTGGCGCAAGAGCTTCCCGCGCCCCGAGGCGATCGAAGCCTTGCGCAAGAGCATCCTCGCCTGCAACCTGCCGCAGGTGGAGAAGCTCAATTAGCCCGGGGCGGCAATTCCTGCTGGCGGCGCTCGGCGTGGCGCTCTTCGCCTTCGCCGCCGCCGCGGCCTTCTCGGCCTACCTCAGGCCGGGAATGCTGATCGAATTCGCCAACCTGATCCTTTGCACCTAGAGGCGCTGGGCGCCCACCAGGCGCAATAGCGCTTCGGGGTCCACCGGCTTGGTGAGGTGGTGGTCGAAGCCCGCCTGCTTGGAGGCGAGCTTGTCCGACTCCTGCCCCCAAGCCGAGACCGCGATCAGCAGCGGCCGCGGCGCGCGCTCGTGGCGGCGCAGCTCGCGCACCAGGTCGTAGCCGCTCATCTTCGGCATCTGGATGTCGAGCAGTACCACGTCGGGGCGCACGTTGTCGGCGATCTGGATGGCGTCGCGGCCGCCGTAGGCGGTATGGACGTCGTGGCCCTCGTTACGCAGCAGCAGCGTCAGGGTGTCGGCCGCGTCGACGTTGTCATCGACCACCAGGATCTTCTTTTTCACACGGCGATCATAAGGTGAAATTCCCGGGATGGGGCATCTCCCGGCGGATAGTCCGGGCGGACCAGCCGGCGCAATCGCACCTTGCCGCGGCTTCCAGGATGATTTCCGATGGCCGTGAAAGAGGGACTTCCGTACCCGCGTGGCGGGACGTGGGATGGAAAGGGCGTCAACTTCGCGCTGTTCTCGGCAAATGCCACAAAGGTTGAGGTTTGCCTGTTTGATCAGGCGGGCAAGACCGAGAAAGAACGAATCGAACTTCCGGAATACCGCGACGAGATCTGGCACGGCTACGTGCCCGAGATCGGCCCGGGCGCCGTCTACGGCTACCGCGTGCACGGCCCGTACGCGCCCGAAGAAGGCCATCGCTTCAACCCCAACAAGCTGCTGCTCGATCCGTACGCGCGCGAGCACATCGGCAGCCTGACCTGGGACCCGGCGGTGTTCGGCTACACGCTGGAGGACGAGAAAGCCGATCTCTCCTTCGACGAGAGGGACAGCGCGCCCTTCGTGCCGAAATGCGTCGTCGTCGACCCGGACTTCGACTGGAAGCGCGAGAAGGTGTGGCGTCCCGTGCCCTGGAACCGCACCATCGTCTACGAGACGCACGTGCGCGGCTACACCAAGCTGCACCCGAAGGTGCCCGAGCGCGAGCGCGGCACCTTCTGCGGCCTCGCGCACAAGGAGATTATCGCCTACATCAAGGCGCTCGGCGTCACGACCGTCGAGCTGCTGCCCGTTCATACGTTCATCAATGATGATTTCCTGTTGAAGAGAAACCTGGCGAACTACTGGGGCTACAACTCGATCGGCTTCTTCGCCCCCGACCCGCGCTATGCCGCCGACCCGGCGAAGTGCCTGCAGGAATTCAAGGAGATGGTGGCGCGCTTCCACGACGCCGGCCTCGAAGTGATCATCGACGTCGTCTACAACCACACCGCCGAGGGCAGCGAGCGCGGCCCGACGCTCTCCTTCCGCGGCATCGACAACACCTCCTACTACCGGCTGATGCCGGACCAGAAGCGCTACTACATCAACGACACCGGCACCGGCAACACGCTCAACCTCTCGCACCCGGTGGTGATCCAGATGGTCACCGACAGCCTGCGCTACTGGGTCGAGGACATGCACGTCGACGGCTTCCGCTTCGACCTGGGCACCATCCTCGCGCGCGAGCCGGGCGGCTTCGACACCTATAACGGCTTCATGAAGGCCTGCCTGCAGGACCCCGTGCTCGCCAGGGTGAAGCTCATCGCCGAGCCCTGGGACTGCGGCCCGGGCGGCTACCAGCTCGGGCGCTTCCCCCCGGGCTGGGCCGAGTGGAACGACCAGTTCCGCGACACGGTGCGCGATTTCTGGCGCGCGCAGGCCTCGGCTGCCGCGCTCGCGCCGCGCCTGTGCGCCTCGCCCGACGTCTTCAGCCACCGCGGCCGCCAGCCCTGGGCGAGCGTCAACTTCATCACCGCCCACGACGGCTTCACGCTCAACGACCTCGTCACCTACGACGAGAAGCACAACGAGGCGAATGGCGAGGAGAACAAGGACGGCCACTCGCACAACCGCTCGTGGAACCACGGCGTCGAGGGGCCGACCGAGGACGAGGCGATCCGCGGCCTGCGCAAGCGCCAGATGAAGAACATGCTCGGCACGCTGCTGCTCTCGCAAGGCACGCCGATGCTGCTCGCGGGCGACGAGTTCGGCCGCACGCAGCAGGGCAACAACAACGCCTACTGCCAGGACAACGAGATCTCGTGGGTCGACTGGAACCACGGCGACCGCGAGGCGCGCATGATCGCCTTCGTCCAGGAGCTGATCGGGCTGCGGATGAAGTACGCCATCCTGCGCCACCGGCGCTTCCTCTCGGGCGTGTTCAACGAGGAGCTCGGCGTCAAGGACGCCACCTGGATCAACGCCACCGGCGGCGAGATGCAGGAAGCCGACTGGACCAACGGCGCCACGCACTGCTTCGGCATGCTGCTCGACGGCCGCGCGCAGCCGACCGGCATCCGCCAGCGCGGCCAGGAAACGACGCTGCTGCTCGTCTTCAACGCCTGGCAGGACGTGGTGAAGTTCACGCTGCCGGAGGCGCCGGGGGGGAAGGGCTGGCTGCTGGTCGCCGACACCAACATGGCCGACCTGCCGGAGGACAAGAACTTCGCCTTCGGCCACGTCTACGAAGTCACCGCGCGCTCGCTGCTCGTCCTCGTGCTGAACCATTAAAACCTCGCCGCTCATCGCGTTCGTCGTCGTCGCCGCGGTCCTGCACTTCGCGCGCGACGTGCTGATCCCGCTCGCGCTCGCGATCCTGCTCGCCTTCCTTCTCGCCCCGGCCGTGCGCGGCCTGGAGCGTCTGCGGCTCGGGCGCCTCGCCTCGACCCTCGTCGTGGTGGCGATCGGCTTCGCGGCGATCGGCGCGGTGGGCTGGATCGCCGCCACCCAGGCGGTGTCGGTGGCGTCGAAGCTGCCCGAGTACCGCGAGAACATCCTCGCCAAGGTGCGTGCGCTGCGCCACACGCCCGACAGCTCGCTCGGCAAGGCCGCCGACGCGATCAAGGAGCTGGAGAACGAGGCGGCGCCGGCCGAGGCGCCGCTCGCCGTGACCGAGACGCCCGGCTCGCCGCTCGCGGCGCTCGGCGAGTGGGCGGCGCCGGTGGCGAAGCCCTTCGGCACCGCGCTCGCCGTCATCGTCTTCACCATCCTCATGCTCCTGCACCGGGAGAACATGCGCGACCGCCTGATCAGCGTCATCGGCGCCGGGCGCATCAACGTCACCACCCAGGCGATGGGCGAGGCGGCGTCGCGCGTGAGCCGGTTCCTCTTCACGCAGCTCGTGGTCAACGCCTGCTTCGGCATTCCGTTCGGCATCGCGCTCTACTTCATCGGCATCCCGAACGCGATGCTGTGGGGGCTGCTCGCGACGCTGCTGCGCTTCATCCCCTACGCGGGCGTCTGGATCGCCATCGCCATGCCGGCGCTGCTCGCGGTCGCCATCGACGACGGCTGGACGATGCTCGGCTGGACGCTCGGCGTGTTCCTGGTGCTCGAGCTCGCCGCCGTCAACATCGCCGAGCCGATCCTCTACGGGCGCAGCGCCGGCCTCTCGACGATGGCGGTGATCCTCGCGGCGCTCTTCTGGACCTGGATGTGGGGACCGGTCGGCCTGCTGCTCGCGATGCCGCTCACCGTGTGCCTCACCGTGATCGGCCGGCACGTGCCGCAGTTGGGCTACCTCAACACGCTCCTTGGCGTGGAGCCGGTGCTCGAGCCCGAGGCGCGCTTCTACCAGCGCCTGGTTGCGCTCGACCAGGAGGAGGCGACCGAGCTCGCCGAGAAGTACGTCGAGGAGCACGGCGCGCCGGCGTTCTTCGGCGAGGTCGCCATCCCGGCGCTCAGTCTCGCCGAGCGCGACCGGCACCAGGACCAGCTCGAGCCGCGCCGCGAGCGATTCCTCTTCGATACGCTGCAGGGGATCATCGAGGAGCTCTCCGTCGAAGAGGTCACGACGTCCTCCGCCTGCATCGTGCCCGCGCACGACGAGGCCGACCGGCTCGCCGGCCTGATCCTCGCCCGCTCGAGCGGCGCGCGCCTGGTGGAGACGGTCGAAGACTGCGCCCTCGTCTGCATCTCCGCCGTGCCCCCGCACGCCGCGACCCACGCCGCCTACCTCGCCAAGCGCCTGAGAAAGCGCCTCCCGAAGGCCAAGATCATCGTCGCCCTCTGGGCCGCCGCCGAAGCCAACGTCGAGCGCGCCAGCGCGCGCCTGCAGCAGGCCGGCGTCGACCAGGTCGTCACGCGCCTTCCCGAGGCCATCCAGGCGCTCCAAGCCTGAATCGGGGTCAGAGCCCGATTTCCGCCCGGCGTTGCCCTCGAGCGCACCGGGGCGTACCGTGGCGGCGGGGAAGGCGGAAGCACAAATGGGAGGGGATATGCGCGCGAATACGGTAGTGCTTGCGGCGGTCCTGCTCGGTGGTTGCCAGGGGATGCCTTCGGGAGGCGACGCGAAGGCCGGCGTCGCTTCAGCGGCAGCGGCCTGGAGCGAGGCGTTCAACAAATGCGATGCCGCCGGCATCGCCCAGCTCTACGCCCCCGATGCCGCGCTCTGGGGCACGTTCTCGCCTGCCATCATTTCCTCCCCGCAAGGGGTGAAGCAGTACTTCGACCGGGCTTGCGCGATGCCCGCGCCGCCGAAGGTCGCGTTCGGCGAGCAGCTCATCCGCGTCCATGGCGATGCGGCGACGAACTCGGGCTCCTACACCTTCACCGTCATGCGCGCCGGCAATGCGGTGGCGCTGCCCGCGCGCTATACCTTCGCCTACCGCAAGGCGGGCGGGCAGTGGCTGATCGTCGATCATCATTCATCGCTGCGGCCTCCGCCGCCGAAGTAGGGCCGGCGTAATGGACTGGCGCATCGCTCCCATCGCCGAGGAGCACATCGCGGCGTTCCACGCCCTGGTCGACAGCGTGGCGAGGGAAAAGCGCTACCTGCTGTTTCTCGAAGGCCCGTCGCTCGAGGATTGCACTGCGTTCGTAAAGGCCGGCATCGGTCAGGGCCACGTGCAGCTCGTGGCGCTGGCGCAGGAACGCCTGATCGGCTGGTGCGATATCCTGCCGATTCCGCGGGGGAGCACGCGACACGTCGGCGTCCTCGGGCTGGGCGTGCTCAGGGAGTTTCGCGGCCAGGGCATCGGCCCGGCGCTGCTCGAGGCGGCGATCGACAGGGCGCGGCTCTCCGGCATGACGCGCATCCAGCTCGATGTGCGCGAGGACAACCTGCCGGCGATCGCCCTCTACGAGCGCTTCGGCTTCAGGCGCGAGGGTTTGAAGCGCAACGCCGTCCGCGTCGACGGCGAATACGGTAACGTGATTTTCATGGCGTTGCTTTTCGAGTGATGTCCGGCTCTACCCCGCATTACCCGCGCAGCCGCGGCTTCTGACACAATCGGCTTTCGAGGACACAGAAGAGGAGGCGTCGCGATGGTCCGCATGTGCACGGCGGTTTCGTTGTTTTTCGCAGTGTTTTCTGCGCTGGCGCAGGCGCAGGACTATCCGACCCGGCCGATCAAGCTGATCACGCCCGCGGCGCAGGGCGGGACGACCGACATCCTGGCGCGTCTCTTCGGCGCCAAGCTCTCGGAGGTGTTCGGCCAGCAGATCGTGGTCGACAACCGCGCCAGCGCGGCCGGCGTGATCGCCGGCCAGATGACGGCGACGGCGGCGCCCGACGGCTACACCTTGCTCCTCGCGTATCACCAGCACACGGTGAACGCCGCGCTCAACCCGCAGCTCCCGTACCACCCGGTCGACGACTTCACGCCGATCACGCAGCTCACCTCGGCGGGGCTGATGCTGGTGGTCAACCCGAAGTCGCCGCCGCAGAACCTCGCCGAGTTCATCGAGTGGACGAAGAACTTCAAGGGCGCGCTCAACTTCGGCTCCGCCGGCATCGGCAGCGGCGGCCACCTCGCCGGCGAGCTCTACAAGCAGATGACCGGCGTGAAGGCGGAGCACATCCCGTACAAGGGCGCCGGGCCCGCCATGGCCGACCTCATCGCCGGGCAGTACCACTACAACTTCTCGGGCCTCCTGGGCTCGCAGGTCCAGGTGCGCGCGGGAAGGCTGCGCGGCATCGCGATCACTACGCCCAAGCGCATTCCGTCGATGCCCGACCTGCCGGCGGTGGCAGAGGCGCTGCCGGGCTTCGAGGTGGTCGGCTGGTACGGCGTGATCGGCCCGAAGGGCATGCCGCAGCCGATCGTCGCGCGCCTGCACCAGGAGCTGGTGAAGATCCTCAACCAGCCCGACGTGAACCAGCGCATCCTCGCCGACGGCTCCGAGCCGATCGGCAGCTCGCCCGAGGACTTCCGGCGCTTCATGAGCGCCGACCTCGTGAAGTGGGCGAAGGTGGTGAAGGAGAGCGGCGCGAAGATGAACTGAAGATGCGAGCGGCATTCCTGGCTGCAGTGCTGGCCCTCGCCGCGACCGGGGCGTCCGGCCAGTCGGTCTACCCGGGAGAGGATGCGCTGGCGCTCGCCGGCGAGCGCTACGGCAGGGCGACGCCGGCGCTCGCCGCCGCGGCGCTCGAGCGCATCTTCGAGCGCCTGCAGGTGCCGGCGCCGCGGCGCGAACGCTACGCCTATGTCGGCTCGGCGACCCTGCAGAAATCCAGGGACTACTTCGAGACGCCACAGCTTTCGGAAACGGTGCTCGTTGCCGCGAAGAGCGTGCGGATCGGCTTCGCGCGCAACGTGCTCGTCATTTCCGGCGGCGATGTCGACATCTCCCACGCCTCCGGCGTCGTCGTCATCGCGGCCGGCTCCTTCCGGCTCAGCCATGAGAGTGCCGCGCTGGGGCCGGAGCCCTCGGGCGTCTATGTCGTCAGGGGCAGGGCCGAGCTCGGCTGGGGAGTGAGCCCCATCGTCTATGCCGCGAAAGGCGGCAAGACGGGCTACAGCGGCCCGGTGACGGCGTACAACACCGACGTCAGCGTGCCCTCGGGAGTGCAGGTCGTGACGCACAACCGCGGCGCGCTGTTCCGCGGCGAGCCGGTGCGGCCGGCCACGCCGCCGCACATGCTCGTCAACTCGGGCGAGTCCATGCCCTTCAGCGGCGAGCGCTGCAAGTCGCAGGGCGAGGCGATCGATCTGCTCGACCGCATGCTGCCCTACGTGCGCCGCGAGGTGGATTGCCCGCGCATCGCTTCCGCCGCCGTGCGTTGCGTCAGCGAATCGGGCGAAGGCGCCGGGGCCCGGGCGCGCGAAGCCTGGACCTTCGAGCTGTGCGGCCGCGTCGCGGAGGTGCGCGTCGACAGCGCGCCCAACCTGCGGCAGATCAACCTCGCGAGCCTGTCGGGCGCCGGCGCCGAGGCGCTCAACCGGGAGCGGGCGAAGCGCAGCTACGGCAGCGCGGCGGCGCAGGCGCCGACGCCCGCGCGCGAGCTGTCGGCGGCGCAAGCCAGGCACATCGAATCCCTGTTCAAGGACGGCAGCGGCCACTTGCTGAAAGGCGAGCTCATGGAGGCGCGCGCCAAGTACCAGGAAGCCGAGGCGAGCGGCAATCCCCACGCGCGCGGCAACCTGGAGAATGTCGAAAGGCAGATCCGCCGCGCCGACGAGGCGGTGGCCGTCCAGACCGCCGTCATCGAGGCCGGCCGGGCGTCGGCGCGCATCTACGCGGAGCGCGGGCTGCTGCGGCTGCGCCACAACGACGTGAGCCGCGGGCTGCAGGACCTCGAGCGCGCGGTGGCGATGAGCAATGCCGACCCTTCGCTCGCGCTCGAGCGCGCGCGGGGCTACCTGCTCGCGAACCGGCCCGAGCACGCCGGCGCCCTCGCTACCGAGCTGATCGCGCGGCACCCGCGCTTCGCCGCGGCCTACGAGGTCCGGGCGTGGGCGGGCTTCATGCGCAACGCGCCGGACGAGGCGCGCAAGGATGCGCTCTCGAGCCTGGCCGAGGCGCCGGCATGGACGCCCGAAAGTTTTGCCGCACAGGGCGCGGGCAGCCGCGTGCTGATCGGCTATCTCGCGCTGCGCCAGAATGGGGCACACGCGGACGCCGGGGATTGGCTGCGCGAATGGCAGCCCTACCTTCGCGCCGGCGCCTGGCCCGACGCGCTGCTGCTGTTCCTGCTCGGTGGAAGCGACGAACGCTCGATGCGCGAGGCTGCGCTGGGACGGCGCTCCTTCGACGGCGGCGCGGCCGAGGCCGAGGCGTTCGTCGTGCTCGCGCTGAACGAAGCGCTCGGCGGCGGCGGCAGCGAGCGCCGCCGTGAGCTAGGCGAGCACTTCCGGAAGTCCTACGGCGCCGGGCGCACCGTGCCGTGGATTCTCTACACCCGCATGCATACGCCAGGCCAGGGGTTGACCCCTGGTGGGCGCTAGTCGGCCGTGGCGCCGGTGAGCTTGACGATCCCGGTCCACTTCTCCGTCTCGGACTTGATGAAGCTCGCGAACTGTTCCGGGGTGCCGCCGACCACCTCGAAGCCCAGGCCGCCGAGGCGCTTGCGCAGCTCCGGGTCAGCCATTCCCTTCTGCGTCTCCG
>Ga0209705_10000758_pt1 | contig 16930 bp, 24 predicted proteins | sample PPLLaktember2015_5_FD_187262 | JGI IMG/M metagenome (GOLD analysis project Ga0209705, IMG submission 187262) | Freshwater sediment microbial communities from Prairie Pothole Lake near Jamestown, North Dakota, USA - PPLs Lake P8 Core (1) Depth... | ecosystem: Environmental > Aquatic > Freshwater... | reverse complement strand
CGAAGCCGGCGGGGTCCGGCCAAGCTAGTGGACCGTAGCAATGAAATGCAGAGCACGCTCCGTCTCCCCTTACGGGGATATGCGCTGAGTTGATGCTCCCTCCCCTTCAAGGCGAGGGGTGGGGGGCTGGGGTGGGGATGGGTTTGCGTGAGGCGGATCGTTGCGATCCGCCGGCGCTTCGGCGTGTCCCTGAAGCGCGTCGCGGATGAACTGCTGCCAGATGGGATTTGGTTCCCACACTTCGCACAGCGGATAGGACGCAGTCTCCTCCGACTCGCCCAGACACAGCCGCCGGTAGAGGAACACGAATGCCGATACCCGCATGTTCCGTGCGCAATGCACCCAGGTCGGCTCTTCGTTCAGCGACTGGAGAATGAGAAAGAACCTTCGCAACTGAGCGGGCTCGGGCGCTTCCCAGGTGACGGGCAGGTGGATGTAGTTCAGCCCCAGCCCCGTCACCAGCTCGGCCTCACCCTTCAATGCGTAGGTCGAGCTCGGCAAAGCGAGATTGATCACGTTGCGCACACCGAGATCCGGCAGCCTCGCAATGTCGTCCGCCGAGAGCTGGCCCGAAGTCCAGAGCCAGTCGAACACCTGGTAGGTGCTTTCTGCGTCCATGTGTGGACTCAACGCCGCACAGCGACGTAGCTGTAGAAGTTGCTGGCGCCGAAGTAGGTGCCCTCTTCGGATCGTCTCAGCATGGCATCCACCCAGGCTCTGGCCTCGCTCTCGCTCATCGCCCCCGACTTGGGCAGCAGCCGAGCCAGGGCCTGGAGCCCGGGTGCGAAGAAGTCTGCCCTGCCGATATCGGCGACGACATGCGCGAACGACGCTGTCAGCACCAGCCCGACTTCCTGCAGCAGTCGCGGCATCTCCCGCATGATCCTGGGGTTGGTGACCTGGGCGTTGATGATCATCTCGTCCATGGCCCTGGCCTTGGCCGGTTCGTCGACCGCGAGCGTCATGGACGCATAGTCGCCATCGAAGATCCCCACTTTGCCGCCCGGCTTGACGACACGGACGATCTCCTTCAGGACCGCGAGCTGATCCTCGACATGGCTCAGCAGCGTGTGCGCAACGACCGCGTCGAACGCGCCGTCCGGAAGGGTGAGGCTGTGGGAATCGCCGGCGTGGAACGCGACGACGGTCCCCAGACCTTCCTCCTCGGCAAGCTTCCTGGCAGCGGCGCTCAGGTACGGACTGCGATCCATCCCGACCACGCGGCCTGCGAAGCCCTTCCGCCGCGCGATCGCTCGTGACGCTACGCCGGTGCCACAACCGACATCGAGCACGACACCGGCCGAGTCGATATCCATCGCATCGAGGTACTCCTGCAGCATCGCGATGAAGCGCGGATGCTTCCCGCGCGACTCCAGTCGGTTGACCAGGGCATCGAGTGTCAGGTCATCCAACTGGTCCGTGATCCGATATACGTCGACTGTGCTCATGTACGTTCCCTGGTCATCCTACCCAGAATCGGGCCGATCACCTTGGCCGGGATGCTCCTCAACCGACCGGCAGCGCTCAATAGCTCACGACCGCCGCTTTCCGAACGAATGCGCCGTTCTCTATTTCTGTCAAGATGAAGTGCGCGACGTCCGCCCGGGAGATCTTCGGCATACCGCGCAGTTCCAGGCGTTCGCCAGAGCGATAACTGCCGGTTAGCGGACCGTCCGTCAGGAGCAGGGGATAGACGATCGTCCAGTCGAGAGTGCTCCCCTTTACGTGTTCTTCCGCCGCCTTCTTGTCTGCGAAGATGTCGCGCAGCAGCACGCGGTACATGATCCGGGGAATCAACGGAGCATCGCGACGCGACTCCCCGACCCCGAACGCCGAAACCAGGATGAGTCTGCGTACTCCGGCCCGCTCCATCGACGGGACAATCGCTCGCATGCTCCGCTCGATCAGGTGATCGGAGCTGAACGTGTTGCGGCGCCCCAACGCACTGACTACCACGTCCTGCCCACGTAGGGCCTCGGCGATCTTTGGCTCGTCGCGGGTCGTGTCCCCTATGACGACGCGCAACCGTTCGTCAGTGATTGATAGCGTCTGCGGGTTGCGCACGAACGCGGTCACGGCGTGGCCTCGACTCAAGGCCTGCATCACCACCTGGTGGCCGGTGGGACCCGTCGCGCCGAACACAAGGATGTTCACGATGCCCCCACTGCGTCTGCGGTTTGCCGCTGTAGTGCGCGTTGCTAGACGAGCGGAACGAAGTCGTACTCGCCGATGCCCTGCAGCACCAGGAACGTAGCCGAAGCGCTCCCGCCGTTGGTGACCAGGTGCGGGCGCCGAGCCCTCACCGAGTAGGTCTCGCCTGGGCCGAGCCGCACTTCCTCCTTAGGCTCGCGCAGGAAGAGCCTGAGCAGTCCGTCGATGACGTAGAAGGTGTCCTGGACGTTGGTGTGAAGGTGCCACGGCACCTTCTGCGTGGTGGAGATCTGAAGCTCGGTGATGCGGAATCCAGGCCGCGCAGCATGCTCGGCCCGCCGCTCGACTTCGTAGAGATGGCTGCCGTCTTTCAGCGAGTCCATAGGATGCTCCGTTTCCGATGACCTTCTGCCTGAATGGCCTGGCTTGCCCAACCGCTCCGCGCACGGTGCAGACCGAGGGCCGGTGTGACAACACCGCGCTCCCCGCTTCAAGACGTTTGCAGAACCTGAGAATTCTATGCCGCCCGGCGGGGGCGGACAAGAAGAGCTACCCTGGTGTCATGGGCACGGCGGTGCTGAGCCGTCGAACGGGGGCTGGTGGGACATCGCGCCGCGGCGAGACTGAGGCGCGTGTAGCGTGTCCGGTTTCGTCGGGCGCGCGATGGGCGGCGCGGGGTAGCGGGCGCGAAAGTCGCGAGGAGCGTAGCCGCTGGCGGAGTCGCGCCCGCCATTCCAGCCGGGTGAGGACTATGCCTTCACGCTGACCGAGATCCCAACTGCACCTCCCGCACCGTCGCCAATGAATCCAACTGCCGACGCTGTGCCCAACTCTGAGATCTGCTGATAGATCCCGAGAACGCCAGCGGCGATGATGAGGCGGAGAATCCGGTTACCCTTTTCTTCGTCGTCATCGTTCATCAGACCGATGAGAAGTGCCGCTTTCATCAAATCCTCTTCCAGCTTGGTCGTACCGACTCCTCCCTGAAAAGCTGGACCCGAAACCAGGCAATAGCCACGGTCGACCTGGGCTGGTGCCGTTGCTTGCGAAGCTGCACGAGGTGGTACGGTTCCGGAAACTGAAGCCGCAGAAGCTATTGAAGGTGTAAAGACAGGCATCTGACGCCAGCAGGGCGCACGCCGCGCAAGCTCAAGGACGCCGATGTATAGTGGGCCGGTGGGCCGGCGATACGAGAGACTGCGCGATGATGGACACGATATTGTTGCACGGGGGCCGGGTCTGGGATGGCAGTGGCAGGGCCGCGTTTGCGGCCGATGTGCTGGTCCAGGGTAGCCGCATTGCGGAGGTAGGCCCGAAGCTGTCGCGAGATGCCGCCGCGGCAGCGCGAATCGATGTTTCCGGGCACACCGTCATCCCGGGCCTGGTCGACGGTCATGCGCACCTGCCCTTCGCCCACAAAGCGAACATCGCTGACACTGGGGATATCCCGCCGGAAGACCACACCCTGTTGACGCTTCTGCACGCCCGTATCGTGCTCGAAGCGGGCTTCACATCCTGCTTGAGTGGCGGTTCCGCCAAACCACGCCTGGACATCGCCGTGCGCGACTTCATCAACGCGGGACATGCCCCGGGCCCCAGATTGCTGGCGGCCAGCCCGGAGCTGACCAACACTGGCAACCTCGGCGACGAGCGCCGCCTGCACCTGTACCGCGAGTCGATTGCCATGGTGGTGGATGGCGTAGACCAGATGCTGCGAACCGTGAGGATGCTGATACGCGAAGGGGTGGACACCATCAAGCTCAACGTCTCCGGCAATCAGACGATCCCCAGCGCCCGCTCCCACATCACGGTCATGCGCGCCGATGAGCTGGCCACGGCAGTCGAGACCGCGCATGCTCACGGCAAGCGAGTCGCCGCCCACGTACGTGCCGCGGCATCGATCAAGATGGCGCTCGAGCACGGCGTGGATATCCTGTATCACTGCGAGTATGCGGACGAAGAATGCCTCGACCTCATGGAAGCCACGCGCGACAGGATCTTCGTGGCCCCGGCGATCGGGCTGTTGCATTGCCTCATGCACGAGGCCGAGCCCTGGGGCATCACCTATCAGAATGCCAAGGATGCCGGCGTGGTGGACCAGTTCGAGCATGCGCAGACAGTCTTCCCGGAGCTGCGCAAGCGCGGTGTGCGCGTGCTGATCGGCGGCGACTACGGTTTCCCGTGGATGCGGCATGGCACCAACGCCCGGGATCTCGAGCACTTCGTGCGCTTCCTGGGTTATTCAGATGAAGAAGCGCTCACCTGCGCGACGCGCACCGGCGCGGCGGCGATGCTGCTCCAAGGTCAGGCGGGCGAGGTGAGAGATGGCTTCCTGGCCGATATGCTGGTCGTTGCAGGCGAGCCGCAGAAGGATGTGCGGGTGCTCCAGGCGCCCCCCAACATCAAGCTCGTCATGAGGGACGGGCGCATCTTCAAGAACCTGTTCGACCAACTGCATTGACGGAGGCGTGGCGATGTTGCAGCAGCCGGTTCTCTCGCTGGACGACGCCAAGCGCGTCGCTGCAGCCGCTCGCGCCGAAGCACAGAAGAACGGCTGGGCGGTGGTCATCGCCGTGCTGGACGAAGGCGGTCATCTCATGTATCTGGAGCGGATGGACGGGTGCCAGAAGGCCTCCAGTCGGATCGCAGAAGAGAAGGGCAGAACCGCCATCCTGTTCAAGCGGCCGACCAAGGCGATCGAAGATGCCGTTCTCGGGGGGCGCAGCGTCATGATGGGGCTACCCGGCGCCGTGCCCCTGGAAGGCGGTGTGCCGCTTATCAAGGATGGGGCCTTCCTCGGCGCTATCGGCGTGTCCGGCGTGCAATCGTTCCAGGACGGGATCATCGCCCGCGCGGGCGATGCGGCGCTGTGACCCCCCTTCTTTCGCGGTCCCTCAGACTTCTCCGCGGGTCGACGAGAGCACCACTTTACTGCCCGATGACCTCCCCGAACCTCACCCACTCGTTGCCGTCGAAGCGCATCAGTTGCAGCTGCTGGATCGGGTCGTAGTCCGTGGCGCTGGTGTTTATCCGGATTCCCGGCAGCAGCAGCAGCGGAAGCTCCAGGTCCCGCAGGTTGCCCGCCTGCCGCATCACGTTCTCGCGTGTGAGGTCGTCCCCGCATAGCTTCAACACGTGGACCAGCAGCTGGGCATTGGTGTAGCCATACACGTTGTAGATCTCCGTCGTATCGCCGCTCGGATAATACTTCTGCATCCAGGTACGCCATTCCAGCGTCGCGGCGTCGCTCTTCCAATGCGGGTCGGTGGGATCCTTGACGAAAGTCGACGAGATGACACCGACCGACTTGTCCAGCCCGGCGGGCTGCAGCACCGCCCGCACCGATATCGAGGTGTACACGATGAAGTGCAGCGGTTTCCAGCCGATATCGTGGATCCTGCGGATCGACTGGGCGGCGAACTTGGGCGAGGCGAAGCTGAACAGGGTATCGGCCCCCGAGCCCTTCAACGTGGCGATCTGCGAGTCGACCGTAGGATCGGTCGACTCGTAGGAAGCCTCAGCGACGATCATGCTCTGCGCCTGCGCACCCAGATGATGGCGCAGGGCCTTGACGTAATCCTTGCCGAAGTCATCGTTCTGGTACAGAACGGCGATCTTTGCCTTGGGGCGATCCTTCAGGAGGTACTGCACGTAGCCCACGGCCCCGGTCTTCTGGCTAGGCAGAAATGCCATCGTCCAGGGATAACTCCTGGCATCGCCCCACTTCAGCCCGGTGGCGGCCATGAACAGCTGCGGCACGTGCTTCGCATTCAGGTACTTCAGCGCGGCCGTGTTGGGCGGCGTTCCGAAGGAGCTGAACAGCAGCAGCACCTGCTCCGACTCCACCAGCTTGCGGGTTTGCTCGACTGTTCGTGGCGGACTGTAGCCGTCGTCCAGGGAGATGAGCCGGATCCTGCGGCCATTGACGCCGCCCGTCGCGTTGATCATGTCGAAGTAGGCCGCCTCGGCGCGCCCCATGGTGCCGAACGCGGACAGCGGACCGCTGTAGGGCATCGTCTGGCCGATCTTGATCTCGGTGTCGGTGACGCCCGGCCCATAACGCTTCTCGGCCTGTGCCGGCCAGCACGCCAGCGCCGAGACCAATGCGAACAGCAATGCCGGCCCTGGAACTGAGGGGGCACCCGTGACTGGGCGGTCTTCCGCCGGCACGACGGCGGAGAGCGTGTGGACCGTCGCGACTGAGAGCGAAGGCACGCCGGCAGACAGGAACTCGCGGCGAGCAGCCGAAGGCTGCGTCTCGACTATGCTCTGGGCGGTCATCGTTCCTCCCCGCTCCCGGATCGATGACTGAGGCGCAACGATACACCCAACGGGCGCCCGGGCAGCAAGCGCGGCGCAGCCCCTCGAGCCGCCTGTCGCGCGACCGACCGGCGCGAGCCGCGCTGGTCCGCGCACGAGTCGGCTGTCACAGCGAGTGCGAAAGCACCTCCGCAGTGCTCCCTCTCCCCTTGCGGGAGAGGGCGGGGGGCTAGCTCTTCTTGCTTCCAAAAATCAGGAGCACACCGCCAATCACTATCGCCCCCACGCCAGCCCAAACTGGGACGTTGACCGTCTCCTTGTCTTTTACCGACAGCTCGATCGGTCCCAGCTTGGCCTCATGGGTTTCCTTGGTGTAGCTGAAACTGCCATACACCAACCCCAGGACGCCGGCCACGATCAGCACGATTCCCGCAATCTTGACTGCGTTCATTTCGTCTCCTCCTATACTGAAAAAACTCTTGCATCCCCACCACGGACAGCGCGCCAGGGAGTGGTTATCAAAACCGGGACCGCAAGCAGCCGGACCGCTCTGCCCAAAGCCCCGCTGCATAGAACCATTCCAGGGTCGTTACAGGCGTCGACCTTGAATGAGACGAATCAGAATCACCACGACCGCGATGACCAATAGGACATGAATGAATCCGCCCATGGTGTACGAGGTGACAAAACCCAGAAGCCAGAGAACAATCAAGACGACTGCAATGGTCTCGAGCATCTTGCTTCTCCTTTCACCATAACTCGGCGAATCGTAAATCTACCGGCCCACTGCCGCCTGACGCACCGCTAGAGCCGCGCTGCAGCTCAACGGCAAGGGCGAACGCACCCAGCAAGCATACACCAGTGCGCTGCGCATGTTGGTGGAGTTCGCCGGCAAGCGCCCCGCGGCGATCTCGAAGCAGGAGCTGGAAGCCTACTTCCTGCACCGGCGCAACGTTGACCGCTGGTCGCCCCACACCATGCGCATCGGGTATCTCTCGCCGGTGCAGTACGAGACGCAATATGCTTTTCGCGCCTGACAAACCAAGTCCTGCACCGTCCACGAAAGGGGGTCAACTCCAGAGACGGCCACGGGAAGTTAGGCGCGCGGCACACGCTTGGTTGCAACCGGACACCTTACGCGAGTTAGGCCGAAAGGCAGAAACGGCGAACGCGGCCATTGAACACATCGGGTTGCTCCATGTTGCTCACGTACCCGGCGTTCGGGATGATCGCAAGCTCCGCGCCGGGAATCGCCGCGTGAAGCTGCTGCGCGACGTGCAGCGGACTGCGACGATCATCGTCGCCCCACAGCACCAGTGTAGCCACGTCGATGTTCGGCAGCAGATCTGTGGTGTCGACCTCAGCGGACGACAACGACATGAGGCGGAAGCCAATCGGGTGGAACTGGGAAATGATGGCGGACAGCTCTTCGCGTACCTCCTGGGAGACAGCGTCGGTGAACATTCCGGGTAGGAACTTGGCAACCACGGCCTCGGGCGAGCCGTCTGCCATCCGGAGGCAAGTCGCCAGCCGATCCTTCCAGCCCGCCTCGGGGAGCGAGCCCCTCCAGCCAGCATAGGTGTCGGCCAGAACCAGGGAGCTGAAGCGTTCGGCATGCAGACGATAGAACTCCTGCGCCAGGATGCCGCCCCAAGACAGGCCGAGGACATGCGCCCGCTCGATCCCGATGGCGTCCAGAAACCCTGCTAGACTGTTGTCTCGCTGATTATTTCACCGCAGATCTCTCAGATTATTTCGTGACGCTGGGCGAGCGATCTCCCGGACAGGGTCACTGCGTCAAGCAATGTGGGAGGGTGAAGCAGTGCGGGAGGCCGATGCGCGACCCGCTTGAGTGCGGGCCGCGTGGGTTGGATCAGAACGGAGGATCGGTGGGGATGGAGGCCGGCGTTTGCCGGGCGTAGGCGATGTCTTGCTGGCGCTTGCGATAGCGGTGAGCCTGATCGGCGTAGTGATGCTCGATGCCCTGGACGATCTGGTGGAGCAGCTCGATGAGTTGGGCGGCGGCCTTGTCGCTCAGGCGCGGCAGCTCGAAGGGCACGATGGCGGTCTGGCGTTTGAACCGGGTGGTGGGCGCTGGTGAGTGGAACAGCGCAGGCGGGCGTGCCGGAACAGCCGCCGGCTTCATGGCTGGACCTCTTCGAGGGCGCACTGGATGTGCTCGGCGCTAATCTGGCGCAGCTTGGCCAGCGCCGCGGCGGACAGGGCATAGTGAGCGGCGCGGTTGACCTTGCGCGGCAGGCCCTGGGTGGCGTGGAACAGCGCCTCGAGGGCTGGGGGCTCGAACAGCGGCAGCGCGCAGCCGGCGAGCTGCAGGCGGTGGCTGAGATAGGCCGGCAACTCCTCGCGGGTGAGACCAGTCAAGTGGTAGCGCACCACGATACGCTGGGTCAGCGACTCGTGCACCGCCATGCTCAAGCGCCGGCGCAACTCGGGCAGCCCGACCAGCAGCAGGCACAGGCGCCGCTCGGCGTCCATGGCGTAATTGGTCAGCAGGCGCAGGTCCTCGAGAACGTCGTTGCGCAGGTGCTGGGCTTCGTCGACCACCAGCACCGGGTGGATCTTGGTCTCCAGCACCAGGCGCGAGACTTCAGTGTGGATAAGCCGGTAGGCAGCCGCGCGGTTGCGCTCGATGGGCAGGCCCAGCTGCCAGGCAATCGCCTTGTACATGTCGAGCACGTTGCCGGTGGAAAGGGGCACATAGAACAGGCGGTAGAGGCCCGGGTGCAAGGCCGCGCACAGCTGGCGGCACAGGGTGGTCTTGCCCGAGCCGACCTCGCCGGTGATCAGCCCGATGCCGCGCAACTCGACCAGGTGGTGCAAGCGCGCGCTGGCCTCGCGCGCGGCGCCGGAGGCGAACAGCTCATCGGGCTGCAAGGCGCGCTCGAAGGGGTAATGGGTGAAGCCGAAGTGAGCGAGATACATCAGCGCGGCTCCTCATCGTCGGGTGTGTTATTGGCAGCCAGCTCGCGCAAGGCGAGTGAGCTGCTGCGCGGGGCGGCCGGCGCGGTGTCGGGATCGAGGTTGAGGGTCGGGCGGTTGCGGCGCACGAAGCAATTGGCATAGGCGTCCAGGGGCGTGGCGCGTGCGACGAACCGTGCCTCGTGCCAGATCTCTACGCCGCGGCTGGCCGGCAGCGCCGGGTCGTAGCGCAGGGTCACGACCTGGCCCACCAGCGCGGCATCGGCCTCGAACAGCGTGCCGTTCAAGCTCACGGTGCGGTCGCGCTGGACGCGGCGCTTGGCTTCGAACAGGAACAGCGCATCCAGATCGAGGCCAGGACCGGGCAGGCGCACCTGATCGGCGCGCATGGCCCAACGATCCAGTGGCGTTTGATCCTCGAGCCCGCGGTGCGGGGTCAAGTGATACTCCCCCTCCACCCAGGCCCACAGGCGCCGATTGAGGCTGTCCAGGCTGTTGGTATCGGTCGCGCTGAGACGGCCCGATCAGCTGAGCGCGCACGGTGCGAAACCAGCGCTCCATCTTGCCCTTGCCCTGCGGCTGATACGGACGGGCATGGATCAGCGCCACGCCCAGCCTGGCGCACACCAGGGCCAGGTGCTGGGAGCGATAGTTGGCGCCGTTGTCCACGTACAGGCGTTGCGGCAGCCCCCGGCGCAGCAGCGCCTGCTTGAACACCGGCAAGAAGGCCTGCGCCTGGGGCAGGGTTCGTGATTGGCCTCGATCGGCGCGCCCCTTGGGCAGCAGCGCATCGAAGCCGCCGCGCCGGTAGTCCTTGAGCCAGTGGCGCAAGGTCTCGGGGGCGACCCGGGTGCGCGTGCTGCCCGGGATGGTGTACTCGGCGTTGGCTTTCTCGCGCTCACCGGGCATACAGCCCCGCGGCTGCCGGCCGGTAGCTGGATAAACTCGGCGATCAGCCCGTAGCGAAACAGGGCCAGCGCCTGGCGATATTGCTCATCGGTCATGGTGCGCATCTCCTTAGAAGGGGTGGAGACGCGACGCTACCCAAAGCCGGCCGGCGGGTCTGGCCCCATGTGGTGTTGGACCGCAGGTTGGTGTTCACCGGCCAGAGGCGGCGGGGGTAAGAATCCGAGCGGAGGGGCCAGCGATTGCAGCTGCATCGCGGCGAGCGCACGCAGCAACATCAGTGCCTCGTCGCAGGCCAGGCGCTCACGCACCGCGATGATCTGCGGCACGCAGCCTTGCAACCACTGCGGGAACAATCCCACCACGCTCGTGAGCAGCCGGCGCACCGGCGCCACGCGTCGGCGTACCCAGCGCACCGCGCTGGGCAGGGTGATGTCATCGCCGCGCAACCGGTCGGCGGCCGCCTCCAGGCTGGGTGCCTGCTCGACCGTGGCCACGACCTGCTCGATCTCGGACAACGTCCCGGGGAAGCGTGCCCCCAGGTGATCCGGCAACAAGCTGAATGTGCAATGCCCTGTGGGACAGTACCAGCGCGCGATCCGCGTACCGGGAGGATTGACCCGAGGGTAGGTGCCATGGCCGGCAAAGCCACAGCCGCCGTGCGGATGCAGCGGGCAGCGCGAAAGTGTTGCCAGGCGCCAGCCTTCTCCGGTAACGTAGTCGGCGCTGGACAGCCCCGACGTGAACCGAAGCTGCACCGGCATCGGGCCCGCGCAGGCGACACTCCTGCGCGGGCCTTCCTCTTTGTGTGAACGACGAAGCCGCAAAGCTTACGTCGCTCACATCCGGATCGGAAGACCTCCCCTTGATACCGTTCTCATTGCCTCACCGGCTACTATTAGTTCGCGGTGACGCACTTCGGGAAAACAATGCCGGTGAATTGCAATTCAGTGTGAGAGACAACAGGACTCCTCGGCCGAGCGCCGCCACCAGGGGGCGATCACCAAGGCAGGCAACGCCTCGGCGCGCCGCGCTCTGGTCGAGGCCGCCTGGGCCTATCAGTACCGCCCCGCGGTCACCCCGATCATCGCCCGACGCCAGACCGCGGTGCCCAAGCCGATCCTGGATATCGCCTGGAAAGCGCAGCTGCGCCTGTGCGCTCGTTTCCGCCGCCTCGCCGCTCGCGGCTTGAACCGCAACAAGATCGTGGTCGCCATTGCCCGCGAACTCGCCGGAGTCGTCTGGGCGATTGCCCAGTACCGGCCGCGCTGCGGTCACCTCGAACACCCTTAAGCCCTTCATTCACCGCCAGCACAGGAGACACACCACCGGCCACTTACAGCGAAGCTCGATAGGCGAGGTGGCGCGCTCGCGGTGGGAGAACCCTCGAGGGCGTTAATGGATCGCGAACGCCGCGACACCCCAGAGCCTAGAGCGAGGCAGCTCCGTGACGAACAACAGTCTTGCGGCTACCCAACGCCCGCATATCAGCTTGATCGACCGTCGTGACAGATGAGCCCGTCACCTCGCCTATCGGGCTACTGTTGTCTAAACCATCAGGGCCACGATGCCAAGGGAGTGGTACGCCCTCTTGACAAACGAAGCCATATCAACGCCGCCGTTAACCGGGCGCCGACGAGCGAAGCGAGGAGGGCACCCAACAGCGGGTCCGCTGTTGGGCGCTCCGGTTGAACGGCTGGTTACGCGGCTTCGATCTCGACCAGCTCGCTCGTCGAAGATGGGTAGGGGATGGGTTCGCCACTTTCCTTGAGGTCTTCGAGGTGAAGCTCAATCCCCTCTCGAATAAGAGCGAGAACTTCCTCTTTCGTGTCTCCGACAGCGACACAACCAGGTAGGTCGGGTACATACGCTCCGAATGAAGTCGGGCCTCGTTCAACGACTACTAGGTAACGCATACTCTCTACTCCTGTTTCTTCAAACCCGCTTGCTTCAGCACGCTATTCAAGGTGCCGGGAGGGACATCAACGCTGAGTTTTCCCGCGACCGTTACGGTTCCCCTCTTCGAAGGGTGGTGAAACTGCCGATGGCTTCCCTTCATCCGAACCTGAAGCCAGCCGTCCGCCTCGAGCAGGGCGATGAGATCCTTTGCCTTCATCGTGGAGAGTCTACTACCACTGAACCTCAAGCCGCATAACGGAATGCCGTTAACCGGGCGCCGGCGCGCGAAGCGCGACGGGAACCCAACAGCGGACCCGCTGTTGGGCGCTCCGGTTGAACGGCGGGTTCGGCGTCACTCTCTGCGCCCGACCGCCGGTAAGTAACGAACATACTCACTTCCTGGCGCTTGCCAGGTGAGCCTCAATGGGAAAGGCAAGCGTGCCATCGACCACGTATGACCGCAGCGCCTCATTCACCTCGTTGACCAAGGCGGCGCGCGCTTCGTCGGATGCCTTTGCCATGTAGCCCGCGAGGGGCGAGCCAGCGGCATAGTCTTGCACGAGTCGGGCGGGTGACGGGAAGCGAACCGTTCCGGGGGCCGGCCAGATCGCAACATCGCGGAACCCGGCAGCAGAGATGAGCGCGTGTAGTTCTTCCTTCTCGGAAAGGCTGAATGGCGCTCGCATCATGGCGGCGGCCTCGGGGCCTACGTGCCTCCCGAGGGCGTCAGCCAGTACTCGAAACCCTGGGCTGTGCTCAATACCCCGCCAGACCATCAGGCCGAGCCGGCCCTCGGACACCAGCACGCGATACATCTCTCGCAATGCCGCCGGACGGTCAGGGAAGAACTGAAGTCCCAACTGACAGTACACAATCTCGAACGACGCGTCTGTGAAAGGCATTTTCGTCGCACTTGCCTCCCGCCAAGTGATCGGCGCACTTGTGGTCGGCGTCTTCGGGCCGATTGAAGCAGCAACCGCCAACATGCCGGGATTCAGATCGAGGCCCACAACGTTGCCGCCCCCACTAACTCGCGTGGCAGCGAGGCGAGCAACTACACCCGTACCGCACGCGACGTCCAACACGCACTCGCCGGATTTGGGGTTGGCCAATGCAACGACCTGGGGCGCCCATGGCGCGAATACGGCGGGGACGAGCGCGCGTTCGTAGTTCTCCGGGGCACTTCCTGCGACTTGCCACTGGCTTTGGTCACTCATTGGCCCCTCCCTGTCCCGTTCCACGTGACGCCGAACGCTTCCGATCAGCGGCCGCTTAAGCAGCGGGCGAAAGCCCGCTGTGAAGCGGTCCGCTGATCGGATGGTTGGGCGTCATCGCGGCTAGACACAGCCTTTCTCTCGAAGCAGCGACGAGGCGCGCTTATAGGCGATGGTCTGGTTGCTAGCACCATAATGAACGGTTCCATCAGGCGAGGTCCACTCGCCGAACCAGACTAGATCACGGCCTTGATAGCGGCGGATGGATTGAACGACGGACTTGTCTTCGAGAAGCACCCTCGCAATCTCACGGATCGGCAGGTCGTCTGGTCCTTTGATACTCGCATCTGCACGGCCCTTGACGAGTTCCCGATAGACCCGAAACACAAACCATGCCGTCATGTCTTCTTCTCGGCCTGGCCTTGTAAGGTGCGTAAAGAGGCGGTCGAATAGGCTTTTCTTTCCGACGTATTGCGTAAAGACAACGCCGAAGCGCTTCGCAAAGGCCTGGAAGTGAGATGCCGCCGGCTTGTCTTTCTGGAGCCGACCGTCGATTAGGTCGCTGAGTTCTTGCTTTGTCACGTCAGCGGGGATCGCAATTCCAAGGTCTCGCGCGTAGGCCAATTGCCGCTCGGTCGGTGGTTCCGCCATAGCTTGAGCTACAGAAGAGCGCTCTTCTCGACGCTTCGACGGCGGGAGCGATTCGAGAAGCGCCAGGCCCTTTGCCGATAATACGAGCCCGTTACCTTCGCTTTCGACTGGCTTTGTCTTGTCTCGGCGCTCGACGAGGCGGCTGTCAGTCAAAAAGTACCGTGTCTGTGGTGATGGCATCGATCGCCAAGCCACGGCATGTTCGCCCGATCGATCCTAATGATCCCGCCATCTCGAAGAGCCTCAAGAATGTCGCGCTGGACCTCGGTGAGGCGTATGGATTCGGTGCCCTTCATCGGCTGACTATGACGCCCAACGGAATGCCGTTAACCGGGCGCCGTCGCGCGGAGCGCGACGGGTACCGAACAGCGCGCCCGCTGTTCGGCGCTCCGGTTGAACGGCGGGTTCGGCGTCATGGCAACGGAATCTCGAGATCTCGGCAGATCTTCCGGGCAAGGAAATCGTTGATCTCTCGATGACGCGGGACCGTCGACGATTTCCCAGTTGCGCGGTTCACGTAGACCGAGTGTCGCGCACCCTCACGCAATAGCGCACAACCACGTTGTTCAAGATGGCGGATTAGATCGAGGCGCTTCATTCGGTCGCAATGACCAGCGGCTCCCGAATGACTTCCTTGCCTTGCATCGATTCCTCGGACAACGCGCGGTTTGCTTCCAGAACTAGCTCGACGGCCTCCGAGAGACTCTCGCGGGCTTCCTCGAGAGTTGGCGCCTGAGTATTCGCCCCCGGAAGTTCCTCAACAAATCCGATGTAACCTTCAGGGACTTTTTGAAATACCGCGGTGAGTTTCACAGTTACCTCCGCTACCATGTTCAGTTACTCGCAGTATACCGCCGCACCTTCCTTGACGCCGAACGCCGCCCATCAGCGGCCGGGCAACAGCGGCGCGAAGCGGCGCTGTTGAACGGTCCGCTGGATGGGCTTGATATTGATACGAGGCCCCGCGTTTTGCCGGGCTTGGTCACTTCGATCCGTCATCGCAAGAGACGCGCAGTGTTCGATCCTTTGCACGCACGCTCGGTCGTGCTCGCTGGCGCCGCTTCGGTCTGCATGGCCGGATGCGATAACGCGCCGCATCCGGCCATGCGCAAGCGTGATCGCCCGGCCCCGCGCCTCAAGGGTGCGCTGCGCCGGGCTGCGCCCGCCCTTGACCCGCGGCTCCCGGCCCCGCCTTCCAGGGTGGCCGGCAAGGGGGATGCATAACGGGTGAGGCCCCCGTGTCCGGCGGGCTTGGCAGATGCGATCTACCATCCTAAGGGTGTCATGCCGACACAAATCGAACAGGAGGCCTCAGATGCAATTCTATACCCGTCAGCATCAACACTACTGCGGGATCGACCTGCACGCTCGTCAGATGTACCTGTGCATCCTGGACGCCGCCGGCAAGGTATGCTTCTCGCGTAACCTGGAGTGCACCCCGCAGGCGTTCCTGGCCGCGGTCAAGGCCTTCCGCGAGGACCTGGTGGTGGCGGTCGAGTGCATGTTCGCCTGGTACTGGTTGGCCGATCTGTGTGAGCGCGAGGGCATTGCCTTTGTGCTGGGGCACGCCCTGTACATGGGGGCGATCCACGGGGGCAAGGCCAAGAACGACAAGATCGACGCGCACAAGATCGCGGGACTCCTGCGCGGCGGGATGCTGGCGCAGGCTTATGTCTATCCCCCGCGCATGCGCGCCACCCGGGATCTGCTGCGGCGCAGGTGTCATCTGATGCGCAAGCGCTCGGAGTTGATCACCCACATCCAGAACACGGTCAGCCAGTACAACCTGCCCCCGCTGGAGCACCGCATCCAGAAGCGTTGCGAGCGCGAAGGGCTGCTTTCGCACTTCCCCGATCCCCAGGTGCGCAACTCCATCGCCCTGGACCTGGCCATGATCGAGCAGTACGACGCGCTTCTCCCGAAGCTCGAGCGGCATATCCGGGCGTGTGCCAAGGAGCACGACCGCAAGGCCTTTACCCTGCTCAGGTCGATCCACGGGGCCGACCTGATCCTGCCTTTGGTGATCCTGTATGAGATCCACACTATCGGGCGCTTCCCGCGCATGCAGGACTTCCTGTCCTACTGCCGGCTGGTCAAGCCCGCTCGCGAGTCGGCCGGCAAGCTCCTGGGGCATGCCGGGGGCAAGATCGGCAACGCCCATCTGAAGTGGGCCTTCTCGGAGCTCGCGACCACGTTCCTGCGCGCCAATCCCCCGGCCCAGCAGCTGCACGAGCGCTTGAAGAAGCAGCACGGCAAGGGCAAGGCGCTGTCGGTGCTGGCCGCCAAGCTCGCCCGTGCGGTGTACTTCATGCGCAAGCGAGGACACATCTTCGACCCAGACAAGTTCTACCGAGATTGACTTGCAGCCGCCGGTGGCAGCTCTGCCGCCTAACTGGAGCCAGCAAGGGACAAACCTGTTGAAAGCCGCCGACACCATCCGTGTGTGCCTGGGAGCACGCCGTGGCGGCTATGGACCGCGTCCCGCTAACCCGTCGGCTTGATTGGCGCGCCGGCGGCTGCACCCCATAACACGCTTGGAGCACGATTACGTTTGACGTGTGCTGCCCCTCACCCGAGCTCGCAACTCAACTGGAGCGGCCCTCCGGGGTCGCCAACCTGTCCCTTTGATTGGGCCGGCAGGAGGGTACGGTATCGTTTCTAGGGCGTGGCAGAACCTGCCACGGTTCCACACTGGCCAACGCTTCAGCGGCAGTGGGGCCTGACCCTCGATAGGTGTTTGGTGCAGGACACGCCATTGGCGTCCCTGTAGAACCTGAGTTGGAAATCAAGTCGGTCACACCAAGCGCGATCGACCGAGCGTGCACCCAGTAGCGGAAGACCCTTAGGTCTTCCGGCGAACTTCGTTTGGCTCTTGACAGACCGGGGCCTCATAGGTGTTCGGCGGCGCC
>Ga0209705_10000756_pt1 | contig 16944 bp, 10 predicted proteins | sample PPLLaktember2015_5_FD_187262 | JGI IMG/M metagenome (GOLD analysis project Ga0209705, IMG submission 187262) | Freshwater sediment microbial communities from Prairie Pothole Lake near Jamestown, North Dakota, USA - PPLs Lake P8 Core (1) Depth... | ecosystem: Environmental > Aquatic > Freshwater... | reverse complement strand
AGCTGGCCAACCTTCCCGGGACGATCGTCCGGACCCGGGCGAGCGGCGGCCAGATGATGTTCGGCATGCGCGGCGGCGGCGGCCAGGAGCGGCTCCAGATCGAGATCCGCGGCTACGACCTGACCGTGTCCGAGGCCCTGGCCAGGCAGGTCCAGGAGGTCGTCAAGACGGTCAAGGGCGTCACCGACACCCGCATCAGCCGCGAGATCGGCAACCCGGAGGAGCTCCTCATCATCAACCGCCAGGCCGCGGCCGACATGAAGCTCTCGGTCGGCGAGATCGGCCAGTCCATCCAGACCGTCCTGTCGGGGACCCAGTCGGGCTACTTCCGCGAGGCGGGACGCGAGTTCCGCATCCTGGTCAAGGTCAAGGACTCGGAGTACCTGGATCTCCAGGACATCCTCGACCTGACCGTGTCCAACTCGGGGGGCGAGCAGATCAGCCTGCGCAACGTCATCGACACCCGGCCCCGGCGGGGGCCGATCCGCATCGAGCGCCGGGACCGCGAGCGCGTCACGACCATCTCCGGCGAGATCGCCGGCCGCGACCTCGGGTCGGTCATCGACGACGCCCGGGAGGCCCTGCGGGTGATCCCCGTGCCCCGGAACTTCAGCATCGGCTTCACCGGCGACTACGAAGAGCAGCAGAAGGCGAACAAGGAGCTCTTCCAGAGCATCATCCTGGCCCTGATCCTGGTCTACATGATCATGGCCATGCTCTATGAATCGCTCCGCGACCCGTTCATCGTCATGTTCTCCGTGCCGCTCGCGGCCATCGGGGTCATCCTGACGCTCTTCCTGACCAAGACGAGCTTCAACATGCAGTCGTACATCGGCCTGATCATGCTGGGAGGCATCGTCGTCAACAACGCCATCATCATCGTCGATTACACGAACCTGCTGCGCCAGCGCGACAAGATGCCGATCCGGGAGGCCATCGAGGAGGCCGGGCGGCGCCGGCTGCGGCCCATCCTGATGACGGCCTTCACGGCCATCATGGCCACCTTCCCGCTGGCCCTGGGGCTCGGCGAGGGCGGCGAGGCCCAGGCCCCGCTGGCCCGGACGGTCATCGGCGGGCTCCTGAGCTCGACCCTGATCACGCTCATCGTCGTCCCGGTCGTCTACAACATCTTCGAGGACTTCCGGCGGAAGAAGGAACACGGCGAGGTGGCCGACGGCGAGGCCAAGCCGGCGGAGGCGTGACGGCCGAGGCGTGACGGTCGTGCGCAGGGGACATGTACCCGGTACGTGTCCCCGATCCCGGGGAGTTCCTCTCTCGGGCTTTGCTCGGGATATGCCTCTTGCTCCCCGGACCCCCGGGGAACCAGTTCGCACGGTTCCCCCCCGCTGCGCGGGTCCCCTCCTCCAGCAACGGGGATCATCGAGGCAACATCCCTCGCCGCCTCGAGAGGATTCCCGGCCTCATGAGATTTGACGGCCCCGTCCGATTCCGGCTATCATGCCCAACATGTCCGCTCATATGATCGATCTCGCCCAATACGGCTGGAATGCCGCGCTCGCCGCGGCCTTCGAGGAGTGCGCCGGCGAGGGGCTCGTTCCCGGCCGTGTCATCAGGCAATCGCGCGACCTCTCGAGCGTCGTCGTCGCGGCGGGAGAGCTCGAGGCCGAGGTCTCCGGCAAGTTCCGCCATCGGGCCCATGGCCCGGCCGACTTCCCGGCCGTCGGCGACTGGGCCGCCGTGCGGCTGGTCGCGGGCGGTCCGGCCCTCATCGAATCCCTCCTGCCGCGCCGGAGCGCCTTCACGCGGAAGGCGGCGGGAGAGGCGGTCGAGGCCCAGGTCGTCGCGGCCAACGTCGACACGGTGTTCCTCGTCAGCGGCCTCGACGGGGACTTCAACGTCAGGCGGATCGAGCGCTACCTGACCACGGCCTGGTCGAGCGGGGCCGAGCCGGTCATCGTGCTCAACAAGGCCGACCTCAGGCCTGACCTTCCGGATGTCATCTCGGAGACCGCGAGCGTCGCCCCCGGGGTTCCGGTCGTGGCGGTCCAGGCTCTGGCCGAAGGGGGGCTCGGGGGCCTGGCGCCTTATCTCCTCCCGGGCAAGACGGTCGCGTTCCTCGGGTCTTCGGGGGTCGGGAAGTCGACCATGGTCAATCGCCTGCTCGGCGAAGCGCGCTTCCGGACGGCCTCGATGAGCGACGCTTTGGCCGGACGGGGCCGGCACACAACGACCTCGCGCGAGCTCGTCCGTCTCCCGGACGGCGCCCTGCTGATCGATACGCCGGGGATGCGCGAGCTCGGGCTCTGGGCGGACGACGAGGGCCTGGACCGGACCTTCGATGAGATCGACGCCCTGGCGGCCGGGTGCAGGTTCCCCGATTGCGGCCATGAACGGGAGCCGGGGTGCGCCGTGAGGGCGGCCGTCGAGTCCGGCGCCATCAAGGCCGCGAGGTGGGAGAGCTACGTGAAGCTGCGCCGGGAGCTGCGCTTCCTCGAGCTCAAGAAAGACGAGAAGACGCGCCGGCAGAGTGAGAAGGCCGCCGGACGGGATTTCCACGCCCGGCTCAAGGAAGTCAAGAAGCACAAGCTGCGGTACCGCTGATATCTTCTGACCCTCATTGTTCCCGGAATCCCTCTCTCCGGCTTAGCTCGGGATATGCCTCTAGCTCCCCGGCCATCCGACCGAAGCGAAGGAACTGAGCGGAGGGCAGAAATCTGCCGGAGCATACACGGAGGCGGATTTCTGCGAAAGATGGGGAAAGAGTGCTCCTTCTTATTTTTCCCAGCACCGCCCCTCCGAGTCGCTCCGGGGCGGCGCTGATGGTCGCTTCGGGGACTTCGCTCCCTGCCGGTCCCCCCTCCACGGACGGGGATCGTCGAGGCAACATCCCTCGCCGCCTCGAGAGGAATTGAGGGAAAAAGAGCGATTCTTACAACTTTCTTAGATTGACCGCACGGGCCTATGCGGCTATCATGCGGCTTGCCCGAGCTTCTGAACAGCCGGGAAGGAAGGAACGCATGAAAAGCCGCATCCCCCTGCCCGCCTTGATCCTTATGGGTCTTATCCTCGATTCGGCTGTCGTTGCAGCCGCCGACAGAGGCCGGGCTTCTCAGAGCGCCGATCGTCCCGTCCTCGAGCTGGCGGCCGGGGCCAAAGAGATCGCCTTGACCAAGGGCCTGGCCGTCGGGCTCATCGGGCAGTACGGCCGGTTCGCCGTGCCGTCGGACCTCCTGGCCTGGCAGATGGCCACCGGAACGATGGCCGAGCCGCGGCCCGGCGTCGTCGTCGGGAAGAATCCCAAGGGCGAGGACATGGCCTGGGCTGCTGTCGAGGCCGGGAAGGAAGGCTGGATCGAGAGTCGCGCGTTCGCGGGCGGGTATCTGTACGTCGTCGTCGATTCGGCCAGGCCGCGGACGATGATCCTCGACGCGACCGGGTTCTACGTCGCCTGGATCAACGGGGAGCCGCGAGGCGGCGAGAAATACGGCGCGGACTATCTCTGTCACCCGGTGCGCCTCGTCCAGGGCCGGAACGGGCTGCTCTTCCGGGGCGAGCGAGGGCGGTTCAAGGCCCGGCTCACCGAGCCGGCGGCGGAGATCTTTTTCACCGACAAGGACATGACGCTCCCGGACCTGGTCATCGGGGACCAGGCGCCGGTCTGCGCGGGGCTGAGGCTGGTCAATGCGACGGGGGAGAGGCTCACGGGGATCGAGGTCATTCAAAGGGCCGGAGGGCGCGAGGTCCGGGCCGCTCTGGATCCGTCGGTCGCGCCGTTCTTGACCCAGAAGATGGCCCTGCCCTTGACGACTGAAGCGCCTGCGGCCGAAGGGCTGGTCAAGATCGAGATCCGGGCCAGGGCCCGGTCGGGGCGGAGGACGGTCGAAACGCCGCCGTTCACGGTCGAGCTCAAGGCCGTGGCGTCGACGGCGCACCACTCGAGGACGTTCCGCAGCCCGATCGACGGCAGCGTCCAGTACTTCGGCGTGGCGCCGATGATCAAGGGGGCGGGAGAGACAGCCGGCACGAAGCCCGCCCTCATCCTGACGCTCCACGGCGCGGGCGTCGAGGGGATCGGGCAGGCGCGCGCCTACAAGCCCAAGGATTGGGCCTGGATCGTCGCGGCCACGAACCGGCGCCCTTACGGCTTCGACTGGGAGGATTGGGGCCGGCTCGACGCGCTCGAGGTCCTCGACGAGGCCTCGAGGCTTTACGGGGCGGACCCGGCCCGCACCTATCTTACCGGGCATTCGATGGGCGGCCACGGGACCTGGCAGGTCGGGGCGACCGTCCCGGGGCCATGGGCGGCCATCGCTCCGAGCGCGGGTTGGCACAGCTTTGCGTCGTACGGAGGGGGATCCGCGTATAAGGACCCGACGCCCGTCGAGCGGATGCTCCTCAGGGCGAACAACCCGAGCGACACGACGGCCCTGGCCCGCAACTTCCTCAACTTCGGCGTTTACATCCTCCACGGCGACCAGGACGACAACGTTCCCGTGGCCCAGGCCCGGACCATGCGGGAGCTCCTGGGCAAGTTCCACCCGGACTTCGCTTATTATGAGCGGCCGGGAGCGGGGCACTGGTGGGGGAACGAGTGCGTCGACTGGCCGCCGCTCCTGCAATTCCTGAAAGAGCGGGTCAGGCTGCCCGACGCGGACGTCAGGAAGATCGAATTCGTCACCGCGAATCCCGGGCTCTCCTCGCGCCTGCGCTGGGTCGAGATCGCGGCCCAGCAGCGGCCCCTCGAATTCAGCAGGGTCACGATCGAGAGGGACGGGTCCGGGAAGACGTTCAAGGGGACGACGGAGAACGTCGAGCGGCTGGCGATCGATGTGCTGCCCGGCCAGGCGAAGGAGAACGCGGCGGAAACCGTCACCGTCGAGCTCGACGGATCCAAAGTCGAGGCCCTCGGTGTGCCCGAGACCGGCCGCATCTATCTCGAGCGCGGCGACAAAGGATGGGCGGTCGCGGCCGGTCCGGCCGGGCCGGGTCAGAAGGGCCCTCACCGCGCCGGCGGCTTCAAGGACGCCTTCCGTAACGGCTTCATCTTCGTCTACGGCACGCGCGGCGACGCGGCCGAGGATGCCCGGACTTTCGGCAAGGCCAAGTTCGACGCCGAGACCTTTTGGGTCCGCGGCAATGCCGGGATCGAGATCCTGCCCGATACCGCCTTCGATCCCGCCCGGTACAAGGACCGCAACGTCATCCTCTATGGCAACGCCGACACGAACGCCGCTTGGGCCAAGCTCCTGTCCGGCTCGCCCGTCGAGGTCCGGAACGGCCGGGCCCGGATAGGGGAGAAGTCGTACGCGGGCGCGGACTATGCGGCCTATTTCGTCAGGCCGCGCCCCGGGAGCGATGTCGCCTCGGTCGGCGTCGTCGCCTGGACCGGCCCTGCGGGCTGGACGGCCGCATCGCCCGGGCAATACTTCATCAGCGGGGCCGGGTACCCCGATCTGCTGCTCCTCTCGGCCGAAGCCCTGCGCTCCGGAAGTCAGGGGATACGGGCCGTCGGCTGGTTCGGCAACGACTGGAGCGTCGAGCGCGGCGACATCGTCTGGAACGACGGCCGGGCGAAATAGGGCAATGGCTCAATAGGCCTTGCCGCGGGGCTCGACGAAGAGGACGCAATGCGGGTGACAGTTAATAAGAGCGCTATCCTGATCTTGGCCTTGTTCTGCCCGATCGCCCTCGCCGCCGCTGTGTCGGGGCAGACCGATCCTGAGCCTGCAGCGTTTGATCCACAGAAGACCATCCCCGTCGAGGCCCTCGAAGAAGACCTCGCGGTCCTTTGGGACGTAATGGAGGAAGGGCATGGAGGGTTCGACCGGTATACTCCGTCGAGCACGCTGCGGCGGGGCTTCGACGCGGTCCGGGACGGCCTCGCCGGTCCTTTGAACGAATTCGAATTCTTCGCGAGGCTTGCGCCGCTCATCGCGGAGATCAAGGACGGGCACACGCGTCTGATGCTTTCCCCGGGGGCGACCGCGCATCTCGACTCCCGGCCGGTCCATTTCCCGCTGGGACTTCGCTTCATCGGGGCCAAGGCCTATGTCCTCAGGAACTTGAGCCCGGACACGGGGATCGAGGACGGCGCGGAGCTCCTGGCCGTCGACGGGACGGCCTGCGCCGACATCCTCAAGGCTCTCCTCCCCCTCGTTCCGGCCGACGCGGGGATACGGACCTCGAAGCTCCGCCGGCTCGAGAATCCGGCGACCTTCGGCAGCCTCCTGGCCTTTCGGTTCGGCCGGAGGGAGTCCTTCCGGGTCCGCCTCCGGCCGCCGCGGGGCGGCGAGGTCAGGGAGACCACGCTGCCGGGGATCACGGCGGGGGACATCCCCCGGCTCCTGAAGGAGAGATACCCGGCGGCGGTCGAGCGGCGTCCGACCTACGAGCTGTCCTTCCGCGGTCCGGCGGCCCTGCTGAGGGTCCGGAGCTTCAGCGACGACCCGGACAAGGAAAGACCCCGTTATCGGGATTTCGTCGAGGCGGTGTTCCGCGCCCTCGACGATAAGAAGACGCCGGGCCTCGTCATCGATCTGAGGGGGAACGGCGGAGGGCACGACGAATATGCCAAGCTCCTCTTCGCCCACGTCATGGACCGCCCCTTCCTGTATTATTGGGCGCTCGAGACCAAGAAGGACCGCTACGAGCTCTTTCGCTACACGGACGAATCCGCCAAAGATGCCGAGGAGCTGGCCAAGCCGCTCCGGAAGAACGCCCGCGGCTGGTTCGACGTCCTCGGCCATCCCAATCGGGGGCTCCAGATGCCCAAGGAACCCCGTTTTTCCGGGAAAGTCGCCATCCTCATCGACGGCGGGAGCTTTTCCGCGACGGGGGAGGTGACATCGGCCTTCCACTTCTACAAGAAGGCCGTCTTCTTCGGGGAGGAGTGCGGCTCGGGCTACTACGGGAACACCTCGGGGTTCATGGTCCTGGTGACGCTCCCCCACAGCCGCATCCGGGTCCGCGTCCCGCTCGTCCTCTACACGATGGCCGTCGACAACTACCCCAAGGACCGCGGCCTCGTGCCCGATTTCCCGGTGACGCCGACGATAGGGGACATCCTGGCCGGACGGGATCCGGTCTTGGAGCGGGCCCTGGCTTATCTGGGCGGGAAATAGGATATTGTGCCCAGCGGGCCCGTCTCTCGGGGCCCTCAGCGTTTTCCCGCGAGCAGTTCCAGCATCTGGGGCAGCTGGGGGTCGCAGCCGCCTCCCGCCTCGCAAAGGACCTTCCCGAGATCGACCCGGCTTGCGATCAAGCCCTTGAAATCCGCGGCCCAACCCCGGTGGATGAAGACCTCGCCGAGTCCTTGGGCCAGGATCACGGTCCTGGCCCGGTTGACCCTGCGCTCGCCGACGGCATCGAGGACGCTCAAGTACTTCTGATGGAGGAGCCACTCGTTGAGCAGTGACGCGATCTCCCAGGGCTCGAACTCCTCCCAGAACGAAGGCGCGGCGTCTGGCTTGACGAAGCTCCCGACGACGAACGCGCCGGCCCGGTAACCGGACAGACCCTTCTCCCGGCCGAGGGCCAGAACGTCCTTGAAGAGGCCTATCCGCCGGTCCGGCGACAGGAGGCGGAACGCCGCCAGGTTGATATAGTGGCTGCCCAAGGTCACATCCAACAGGCGTCGGGCCAGCTCGGGCCGGTTCGCGTCGAACGCCCGGTTGACGAAATCGGCCTGCCGGGGATCGTCCTGGAGCCGGCCGTTCTGGATAGCGTGTCCGAGGTCCTGGAGGCTCTCGAAGCAACCCGCGTCGACGCCCTCGAGGATGGCCCGGAACTCGCGGTAGCAGGAGGCCAAGGCCTCGAACAGCGGTCGTTCCTCCGGGGTCAGGGGGACCTTTTCGCCGGCCATGAAGCGCAGGAGCCGGGCCGGAGCGAACACCGCCTGTCCCGCATAGAGGGTCCTGAGCCGGCTCGAGATCGAAACCCAGTCCCCCTCGCGGATCTCGCGCCCCTCGCGGTTGATCAGGGCCCTCTTGGCGGCGTCCAGGCTGATGCCGTCCTCCTCGAGGTTGAGCAGGACCGGGATGCCCAGATTCTGCGCGGAGGTCACGACATGGATGGCCGCCGGGCTCAAGCTGCAGAGTCCGCCCGCGCTCTGCATGTCGATGACGTCGGTCGGGGTGAAGCGCTCCTTGACCAGGATGGGATTGACGGCCGCTTTCGCTTCCCGGGCCCTCTTCGCAGCGGCGGCCGAAAAATAGACCCGGCCGGTCGCGGCCGCGCGGGGCAGGACCGAGAGCCCCCGGCCGAAGGGGGTCAGGGAGTGAAGGGATTTGGGATCGATCGCGTCGGATTCGATCTGGCGGATGTGATACGGCTTGACGAGCTCGCGCACCCTGTCAGCCGTGACGCGGCCGGCCCGATACATGTCCATTATGGCCTGGAGCATGCCGGTCCCCGGCATCTCCGCGGCGTTGGCTTGAAGGGTCGTGAACGTGCCGTGGACGCCCGTAAACTCGATCATGACCGGGCCCTCGAAGATCGTCTCGAGCTGGGTCAGCCGGTCCCAGACGTGATAAACGGCGGGGAAGTCCCGGCGGGCCTCCTCCCGGCTCAGGAAGTGGCGCTCCTCGGGCCTGAGCCGTCCCGTCATCAGGTCCTCGCCGAAGACGGCCCGGGCGAACTGAAGAAAGACCCCCTTGCCCGTCCGAGGATGGCGGCTGTAGAGGACGCCGGCGTAGCTTCGGTCGTCGATGGCGCTGCAGACCATGCGCTGGACGATGACGGCCGGGCGGCAGATCTCCCGGCTCATGAAGTTCCGGAGCACGTCGAGACGGTCCTCGTAATAGGCGTAGATCCGGGCCAGGAAGAACCGGGCTTGGGCGTGCGCGTCCTCGAGGAGCCCGGGCGCGACGCCCCCGATCAGCCGTTCGATCCGGTGCGCCTGGGCCAGGTTCTGCCCGGCCTCGAGGTCCACCCGGAGGTCCTTTTCGACGAGGCGGAAGGCCTCCGGGTCGAGAGCCTCGAGGATCGTCTTGCGGTTGTTGAGGAGAATTCGCGCCGCCCCGGCTTCGCCGTAGCGCCGGACGAGACCGGGGAGGAGGGCCGAGGTCACACCGACGTTGAGGTAGGTCGGCATGTATCCGGGGAGGTAGAAGGGCATGGCCGAGCGCATGGCGAGGAGGAGCGGGTTCCTGGAGCTTTCGAACTTGCGCCCGCTCAGGATCTCGAGGTCCCGGACGGCCTCCCAGAGGTGCTCCTCGCGTCCGGAGGGCGACAGCCCGTAGCAGCTCGATCCCAGGATGGTGAAATCGGCGGTGGCGATGCCCCACCGGGTCAGTTGGAGGAGGACGGCCCCCTTGTTGCTGATCTGAGCTTCGGGATGGAGCAGCGGCGTCGTGTAGGGGATGACATGTTCGTTCTCGGCCATTTCGGCGCCGGCGAAACGCGTCCGGATCGGGGCATGGGTCTCTGCCGTCCGGCGGGCGAGCTCGCTCGCCGCGATGGCCTGGCCGCGGCGGGCCAGATGAATGAGGTTGAGATGCTCGAGGGCCTTGGCCGGCGGAACGCGGTCGAGCGAGCGGACATCGTAGTCCCGGACGGAGATCGTCCGGGCCGTGCCGTCCGTCTCGGTGTAATCGATCTCGGCGGGGATGTACCCGGGCGGCCGGGACCATGTCCGGCCGGCCGCCCGGCCGTCAAGGTTGGCCAGGATCAGCCGGGCGCTCGTGTATTCGGAACGGACTTCGGCGATCCGGCGAACCTGGCGGGGGATTGGCTCGGAGCGCTTCGATGAAGGCGTTCGTTTCGACATGCCGTAAACTCGAAGGGCCATCGTATCCTGAGTCGGGCCCGCGTAACGACCGGCCAGAACCCGTCCTCGAGAGGATTTTGGCCGGCCGGCGTGGGACGAGAGCGTGGTGCCCAGGGTGGGACTCGAACCCACAAGGCCTTACGGCCGCGACATTTTAAGTGTCGTGCGTATTCCTATTCCGCCACCCGGGCTTTCGTCCGACCCATCGCTGGTCCTGACGGGACCCGTTCATTATAGGACAGGGGACCCGGCAAGACAACGGGGAGGCCGCGGGGGCGATCCAGCTCGGCCGGAGACGATCGTCGGGCCGGACAGCCCTTGAATGGCCGGGCCGTTATTGGCGATAATGAAGCCGGCTGCATTCGCGTAACGCGGGTCGAAACCCGTCCAGGAGGGCGAACGATGAAGATCCACCGGCTGTTTTCGAGCGGCAGGATCCTGGCGGGGGCCTTCGTGGGAGTGGCGGCCGCCGCTTTCGTCCCGGCCCTCACAATGCTAGCCACGCCACGGTCCCAGACCTCGCCCCCCCAAGGATTCCCGAGGACGGCCCACGCCGAGGTCGACGGGTTGGCCCTGACCCCGCCCATGGGCTGGTATCCCTGGAACATGTTCGGCGAGGAACCTCAGAACGAGACGCTCATTAGAGAGATCGCCGACGCGCTCGTCGCCAGCGGCATGAAGGATGCCGGCTATGCTTATGTCGGGCCGGACGAAGGCATCTGTTTCTCGCGGGGGGCGGACGGAAAGCTCACGACGAACCTCGAGCGCTATCCCTCGGGACTGAAGGGCCTGGGCGACTTCATTCACGCCAAGGGGCTGAAGTACGCTCTCTACACCGACGCCGGGACGAAGACCTGCAGCGGGGCCATGCCCGGGACCAAGGACTACGAGTTCGAGGACATGAAGGCCTTCGCCGATTGGCGGGCCGACTATATCAAGATCGACTGGTGCAACTCGACCGGACAGGTCATCGCCGACACCTACTCGATTCTCGCCAAGGCCCAGCGGGCCGCGGGCCGGCCCATCGTCCACAGCCTCTGCTCGTGGGGCGACGGCTATCCCTGGCTCTGGGCCGGCGCGATCGGGCACATGTGGCGGACGACGGCCGACATCTGCGCCCCCGGGAAGGCCGACTGGGCCAGGGCCATGCGCATCGCGTTCGCCAACGAAAAGCTCCACGGGTTCGCCGGCCCGGGCCGCTGGAACGACCCGGACATGATGATCGTCGGCATGCCGGGGCTCACCGAGGCCCAGAACCGGTCACTCTTCAGCCTGTGGTGCATGATGGCTTCGCCGCTCATGGCCGGGAACGACCTCCGGGCCATGGACAAGTCGACCGTCGATATCCTGACCAACCTCGAGGCCATCGCCGTCGACCAGGACCCGCTCGGCGTTCAGGGCCGGGTCGTCTGGAACGACGGCAACGTCAGTCTCTGGGCGGGGAAGCCTCTGGCCGACGGGAGCCAGGCCGTCCTCGTCCTCTATCAGGGCAAGTCCAGAGCCGAGAAGAAGATCTATTGGGAGGAGCTCGGTCTCCGGGCGTCCGACGAGCTCTACGTCCGGGACCTCTGGAGCCACGAGACGAGCGGCCCGCACGCCGGGGGATTTACGGCCTCGGTCGGGCCGGACGACGTCGCCTTCCTGCGCCTGTCGAAGAAGAGCGAATTCCCTATCCCGCCGATCATTGTGGCTGATACGTATCTCGTGTCCCTCCGGGCGGCGAGCTCGCGGCCGGAAGTGCTCAAGGGGACGGTCGCGGTGACGAACAAGGGCGGCGCGGACCTCCCGCCGTGGCGCGTCGATCCCGAGTCCCTGCCGCCCTGGCTCGCCGTCGCCGTGGAGGGACGCGGGAAGGTCCGATCGTTCGTCAACACGGTTTCGACGGCCGGATTGAAAAAGGGGCGTTATCACGCCCTGGTCCGGGCCGACAACGTCGATCCGGTCTCGGGAAAGCCTTTGTCGGCCCTCTATTACGACGTCGACCTCGAGGTCGCGCGGAACGTCCGGAGGTAGAGGATGAAAGAGCGGTTCCTGTCGCTCGATTTCTTCCGCGGCCTGACCATGTTCCTGCTCATCGGCGAGAGCACGCTCCTCTACGAGCATCTCCGGGACCCGCAGCTCGCCGGTACGGTCCTCGGCTTCATCGGCACCCAGCTCGATCATCATCCTTGGGCCGGATTGCGCTTCTGGGACCTCGTCCAACCCTTCTTCATGTTCATCGTCGGAGCCGCCTTGGCGTTCTCGGTGGCCAAGCGGGAAGAGCGTGGCGAGAGCCGGGCCGCAATCACGAAGCACGTCATCGTCCGCTCCCTCACCCTGCTCGTCCTGGGCTGGGCCCTCTACTGCATCGGGCCGGGGCGGATCACCTTCCGCTTCCAGAATGTCCTGGCCCAGCTCGGGGTGACCTACCCCATCGCCTATTTCCTGATGAGGAAGAAACCGCGGACACAGATCGCCTGGAGCTTCGCTTTCATCCTGGCGACCGAGGCGATCTACCGGACCTTCGGGGTCCCCGGGTACGACCAGCCCTTCGTCCCGGACCACAACTTCGGAGCGTGGGTGGACATGCTCCTCGGCGGCGAGCTCTCTGCGGGCCACTGGGTCGCCTTCAACGCCATCCCGACGGCGGCCCACACCATCTGGGGGGTGTTGGCCGGGCAGTGGCTCAGGCGGACGGTCGAGCCGAAGAGGAAGATCGCCTGGCTGGCCGGCCTCGGCGCGGCCGGCGTCGCCGCAGGGTTCGCCCTGACCGCCGTGTCGCCGATGATCAAGCGCATCTCAACGAGCTCGTTCGTCGTCGCCAGCGGCGGCTTCTGCCTGTTCATGCTCGCTTTCAGCTACTGGCTGATCGACGTCAGGAAACGGAACAGGTGGGCGGTCTTCCTCAACATCGTCGGGATGAATTCGCTCTTCATCTACCTCTTTACGGAGAGCGGCGGGACGGTCTGGATCCGGAAGCTCGCCTGGCCCTTCACGATGGCTTTCCAGGGCTGGATCGGGGAGCTCGCGGCCGAGATCCTGACGAGCCTGGCGGCCTGGGCCATGCTCTGGTACATGTGCCGGTGGCTGTACAAGAAGAAGATCCTTATTAAGATCTGAAGAAAAGACGGGGTCAAACCTAAATTTTTCAAGGTTTCCGTCTTCCCGACGCCGATAATCCGCCCTGAACGCTAGAAACCTTGAAAAATTTAGGTTTGACCCCTTCTTAAAGCGGCTCGACCAAGACGGCGGTGCCGTAGCACAGCACCTCGGTCGCGCCCTGGATGACCTCGGTCGCATCGTAGCGCACGCCGACGACCGCGTTGGCCCCGCGCTCGACGGCGTGGTTGCACATCATCTCGAAGGCCTCCGCCCGGGTCTCCTCGCAGAGCTCGGAGAAGAGGGTGATGTTGCCGCCGACGATCGTCTGGAGCGAAGCCCCGATCGTCCCGAAGACCGATCGCGAGCGCACGGTGATGCCGCGGACGATGCCTAACGACTTGACGATGCGGTAGCCGTCGAGGGTGAAGGCCGTCGTCGTCCGCTGCAAGATCTCGGGCGGCTGGGCGGCCTTCAGGCGGTCCTCTTCGGCCAGGCCCTCGTAGCACGAGATGCAGACATCCGCCGTCTTGAAATGATAGAGCGAAGGGTAGTCCTTGCCGCAGACTCGGCATCTCATCGGCCGCCCCCTTCCTTGTCCCCCCCGGCCTCCTTCTTCGGCACCGGCGGCGCGCTCAGGTCGGGCTTCGGGTCGCCGAAGATGTAGTGGCCGAACCAGGCCAGATTGTGCTCCATCACGGCCCGCATGGACTTGGGCTTGGTGATGCCGTGCCCGTAGCCCTTGTAGACGACCATCTCGACCGGAACACCCCGGTCCGTGAGCCCCTGGCGCAGCTCATAGGCGTTGGGGATGGGCACCCGCCGGTCGAACTCGCCGTGCTGGATCAGCGTCGGCGTCGCGGCCTTCTTGATAAAGGTCATGGGCGAGGTCTTGGCGTAGATCGCGGGATCGTCGGCCGGGTCGTCGCCGAGGTAGTTGATCGTGAACGGGGTGATGTCGGTATTGTAATAGTACGTGGCCCAATTGGAGATCCCGGCTCCGACTGAGACGGCCCTGAACGCCCTCGATGAAGTCGTCAGGAAGGCCGAGATGTAGCCGCCCTGGCTCCAGCCCATGCAGCCGACGCGGGCCGGGTCGACCCATCCCCGCTTGACCAGATGATCGACCCCGGACAGGACGTCCCAGGCGTCGCCGACGCCGAGGTTGCGGTAGTTGAGGATGCGGAATTTGGCCCCGTAGCCGGCGCTGCCCCGGTAGTTGACCTTGAGGATGAGCGCTCCGCGGGCCGCCCAGATGTCCGAAGGGTAATAGCGGGAATCGCCCGAAAGGAGCGCCGGCCGGTCGACGCCCGTCGGCCCGCCGTGGATGACGCACAGCAGGGCGTGTTTCGCGGCCGGGTCGAAATCGGCCGGCTTGATCAGGACCCCCTCGATCACGGTCCCATCCTTGCTCTTCCAGGAGATGACCTCGCGCGTTCCCAGAACCCAGCCGGAGACCTGCTCGGTCATCCGGGTCAGGGTGCGGGGCTCCCAGGGGAACCCGGAGACGCAGATCTCGGCCAGGCTCGTCGGAGTGGCCGCCTGGAAGGCCACGCGCTTCCCGTCGCTCGAGAAGCTGAAGCCGGAGACCATGGCCTCGTCCGGCGCGCTAAGCCGGCTGATCTGGAGCGTCCCGGGGTCGAGCCGGTAGAGATGCGAGGCCGTCCTCTGGCTGGCCGAGAAATAGATCCCGTCCATATTCCAGGCGACGGCGTAGGCGTTCTCGTCGAACGTCCCGGTCAGCGGCCGGACCGCCCCCCCCTCGGCCGGCACGGAGGCCAGGCCGACGTTCCGGGCGAAGTAGTCGAGCCGCCCGCCCGCGCTCGAGAACAGGATCGCGCGGCCGTCCGGCGACCAGCGCGGCGATGTGTCGGGGCCCTGCTGGGTGACGACCTTCTTGACCACGTCGCCGGCGAGGTCGAGAACGTAGATGTCCGAGGTCCCGCCGTTGATGAGGTCGGGGTCGACCGCGGCGCTGAAGGCGATCTTCGTCCCGTCGGGCGACCAGTCGAAGCCGCCGACCGTGAAAGCCTTCCCGCTCGTCCGCCGCCGACCGGCCTGGGGCGCCCGGAACGCCTCGGCCGCATCGACCGTCCAGAGGTGGGTGTGCGCGTACTCGCGGCGGACGACCTCGTAGTCGCCGTAGAAGTCCTTGCGGGCCTTCGATCCGTCCGAAACCGGATCGCCGGCGGAGAAGGCGATCGACCGCCCGTCGGGGGACCAATCGTACCCGTTGACGCCGGTTTCGGCCTTGGTCAGCTGGATCGCCTCGCCGCCGTCGGGGCGGATGGCGAAGAGCTGGGTCTTGTCGTCGGCCCGGCTCGAGGTGAAGACGATCCACCGGCCGTCGGGCGACCAGGAGGGATTCGAGCAGGACTTCTTGCCCCGGGTGAGCTGGATCGCCGTCCCTGCGGCGACGTCGGCCAGCCAAACCTGGGTGACGTAGGCGTCTTGATCGAGATCGGTCTCCGTGACCGTGTAGGCGACCCTCGTTCCGTCGGGAGAGAGGCGCGGGCTTCCCGCCGATCGCAAGGTCATGAGATCGGCGACGGTGGGGACGCGCTTGGCGGTCTGGTCGCCGCCAGGCAACGGGAACGAGACGGCGAGGCCCGTGAGAAAGACGAGAACGAGCGTTCCGAAGGATAGCGACGATCCCCTGCGCATGTGACCCTCCTCGAGCACTCTGACGTTCGCCCGTGATCCGGGTTACTATCCTACGCCAGCGACGGCGGCAGGGCAAGGCGCCGCGGCCGTCGGGCGATAGCCGGGCGGAAGTGTCCCCCCAAACTGCCAAGCTAGAACGTCCCCTTCAGGAAGGAGGAGGGGGCAGGCGGAGGATGGGCTAGTTCCGGGCCCTGATGCAGCTCTTGACGTGCTCTAGGTTCATCTCCATGATCCGCTTGCACTCTTCCGTGGCCGCGGTCACGGCCAGGCCTTCTTCGAGGAGCTTCCTCGCGGGAGCCAGGTCGACGGTGGGGTCCTGCCGGTGCATCTTGATGATCATGTAGGCGGCGTTGTTCTTGCCCCAGGCGACGCGGACGGGGCTTCCCAGGCCCTCGGCCTGTCTCGCATACTCGAGATAATACTGGAGGGCGGCGACGAGGTTCCCGGCGGAGTCATGCTCCTCGGCCTTGGCCTTGGCGGTGAGCCAGGCGTCCCAGGAGATGGGCTGGATGGCGCCTTCAGGCTGCGGCGCCTCCTGCCCGGCCCGCGCCAGGGCGGCGCCGGCCCAAGCCGCGACGACCATCATCAGGCCGGCGGCGACGATCTTTCTCATGGCTGACCTCAGAACTGGGCGTTGATCCCGCCCGACAGGATGCCCTTGTAGCCGGCGCCGAGCTCGAGAAAAAAGCCCACCTTGCGGCCGAACCGGACGCCGATCGCGTTGAGATGGAACGTCGGCAGGACCCTGTTGTGCGTCTCCGTCTCGGTCGTTTCGTAGGTCCCGCGACGGTAGCGGACGCCGAAGCCGGCCCCGGAATAGACCTGGAGCCCCTCGCGCATGATCCAGTGATAATCGAGCTCCGCGGCGGCGATGAAGTTCTGTTCCTTGAAGGTCCCTGTGTCTATGTTGCCGACCTGGAGGACGCCCCGGGAGCTGTAGCCGCCGATCGCGCCGCCGAATCCGAAGCGCGAATTGGCCGAGTAATGGTAGGTCAGGAAGGGCACGCCGGTGTACTTGACCTCGTCCTTGCTGAATGTGCCGAGGGTAATGACGATCGTCAGGATGTCGGTGAAGATGTCGGTGAGCTGGTCGATCGACAGAAAGCCGTACTGCAGGGAGACATCGTGGGTCCGGGTCTGCCCGAATCCCGCGGTCGAAAAGATGAAAGCGGCCAGGGTCAGGACGATGACGGGCCGGAGGATGCGCTTGATGGACATTCGATGGGCCTCCTTGTCAAACAGACTCAATCATTTACCACAAAATTTAGTCGTTGAAAAGGGGTCGATGTTGAATTTATGGCCGGGGGGCGGGACCCAAAATTCGGTTCTTCTCCCGATTCCGGGAAGTTCCTCTCTCCGGCTTTGCTCGGGATATGCCTCTAGCTCCCCGGACCCCCGGGAACCAGTCGTCCGGTTCCCCCCGCTGCGCGGGTCCCCTCTCCACGGACGGGGATCGTCGAGGCAACATCCCTCGC
>Ga0209705_10000755_pt1 | contig 16958 bp, 12 predicted proteins | sample PPLLaktember2015_5_FD_187262 | JGI IMG/M metagenome (GOLD analysis project Ga0209705, IMG submission 187262) | Freshwater sediment microbial communities from Prairie Pothole Lake near Jamestown, North Dakota, USA - PPLs Lake P8 Core (1) Depth... | ecosystem: Environmental > Aquatic > Freshwater... | reverse complement strand
GGCTGTTTGGATGTGCCATGCCTGTGCATCAGCTCCCTGACCCCACAGCCAGCCGCGCTCCAGAGTGATGCGATGATCGCTCACGGTTGCCTGGCTCTCGCCCGGGATTGTAATTTCCCCACTCCCCCAGGCCAGGCTGGCGGTATCCGGACGCTTTTTTAATGTTATTTTCACCGGCTGGTTGGGGTCGGCTTCGAAGACCTGCGCCTGGCTGTAAAAACCCGGGGCGCTGGCAACCACCGGTACCGATTCCTGAGACAGACCGGCTACCGTGAAGTCCCCGCTGGATGGCAATACCCGGTGAGCAGCGCCGTATTTCTGCGGGGTGATCCAGGCAAAGGGTAAGGGGTTCGATTTTTCATCCTGCACGCTGCCCATTAAGATTTCCCCTTCCAGGGGGGTTACAGGCATTTCGATCGTGGCGGATACCGTGTGGCTGAGATCGACCTCCGCCGGTGAGCAGCTTAACCCTTTCTGGGCCAAATGATCGGGATCCAGGGCAAGGATGTAATCATCGAGCGGTAAATCGATCCACTGGTAACTGCCGTTGTCGGAAACCTCGACCTGGCGGCTGGAGCCATCCTGGGGATCGATGAGCCAGATGGATAAAGGTGTTTTCAATGAGGAGGCAGAATGCGGCAGCCAGCCTATGATCTGCCCCATCTGGGAGGACACCAGTAAAGTGACCACCGATGCTGTAGTTGCGCCTGGCGGTAAGACGACACCAGCAGTCTGGGTGCTTTCGTATAAAACGCCATCGATCACAATCGGCTCAACCCCGATCACATAACGGGTCGAAGCCAGATTGAGCGCTTCCACCTGGAGATATGCAAGACCATCGCTGGCGCTGACGCCAGTGCTATTACGCGCCCGCCATAGATACAGGCGCGTTGACCCATTCACCTGTACGCCCTCTAAAGGCACATCCGGGTTATCCGCATGCACCACACGCACCGGGAGACTCGCGTACGTCGAGCGGTCTATTTTAATCTGCCGCTCCGCCGTTGCCCGGCGCCCGTCTGGACTCTCGGCGGACAGGCGCAGAGTTAACGCTCCCGCAGGTAAATCAATATCCCCGGATATATGGCACACATCGGCGCAACCCAAGACCATCACTTCCGCCGGAAAATCGATATCCGAATTTTCTGGATTTGCCGTGGCGTAAAATTCGAAGCTGCCATCTGTCAATGCGTTTTCACTGATCGTCACAACCAGATTCTGCCCATCGAACACTTCCAGGCGCACATTCACCTGTGTAAAATCGATCCCTTGTCCGGTTATCCAGCCGCTTACAGGCAGGCTGTACAACAGCGAGGATGGGCCCGAGTAAAAGGTTACTCCCTGCGCCGGGCGGACAATGAATATCCCAAACTCGCTCTCCTGCGCCTCAGAAGGCCCTGCGATTAAGGCAAGGGCGATCAAGGTCAGGATCAAACTCGTTATTGGCAGGCGGTACCGGCTGCGCAGACCTCTCATGAACTTGTGTTCTCCTCCAACACGCCCAGATTCCACGGATTATCGGGGAAGTGGCAACGTCCACACGGAACCGCCAGCTGCAAATAATGAGATTGGTAGGGCTCGGAACTGGTGCGGCCCAATAATTCGGTGGTTCGAAAAGTAACCCACACCCCCTGGTCTTCGAAGGGTCCAACCTCCAGGCCGCTTGCGTCGTGGCAAGCCACACAGGTCACATTGGCGTGTTCGGCATCGTGGCCTGGCAGCGCTTCAGTTTCCACACCAACCTGCGGATGGCAATTCGCCGTGCTGCAGCTGGCTACGGTTGAATGCGCATCGTGGCACTCTGTGCAGGTGTAATCCTTGTGAGCGCCATCTTTCAAGTCGCGTTTGTGGCGCAAAGTCTCGGTATCGGTGTGGCATTTTTCGCAAAGCTGTGTAGTGGAAGCAAGGGTTTCGTGATAGCCAGTCTGGATGTTAGTCCAACTGATCTCCGCTTCGGCAACCCCATCCTTAACCCAGTGACAGCTCTCGCAGCCGGTGCCGCGCCATTCCGATTCAGGTATCAGCGGGTTACTCACGGCAACCCGTGGTTCCGACTCAAACGCAAACTTGCATGAGACGCAGTTTGGGGGCGGGTCCACTTTTGCCAGGGGGTCATAATTCGCCGGAGAATGGCATCTGGCGCAGTAGGTGTTAGGTCCTTTGCCCAGGTCGTAGCCGCTGGCATGCGCGCCCTGGCTCCAGGCCTGCCAGTAAGCGGATTGGTCTGGCGTCGGCGCTGGTTCGGAAGTGACGAGCGGCTCGACCACAAGGGCGGCGGCGGGCTGGCAAGCGCTGAGGAAAAGCCATCCGATTACACAGACCATCCAGCGGATTTTGCTTGAACAAGAAGTTGTAAGCGATGTTTTCATGCGCCCTCTATGGCATGGTAGCCTGGGGATCCCCAGTGGCATTATTGCGCTGAAAATAGGTGCACCACATCCACACCGCGCCTTCTGCATGTTCGTGGCATTGGTCACAGCGTATCCCAGGCACCACAATCAACATCTGGCTGCCTTGTGGGTGGTGGCAGCGCTGGCAAACCACCTGCCTGCTCAGATCATGAGAAGGCCAGGAAGTCAGAGCGTGTGCAAAGCGGCGGGTGATATACTGCCCGTAATGCTTGGATAGCGGATCGGCCTCTTGCCAGATTGTCAGGTCTCCGCGATCATGGCAGCCTGTGCAGTTCACATTCGGATGGCGCAGGTGTTCCGCCGCTCCGGAACCGGTGGTAGGGTCGTGGCAGTCTGTGCAAGATGAGGTTAACCCGTGGGCGCCATGGCATTCGGTGCATTTCATCTCTTTGTGGATGACAGAACTTTCCTGCTCTTCGATTACTTCAAAACCGTGCTGGCCTTCATGGCACTTCGCGCATAGCTCCGTAGTATTTTCGACTGGCTCGTATTGCCCCAATTTCTGATTCCAATAGGCGATGCCCTTGTAATAAGAATCACCGGACGGGATGTGGCAGATCTCACAGGCGATATCCTGCCAATCTGCCTCCGTCACAGCTATGCCAGAGGGTAAAGAGGGCCTTTCGGCGCCCGGGGTGCGTTTGCAAGAACCACAATCGCGCGCCTCAATCGCTGCCAGCTCCTGCGAAGGATCCCAATTCATCGGCGACTTGCACCTGGCGCAGGTCGTATCAGCCCCCATGCCAGAGTCATAGGTGTCATCGTGGGCGGAAAGGAGCCACTCCTCTCGAGCAGCTTGCAGCTCGGCGGGAGAGGCGACCTCACCGACAGGCGTGGGAATAATATCAGGACTATAGAATGAAGATACGGAGGAAACCTGGGCAGTGACGGCAAACAGGCCGATCACCAGCAGCACCAAAGCGACGTACACCCATCTCTCGAGGCTCACGTGGGTTTCGCTCCTTTCGTGAACGAGGGGAGGTAACGGTTGTTACCTCCCCTCTAGGTTCATAGAAAAGGGTAAACGAGATACCCGCTACAGGCCGACCTGTACCTGTGTGACGTAGAACAGGAAGCGGCCCATCACCTCAGCTACCAGCACCAGGGCAAATGCTCCATAAACCACATTACCAAGCGTCTTTTCCTGACCCGGGCTTAGAGCAAGCCGGTACAGGAACAGGGCGAACAAACCCGCGCCGATGAAGACCAGCGCCAGACGCAGGGCAAACACAGCCCCGAACTGGCCAAACATGAGACCCGCGCTGGTCACAGCCTCAGGCACCGCGCTGTTGGCCAGGTAAGCCAGGTGCAACGGGATGACCACCAGTTCCACCCCCATTACCACGATGGAAACGATGGAGATCCAGCGCACGGCGTCCCGCAGCAAGATACATTGAGCTTCTGCGCAGCTGGGGTCTTTACGCATGACGTAGGCGTAGTTGGCTACCAAAGCCGCCCCCACTGCAAGGGCGCCCAACAGGATAGTGGCTGAAAAGAAAATCACTGGGGTTGCAAAGGTGTTCCAAACTGGCTGGGTTTCCAGCATATACACCATAGCCATACTGTATACCAGGACCAACCCAACCAGCGCAGCAATCCAGGCGATGACCTGGCGCAGTTGGAACGTGGCAATCTTGCGCCACTGCATCAGGGCGAACACGCCGCCCAGGATGGCAAACAGTACGCCGAAGAAGATTTCCCGGCTCAACCATGAAGCTCCCAGGTTAACCACAGCACGCGGCGCGTTCAGCGGGTTTCCCAGGTGAGCAAATGAGGCCAGCATGCCCAGGATCAACACCGGGCCGATCGCCAGCAGTGCCCGGTCGCTTAGCCGGTCAGCCGCTTCGACGCTCGATTTGCGGGCTGCCAGGAAGTGGAGGATGCCCAGGATCACAAAAGAGCCCACGGACATCTGTGCCAGGATGGTAAAAGTGATTAAAGCCCATTCGCGCACAGACACGTCACACCTCCTCGGGAAGATTGATGAGTTTGCCATTGCCTGCCCCGGTCGGTTGGGCGTGCTTATGTGGGGTTAGAACAAGGGCAGGATGGGTAATGCTTGCTTTGGGCAAGGGCTCGATGGAGCTCAGGTCGCCGTACTTGGCGCGCAGTTCCTCCAGGTCGCCATAATCCAAACAGCGCATGACACAGGCGTCAACACAGGCGGGATTTTCGCCTTTAGCCTGCAGATCCTGGCAGAAATCGCATTTGGTCATCACACCGGCAGCTTCATCGAACTGCGGCGCGCCATAAGGGCAGGCCCATTCACAGTAGCGGCAGCCGATGCACTTCGTTGAGTCCAGCAGCACCACACCGTCACTGCGCTTGGTGATGGCAGCAGTGGGGCACACATCGGCGCATAAGGCGTTCTCGCAGTGCATGCAGGCTACCGAAAGAGAATATACATAGATATTGTTCGCGATGAGCAGATTGGGATGGGGCGTCCAACTACCGCCGCCATATTGATAGACACGCCGCCAACGGACATCAACCGGCAGGTTGTTTCGATCCTGGCAGGCGACCTGGCAGGCTTTACAGCCGGTGCAGGTGCTGGCATTGAAATAGAAGGCCATCTGTTTAGCCATGTTTATGCCTCCTTAATCGGAATTCGTTGAGGCCACTTATAGTCAGGAGCAAGCGGTTCACCGGTCCACTTTTCGACCTGGACGTTGCAGGTGTTCCATCCTGAAGTACCTTGACCGGTGGGGACAGCGCCATTGATGATGTTATCCGCCCCGGCTAAATCGATGCCTTTTTCCTCATCCATTTGAACCCAGGCGCCATGCCACAGATTCACCAGGCCTGGAATGATGCGCTCCGAAACGGCTACTGGACGGATGGTTTTACCATGCCTGCTGGTGATGAGAACGTAATCACCGTGTTTGATCCCACGCGCCTCGGCATCGATGGGGTTCATCATGAACTCTTGTGGGAAAGCCCTTCTCAGAGCCGGGATGTTATCAAAGACCGTGTGAGATCGCCGCCCATAATGGATGGTGAACAGCTGCAGGGGGTACTCGCCCTTGACCTGGTTTGGCCAGTCAGAGAACGTCGCCTCGTAACCTTCATCGTAAGGAGCATAGGTGGGGATTGGGGTGGTCTCGTTCCAACCAAAGGCCTTGATTGCATCGGCCAGCGCCTGGCTATAGATCTCGAACTTGCCCGTGGCTGTCTCCAACGGGTTCGCCTCTGGGTCTTCTCTGAAGGCTTTGTAGGCGATGTACTCGAAGTTGTCGCCCGGTTTCCTGGGCACCTGGTAGATGCCTTTCTCGCGGAACTCCTTCAGGCTGATACGGCCTGTTTGCGGCTCACCTTCCACGCCCATTTCGGCAATGTCTTCAGCCGTAATGGTGAGCAAAGGCTCAAAGCTGCCGCCAGAGTTGGGGGCGTCATCCTTCATCACCTCTGCGCCCGCAAGCTGGTTGTACACTTGCTGCTTCAGCGAGACGGGTTCGATTTCGTTTGGATCGAGCCCGAGCCGGGTACCGATTTCCTTTGCGACCCAAATATCATCTTTCGCCTCGAAGAGCGGTTCGGTCACCTGCTGGCCCCAAATTAATATTTCTCGGTTGCCAGTTAAGAACGTGCCATAGCGCTCCCATTGGGTGGTCACGGGAAGCACGATGTCGGCGTATTTGGAGTTGGTGGTCAGGTGTTGAGACTGGCTGACCACAAATTCGACTTTACGATGAGCGGCGATGCCTTTTGTCATGCCATCGCGGGATTGCAACACCGCGCCGCCGCCATGGTAGATCATCTGGATATTGACATCCCTGACATCCTGGTAGCCAGCGGTGTACTTCCCGGAAAGGATGCCCTCCCACATTTCGTTATCGTTCATGCGCATGGAAGCCAGCGGATTCTTTATGGAAGGCACTCCCGAGCTGCCCGCATTTACCAGCGCCGGTCCACCGTCGCTGGAGCGAGTGTGGTAGTAGCCGCCACTGGTCATGCTGCCCTTCTTGCCGATGTGACCGGTCATAGCGCCCAGGGTCATGAACAACTGCGGCCAGTTGTCAGATTTGCGCTGGCGGGCGACCGCGTTGGCCTGGCACAGGGCTACATTTTGGGTGGAGCCAATCTGCACGGCCAAAGAGCGGATGCGCTGTGCCGAAACCCCGCAGATCTGAGACGCCCATTCCGGGGTCTTGGGCAGACCATCGGTGATACCCAGCACGTAATCCTTGAAATTATCTTTGGGATCCGCGCCCTCAGGCATATGCTCGGCGTCAAAACCCACCGTGCAGCGATTGAGGAAATCCCAATCGATCAACGGGTTGGTGACCGGGTCATCCTCCGTGATCAGCGTGTAAGCCATCGCCAGGACCATGGGGATATCGGTGGTAGGCCGGATGGGGATCCATTCGTCTGCCAGCACCATCGCCGAATCGTTGTAATACGGATCGATGAAAATGTACTTGGCGCGGCCCTTATTGGCTAATGCTTTGTAGGTGGGATTACCGCCGCTGCTGTAGATCGGATTCCAGCCCCACATCACGAACAGGTCGATGTTGCGGTGTTCCATGCGATCGCTGATGCCGCTGGAGCTGGGCAGGCCGATGGTCGGTCCGGTGGTCGTCCACGTCCCCAGGGAAGTGGTGCCCCAGTGCCCTACCGATCCGCCGTACAGGCTGAGCGTGCGACCGATTTCTCCGCCGCCGGACAGGAACAGGGATTCGTTGCCGTAAGTCTATTTGATCCTTTTGATTTCACCGGCGACCAGGTCCAGCGCTTCATCCCAGGAAATGCGCACCCATTCATCGCGGCCGCGCAGCTCTTTCTTGCCGCCGCCGGGCTCCCAATTCTTGCGCTTCATCGGGTATTTCAAGCGATCGGCGCCAAAAACCTGGACCCGCTGTGTGCGCCCACGCGCGCAGCCGCGCTGCTGGGGAAAATCAACGCTATCCGGATGGGTATCATCGGTCTTTTGACGGATAACAACCCCGTCTTTGACCAAAGCATAATTCGCGCAGCGTCCACCGCAGTTGTGCCAGCAAGCGACAGATACCCACTTGCCTTCATCTGTGGCGAGCGATTCTGCGGCGGCTTCTGCTGCCTTCAAGCCATAGCTTATCCCTCCTGCCAACGCCGCCGTGCCACCCAGGGCAGCGCTCCATTTTAGGAAGCTTCGCCGGGTGAGAACGGTATTGGTGAGGGCTTTGGTGAGTAAGTTTTCACCACTCATGTGATTTGCCTCCATTAGAGGATTTCTTGGATATTGCTCTTACAAGGAAGGTACCAGGCTCGCAGTGAGCCATTCCGCAGAACGACGCGCAATTCAGGCATCTTCGATACAACACCTCCATCGCTGAAAAAACGAAAAGAACCATAATGGAATTGCTTCTCTGGTTTCACCGGGTGATTATCGAAAAGAGAGAATAAAAGCGATCACGTCTTCCAGTTCCTTCTCCGTCAATTCATCACCGTATCCCTCATGCATGGAGGATTCTTCTGCTTTATCGGTCTCCGAAGAAATGATCGTGTTGCCCTTCGGATCGATGATGGAATTTTTCGCATACATCAGGGTCATCCGCCGGCCCGCGCCATACATGGAAGGGCCTTCCAGAGCTACGCCCTCCTCGGTAGAATGGCATTCCTGACAATATTGTTCGAATACGACTTTACCCGCAGCCGCATCCCCCGGTATTGTAGGCGTTTGGGTTGGGGCTACCTGGAGAGGGGCCGATGTTTGCGTGGGAACCGCGGTCGGCTCGGGAGCCGGCGAACAGGCGCTGGCGGCAAGCGCCAGCAGGATGAGAAAAAGTAAGGCAAATGTATGTGTTTTAACCATGGATCCAAGCCTCAAGAATATAGGATGGGATGGGCAATCTATCACTATTACTTATACAACTTATTGAAAACCGGTGCATCCTCCTGCTGGTTGGTTTATCCTCACCCGATAGAGTGATTCCGTTTACCGGCAGTGCGTGATTTCGAAAAAAAGGTGTTGGTTTGGTCGGCTCCTCCGCCCAAACCAACACCGATATCTCTCCTGGCGCACTCACCATCAGGCCTCTGACGGATGCACGAGACCTCTCTGCACCGCATAAGTCGCCACCTGGGTCCGGTTTTCCAGATTCAGCTTTTCGAGGATGCTTTTAATATGGGATTTCACGGTATTGACGCTGATGCACAGCTCTTCAGCGATCTGTGGATTGCTGGCTCCACGCGCCACCAGCCGCAGAACCACCAGTTCTCTCTCCGTGAGAGCTTCTCCGCCCTTTTCCGCATCTGTCGATCGCTGGGCTACGCCTTTTAACAGGCGGGTCGCCATGGCACGCGTCATGGCGGCTTCGCCGTGAGTAACCCCAGTGATCAGATTAAATAATTCGTCAGCATCCAGGCTCTTGAGCAAATAGCCGGCTGCGCCGAGCTGCACCGCCTCGTAAAGATGCTGGTCGCTTTCCGATGAGGTCAGCATGACTACGGCAATTTCTGGAAAGCGCTCTTTTATTTCACGGGTTGCCTGCAATCCATCGCCTTGCGGCATGTAAATATCCATCAAGACCACATCCGGGTGCAGTCGTTCCGCCAGGTGAACAACTTCCTCCCCGGAGGCAGCCTCCCCCACCACATCTACCAGGTCCTCGCGGGTGTGCATCAGGCTGATCAATCCCTGGCGAAAGAGTTTATGGTCATCGGCAATCAATACTCGGATCATTTGTACAGCTCCTTTACCTCTAAATCCCCACGCGCACGTGGGAGGCATAAAATAAGAAACGACCCAGGATTTCCCCAATCATCACGATCAAGCAGGAAAGGTACACTGGCGCGAGTAGCTCCTGCACCCTCTTTATGCTCTTCATTACCTGATAGGTCGATACGACCAGCCAGCCTACACCGACAATCAACATCCCCAGGCGGACGCCAAACAAGGGCTGGTACAGCTCTCCCAGCAATCGCAGGCTGGTTTGGGCGGCTTCATCTCCACCTACCAGAGTAGTGATTTGAAAATAGTAAAGGCCCAGCGTCAAAGCCATTGCGCTTACGGCAGCCGCAGACAGCCAGGTCAGTGATTTTCCAATCACGACCAGCCGCACCTGGGTGTTTTCCTGTTTACGCACCTCGGAAAAGACCAAATCCATGATCAGCAGCGCCGCCATAGCCATCGCGCCCAGGAGGATGGTCGAGGTAAAAAAGGCCGCAATCGTGCCCGGCATGCTCCAGGTTGCCTGGGTGGGCAGCAGGTAAATGCGCGACATGCAAAAAACGGTTAGAAATCCAAAAAGGACGGCAGCCCATCCCACGATATCGGTCAGACGGCGTTTTTCGTCTTTAAACCAGTGCAAATACAACAGCAGCCAGACCAGGATGGCGAAAGCCAGATTAAAGGCGACTTCACGGCTCAACCAGGATGCCTTGAAGTTTAAAATTGCCAGGAATGAAAAGAACGGTTTGCTCAGGTGGAAATGAGCGCCGAGCATGGCAACCACAATCGTCGCAAAAATCACGACCAGAGGCGTGTTGCTCAAGCGGTCAATCTCTTCTTGCTGCCCTGCCTTACGGCGGCTGAAGAAGCGTAACAGCCACAAAACCAGTAAGCCGCCGCTGGCAATTTGAACGAGGACTGTATAGACGGGCAGCGCCCACTCGCGCAAGTTCATTTTGAATCCATCTTTCTGACTACGAGCCGACCCAAAGACCCTGTATTTTCGTTGGGGCCAAAGCTAAGAGCCCATCTGAAAATTCGAGAGAGTGGTGTGTGCGGCGGCGCTTTGCGCTGCCACACACTCCGACCTCCGTTATTCTTCGGATAGATGCTAAGATAAAACAAGGCTCGGCTTCTTCAGCTTCTCTGATTCCAGGCAAGGCAGACGGCATTCGATGGTAGTGCCTTGACCTGGGACAGATTGAATATCCAGTTCGCCGCCCACACTATGGGCGCGCTCCAGCATGGTCTGCAACCCAAAGCTGCGCCGCGATTCGGAAAGAGCAAAACCAATGCCATCATCCATCACGCGCATATAGATTGTTCCGGATCCATTCATACCATTCTTTTCAATCTGCACTTCGACCTGGCTGGCGCGTGCGTGTTTGCGGATGTTGGTGAGCGCCTCTTGCAGGATGCACACCAGCTGCACCTCAGCCATCGATGACAGGTTTAGATCCTCCTCTACCTTATGAAAGAGAGTATCTACCCCGGTCTGAAGGCCAAACTCTGTCAGGTATTCGTCCACTGCCGAGATCAAGCCTTTTTCGCTTGCCAGGGTCGTGCGTAGGCTCAGGATGTTCTCACGCACGTCTGCGTTGGCGGTTTGAATTGCCTGGCGCATTTGATCCAGCTCGATCTCGAATTTTTCGCGCTTATTCTGTTTGTGCAGCGCATCCAGCGTTTGTACCTGCAGGTTGAGATACCCCAGTACCTGCGCCAGGCCGTCGTGCATTTCGCGCGCGATGCGGCCGCGCTCCTCGGTGATCGAGAGCGACTGCAATTGGGTGGTCATCAGCCCATGCTGGATGGCGATCACCACCTGGTCAGCCATGCAGTCCAACCAAATTAAATCGGTATCGGAGAAAGATTCGTCCTGATAACGGACAATCCACAGGGCGCCAATCGGATTGTTATCCAGATTCACGTTCACAATCGCAACCGCTTTGGCAGGCTGGCTGAAGGAGAAATTCAAACCTGTAAGCGCCTCTTGGCGCTCATTACCTTGAGAGCGGTAGCGATGGGCAGTTTGCATCGTGTTCAGGATCAAGGGATTATCTACCAGCAGCGAATCGTTGACCAGATCAGATCGTTCCTGGTTGGCATAACATTTGAGCTCGAGGCGGGCCAGGTCTTCATTTAAAATAGCCAGGCCGATAAAATCGGCATGCAACAAATGGCGGGCATTTTCCACGATTTGGAGCAGGATATTATCGACATTTTCCAGCTCGGCAATGCCCCGGCTGATGCTCACCAGGGCCTCCGTCCAGCTTTCTGCAGTTTGCCGGGCAGTAATTTGGGCCTGGATTGCCGATTGCTGTGCCAGATCGCGCTCGACCTGCAAACCCTTCAGTTGCCTTTTGCGGATGGCATCGAACACATCCAGCCCGCGCACCACGAAGAAGGTCACGGCAAAGGCAGACAGCATGCGCCAGAACTGGATGGGCAGACCGGTGGCTGCCAGCACGCCCTCATAGTCCCACCAGTTTGTCAACCCGAGGGGTAAACCCGTGCTGCTCTGCTCGCCCAAAAATGCGTTGTAAACGTTGCGGTCGTAGTTGTAATACGAAGCTGGCGCGTTGGGCGCGGCGGGTACGATCAGGCCCACCACCACCGCCTCGAATAGAAACGCCAGCCCTGCCCCCAGCATCAACTTGGAGACATCCTGGAACCCCAACTTGCCCTGCACCGCCCATTGGCGTAAGAAACCGAAGCCCGCCAGGATGCTGCCGGGCAGATAGAACAGGTAACGCGACCAAATATCGATGGGGATTTCGATGGGGGATGGGGTGATAAAGGTAGTCGAAGCATATGTGATGACGTAGGCGATGGGAACGATCATGATCCCGGGGATGAAGATCGTCCAGGGAGGCAGGGGCGTCATATTTTTAAAGATGCCCCAACCGAACTTGAGCAGCAGCAGCCCGGTGACCGGCTGCAGGATAATGCGCAGGATCACCAGGGCCGCGCTCAAATCCGGATCCATCTCGATGAACGAGAACATTTCCACCCAGCTCGTGGCGCCGCAGGCGAATCCAAAGGCTGCCAGCCAGGGAAGCTGTTTTCCCAATGGGAAATCGCCTCCCCGGCGCATGGTTAAATAGGAAGCCAGCCCCAATCCCCCAAAGGCTAGTCCATTCAGGAAGAAAATGATCGACATGGATCAGATGAAGCAAAGCAGTAATCAGTGAGGCAGTTATCTGTAAGGCAGAGGGGCCTTGAATTTGACGCCGACCTGTGATTGTGCAGTTATGGACAATATAGTCCTATTGTAGCGAGATTATCAGAAATTACAATTGACAATCATCCTTTAATGTATGGACATGGGTAATGGTTCTCCTCTTGCCAAAACCAACTGTCTCACACTGGCACAGATGCGTTCCCGGTTCGGTAACACCTGGTCTTCCAGATGGCGGGCATACGGGATGGCGGTCTGGGTGCAGACGCGCCCATATCTGCACTCCAGACCGGCCTCCAATACCACTGCAGATACCTCTCCAGAGAGATCAAAACCCTCGTAATCTTCATCTACCACCAGCAGGCGCCCGGTTTGAGCGACCGCCGCACAGATTGCCGTTTTATCCAGCGGAGAGACGCTGCGCAAATCCAGCACGCTGGCAGAAATCCCCTCCGTTTCGAGAATCTGCGTAGCCTCCAGGGCGCGGTGCACTCCCACGCCCACGCTGATCATGGCTACATCGTGCCCTTGGCGACGAAGGATGGCTTTACCGATCGGTATGGGTTCCCATGTTTTAGGCGCCGCGCCCCTCGCACCCGCAGCAGGGACATCATACTCTATCGTCCGGCGCGCTCCCGATCCCAGGAATTCGAGCCAACTCTCTGAGAGCAGTTTATGTTCGAGAAAAATTACGGGACCATCGTGTTGTAGAGCTGCCAGCATCAAGCCGCCGGCATCCTCCGGTGTGGATGGGACCAATACAGTCAACCCAGGGATATGCGCCAGCCAACCCCCCAAAGATTGCTCATGCTGTCCGCCGTCGCCGTATCCCCCGCCGCAAGGAGCCCGTACCACCAGGGGCGCTTTCCATTTACCGCCTGAAAACGCTTCCACCTTGGCAGCATGGTTCAGCAGGGCATCCATGCACACCCCCAGGAAATCCACCGTGTACACCTCAACCACCGGGCGCAGGCCAGCCATCGCCGCGGCGACACCTGCCCCCAGGAAAGCGCTTTCGCTGATCGGCGCGCCGCGCACGCGCTGGGGACCAAAGCGCACCAGCAGATCGCGGCGCAATAACGGAACATCCTCGCCAAAAACCAGGATGCGCGGGTCGTCTGCCATTGCCTGAGCCAGGGCGTCATCCATCGCTTGCGAGAAAAACATGGATCTCATAACGCCGCCTCCTCCAGGGCTGAAACAACCAAGGCGTTGATCTCCAGCTCGATCTGGATTTCCAGCTCCTGTAAAAGTTGCGGCTCGGTGCGCAGTTCCCTGCGCACCCGTTTCAACGGATCGTTGGCAGGGTCCCGGCGCGGGTCTCGCAGCGTCGCAAGCAGGGCGGCGTTGACCACTTTGAGCCCTGCAGGCGCAAACCCGGATGGTGCTATAATCATCTATCCAACGCCTCAGTAGACCCGGTCGATTCGCCCGGTACAGATTAGATTCACTCGTGCCGATGGAAACCCAAATATCCATCCCCATCCTCTCCCCCAAGCTACAGGTGCCCCCCTCCAGGCTGCTGCTGGTCTCGCGAGGGAGGCTGTTGGAGATGCTCAACGGGGGAATGCACCGTAAGCTGACCCTGATCTCGGCGCCTGCCGGTTATGGCAAAACCACTTTGCTGAGCGAGTGGGCTGCCGGGTCTCAATGGCGCCTGGGTTGGATCACCCTATCCGCGGCGGATAATGATACCGAACGATTTCTGGCTTACCTGATTTCCGCCATGCAGACTGCCGGTGCGGGGCTATCGAAACTGGAAAGCCTCCTGGGACCGAGCTTCTCCCTTCAGCCGATTTCTTTAGACGCCATCCTGGCGATCCTGGTAAACCAGCTTTCCTCTTCTGCTGAAAGACTGGTGATCGTGCTGGACGATTACCACCTCATCGAGAACCATGAGATCCACGAATTTCTGAACGCCTTGCTTGACAACCTGCCGGCGAACATCCATTGGGTGATCTCTACCCGCGCTGATCCGCCCTTGCGACTGGCTCGCTTACGGGCCAAGGATCAATTGAATGAGATAACAGAACGGGACCTGCGCTTCACACTCCAGGAGGCAGAGACCTTTTTCGAGGCGGTGATGGGGTTAAGGCTTACAGGCGACCAGATTGCTGCATTGGCAGCGCGCACCGAAGGCTGGATCACCGGATTGCAGCTCGCGGGTCTGTCTTTGAAGGACCGTGAGCATCCCAGTGAGCTGATCGAGACGCTGGCTGGCACTCACCGCTATATCCTGGATTACCTGGTGGAGGAAGTCTACACTGACCTGCCTTTGCCCCTGCAGACCTTCCTGCTTAGGGTCTCGATCCTCGAGCGTCTTTCGCCTGGCTTGTGTGACGCCGTGGTGGGGGCATCAAACGAAGCCTTCCAGTCGAAAAAGATCCTGGAGTACATGGATACCTCCAACCTGTTCGTTGTCTCGCTGGACAACCAGCGCCAGTGGTACCGTTTCCACCCCCTCTTCGCCGATTTCCTACGCGACCGTATGGAAGCCCAGGCTGCGGATGAGCTCCCTGAGCTGCACCGCCGGGCTGCCACCTGGTATGCAGAACACAACCTGCTCCTGGAGGCGGTGCAGCACTGCTTCGCTGCCCGTGATGTTGACCGAGCTGCTGACCTGATCCAGGTACAAGCCAAGGGTCTGCTCGGGCGTGGAGAGATTTCGACGCTGCTCCGCTGGATGGATGCACTGCCCGAGGAGGTGATAATCTCCCGCCCGCAGCTTGCGCTGGCGCGGGCGTGGGGGATGCTCATGCGCAATCTGGTAAGCTTCTGGGATTCGATCGACAGGCATTTCAGCCAGATCGCTACCAGCCTGGGCATCTCCCCGGAGGGCGTAATACACGCATTGGCCGCCAGCGAGCCCAATTCCCCACGGCGCGCCAGGCTGGCTGAATTTGCCATGCTACAGGCATTCACCCGGCGCGACTCCAAGGATATAGATGAAACCATCAAGTTGTTCAAGGCTACCCTTGAGCATCTGCCCGAAGATGAACGATTACTGCGCGGGTTCACGATCGCTGGTCTGGCATCCACCTATGCCAGGATAGGCGCCCTCAAATTGGCAGAGGATTCATTTGCCCAGGCTGCCCAGATCAGCCTGGCGGTTGACAGCATTTATGGCTATGTCGCCTGCACCGACTGGCAAGCCACCATGCAAGCCGAGCAGGGCCAACTCAAGCGCGCCGCCGCTACTTACCGCCAGGCAATCGAAGCACTCTCCAACCAGGATCAACACCCGCTGCCCCTTTCAGGACACGTGTATGTGGGTCTGGCCAGCGTATTGCTTGAATGGAATGACCTTGCAGGCGCGCTCGATAACATCCAGGTCGGGTTACGGGTTGGCGTTCAGGTCGGAGATATCGATGCTTTCCTGGCTGGCTATGTGCTTCAGGCGCGCGCTTTCCAGATCCTCAATAAGAGGGAAGAAGCTCAAGCAGCCATCCAAAAAGCCGAGCAGCACGCCCTGGTTACCAAAAATATGGGTTGTGTGCTCGATACGCAGGCGAACAAGGCCCTGCTGGCTCTGGCTGCTGGAGACCTCGAAGCAGCCCAGCGCTGGTCCGCAGAGCGCGGGCTGGAACAGGGAGATTTCTCCAGGCTGGATCATCCCCTGCGCGAAATCGAATCTCTCAGTTATGCGCGGCTGTTGATGGCCAGGGGCAGGTTCGCCGAAGCGCTGTCCACATTAAGCGAGCTGATCAGGGCGCATGAGCAGATAGGGCGTATGCGCGCCCTGATCGAAGACCTGGCGCTCCAGGCGTTGTGCCTGCGCGCCCTGGGTCGCAGCGATGAGGCGGTGCGCGCGCTGGCGCGCACCTTGTTGCTTGGCGAGCAAGAAGGTTTCGCCCGCGTTTTCATCCAGGAAGGGCCCCCGATGGCGGCGCTGCTGCGCACAGTTGGGGCGCAGGGGCACTCACCAGAGTATGTCAGGCGCCTCCTGGATGTTTTCGGCGAAACCCCCACGCCGCAGGCAGCCATACTCGACCAGCTCAGCGAGCGCGAGCTGGAGGTGCTGCGCCTTGTGGCAGAGGGGCTGAACAACACCGATATCGCGGCTGAACTGGTCATTGCCCACAGCACGGTGAAAACGCACGTCAACCGCATCTACAGCAAACTCGGCGTCAGCACCCGCACCCAGGCGGTTGCCCGCGCCCGCCAGCTCCAGATTTTGCCCTAATCCCCCGCTCCATTCCACCCCCCAATCCACCCCCAGGTGGACGCTTTTCCACCCTCTTTTTCGTAAACTCATGATGAAAGATTATCATCCCATGAGTTTTTTCGCCTTGGAGAAATGAAGATGGCATTGCTCGAAATAGAACACATAAGTAAAGCTTACCGGGGTGGGGTTTTGGCGAATGATGATATCAGCCTGACGGTCGAGGCGGGCGAAGTGTTCGGTCTGCTGGGCCCGAATGGCGCTGGTAAGACTACCCTGGTCAGCCAGATCATCGGACTTTTGGCGCCTACCTCAGGCGCGATCCGGGTGGCGGGGATCAACACGGTCCAGAACCCCGGATTTGCCCGCCAGGCCTGCTCGTTTCAGCCCCAGACGCAGGTCCCCATCGATGGCATGACTCCTTACCAGGCGATTGAGCTGGCGGGACGCCTGCGCGGCGGTCGGGGAGATCAGGTGCGCGCCCAGACCCGCACCTTGATCGAGAGCCTCGAGCTGGGCGCGTGGTCAAACAAGGGCAGCGAGGCGCTCTCTGGGGGC
>Ga0209705_10000754_pt1 | contig 16963 bp, 16 predicted proteins | sample PPLLaktember2015_5_FD_187262 | JGI IMG/M metagenome (GOLD analysis project Ga0209705, IMG submission 187262) | Freshwater sediment microbial communities from Prairie Pothole Lake near Jamestown, North Dakota, USA - PPLs Lake P8 Core (1) Depth... | ecosystem: Environmental > Aquatic > Freshwater... | reverse complement strand
ACCGTCACCGCGCGAAACGAAATAAAGTGCCTTGGTGTCCTCCGGATTGAGTGCGGCATGCAGCGCATGCCGTCCCGGCATGGCGATGGGTGTCGGCGGCAGGCCCTTGATGACGTAGGTGTTGTAGGCGCTCGGTGTGCGCAGATCCTTTACCGTCAGATTGCCGTTGAAACGGTCACCGATCCCGTAGATAACGGTTGGGTCGGTCTGCAGCTTCATGCCGATCCGCAGGCGGCGTACGAATACACCGGCGATAAGTGCGCGCTCCTCGGCCTTGCCGGTCTCCTTCTCGACAATCGAGGCCAGAGTCAATGCCTCATCGCGTGTCTTGATCGGCAGATCGCCCTGTCTTCCGTTCCATTCTTCTTCCAGCACCTTTTCCATTTTCTGGAAGGCACGCTGCAGGATGATCAGATCAGACATGCCAGCGGAGTAATAGTAGGTGTCGGGATAGAAACGGCCCTCGGGGTGCATGGTCGGATAACCGAGACTGGCCATGATTTGCTTCGGCTTGAGGTCTTGCAGGATATGGGTGAGTTTGGGAGCGGCGGCAAAGGCCTCCAGTGTCTGTTTGAATGTCCAGCCTTCGGCAATGGTGAGCGGGTATTCCACCACCCGTCCGGCCATCACTTGCTCGAGGATTTCCAGAGCGGTAATACCTTTGCGGAAACGGTACTCGCCGGTCTTGAGCTCACGACTCTGGCCCTTGAGATAGGCTATCCAAACCAGTGTGTTGGCATCCGGCAACACTTTCTCGTTGCGCAACTGGCGCGCAAAGGCCTTGAGGCTTGTGCCCGGTGCGACTACATAGATCTTTGCTTCCGGTTCGAGCCGCGCGACGCTGAACCAGTACACATAGGTGCCAAATCCGAGCAGCAGGAGCGCGAATACGGCGCCGCTGTATTTCAGCACCTTATGCGAGGCAGTCGGCCGCGTGTAACGCCGCTTGTAACGTCTGCGAAATCTGTCCAACCACATAGTGCCTCGCTTCGATCCGCCGGATTGGCCAGATGCCGATCAGACTGTTGGTAAGAAACAATTCCTGCGCTGATTTGACCACGTCTGTGGTCACTGCCTGGATGATGCAGTTCATGCCCAAGGCCGCGGCACTCTCCAGGATCTGCGCGCGCATCACGCCGGCAACGCCGGATTGTGACAGATCGGGGGTGACCACGGTACCGTCGTCACGCACCAGAAACAGATTGGTCTTGGTACCTTCGATGACCAGCCCGTCTGTATCGCACATCAGACCTTCAGCATAGTCGTCCTGCCATTCGGCGCGCGCCAGTACCTGCTCCAGCCGGTTAAGATGTTTCATGCCGGCCAGCCGCGGTTGGCGCGCGAGTCGCGTTTCGCACCAGCGTACGGCCACGCCCTCCTTGCCGGCTGTGACCGGATACCCGGGCCACGGCAGGCGTTGCACAATACGCGTCGCGCTGCCGGCTGGATCCGCCCGGTAGCCTCGGCCAGCAATGCCGCGCGTCAGAATAATCTTGGCCACTGCACGCGCTTCCGTTCCGGCTATCCGGGCTACTTCCTCGCGCAGCAGTCTCGCCTCCGGTGCCAGCAGACCGAGGCGCCGACAACCTTCGCCAAGACGCTGAATATGCCGATCCCACAGGAGCGGTTCGCCGTTGCGCAGCGCTAGGGTTTCGAACAGGCCGTCACCGTACTGCAGGCCGCGATCGGCGACCAGCAAGTGTGTGCTGACCTGTCCATTGACCAGCATGGTCACGACGCAGTTCCCGTCACGGCCAGTGCAGCCAGCATGCCTTTGGCCTTGGCGCGCGTTTCGTTCAGCTCCCGATCCGGGTCGGAATCGGCCACGATGCCGCCGCCTGCGCGCAGCTGCACAGATTTTCCGTCCAGCATCAGGGTGCGAATCAGGATATTGAGATCAAGACTGCCATCGCGGTTGATGTAGCCCACGGAACCGGTATAGGCGCCACGCGCTGCACCTTCCAGTTCGGCAATGATCTGCATGGTACGCAGCTTCGGGCAGCCGGTGATGGTGCCGCCGGGAAAGACTGCGCGGATTACCTGTGCCGGGGTCACGCCGGCGTTCAGTTCGCCGCTGATGTTCGACACGATGTGATGCACGTGCCGGTAACTTTCCACAACCAGCGACTCGTCCGTGTGCACACTCCCGGCCCGGCAGATGCGTCCAAGATCATTGCGTTCCAGATCGACGAGCATGACATGCTCGGCGCGTTCCTTCGGATTGCGTACCAGCGCCTGTGCCAGCGCCTGATCCTCCTCGGCATTGGCCGAACGCGGATGGGTGCCGGCAATCGGCCGCGTGCTGATGCGCCCGTGGCGCACATTCACCAATCGTTCCGGTGATGAACTGATGACGGCGCGATCCGCATCGATCGTCATGAGGCCGGCAAACGGCGCCGGATTGGCACAGCGCAGCTGCTCGTAGAGATCGATCGCTGCGGCACGCTGCTTGAGCCGCAAGCGCCAGACACGCGATAGGTTCACCTGGTAGGTGTCACCGGCTCGGATGTAGGCGAGGATGCGCGCGATGCGTTGCCGGTAGAGAGCGGGATCCTCTTCCTCGATTTCAACGGCGCTCACCGGCATGCCCGGATCACCTGCTCCGCCCTCGGCCCGGCGCAGATCCTGCTCCATCTGGTTCAGCGTGTCGTAATTCGAGTGTTCACTGACAAGCAGGGTTGTCCGGGTTTCGTGGTCGCGAATCACGGCTGCCGGAAAACGCGTGGCCACTGCCACCGGCCAGTCATTTCCGGGCGGCATGCTCACCAGTGTCGGTTCGAGGAACCGCGCAAACTCATAGGACAAGAATACGAACCAACCACCATGGAACGGAAAGGGCAATTTCGTCTGTTCAGCCACGGATGCTGTGCGCCACGTCGCATCGAACGTGGCAAGGAAATCGCCTGCATTAGGCGCACCGTTGTGCCGCAGTGTTCCGTTGCTTTCGAGTACCAGGGAGTCGCAAGGAAAGGCAAACAAGACGTCGTAGCGTGCCTGGGGCGTGCCGTGCGCGACGCTCTCAAGCAGGTGTGGGTAACGCGACGGGAACAAGCGGTGCAGGCGAGCAAGGTCAGGAAAACCACTGACCGTTCGCCAGGTGCATTCTGGCGCGGCCGTGCTGGCCTGCGGTCCGGATTGCTTCACACCAGGCGGCGCATCACCAGCGTGCCGTTGGTGCCGCCGAAGCCGAAGGAGTTGGACAGCGCGACGTCGATTTTCATCGGACGCGGGGTGTTCGGCACGTAGTCGAGATCGCAGTCCGGATCCGGTGTGATCATATTGATGGTAGGCGGCGCGATTTGATGATGAATGGCCAGCGCCGTATAGATCGCCTCAACGCCACCGGCGGCGCCAAGCAGGTGGCCGGTCATGGACTTGGTGGAACTCATCGCCACTTTGCGCGCATGATCACCGAACGCTGCCTTGGCGGCCATGGTCTCGGCCTTGTCGCCTAGCGGTGTGGACGTGCCATGTGCGTTGACATACTGCACATCGACGGTGTTGATGCCGCCATTGCGCAGCGCATTGAGCATGCAGCGTGCCGCACCCTCGCCGCCTTCCGCCGGGCTGGTCATGTGGTAGGCGTCACCGCTCATGCCGAAGCCGACCAGTTCGCAGTAAATGCGCGCACCACGCTTCTTCGCATGCTCAAATTCTTCCAGCACCACCACGCCGGCGCCCTCACCGAGCACGAAGCCGTCGCGATCCTTGTCCCAGGGGCGGCTCGCGGTGGCCGGGTCATCATTGCGCGTGGACAGCGCCTTGGCGTTTCCGAAGCCGGCAATGCCGGTCGGCGTCACCGTTGACTCGGCGCCACCCGCCACCATGACGTCGGCGTCGCCATACTCGATCAGTCGCCCGGCATCGCCGATCGCGTGGGTCGCGGTGGCGCAGGCTGTAACCATTGCCAGGTTCGGGCCCTTCATGCCGTACAGGATCGACAAATTCCCGGAGATCATGTTGATGATGCTCATCGGGATGTAGAACGGAGAGAGGCGTCGGTGACCCTTTTCAGTCAAGGTGCGGGTGCCACTCTCGATGGTGTTGAGTCCGCCGATGCCGGAACCGATGTGTACGCCGATACGTTCGGCATTCGCTTCCGTAACCTCGAGCCCGGAATCCTGCACCGCTTGAATGCCGGCCGCCATGCCAAGATGAATGAAGCGGTCCATGCGACGCGCCTCTTTCTCGGTCATGTATTTTGTTGGATCGAAACCTTTTACTTCGCCGGCGATGGTCGCCGGAAAGCCAGTGGCATCGAACTGGGTAATCTGGGTAATGCCGCTTTTGCCGGCCAGAATGCTCTGCCAGTTCTCGGCGAGATCGAGACCGATGGGCGAGACTATGCCCATTCCGGTGATGACCACACGTCGTTTGTTCAAGCAGGTACCCTCGTTAATGTCTGGCGACGGGTCGGGCGGAAATGGCCGTTAGTAAAAACAAGGGCTGCCGGCACGCGGTGGCTGGCAGCCCTTGCGGTATGGGATACCGGTTACTTCTGGTGCGCGTTGACGTAATCGATGGCCTGCTGCACCGTTGTGATCTTCTCGGCCTCTTCATCCGGAATCTCGCAATCAAATTCCTCTTCCAGCGCCATCACCAGTTCGACGGTGTCGAGGGAGTCGGCGCCCAGGTCGTTGACGAACGAAGCAGCCTTGGTTACTTCAGTTTCATTTACGCCCAGCTGCTCGGCGACGATCTTGACGACGCGTTCTTCAATACCGCTCATGTCTCATTTTCCTCCAGAAATTAGCCAGTTCTTCGATTTCTCGGCCTGGCGAGGCCGCATAGTAAACACGATTCAGGGTTCCAAGTCCACCCGCGTAATGTGATGTTAATTATGGCTTTTAGGTAGAGTACTACACATTAGCTCATATACATGCCGCCGTTTACGTGCAGGGTCGTACCGGTCATGTAGGCGGCGCGCGGCGAGGCCAGAAACGCCACGGCGTGCGCAATCTCTTCGGCCTGGCCAAGACGCCCGAGCGGGATGTGGGCAAGCAGCGCGGCGCGCTGTGGCTCGGTCAGTGCCCGGGTCATGTCGGTATCAATGAATCCCGGCGCGACCGCGTTCACAGTGATGTTACGTGAACCGACCTCGTGCGCCAGCGACTTGGTGAATCCGATAACGCCGGCCTTGGCGGCCGCATAGTTACACTGCCCGGGGTTGCCGCTACTGCCGACAATCGAGCTGATGCTGATGATGCGGCCCTTGCGCGCCTTGGTCATGCCACGCACCACCGCCTTGCTCATACGGAAGATGGACTTGAGGTTGGTATCCAGAATTGCGTCCCACTCCTCTTCTTTCATGCGCATCAGCAGGTTGTCGCGTGTGATGCCGGCATTGTTGACGAGAATGCTGGGTGCGCCCCAAGCGTTCTGTATCTCGGTGAGCGCGGTATCGATCGAGCCCTGATCGGTGACATTCAGTACCAGACCCTGGCCTTTGATACCCTGGGCCTTAAGCGCTTCGCCAATTTTGCCGGCACCGTCGTTTGAGGTCGCAGTACCGATGACGGTCGCGCCTTGACGGCCGAGCTCCAGTGCAATAGCGAGCCCGATACCGCGGCTAGCGCCGGTGACGAGTGCAATTTCGTTATCCAGTTCCTTCGCGGACAAGTTCATGGAAAGCAAGCCTCAACAAAATCCATTGCGCCAATTACGGTGCCTGGAAAAATAGCCATAGAGGGAAAGCAAGCCTGCACAAAAATTGCCATATTAATTTTTCCCATTCAGGCGCCGAGCGCGGCACGCGCCTGACGCAGGGTTTCCGGATCGTAGACCGACAATGTCTGTGTTTCTTTGCTGATGCGCTTGTTGAGACCCGCGAGCACCTTGCCAGGTCCGCATTCTACCAGTTTGTCGACACCGTCGGCGGCCATTTTCTGTATGGTCTCGACCCATCGCACCGGCGACTCCACCTGGCGCACCAGCGCGTCACGGATCGCATCGGCACTGATCTCGGCCTGCACATGTGCGTTGTGTAGCACCGGAATGTGGGGTGCCTCGATCTTCAGCTGTTTCAGGCGTTCACGCATGCGCTCGGCGGCCGGGTGCATGAGCGCGCAATGCGACGGTACGCTCACTGGCAATTGCTTTGCGAGCTTGGCGCCCGCGCCCTTGGCCTGCTCCACGGCGCGCGCTACAGCCGCGGCGGTACCGGCAATGACGACCTGTCCGGGCGAGTTGAAATTTACCGGCGACAGCACCTCGCCCAGAGCAGCTTTCTCACACAGTGCACGCACCTGCTCGTCATCCATGCCCACGATCGCCGCCATGCCGCCCTTGCCGGTTGGCACCGCCTCCTGCATGTAGCGGCCACGGTCGGCCACGAGTCTCACTGCGTCCACAAATAGTATTGCGCCGGCACAAGTCAACGCTGTGTATTCACCGAGGCTGTGTCCGGCCATGACCACCGGCTGTGGGCCCTTCTCTGCCAGCCAGACGCGCCACACTGCCACCCCGGCGCAGAGCATGGCCGGCTGGGTAATTTCGGTCTGGTTGAGTTTATCCTCGGGACCCGTCGTCGCTATTGACCACAGGTCGTAGCCGAGCGCTGTTGATGCCTCGACAAAGGTTTCCTGCACTTGCGGATAGGCCTCTGCAAGCGCGTTCAACATGCCGACCGACTGCGAGCCTTGACCGGGGAAAACGAATGCGAGTGTCATGATTTTGATGTTCTGTATGATTTCGAGCCGCAGATGAACGCGGATAGGCACAGATCAAAATACTGCCTTTTAAATTTGCATCTATGTTTATCTGCGTTCATCTGCGGCTGTCTTGCTTATTTAATTACAATTAGTATTTCAACAGCACCGAACCCCAGGTGAAACCGCCGCCGAAGGCTTCCATGAGCACGGTGTCGCCGCGCTGGATGCGTCCATCGCGCACCGCCTCATCGAAGGCGAGCGGTATCGAGGCTGCCGAGGTGTTGCCGTGCCGGTCCACGGTCACGACCACTTGGTCCATGGACATGTCGAGCTTGCGGGCTGTGGCGGCGATAATGCGGTGATTAGCCTGATGCGGCACGAGCCAGGTGATGTCGCTTTTTTTAAGAAAGTTCTTCTCGAGTGTTTCGTCCACGATGCGCCCGAGGGTGTTCACCGCGACCTTGAACACCTCGTTGCCTTGCATCTGCACGAACGCCTGGTTGCTCTGCACCTTGTCATAGCCCTGGGAAACGCCCGCCGGTACCGTAAGCAATTCCTTGTATTGGCCGTCGGCGTGCAGATGCGAATTGATAATACCGGGCTTCACATCGGCACTGATCACCACGGCCCCGGCGCCATCACCGAACAACACGCAGGTGCCGCGGTCGGTCCAGTCGACAATGCGCGATAGGGTCTCGGCCCCGACCACCAGTGCGTGTTTTGAGCTGCCGCTGCGTACGAACTTGTCGGCTATACCCAGTGCGTAAACAAAACCGGTGCACACGGCCTGCACATCGAATGCCGCACAGCCATGAATATCGAGTCGATCCTGCAGCAGGCAGGCCGTGCTGGGAAAGACGCGGTCAGGAGTGGTGGTTGCGACAATAATGAGATCAATATCGCGGTGGTTGATGCCGGCGGCCTCAATCGCGCGGCGTGCGGCCTGTTCGGCGAGATCGCAGGTCGTTTCCTTGTCCGCAGCGATATGGCGTTCACGGATACCGGTGCGTTCGACGATCCACTCTTCCGTGGTATCGACCATGTTAACCAGGTCGGCATTGGTCAAGACCTTCGCCGGCAGGTAGCTGCCCGTGCCGCGGATGCGTGAATAAATCATGCGGATTCGCTCAGGTGGACGGGTTGCTCTGACCTTGCAACGTCGTCAGGCGCGCGCCGATGAGTTGCGGCAACTGGTTCTGCACTTCTTCGGCTGCAACGCGGATGGCATATTCGAAGCCGACGATGTCAGTGCCGCCATGGCTCTTGATCACAATGCCATTCAGGCCAACCAGACTCGCACCATTGTACTGGCGCGGGTCGAGACGCCGGCGCAGCGCATTGAGGACCGGCAGCGCCACCAGGGCGGCCAGCTTTGAGAACAGGGTGCGCGTGAATTCTTCCTTCATGAACTGCGAGATCATACGCGCGAGTCCTTCACTGGCCTTCAACGCAACATTACCGACGAAGCCGTCGCACACGATGACATCCACTTTCCCTAGATAGATTTCGTCACCCTCGACGTACCCGTGGTAGTTGAGGTCGCTCGCCCGAAAAAGCTCATCGGCTTTCTTGACGACCTCGTTGCCCTTGATGTCCTCGACCCCGACATTGAGCAACGCCACCAGCGGCCTGTCCTTGCGTTCGACGGCGCCCACCAGCAGTGAGCCCATGATGCCAAATTGTAAAAGCTGTTCGGGAGTGGAGTCGACATTCGCGCCTAGATCGAGAATATGCACATGGCCATGGACCGTTGGGAATGCGGTAATAATCGCGGGACGGTCGATGCCAGGCAGGGTCTTGAGAACGAATCGTGCGGTCGCCATGAGCGCACCTGTGTTGCCGGCGGACACAATCGCCTGCGCCTCGCCGCTTTTCACGAGGTTGATGGCAACACGCATTGATGAGTCTTTCTTGCTGCGCAGCGCCTGTGCCGGCGGCTCATCCATGCCCACGACCTGGGAGGCTTCCTGAATCCTGAGGCGACCGCTTTCTGCGTCGGCATGACGTGCGAGCTCCTTTTCCAGGACCGCACTCTGTCCAACGAGTACAAGATTCAGGTCGGGATGGGAGCGCAGCGCAGCGAGCGCGCCCGGGACCGTGACGGCCGGACCATGATCGCCGCCCATGGCATCCAGGGCGATGGTGACAGCCAACGGTATCCCCTCTTTGCGGTGAAGATCGGCCCGCTGTACTAGTCGGCTTTGACGTCGATTACCTTGCGGCCACGATAAAAACCGGTCGCGCTAATGTGGTGGCGACGGTGTGTCTCACCGCTGGTCGGCTCCACGGAGAGGTGTACCGGCTTGAGCGCGTCGTGCGAACGGCGCATGCCGCGGGTTGAAGGTGACTTGCGGCTTTTCTGGACTGCCATGGGTATTCCTCGTTCGGTTTGATGGTTTTACTGATTCTTGCCCTTGAATCCGCGCAATTCGGCAAACGGATTCGTTCTCTTTTCGGCCACGGGCGCCTTGCCCGCGCTAACCGGATATGCAACCTCACATTGCCCCTCGGCATGTCCCGGACTCATGGGCATAGCGAGCAACAGTTCATCTTCTGCCAACTCAGCCAAGGACAGCGGTGCTTCAACGACCAGAGCCTCGAATTCTTCCGGCTCAGCCTCACCCGGCTGTAACAGCACGAAAAGCGGCTGTGCTACGACCTCTATTGTCAGTGGCTTCAGGCAGCGCTTACAGGCCATCTCGACTTGCGTGCGAATCGTGCCGTGCATCCGGCGCTCACCTTGGCCGGTGCGCTCGAATTGCAGATCTATCGCCACCTGCTCCGGCCGGCTGTTCGGGAGAACCAGCTCCTGCAATCTCGGCATTTCGCTGCCTGGCAGTGTGCCGTAAAGTCGCGCCCCCTCGTCCGCAAGGCGGATTGGGTCGATCTGCACAGGCAACTGGCCAGACATAAGCCGCGCATGATAGCTTTGCGTGTAACTCCTGTCAAAATAAGCGTTAATTCCGCTTTCGGGTTATTGACACTCCTGAGCGCATTCCGTAAAAAGACTACCCGGGTACGTTTTTCTCCCAGGCCGAGCAGGCCCTTCCTTTTCAGGTTGGCCTCCAACCGAACGGAGCATCTGTGTTCAACAAGATACTGGTCGCTAACCGCGGCGAGATCGCGGTGCGAATTGTGCGCGCCTGCGCCGAAATGGGCATCAAATCGGTGGCAATCTATTCCGATGCCGACCGCAGCGCCTTGCACGTCAAAAAGGCCGACGAATCCTACAACTTGGGTCCCGACCCGGTCGGCGGCTATCTCAACGCCCACCGTATTGTGAATCTCGCGGTCACCGCCGGCTGCGATGCCCTGCATCCCGGTTATGGTTTTCTGTCCGAGAATCCGCAGCTCGCCGAGATCTGCGCGCGGCGCGGCATCACCTTCATCGGACCATCGGCCGAGGTGATCCGTGCCATGGGTGACAAGATCCATGCGCGCAAGACCATGATCGCCGCCGGTATCCCGGTGGTGCCGGGCAGCGAAGGCAGCCTTAAAGACGTCGCGGAAGCCGTGAAGCTGGCTAAAAAAATCGGCTATCCGGTGATGCTCAAGGCCACCAGTGGCGGCGGCGGACGCGGCATCCGTCGCTGCGACAGCGAGGACGATCTGAAGCGCAGCTATGAGCGTGTCGTGTCCGAAGCCACCAAGGCGTTCGGTTCGGCCGATGTGTTCGTGGAAAAGGCCGTGGTCAATCCGCGCCACATCGAAGTACAGATTCTCGGCGATCGTCACGGCCATGTGATTCACCTGTTCGAACGCGATTGCTCGATCCAGCGCCGCCATCAGAAGCTGGTTGAAATCGCGCCTTCGCCGCAGCTCAGTGAAGAGCAGCGTCAGTACGTATGTGGACTCGCCGTCAAGGCAGCCAAGGCGGTGGGCTACGAGAATGCCGGCACGGCCGAGTTCCTGCTCGACCACCAGGGTAACTTCTTCTTCATGGAGATGAACACGCGCCTGCAGGTGGAACACACCGTGACCGAGCAGATCACTGGCGTGGACATCGTGCAGGAGCAGATCCGCATTGCCAGCGGCGAACCGATGTCCTATCAGCAGGCAGACATTTCCCGGCGTGGCTACGCAATTCAGTTTCGCATCAACGCCGAGGATCCGAAGAACGATTTTCTGCCGAACTTCGGGCGCATCACGCGTTACTACTCACCCGGCGGGCCGGGGGTGCGTACTGATGCCGCGATCTACACCGGCTACGAGTTTCCGCGCTACTACGACTCGATGTGCGCCAAGCTCACCATCTGGGCGCTCACCTGGGAGCAGGCAATCGCACGCGCCAAGCGCGCACTGCGTGATATGGGTGTACAGGGAGTGAAGACCACGATCCCCTATCACGAGGAGATTCTCAAGACCCCGGAGTTCCGTGACGCGAAATTCGATACCGGATTCGTCGAGCAGCATCCTGAACTGATAAACTATTCGGTACGTCGGCCACCCGCGCATCTGGCCGCGGCGATTGCCGCCGCGATCGCCGCGCACCACGGCCTGTAACAGCATCGGAATCTCACGTCATGGCAGCCAACAAGAACAAGGTCCACGTTACCGATCTCATCCTGCGGGATGCGCATCAGTCGCTGATTGCCACGCGCATGCGCACCGCCGACATGCTACCGATCTGCCCGAAGCTCGACCAAGTCGGCTACTGGTCGCTGGAGGCATGGGGTGGTGCGACCTTCGACGCCTGTATCCGTTTCCTGAAAGAAGATCCGTGGGAACGGCTGCGCCAGCTGAAGAAGGCCTTGCCCAATACCCCGATCCAGATGCTGTTGCGCGGCCAGAACCTACTCGGCTACCGGCACTATTCGGATGACGTGGTCGAGGCGTTCGTGAAGAAGGCGGCGGAGAACGGCGTTGACGTGTTCCGCATCTTCGATGCCATGAACGACCTGCGCAATATCACGGTATCGGTCAAGGCCGTGATCAAGGCCGGCAAACACGCGCAGGGTGCGATCTGCTACACCACCAGCCCGGTGCATACCATCGAGCACTTCGTGGAGCAGGCGGTCGAACTCGAGAAAATGGGTTGTCACTCGATCGCCATCAAGGACATGGCCGGGTTGATCACGCCGGCACGTTCCGCCGAGCTGTTCGCGGCATTATCGAAGGCCGTCAAGCTGCCGCTGCATTTTCACTCGCACACCACCGTCGGCATCGCCAATATTTCCATGTACAAGGCGGTCGAGAATGGCGCCCGGCACGTGGACACGACGATCAGCTCCATGTCCTGGGGCACCAGCCACTCACCCACCGAGAGCATGGTGGTGGCGCTGCGTGACACGCCGTACGATACCGGTCTCGACCTGCCGCTGCTGCAGGAGATTGGCATGTACTTCCACGAGGTGCGCAAGAAGTACCACCAGTACGAGAGCGAGTTCAACGGCATCGACACGCGCGTTCAAGTCAATCAGGTGCCGGGCGGCATGATCTCCAACCTGTCGCACCAGCTCAAGGAACAGGGCGCGCTGACACGCATGCACGAGGTGCTGGCCGAGATCCCGCGCGTGCGCGAGGACCTCGGGTTCCCACCGCTGGTCACGCCAACCTCGCAAATTGTCGGCACGCAGGCGGTGCTCAACGTGCTCACTGGCAAGCGTTACAAGAGCATCACCAACGAAGTGAAGCTCTACCTGCAGGGCCGCTACGGCCAGGCGCCGGGCACGGTGAACGACGCTGTGCGCCAGATGGCGATCGGTGACGAAGAGGTCATCACCTGTCGGCCGGCCGACCGCATACAGCCGGAAATGGATCGTCTGCGCCACGACATCGGCGAACTCGCCAAGAACGAAGAAGACGTGTTGACCTACGCCATGTTTCCTGAGATTGGTCGCAAGTTTCTCGAGGAACGAGCCGCCGGAACGTTACGGCCAGAGGAACTGTTGCCATTGCCGGGTACGCAGGCCGCCGCCGCCGCGCCATCGCTCGCCCCGACCGATTTCAACGTCACGGTGCATGGCGAGACCTACCACATCAAAATCACCGGTGCCGGCCATCACGCGGCCGAGCGTCGTCCTTTCTATGTGTCGCTGGACGGCGTGCCGGAAGAAATCCTGGTCGAAACCCTGAGTGAAATGGTTCCGACCGAAAGCGGCGTGCTGGACAGCAAACGCGCCACAAAGGCATCGCGTCGCCCCAAGGCGAGCAAGGAAGGCCATGTCACCAGTTCCATGCCGGGCACCATCGTGGACGTGGTCGTCAAGGTCGGCGCCAAGGTCAAGGCCGGCGATGCGGTGCTTGTCATTGAAGCCATGAAAATGGAGAACGAGGTGCCTGCCCCGATCGCCGGCACGGTCAAGGCCGTGAACGTCGCCAAGGGTGATAGCGTCAATCCGGACGAAGCACTGGTCGAGATTGAATAATAATTTCAGCCGCAGATGAACGCGGATAAACGCAGATCAAGAGGTTTTATAATCGGCGTTCATCTGCGTGCATCTGCGGCTTCGCCTTTTTTTTCCGTGCAAGCATGAAGCTCATCCTCGCCTCCTCATCCCCATTTCGGCGTGAACTGTTGTCGCGTCTGATGATTCCCTTTGAGGTGGTGGTGCCGGACGTGGATGAGACACCACGCCAGGATGAACCGCCACAGGCCCTGGTCGAACGCCTCGCTATCCTCAAGGCGCAGACCGTTGCCTCGAAACACCGCAGTGCGCTCGTGATCGGCTCTGATCAGGTGGCCGTGCATAACGGCGAGATTGTCGGCAAGCCGCTTACCCATGAACGTGCCGTCGATCAGCTAAAATCAGCCTCAGGAACAACGGTCATGCTTTATACCGGGCTAGCGCTCGTGAATAGTTCCTCCGGCCGAGTGCAGAGTGAGGTAGTGCCGTACGGGGTAACATTCCGGGCGCTCACCGATAGGCAGATTGAAACCTATCTGCGCAAGGAACAGCCCTATCATTGCGCCGGAAGCGTGAAATCCGAGGGGTTGGGGGTGGCGCTGCTTGAACGCTTTGACGGCGAAGACCCGGCCACGCTCATCGGCTTGCCGCTGATTCGCCTCATCCGCATGCTGGAAAACGAGGGCTTGGTGGTCATCTGACCGCTCGCCTGCCCCATCCCGCCAATATTTGGGCGGAGTAGGCAGGCGATGGGGAAATTACGCTTTTACTGTTGCGCGAGACGCGCATCCATTATGGCGCGTGTGGTTAACGCAGCCCGCGGCCCGAAAGGCGCAACTCCGAGGCGACGGAGCGACCCATGGCCATACCGAAGCGCTCGGTCAGACGTTGGATGAAGTTTTCATGCACGGTGTAATCCACGATCTCTTCAGCGCCGATCACGTCGCGCGCAACGGAATCGGCACTGCCGTACTCATCCACGAGCCCTAGTTCCATTGCCTTGGTTCCCGACCAGAACAGGCCGCTGAAGATTTCCTTATTCGGCTTGAGTGCATCACCGCGCCCCTGTTTCACGGCATCGATGAACTGTCCATGGATCTCATCCAGCATTTTCTGGGCATGGCGTCGCGCCTTCGAATCGAGCGGCGAAAACGGATCGAGCATGCCTTTGTTCTCGCCGGCCGTCAGCAGACGTCGCTCAATGCCAAGCTTCTTCATGCTGTCCACAAAACCAAAACCGTCCATGAGTACACCGATCGAACCGACGATGCTCGCCGGACTCGCATAGATCTTGTCGGCGGCAGCGACGGCGTAGTAGCAACCGGAGGCGCATACGTCGCCGATTACGGCGTACAACGGCTTGTCCGGGTATTTCTCGCGCAGACGCAGGATCTCGTCGTAGATGTAGGCCGATTGCACCGGGCTGCCGCCCGGACTATTGGCGTGCAGTATCACGCCTACCGCCGCCTTGGCCTCAAACGCGTCACGCAGACCCTGGATGATATTGTCGGCGTTTGCGTTGCCTTCGGCTGAAATCTCGCCGTCAAGGTCCACAAGCGCGGTGTAGCGGCTGGCGAGTGCCTTTTCGCCCCAGGTACCGGACTGCATGATGAGCAGCACGATGATGAGATAGACGGCGATGAAAATTTTAAAAAATATGCCCCATCGACGCGCCTTGCGGCTCTCTTCGAGCGAAGCGAATGCGAGTTTCTCGAGCAGCTCGCGTTCCCAGCCTTCCTTCCTGCCCGGTGTTCCGTTTTCCATGCTCTTATCCAGCGAACCTGTATTTGTTAACGACAGATCATTTGACCACAGCCGCAGGTGTTCCGGCGAGCCACACCGCTCCGTCCGTCTCGCGTACCGGGACTGCCGTCAGCACTGCACCACGACAGGGCCCGTCCACGCAGACACCGCTGGCCGGATCATACATTGCCCCGTGCGTAGCACACACGAGATAACGGTGTTCGGCATCGAAAAACTCGCCTTCCTGCCAATCAAGCTCGACCAGCTTGTGGGCACAGCGGTTCAGGTAGGCAACCACGCGCCCGGCATGGCGCACGGCGAATGCCGGGTCAACGCGGCCATTGTAGCCAACCAGAAAGCGCACACCGCGACCGCCTTCCTGCAGTTCGTTGCTGGCGCAGACCTTGTCGCCCGGGCGCAGCGCTGCCAATTGCGGTTGTGCCGTCACTTGACCCATGCACACACTTCGGGGAAGGAATCCACGCAGGCCAGTGCGCCGCAGTCGATCAGGCGTTCGCGTGCGTGCACACCGTAGCTCACGGCGAGTCCTGCGACCTTTGCGTTGCGCGCCATTTCCATATCGTACACCGTGTCACCGACCATGAGTGCGCGCCCGGCATCGACGCCGGTATGGTCGAGAATGTCTTCGAGCATCTGTGGGTGTGGTTTGGAGAAGGCCTCGTCCGCGCAGCGCGAACTCACAAACAGGTGGCGCATGCCAGTATCGTCCAGCACCCGGTTCAGACCACGGCGTGCCTTGCCGGTGGCAATGGCCAGCAGGTAACCCTGTTGCGTAAGCTGAGTGAGACCCTGCGGGACGCCCGGGAAAAGTGGCATACCGGTAGAGTCGAGTTCCAGAAAGTGCCGGCGGTAGCGCTCCACGAGCTCGGCCCGGCGTATCGGTGCCTGTTCCGGGAAAAGCACCTGCATCGCCTCGCTGAGGCCGAGACCGATGATGTCCCGGATGGCCGTGGCGCCCGGATCGGGAATACCAACATCCAAGGCCGCCGCCTGCATGCAGCGCACGATCTTGGCCTCGGAGTCCATGAGGGTACCGTCCCAGTCAAAGACAATCAGGTCGTATTGCCGATTCATGCAGGCATGGAAATATCAGGCTGGGTGCGCAATTTCTCAAGCACACGTTCGAGCTCGACCGGCAGCGGTGCCTCGATGCGCATTTTACGGCCACCCAGCGGGTGCCGGAATTCAAGACGCGCGGCGTGCAGAAACAGGCGCGTGAGGCCCTGGCGCTTCATGCGTTGATTGAAGTCGCGATCCCCATACTTGTCGTCGCCGGCGATCGGGTGGCCAATGTGTGCCGCGTGTACACGTGCCTGGTGCATGCGTCCGGTCAACAGGCGTACTTCGACCAGCGCCGTGTCTGAAAATTTTTCGCGCGGCGTGAAGTCGCTGGCCGATTCCTTGCCCTCCTCGCCCACTTCCACACGGCGCTCGCCGGACTGCGGTCGGGTGGCCTCCAGCGCAGCCTCAACGTGACGCGTTCCGCCGCGCCATGGACCGGCTACGAGCGCCAGATAGCGCTTGTCCAGCCCGCCTTCGCGCAGCAGGTCGTGCAGATGCATCAGGGCAGGCCGGGATTTGGCGATCAGCAGGCAGCCGGAGGTATCGCGGTCCAGGCGGTGGGCGAGCTCGAGAAACGGAGTATTCGGCCGCAGTTCGCGCAGCGCCTCGATCAGTCCAACGCTCACCCCGCTGCCGCCATGCACCGCCAGCCCGGACGGTTTGTCGATCACCAATAGCTGCTCGTCCTCGAACAGGACCCGTTCCAGCAACCAGTCGAGCCGGCCGCTGGCGGCCGCTTGGGCGGCGAGATTCTTGCCGCTGGATTCAGCGCGCCGTACCGGCGGCAGGCGCACCACATCGCCCTCTTTCAGGCGGTAATCCGGCTTGGAACGGCCCTTATTGACCCGTACCTCGCCCTTACGCAACAGGCGGTACACATGGGTTCGGGGAACGCCCTTGAGGGCGGTTAGCAGGAAGTTGTCCAGGCGCTGGCCGGCATGCCCGGCGTCCACGGTCACGTGCTGCACCCCCGGGCGGGCGCCTTCGGGAGGGGTATTTCGGACCGAATTCATTGCAAAATCATAACAGAATTGCAGGTATAGAGGCTGACTGTTATATTGAATACGTGCACCAGTCAGTGAGCTAGCTGCGGCAAGTGCACAAGATGAAAAGGTTTTTGCGCTGACGGGTATTTCCCCG
>Ga0209705_10000752_pt1 | contig 16967 bp, 15 predicted proteins | sample PPLLaktember2015_5_FD_187262 | JGI IMG/M metagenome (GOLD analysis project Ga0209705, IMG submission 187262) | Freshwater sediment microbial communities from Prairie Pothole Lake near Jamestown, North Dakota, USA - PPLs Lake P8 Core (1) Depth... | ecosystem: Environmental > Aquatic > Freshwater... | reverse complement strand
ATTGACACCAATGCGATAAATCCAAGGGTTGCTTCCGAATGTCGCGACAAATGACGTATCTCCTTGCAGGTCAATAGGATACAGCAGTTCTTAGCCTCGTGTTCTGTACAGATTCTTATGAGGAACCATATATCCATACTGAATGAAAATGCCAGGTGGTAAAAGTTATATTTACATAAATCACAAGGTTTTACGATTGGCCCTGCCAGGTACAACGATGCGCGTTTAGTATAACCGACCGCCAAATCCTTTCCAAGAAAATTTATCCCACCAATATCCACCCACCCATTGACCAACTGTCCCACCAACCCACCCCCTTGTTCTTCCCTTGCCCCACACGCCTCTTTTGTGGAGGACGGGGGTTTTTACATAACATTTTTACCAAGTGAAGCGGAAAACTCAGCGATTTTTGGTAATTTGACGCTTTGAATGGTGATTGACCAGCGAATTGTAGCAGATTCTGCCCATGGAAAAAAATTATGCACAAAAACGTACAGAAGCTGTATAATCAGGACAAAACAAGCTTTGTTCCTCCATATACGAAAGGATTATAGGAGATGACACGCAATAACCATAATCGCAGGGATTTTCTCAGAAATTTGACTTTGGGGGTTGGGGCAGGCATAGCGGCTTCAGCGATGCCGGGGTGCTTTTCACAGAGGCAGCGGCAAGGTATATCCCGGGATGAACGTAAGCCGAATATTATTGTCATTATCAGTGATGATATGGGCTATGCCGATATCGGCGTGCATGGGGGAAAGGATATTGTCACGCCCCACATAGATTCGATCGCCCAGAAAGGAGTGCGGTTTACGAACGGGTATGTATCGTGTCCCGTATGCAGTCCGACGCGGGCCGGTTTAGCCACAGGACGATATCAGCAGCGATTTGGACACGAGTATAACACGGGGCCGCCTCCCCAGGGATTGCAGGAGAATGTGGGACTGCCGTTAAAAGAAATTACCATCGCCGACGTCTTGAAATCGGCGGGCTACGTAACCGGGGCGGTCGGCAAGTGGCATCTGGGAATTCATCCACATTTTCATCCGTATAAGCGAGGGTACGATGAATTTTTCGGCTTTTTGCACGGGAACCATTCGTATATCGATCCGGGCTTGGCAACGTTTAATCCGATTCTACGCGGTACGCAGCCGGTTGCGGAAAAGGAATATCTCACGGATGCCTTTTCGCGGGAGGCGGTAGCATTTATCGAAAAGAATCACGAGAAGCGGTTTTTTCTGTATTTGGCCTACAATGCGGTGCATACGCCGCTGCAATCTCCCGAACGCTATAAGGACAAGTTTCCACATATAACCGATCCGAAACGACAAAAATATGCCGGTATGTTAACTGCGATGGATGAGGGTATCGGCAAAATCTTGGCAAAGCTGCGCGAACACGGATTGGAAGAGAATACGCTGGTCTTTTTCGTTAATGATAACGGTGGACCGCAGGCAAACGGTTCGCGGAACGATCCATTCCGGGCCACCAAGGGAACAATGTACGAAGGCGGCATTCGAGTGCCGTTCCTCGTGCAGTGGCCGAAGCACATCCCGGCCGGAAAAGTCTATGAGCATCCGGTAATATCTTTGGACATTCTACCGACGGCGGCCGCGGCAGGGCAGGCAAAGTTGCCAACAGATCGTGTCCTCGACGGCGTGGACCTGTTGCCCTCTCTCACCGGCAACAAGCAAACGCCGCCGCATGAGATTCTTTTTTGGCGGTCCGGCCCAAAACATGCCGTCCGCAAAGGCAAATGGAAATTGGTCCGTATGGCAAACGAAGATGAATTGTATGACGTGTTGGCAGACCCGCAGGAGAGCCGAAACCTTGCACAGAACTACCCGCAGGTGCTCAAGGATCTGCAGGAAAAATATACCGAGTGGAGTGTCAAGATGATCTCGCCGCTCTGGGGTTCACCCGTACGGGCACGACCGGGAAGAACCAAACCAAAGCCCAAAAAATGACAAAACTAATCAATGAAAATAGAGTAAACTCATCAGAAAGCAGACAGATCAATCCTTTTGATACAAGGAGACACAATGAATTCCAGAGAACGTTTGCAGAAAACCCTGAACCATGAGCAGGTCGATCGAGTGTGTGTGGATTTCGGATCGACACACGTAACTGGCATCACCGCCGGCGCCTTGACCCGGCTTCGACAAGCGGTGCTGGGCGACAAAGATTATCGGGTCAAGATCATAGAGCCTTACCAGATGTTGGGCGAAATTGATGACGAGTTGATGGAAGCCCTGGGTATTGACGTGATGGCGGTATTGATGCCGAGGACCATGTTCGGCTTCGTAAATACCGACTGGAAGCCTTTTACTATGTTCGATGGCACGGAGGTTTTGGTTCCCGGGCAATTTAATGTGACCCCGGCTCCGGGCGGCGGCTGGTACATGTACCCACAGGGTGACACCTCGGTTCCTCCCAGCGGCCACATGCCGAAAGATGGTTTTTATTTCGATGCTATTTGCCGCCAGGAACCTATCGAAGAGGAAAAGCTGGACCCGGCGGATAACCTCCAGGAGTTTGGCTTGCTCTGTGATGAGGACATCCAACTTCTGGTAGAGGCAGCCGGGCGGGCAGAAAAAAAGAATAAAGGCTCTATCATCAGTACGCCCGGAACCTCTTTTGGCGATATCGCTTTGGTCCCGGCGATGTGGATGAAACGGACCAAGGGAATTCGAGAAGTGGAAGAATGGTATGTCTCGACGATAGCTCGCAGGGATTATGTATATAAGGTGTTCGAAGGTCAGTGCGAAATTGCGATCAAGAATCTGCAGCTTTTGGTCCGGGCGTTAGGCGACAAAGTACAAGCCGCCTTTACCACCGGCGCGGATTTCGGCACACAGTCTGGACCCTTTATCTCACCGCAGGCCTACCGCGATTTATTTATGCCCTTTCATAAGACTGTCAACGAATACATTCATAAGCATACCAATTGGAAAGTTTTCATTCATTCCTGTGGAGCCGTCTATGATTTAATTCCTTATTTTATCGAAGCGGGTTTCGATATTTTAAACCCCGTACAATGCTCCGCTGCCGGCATGAACCCGAAACGACTTAAAAAAGAATTCGGCCGGGACCTGGTCTTCTGGGGAGGTGGCGTGGACACCCAAAATACTCTACCTTTTGGAACGCCTGACAAAGTCTATAAAGAGGTCCGCGAGCGGATAAATATTTTTGGCAATGACAGCGGCTTTGTTTTCAATGCCATCCACAACATTCAGGCCAATGTCCCTGTAGAAAATATGCTGGCCCTGTTTCGTGCTATCAAGGATAGCGGCAGGTAATCGATGCTTGTTTGTCCAACTTAACGAAAGTAATAAAATATGAATGAATCATCTGCTTCGAATCCTCCGGAAAATGAAAAAGGCAGCATGTTTTATGTCGCTTTTACCTGTATGGTGGCGGCGCTAGGCGGCCTTCTATTTGGCTATGATACCGCTGTAATTTCCGGCGGAATCGGCTTCCTGATAAAACGTTTTGAGCTTGATCCCGCTCAGGAAGGCTGGGCCGCCTCCTGTGCCTTGATAGGCTGTATTATAGGTGTAGCCATTGCGGGAACTTTAAGTGATCGGTTGGGACGAAAAAAGGTGCTGATACTCTCAGCAGTCATGTTCCTGGTTTCAGCTTTAGGTACCGCCCTGCCGCGAACTCTGGGGGAATTCATAATATTTCGAATTATCGGAGGCTTTGGCGTAGGAGCAGCCTCCATGACCTCACCAATGTATATCGCTGAGATTTCCCCTGCCGGAATAAGAGGCCGAATGGTTTCAGTAAACCAGTTTGCGATCGTCTTCGGTATGCTGATGGTATATTTCGTGAATTACTTCATTGCCGCTCAGGGCAGCGAAGAGTGGAACGTGCAGTTCGGCTGGCGATGGATGTTTGGCTCCGAAGCAATTCCCGCCCTCCTTTTATTAATCCTGTTATTTCTGGTTCCAGAGAGTCCCCGTTGGCTTACTAAGCAACAACGTAGTGACGAAGCCCTGGCGATTCTTTCACGGGCTGATGGTGATGGTGCTGACCATGCCAGACACGAACTGGCGGCCATCCAGGATGCCATTGCCCATGAAAGCGGCTCCATTGCTCAATTGTTAAAGCCGGGCATGAGGATAGTACTGATAATAGGAGTAGTCCTCGCCGTTTTGCAGCAGGTTACAGGTATAAATGTATTTCTTTACTACGCACCGGAAATTTTTAAAAAACTGGGCACCGGTTCCGATATCGCTCTTCTCCAGACTATCGTGGTAGGCGCGGTGAATCTGTTATTCACAATAATCGCCATCTGGACCGTAGATCGACTGGGACGCAAACCACTGATGATTATCGGCTCAGCGGGAATGGGTATCACGCTAATGGCGATGGGATTGGCTGTCTATTATCAAAAGACTGAACTTTGGGCATTGATATTTATATTGGGCTATATTGCCTGTTTCGCTCTTTCTGTGGGGCCGGTAACATGGGTTATCCTTTCGGAAATCTTCCCAACTAAAATTCGTGGCAGAGCTATGGCAATTGCTACCGTTTGCCTCTGGGCGGCTAATTATGTGGTTTCGCAAACATTTCCCATGATGAACAAAAATGAATGGCTGGTGGACAAATTCCATCATGCTTTCCCGTTTTGGATTTACGGCCTTTTTTGTGTCGTTCTGGTAGTGTTTGTCTGCTTATTCGTCCCGGAAACCAAGGGAATATCTCTCGAACAGATTGAAACCATCTGGAAGCGGCAGCCCTCGAAAAGAGAACTATAAAGAAAATTAGGTTCTTATCCAGTTTAGTTGGTAATATTTGAATTACTCGCAGCGTAACCTGATATATGACAATTAGTTATATCTAAAAGATATCGTGGACTTTTTTGCCCCCTTTAACTCTCAACAGGAAACCGCAGAAGAATACTCCTTAAAACAATATTCCAGAAGTTCACAATCGCGGCATTGCAGGCGGAAACGGCCGTTACAGTTTTCCACAATCCCAATTCTCGATAAGGCGAAATCATATTTGACAGGGTCAGCCGGCTCGATCTTCCTGAAGCTGTTGGTGATCTCCACGGCTGTTGCCAGGGAAACGGTCTTGCGGCTGTAGAGGCCCAGAATTTTACACAATCTGGCTATATGAACATCGACCGGCACGATCAGCTTTGCTTTATCGACCGATTTCCATAGCCCCGTATCGACAGCATCATCGCGCACCATCCATCGCAAAAAAAGATTAAGCCTTTTGCATGCGCTTCCCCTGGCGGGGTCGGCAAGCAGGTGTTTGAGGGTTTCGCTGGCAGGGCTACTATTGCTGTCATAACCGGCGGTCAGCGAATTACAAAATCGCGACATAGCTGGAATAATATCTTCATCGCGATCGCTGTAACCCGCTAAAAAGAATTCTTCCAGACAGGCGAAGCTTTCTAAAACACGCTGCAGTGACTTGAGCAAATGCGAAATATCTCGGCCGGTGGCAAAACGATGTTTAAAACTTGCCAGGCCCTGACTTTTTTCCGCATTAAAATTCAGCACATACTCGAAAGGGCTTTTGCCCATGCGGCTAAAGAGGTCGGTCAGACTTTTTTCGATCTGCTCCACCCGGCCATAGGCGAGGCTGGATGCCAGCAGAGCGGCAATTTCCATATCCGCCCTGCTGTGATATTTATAGACAAACTGCAACGGGTCCGGCTTTATCAGGCTGCGACGGTTATACCTTTCGTACAACCTTTCCAACACATCCTTTAATGGTCTAATCTGTCTAATCGCCAAGAATCGCTGCCTTAAATTCATTGAAACCTGTTTTTTCCATCATGGCTCCTAATCTCTGATGTGGTTTCGCATTGGCTTTGTAGTATTCGATAATAGTGTCGATTAGCTCCAGTGCCTGCTCGGTTGTCAGGTCTCTGGTCAGTTCCTGTGAAAGCCGGGGCTTGCTTCCGCCATTGCCTCCAACAAGCAACCTCCAGCCACTTTTCATTCCAACAAGCCCGATATCTTTGATGCATGTCTCAGCACACTGGTTTGGACAGCCACTCACGCCCATTTTGAGCTTACCCGGCAACTCCAGTCCGTGGTGTTTCTCATCGAGTTTCATCCCAAGTGTCAGGCTGTCCTGCATACCGCGTTTGCAAAATGTTGTTCCAGGGCATGCTTTAATGCTTCGAACACAAAGGCCAATTGCCGCACCGGGTGACATACCCAGATCGGCCCAAACATTATCGACATCTTCTTCCTTGATGCCGACCATTGCTATCCTTGCAGCACTGGTAATTTTTAGTGCAGCCGCTTGGTACTTTTCAGATACATCAGCAAGTTTCCGTAATATCTCCGGACTGACAACTCCGCATGGAATATGTGGTGCTATCGCGTATGTCTGCTTATCCCGCTGAATAATTACTCCTTTATCGCCGTCTTCTAACATATTTACCTGCCTCTCTATAGAAACACTAAAGCTCTATGGTATCGATTGATATAAATTTTTCCATCTTGTGATGTGCCCTTGTTCATCTGCCTGATCTTTTTCAATCACTTTGCGAGTGTCTTCATCCCAGTTGACATTATGGAGAAGTTCGTCATAGTGGCTGACAGCTTTTGATTCGACCCAGATGCCGGTCCTGAGAATCGCTTTTGTGCCTATTAATCGGGAAATGAATCCAAACGCAAAACCAACAAGCCAATATAGCCATCGTAATTTGCTCGGCTTCCATCCATATTCGAACAGCTTGACCTGGAAGTCTTGATAATGAACCATCTCATTGCACATGGCGGCGATCAACTGGCGATTCAACTCATCTTTGCTGCTGGTAATCTGGATTTTATATATCGTCGATGCCATAAGCTCCAGCGTATGCAGTGCAAGAAGCCCCTTTCTGATATCTTTCAATCTTGCAGGGGGCGTATCCTGCCCTCTAATCTTAAAATCATCACTACGCATTTGTGGCCGTATTATGGAAATATCGTAATCCATATTACTCAGCTTCAAATTCGTCTTTGCCGGCGCCGCATTCGGGACATATCCAATCGTCGGGAAGATCTTCAAATGCGGTACCTGGCTCGATTTCGCCATCCGGATCGCCAATTTGCGGATCATAAATATAACCGCACACTGTACATCTGTATTTTTCCATTTCTGATGTTCCTTTCCTTATGTTGATTATTGTTCCAAAACCTTGAGCTTGTCACTTAATAAAACAATATGGCCCATCTCTTCTTTGATTATGCCCCTTACTTTGTCTTTGCCGGATTCAGCGGAAACATAGTTTTCCAGGCCCAGATAAAAAACGATAGAGTCTTTTTCCAGACCTATGGCCGTATTCAAAATATCTTGTGGGGTCTCCCTGCCCGTCAGTTGTTCAGATGGGTCAGTTTCAACATCAAACACTTTTCCATCCGCCATTGCCCGCAGATACAATCCTACTTCATCATTTGGATCATAAACATCAGCCCCTTCACTGTCGGTAAGTTCGGCCCGCATAGACGCAAAGGTCTCTTCATGCTCCACTTCCATCTGGGCCAACTCTTCGAATAACTTTTTCATGCCTTTATTCGAGACCGCTTTCGCGGCGGCACGATAAAACTTGGCGCCGTTTCGTTCGATCTGCTCCGCCATCTCAAAAATTTCATCTGCACTAAATGTTACTGCCATTTTATACCCCTTTCCATAGTCCGTGAAGATTGCAAAATTCACGTGCGGTTACTGAGTTCGCTCCGATATTGAATACTGCTTCGGGTGCATCACCGGGATTCAGAAATTGGCGATAGGCCATACCATCGGCCAGCAATTCAATCCATTCGATATAGTGCTTTTCTTCCATTGGATGAGCCACCCTGCCGACCCTCACCTTATAGCCGCCGGCGATCTTTTCGATTACGGGTACATGCTTTTCCTTGGCGGCATCGGTTGTGTTTTCAGTTAGCCGCGACATAGGTTCTCCACAGCATACCAGCTCACCGGCTCCACCGTGCAATACCTCTACAATGTTTCCACAAATCGCACATTTGTATATTTCCATTTTTTTAGCCATAACCAATCCCTTTCACAATTTGACAGTATTATTATAGCTCACGCCACAAATAATCCCAACACAGCCGATCTCAACTATGAACTAGAATTACCACGACCCATCCAAAATGTCAACCAAAATCCGATCCCTCTGCCCAGGGGGTGTGGCTTTATTTTCCGGCACGACGTAACCCCTTGTGTATAATAGGCTTATGGTAGCATGGTGTAACAGCCTTAACTTAAAGCCCCAAAGGAGTCCATTGATAGCCCTTTACAACATACCATAATGCTGCTAAGATCACTGTGTAATTTAGGAGATTTTGAAATGACAGATCATAAGAATATGAATAGACGGCATTTTTTGGCTGCTGCCGCGGCGACAACCGCTTTTACGATCATTCCACGACACGTTTTGGGCGGCAACGGCCATACATCTGCCAATGATAAAGTCAACATCGCCGGGATCGGCGTTGGCGGAATGGGTTTTGCAAACCTCAAAAACCTCGAAAGCCAGAACATTGTTGCGCTGTGTGACGTCGATCATCAATACGCTGCCAATGCCTTTGATCGATATCCCAATGCCATGCGATACAAAGACTACCGTAAAATGCTTGAAGACCAAAAAGATATCGATGCAATACTAATCGCAACCCCTGACCACACTCATGCTATCATTACAATTGATTGTATGAAAGCGGGTAAACACGTTTATTGCCAAAAACCCCTGACTCATACGGTTAAGGAAGCGCGTGATGTGACGCGTATTGCCAAAGAAACCGGCGTTGTCACCCAGATGGGAATACAGGGCCATTCAGACGAAGGTATCAACCTCATTTGTGAATGGATTTGGGATGGAGCCATTGGCAAAATTGAAAAGGTTGATGCATGGTGTTCGCTGGCCTATTATCCTCCCGGACAGGCTTACTGGTGTACTACGCACTATGACATCCCCGCTGAAAAACCGCCGGTTCCACAGGCACTGGACTGGAATTTATGGCTTGGTCCGGCCCCGTGGCGTGACTATCATCCTACGTATCATCCCGGCCGCTGGCGTGCGTGGTATGATTTTGGTTGTGGCATGATGGGCGACCGAGGCGTTCACACACTGGATTCGGTCTTTATGGCCTTAAAGCTCAAACAGCCCCAGGCAATCAGTGCGACCGTATCGAACCTGAACAATCAGACTCATCCGATTTCTTCGATAGTAAACTATTATTTTGCCGCCCGCGAAGATTTGCCCCCTGTCAAGCTGACCTGGTATGAAGGTATCGAAGTACCACGGCCGGAAGAGCTTGAAGACGGTCGCAGACTGCCGTCCGAGGGCGGTGTTTTATTCAAAGGTGAAAAAGGCACGATCACATGCGGTGTGTATGGCGATAGCCCACGGATTATTCCGGAAGCTAAGATGCACGCTTACAAGCAGCCGCCAAAAACACTGCCTCGTATAAAGGTTAGCCACGAAATGGAGTGGGTCAATGCGATAAAAGAGAACCGCAAGGCAAATGCCGATTTCAACTATTCCGGCCCATTGACCGAATTTGTCCTGCTCGGCAATCTCGCAAAACGCACACAATCCAAACTGTACTACGATGCTGAGAATGTGAAAATTACCAACAATGACCGTGCCAACGAATTGATGCATAAAGAATATCGAACAGGATGGTAATTGAAGCAGGATTAGCAGGCCCTGCTCTGACTTTGCGTATAAGCAACACAAAAAAAAAGTGCGACATCGCACTAAATAATTTTAGAACGGCGGCATTATGGATTAAGCTGGGCCATTTATCAACCATAGAATAATAATTATGACCGTGTGCCTGCCATAAGTGCCTGTTTATAAAAGGATTATAGCTGACAGATAAATGCCTCTCCCCCGTGATTGCAAATTGATCGCTTGGCCGGAATCTGTTTGGTTGTCCTGCGAAAAAAATACTTGGAATTTTTTAGGTTACAAATGCCTGGAGAAGGGTAGAATAATCCTTGTGTACAAGAAGCGCAGGGCCGAAGCCCGCGGTAGGATTTTTATAATTGCGAAAGGAAATTGTAATGAAAACCAGTCTTTTAGTGATGACCACCGTTTTACTTACGGCAGTATTTGTGTTGTTCGGTTGCAAAAAGTCGAACACGCCGGCCGCGCCGGAAAAAGAGAAGGCTCCCGTTACGGCCCCTGCCGAGACGGAATAGAGCCAACTTACTGGGCCGCAGGTCCGCCGGTTACTTGAAAAGGACTTGCGACTCTCCGATCATGCACACTCACAGACACACTATGATGTGCTGTGCATACCGGATGGACTTGGTGTTTAACCCCCGGGCCTGTTCCTGGGGGTTTTTTCTTCTCCATCATTGCGAAGGTGATTGCGGCAATCTCATAAGCGTTTATCTCCCAACCTACTACTGGTAATGGAACTTTTGTAAAACTCTTTTGCTGACAGTTCAAGGAGACCATGCAATGAAAAAACTATATCGTTCGCAAACAGATGTTAAAATTGCCGGAATCTGTGGCGGAATCGGCCGGGAGTTTGACGTCGATTCCAGTATGATCCGCCTGGCGGCGGTATTCGCCTGTGTAATCAGCGGTGTGCTGCCAATGGTCATCACGTATATCGTCGCATGGATCATCCTGCCAAAAGGCCGACCGCCCGAAGAATAGAAAAAACGTGCGGGGACAAACCTCACCCCGCCACTAAGAACAGGAAACAAAGAATGAAAACAATCACAATCGACCGGATGTCCCAACACATTGGAGAAAAAGTTGAAATCAAAGGCTGGCTGTATAATGCCCGTACCGGCGGCAGGGTGCTGTTCTTGATATTACGCGACGGCACCGGCCTGTGCCAGGCAATTCTCGAAAAAACCGACGAAAACACAAGAACCTTCCAGGACGTCAAACGCCTGACACAGGAATCCTCACTGATCGTCCGCGGTACTGTGCACGAGGACCAGCGCAGTGTCGGCGGGTACGAACTGACTTCCTGTGACGTACAGGTGGTACACCGAGCCGAAGATTATCCGATCACACCAAAGGCCCACGGCATCGACTTCCTGATGAAAAATCGCCATTTGCATCTGCGATCCCAACGGCAATGGGCCTTGGCCCGTGTCCGTCACACAGTGGTCGATGCCATCAGACGTTTTTTTAACGATAACGGTTTTACGCTGGTCGATACGCCGATCTTCGCCCCCGCCGCCGGCGAAGGCGAACAGACGCTCTTTCAGGTGGACTATTTCGGCGAAAAAGTAGCGCTGGCACAGACGGGACAGTTATATTTGGAAGCCGCCGCGATGAGCCTCGGCAAGGTCTATTGTTTTGGCCCAACCTTCCGCGCTGAAAAAAGCAAGACCCGCCGACACCTTACCGAATTCTGGATGGTCGAGCCGGAAATCGCCTATATCGACCTCGACGGCCTCTTCGAGGTCGCCGAACAGTTTATTTATTCGGTTGTGCAGACGGTATTATCGCAAAGAAAAACAGAGCTGGAAATACTACAGCGAGATACCGCCGACCTGGAAATAATCAAACCGCCGTTTGTTCGCCTTAGCTACACCGACGCCGTGGACCTGCTACACAGCCAAAGGGTAAAAGATTTCCTCCAGAACCAACTCGCCGAAAAACAAACTCAGGCCGACGAATTAGACAAGAATATTACCGACTGGACCGAACAGCAAAAAAATGCGAAAAAACAATGGCTCCAGGACGAGCTTGCCCGGCAGATAGCCGAGGCACGCGAACAACTCGCCGAGTTGAGAGAGCAGATCGGTAATATCCCTCACCACATGCAACTGGCAGCGGGTTTCTGCTGGGGCAAGGACCTGGGCGGCTCGGACGAAACGATAATATCACAACTGCACACTCAGCCGGTATTTGTCCATCGCTACCCAAAGACTGTCAAAGCCTTTTACATGAAACCCGACCCCGATGATTCACGCATAGTATTGAATTTCGACTGCCTGGCGCCGCAAGGTTATGGTGAGATCATCGGCGGCTCGGTGCGTGAAGATGATTGCGATGCACTGCTGGCTCGAATTAACCACGAAGGCTACGACCCGGCCGAGTACCAGTGGTACCTGGACCTGCGCCGTTACGGCTCGGTCCCGCACGGCGGGTTCGGGCTGGGCGTCGAACGCACCGTCGCATGGCTGACCGGCGTCAAACACATCCGCGAAACAATCGCCTTCCCACGCATGATGGGTAAAATCTATCCCTAGAAATTAAACCACTGGAACGCAAAAGGAAAATTGTCGTGAAAGAAGTTGAGGCAGAGCTTGAAGGGCCACGAGTGTTGCTCAGAAAACTCAGGGCCTCCGACGCTTCAGATATTTATCTCAATATCAATAACAGGGACATAGCACGCTGGACAATCGCCCTTCCTTATCCGTATCCAAAAGACGAAGCAGCGAAACACATCCGCAAAATGCAGCGGCTGTGGAGAACCGGAAAAACGTTTGCATTTGGTATTGTGCTTAAGGAAACCGCCAGGCTCATCGGTAACGTGAACTTGGCAAGGGTCGATCAAAAACACAAGTGCGCGGAAATGAACTTCTGGATCGGCAAAAAATACTGGCGCCAGGGCCTTGCCACCCAAGCTGCCCGTCTGGCACTCAACTTCGGATTCAAAAAACTCAAACTGCACAGAATCTATGCCGCGGCTTTTGAACCCAATGTCGCCTCACGGGGCGTCCTGAAAAAATGCGGCTTCACCCACGAAGGCACCATGCGACAGGCAGTCGTCAAACACAACAAACGACACAATTTCCTCAACTACGGCATATTGAAATCAGAGTTCAACGACGCTTAGCCGGATATATGAAAAACCGCACTTCTTGCGTAATTCTGCAAAAAATGGCAGTGGGAATAAATATTCTTGACTCTGCGATAGGATTTCTGTTAAAATCACCGATGTAAGGAGTCAATCGTGTCGTTTGACCGTTTGAATGGAGAGTATTATGCTGATGGAGGTGTGAGATGCAATCTTTTGTGAGTGCTAAAACCAGGATGGTGTTAATTGGATTTGTCGTTGCTGTTTTGCTTGGCGGCGGTGGCAGCGTCAACAATTGCTTTGCACTTGAAAACGGTCTTGCCCGGACACCGCCGATGGGCTGGAATAGTTGGAACTTATTTGCCTGTAACGTCGATGAACAATTGATCAGAGACATTGCTGACGCCATGGTCTCAAGCGGTATGAGGGATGCCGGATATATCTATGTCAATATAGATGACTGCTGGCACGGCGCCAGGGACGCCAATGGTAATATCCAGCCTAATCCCGTAACATTCCCGAGTGGAATGGCGGCACTGGCAGACTACATCCATTCATTGGGATTGAAATTGGGAATTTATTCAGACGCAGGAACGCTTACCTGTGCAGGATACCCGGGAAGTAAGGGATATGAACAAAAAGATGCTGACCAGTATGCCGCATGGGGGATCGACTATTTAAAATATGATTGGTGCCATACCGAGGGACAGGATACGCAACAGTCATATACACTTATGAGCGATTGTTTGTTGAACACCGGCCGACCAATAGTATTTAGTATATGTTGCTGGGAATTTCCGGGTGAGTGGGTTGTGGATGTTGGAAATCTATGGCGGACAACAACTGATATTTGGGACAGTTGGGGGAGCGTTGTACTCCTTATAGACACAAACGCCGATCTGCATCCGTATGCCGGACCAGGTCATTGGAATGATCCTGATATGCTGGAAGTCGGCAATGGTGGAATGACCAACACCGAATATCGAGCTCACTTCAGTATGTGGTGCATTATGGCTGCGCCATTGCTCGCCGGAAATGATTTGAGGAATATGTCCCAGGCAACTATAGACATCCTCACCGCACCGGAGGTGATTGCCGTCGATCAGGATCCACTTGGCATCCAGGGAAGGCGTGTACGTGATTATGGTGATCACGAGGTATGGGTCAAAGAACTTGTTGATGAGGGCAGGGCGGTTGCGCTGTTCAACCGTGGTTCAACAGCGGCTGATATTACGGTTAATTTTAGCGATCTCTCAGAAGAGTTTACGAACAATAATGTTGTGATACGCGATTTATGGCAGCGTCAGGATGTTGGCACAATGACCAACAGTTATACCGCGAATGTACCGTCACATGGTGCAGTATTAATAAAAGCTTCAGCTATTGTTCCTGAAGGCATGTTAAAATTCAGTCAGGCGGCTTACAGTGTCGCGGAAGAAGGTGGCATCGCCACAATTACAGTAACACGAACCGGCGGTAGTCTCGGTGCGGTATCGGTGAGCTACGCTGCAAACGAAGGTAGTGCCCAAGTAGGGGCAGACTACATCAGAACCCAGGGAACGCTGTATTGGGATGATGCTGACTCATCAGACAAAACATTTATTGTTACCATTATCGATAACAGCCACTTTGAGGGGAATAAAGCGTTATCTCTAAATCTTGGCAACTTCACGGGAGGTGCTGTTGCGGGTACGCCCAGGAGCGCGACGTTAACGATTGTCGATAATGATCTGCCGGCAATTGCTCCACAAAACCTGGTCGTCACAGGCGTAACGTACAATTCAGCCTCGCTGAAGTGGGATTGTTCAGGCGAAAATATCTCAGGCTATAAGGTTTACCGCAATAGCGCAGAGGTAGCCACAATCTCCACTACGAACTATACCGATTTCGGTCTTTCCCAGCAGACTGCTTATGATTATACGACAACAGCATATTACAGCGGCGCCGGAACTGAATCTGCTCATAGCAGCCCGGTTGTCGCTACCACGAGCGAGTACAGCCCTGATACCTGGAATTGTACGGCTGTTGGCAGTTGCATGCCCGGTGGATACTGTAGCGATGACGGAACTGGAACTTTTACTATAGTCGGCTCCGGTGCTGATATCTGGGGCGCGGCGGATGCATTCCAGTACATGTATCAATCGGTCAGCGATGTCGAGATAGACATAGTCGCACGCGTTGGGAGCATAGAAAACACGAATGAATGGGCCAAGGCAGGCGTGATGATTCGTGACACACTAAACGCCGATTCCAAACATGCTATGGTAATTGAGTCGCCGGCACATGGCGCTCGTCTGCAATGCAGGAGCACTACAGGCGGTTCGACTTCAGAAACAGCCGGTAGCGGGATAGGGCCGCCTCGTTGGGTCAGGCTTGTGCGTTCAGGTAATACCTTTAACGGATACGAATCAGCTAATGGTAGCGACTGGGCCTTAATCGGAAGCAAGACAATAACTATGACCGATCCTGTATATGTTGGCTTGCCGGTGACCAGTCATGATAACAGCCTTTTGTGCACTGCTATCTTTGATAACGTTTTTGTCAAGTCTCATCCACTAGAGCTACCCACTGTTCCGCAGAATCTAACAGTAATCGGCGTCACGGAAACAGCGGTATCTTTGTCCTGGGATGCTTCCACGGATAACACAGGTATTGGTGGATATAAGATATTTCGAAACGGTCTGCAAACTGGTACAAGTGTTGGTACGAGCTATACGGATACCAACTTAGATTCGCACACAGGATATACCTACACAGTCAGTGCCTACGACTCTGCCATGAATGATTCCAACCCAGGTGCTCCGTGCGAGGCATTCACCGACGCCGCTGCTCAGGATTGTGATCTAAATGGCGACGGAATCGTAAACCTCGAAGATTTTGGTGAACTGGCTCGATACTGGAAGTTGGATGAATTATCAGTTGACATTGCTCCACCGTCCAACATAGTGAATCTTGAGGACCTCCTTGTTTTTGCCGAAGACTGGTTGGCATATTCTACGACGCCACCTGCTCAGGCGACCAATCCGAATCCATCCGATTACGCGACAGACGTCGATATAAACGCTGATTTGAGCTTCACGGCTGGTGCTTGTGCCACTTCGCACGATGTGTACTTCGGCATGACCAATCCGCCGCCGTTTATGTGCAACCAGACTGCCGCGACATTCGATCCTGGCACAATGGCGCAAAACTCTATCTATTGCTGGTGTGTTGACGAGCTTAACGGCTGGGGCAAAACCAAAGGCCAGGTCTGGACCTTCACGACTATGAGTCCTGAAGGGTCTGTCCCCAACGGCGATTTTGAATTGCTCTACAAACCGGCAACGGGAATCCCTGGCAGCATATCAAGCGACGGCTGGACGCAGGGCGTAGGACCAGATTGCCCCATAGATACCGGGCAGTATAACTTTTCCGATTCAAGCACCGGCGACCACGCCGATATCCCCGGATGGCTCGGCTATGACAGGGACGGATGGATCGCTTGGGGTGGCACTTATGATCGGGACGAGACTACTGGAAACCTTCAGGGTTCTGTAGCAAGTCAGGGCAACCATACCCCGGACGGAGAAAATTGCTACCTGGCCAACGGCGGCGGCTGGAGCAATCCAGCCGGTGGCCTGATCACCTCGGCGGCCCCTCTCGGCAACGTCCTGGGCGATTCCACCTATACGCTTTCAATGTACGCCCAGTTGGCTGGTGGTAACGCTGCGACTCCTGTGGTATTAAACCTATTGGCAGGCTCAGTTGTAGTTACGCCCAGTTCCTCGGCCTCTCCGACCCTGACTACTAGCTGGCAGGAATTCTCCAGGACATATAACTCTGCCAGCCTTCTCAGCCACATTGGCGAACCCCTGACAATTGTGCTAGGCGTCGGCCGCAACGCCAGCGGCAACCAGACCAAATTCGACGACGTATCGCTTTCCCACAGTCCCGAATAAACCGTTACCGACCAATCTACTGTGGTAGTAGATTTAGGTGACATGTAGATATTTGCAATTCACCTGGCCCATGCCCGCCATCTTCTCCAGTAGGCTGTCCTCTTAGCCCACGCGGACTCTCTGGTAGGGTAGGCTCTTAGCCCACGCGGACTCTCTGGTAGCGACTGTCTTGAATTTCAAGCAATTTTTGGACTCCATTTTTGATTATTTTTGATCATAGTATTAAGAATAACCAATAGCTTTCTCATGGCAGCCACAATGGCGGTCATCTTGGTTTTACCTT
>Ga0209705_10000750_pt1 | contig 16988 bp, 19 predicted proteins | sample PPLLaktember2015_5_FD_187262 | JGI IMG/M metagenome (GOLD analysis project Ga0209705, IMG submission 187262) | Freshwater sediment microbial communities from Prairie Pothole Lake near Jamestown, North Dakota, USA - PPLs Lake P8 Core (1) Depth... | ecosystem: Environmental > Aquatic > Freshwater... | reverse complement strand
CCGCGGCCAGCCGATGCGCTCGACCCAGTCGGACAGCCGTTCCCACGGCCGCGCGTCGGCCTTGTAGACGTGCAGAATCCGTTTGACGACTTCGGCGACCTCCGGCCAGCGCGGCGGGTTGTTGGGCAATCCCGCGGCAACCATCTTCATGAACGTCGGCTTCGCACGCGCGTTGGAGTTCTTGCCGCCGACCCAGATCGCGAGCTTCGAGTGTTCGGGGTCGTTGATCTGCATCGGGGGGCACGGCGGGTAGCACGCGCCGCAGCAGATGCATTTCTTCTCGTCGACCTCGAGCGAAGGCTTGCCGTTGATCAGCGCCGGCCGGATCGCCGCCACCGGGCAGCGCGCGACGACGGCGGGCCGCTCGCAGACGTTGGCGACGAGATCGTGGTTGATCTTCGGCGGCTTCGTGTGCTGGATGATGATCGCGATGTCCGCCTGGCCGCCGCAGTTGATCTCGCAGCAGGATGTCGACAGGTGGACGCGGTTGGGCATCTGCTCGCGGCGGAACTCGTCGTAGAGCTCGTCCATCAGCGCCTTCACCACACCCGAGGCGTCGGTGCCGGGGATGTCGCAGTGCAGCCAGCCCTGCGTGTGCGCGATCATCGACACGGAATTGCCGGTGCCGCCGACGGGGAAGCCTTTCTGCTCCAGCTCGGCGATCAGCGGGCCGACCTTGGCGAAGCTCGACACCATGAATTCGATGTTCGAGCGGATCGTGAAGCGGACGTGTCCTTCCGCGTACTGGTCGGCGATGTCGCACAGCAGGCGGATCGTGTGCACGTCCATCTGCCGCTGCGTGCCGGCGCGCACGGTCCACACCTCGTCGCCGTCGTGCGCGACGTGGTGCAGCACGCCGGGACGCGGTCGATCGTGGTACTTCCAGTTGCCGTAGTTCTTCTTGAGCAGCGGGTGCATGAACTGCTGGTTGTCGGGTACGCCGCTCTCGATCGCCCGGCGCATCTGCGGTTGTGCCATTTCGTTCTCCTCAGGCAACTTTCTTGCCGGCCTTCATCTTCGCCACTTCCTCGTCCCAGCCGTCCATGCGGACATAGGGATTCGTCCTGGGCGCGGCCACCATGTTCGCGTCGATCGGAATCTCCAGGGCCTCGAGGAAATTGACGATGCCGATGCGCTCGATCATCTCGCCGGTGCGCTCGTGCTCGAGGGCGTTCTCGGCGAAGAAGTCGATGATCTTCTGTCCGAGCTCGACCAGCTTCTCGCGGTCCTCGTCGGTCTCGAGCTTCATGAACGGGACGACGACGGTGCCCATCAGGTCGCCGATCTTCAGGGTCCGCTTGCCGCCGACCAGCACCGTCGCACCCTTGTCCTTGCCCGGGGCAAGCGCGCCGGTCATCACGTTGATGCAGTGCATGCAGCGCACGCAGTCGCGATTCTCGATCTCGAGGCCGTGCGTGTCGCTGACGGCCACCGTGGAGACCGACGGCGACGACTTCAGGTCCTTCACTTCCCTGAGCTGGATCGCCTTCGTCGGGCAGCGCGCGACGACGTCGTTGACCAGCTCGTTCATCCCGTGCTTGGCGAACCACTTCTTCGCCAGCGCCTCGTCGGTGCGGATGTTGTCGCGCCAGGTGCCGATGATCGCCATGTCGGCGCGCTGGATCGAGTTCATGCAGTCGTTCGGGCAACCGGAGAACTTGAACTTGAACTTGTACGGCAGCGAAGGCCGGTGGATGTCGTCGAGGAAGCTGTTGATCACCGTGCGGTGGGCGCGCCCTTCGTCGTAGCACGACTGCTCGCAGCGAGCGGCGCCCACGCAGGACATCGACGTGCGCACCGCGGGCCCTGCGCCGCCGAGGTCGAAGCCGAGTTCGTTGATCGCATCGAACGCGGGCTGCACGTTCTCGCTGGTCGCGCCCTGGAACATGATGTCGCCGGACTGGCCGTGGAAGGCGATGAGCCCCGAGCCGTGCGTTTCCCAGATGTCGGCCATCTTGCGCAGCACGTCGGTGTTGTAGTGCATGCCCGGCGGCGGCATCACGCGCAGCGTGTGGAACTCGGCCGCAGCGGGGAACAGCGGCTTGCCGGACGCGTCCTTCGCCTCGGTGAAGCGGGGAATGACGCCGCCGCCGTAGCCGAAGACGCCGACGGTGCCGCCCTTCCAGTAGCCCTTGCGCGTCTCGTACGACAGCTCGAGTTGTCCGAGCAGATCGACGACGTAATCCTTGTCCTTCGCCAGCCGCTTCAGGCCGGTGACGAAACTCGGCCACGGGCCGCTTTCCAACGCATCGAGCATCGGTGTCTTGTACATGTCCTTCGCCATGACGTCGTCTCCTCGCGTGAAGTGCCGCCTGCGGTTCGCCGGCCGAAACCAAGGGGCAATGCTACGGCGCGCAGCCCTCTGCCCGCCATCACTCTGCCCGGCTACTCTGAATAAGCCCTATAGCGTGGTGTGGAAACTACCCAGATGGCGTAGGGGTCCATAACTCGCTTTGGCTATGGACGCGCGCGCATGGAAACTCGCTCAATAGTACCCTCGGATCGCCCCTCCGGCGCCCCCGGTTTCGACGCGTTTCCGGCAGGTCGCCGGCGCGTCGCGTCCGGGCGACGCGGAGCGTGGTGCCGCCGTCTTCGAGCGAGCGAGTTGCGCATGCCCACCCTTTCCAGTGTCGATCGGTTTACCGTGCCGCTGGGCGGTCAGGAAATCGAGTTGCAGCATCTCGCACACGACGGCGGCGGGATGGGGCTTCTCCGGGTCCGGATTCGCGAGCGGACGCGCTTCACGATCTTCGACATCGATCCCGCGACGGCGCGGCGTTGGGGCGAGGCGATGCTGCGCTGGAGTGATGCGCAGCCAGGTGGCGCGGCAGACCCCGGCGCGTGAGCGACCGGGCCGCTGCGACGGTCAACGTGCGGCCGGGAGAACCCGCTGCAAACTGGGAGTGAAACGAGTGCTCGTGCCGGACGAATCGGCGCTGGTCATCGAACTGGTGTTCGCGCTCGAGGGCGCGAGCCTGGCGGCCGACCACGCCGACGCGCTGGCGGACGCGGTGGGACGGGCATTGCCCTGGTTCGCGAACGAGCCGCTGGCCGGCATCCTTCCGCTGCGTACCGCGCCGACCACGCACGGTCTGGTGCTCCTGGCGCGGCGGGCGAAGCTCGTGCTGCGTATCCCGGCGCACCGGAGCGCGGACGGCCTTGCGCTCGCGGGCCGCACGCTCGACGTCGCCGCAGACCGTCTCGCGGTCGGCCCGGGCGCGGCGCGTCCGCTGATGCCCAGCGCCACGCTGTACGCGCAGCGGGTGGTGACCGGCGCCTGCGACGAGCGGTCGTTCCACGACGACGTCGTCCGCTGGCGCGCGGAGACGGGCGCGGGCTTCGATTTCATCTCGGGACGGGCGCGGCACTTTGTCGCGGGTGGCCGCGAGATCTTGGGATTCGGTCTCGCGCTGCACGGCCTCGCGCTCCGCGAGTCCTTGCGCGTGCAGGGCGCGGGGTTCGGCAGCGATCGACGGCTCGGATGCGGGATATTCGTGCCGCACAAGGCGATTGCGACACCCCCGTAGCGATGGGCGCCGGGGGGACGTGCGATGTTGGCGAGGGAGGCGGTCGATGGGCTATAGCGTGGGCGGTCAGGAACTCGAGTGCGATGCGGACGGCTACCTGCTGGAGGCCGATCTGCGCGACGAGGTGGCGCAGGCGATCGCTGCGGCGGACGGCATCGCGCTCACCGACGCGCATTGGGAGGTCATCCGGTTCCTGCGCGACGAGTTTCAGGCCAATGGACATTCACCCAACTTTCGCGCCATGCTGAAGGGCTTTCAGGCGATTCGCCCGGAAGCGGACAGCAAGTACCTCTACGACCTGTTTCCGATGGGCCCCGCGAAGCAGGGCGCCAAGCTGGCCGGGTTGCCGCAGCCCTACGGCAAGGGCGGCTACTGAGCACGCTCGCATCAAAGCGGGAGACGACATGAACGCCAAGACCGAACCCCTTCACGACCTCGTGCCGAACGTGACGCTGGACATGCGCGGCACGAGTTGTCCGGCGCCGCTGCTGGGCGCGAAAAAACTGGTCGACGACCTGAAGCCCGGCGAGGTGCTGGTGCTCCTCTCCGACTGTCCGGGAACGCAGGACGACCTCTTCGCGTGGGCGAAGCACACCGACAATCACATTGCGCGCACGGAACGGCGGCCGGATGGCGGCCACGCGTATTACATCCAGCGCGGACCGTCGCGGCTGCCGGCGGTTAATGCCGTCCTCGACCTGCGCGGCACCGTGTGTCCCGGTCCGATCGTCGAGGCAAAGAAACTGTTGAACGGCATGCGTGCCGGCGAGACGCTCAAACTCGTGAGCAACTGCCCCGGCGTGTCCGCCGACGTCACCGACTGGGTGAAGGCGACGGGGCTGAAGCTTCTCGGCACCGAGGAAATCGCTGCCGGCGAATTCGAGTTCTACATCGGCAAGCCGTAGACGGGGTCGGCGACGGACTGCTGCCGATCGTCCCGCTCCCTCCGTCCCTTCATCGCCGCAGGAAACCGTCGCTGACCCCAATGGCAATTCGGATCAAGAGCCAGTGGTTCAGGGACGGCGCCGCGAAGAGCGTGGCCGACATCGCGAGCGCGGCCGGGTTCATCGTCTTCCGCGTCGCCCAGAACGCGCTGAAGAACATGCGCAAAGCCGGTTACGAGTTGCCGCCGGGAGCGTCGTACTTCGCCTTTCTCGCCGAATTTCTCGCCTTCCTTACGCTGTGCGCGGACCGGATCGCGTATCGGCGCGGGGACGAGACCTGGCGCGTCGAGTTCACCACGGCAGTGGCGAACAAGGTCGGCGAATTCCTGGCCGACAACGAAGCGGATCTCCTCGGCGCCGACAGCGCGCAGAGCTGCAAACGGCGGTTCATCGACCTCGTCAACGAACGCTCGGTCGACTATGCGGAGTTCCACTGGACCGACGAGGGGCCGGATTACGGTTTCCTGCGCTGCTTCGGCCATTGCGTCGCGGCGACGATGGCAGCACACGATCAGTCATGGGCCGTCTCGCAGGTGATCGAGGCGGAGGCGCCCGAGGCGGTCGAGATGCTGCAGAAGGCAATGGCCGGGCTGCTCGACCCGGCGCCGCGGCGCGCGCGGCGCACGGCGGGAGCCCGGGGTGAATGATGCAATGGCTGCGCTGACGACGACGCCCCCACCGGCCGTGACGGCGTCGCCGTTCCGGCAGGACGACGCGCGCGCCTATCGCGAGTGGCGCGCGCGCAAGCTCGATTCGATTCCCTCGGGCCTCGCCGACGTCGTCGTCGAGGTCGGCGATCCCCGGGCGCTGACGGCCGCTGAACACGCGGCGCTCGCGATGCGCTGCCGTGCCGCGAACATCGTCGTCTACACGAGCTCGATCCGAGGTGCCGACAAGGACATCCCGCGCTTGCTGGGCGCGCAGTTCGGCCTCGCGCGGCTCGACCGCAACTGGCTGGCCGACGACGACGGCATCAGCCGCGTGACCGTTTCCGGCGAGGGCGGTCGCGGGGACTTCATCCCGTACACGAACCGGCCCATTGGCTGGCACACCGACGGCTACTACAACCCGCCCGAACGGCGCATCCGCGCCATGGTGCTGCACTGTGTCGAGAAGGCGGCCACGGGCGGCGAGAACGCGCTGCTCGACCACGAGCTCGCGTATCTGCACCTGCGCGACGCGGATCCCGCGCTCGTTCGCGCGCTGATGCGGCCCGACGCGATGACGATACCGGCGCGCACCGACGACGAAGGCGTCGCGAGGCCGGCGCAGAGCGGCCCCGTATTCGCGGTGGATCCGGTCACCGGCACGCTCCACATGCGCTACACGGCGCGCATGCGAAGCATCGAGTGGAACGACGATCCGACGGTGCGCGCTGCCGCCGCGGAGCTCCTGCGCCTGCTTGCCGGACCCTCGCCGTGGATCCTGCGGCTCACGCTCGAACCCGGGATGGGCATCCTGTGCAACAACGTGCTGCACGACCGCTCGGCGTTCACCGACGATCCCGCGCGGCCGCGGCTCATCCTGCGCGCGCGCTATCACGACCGGATCGATGCCGGCGACTGACCGGCGACGCCGACCGATTTTTCTGGGGAGAGACATGAAACGATGGCTGTTGCTGCTGGTGCTCGGGGCGTGGTCGCTGTCTGCGCAGGCCTTGAGCCCGTACGTCGTGGGCAGCAAGGTTGCGGGGAGCGACCTCAATGCCGCGATGGACGATGTCGAGAAAAAGCTGACCGGGGCCGGGTTCCGCGTTCTCGGCCGGCATACGCCGAAAGGGTTGCCGCAGCACGGAGTGGTCGTCGCCGGTGACGCGGCGCTGCAGGAGGCTCTGAACGCCATCGGCGGCAGCGCGATTGCCGCATCCGCGCTGCGTGTCGGCGTGCGTGCCGACGGGACGGTGACGTACGCGAACCCCGAGTACTGGGCCCGGGCGTACCTGCGCGGCGATTACGCACGCGCGGAACCGGCAGTCAGGCAGGTGGCCGGAAAGCTCGCCGGCGCCCTCGGAGGAGGCGGCCCGGCCGGAGGCGATGTCAAGGCCGAGGAACTGGCCGGGTACCGTTACATGTTGGGCATGGAGCGCTTTGGCGATCGCAGCGACCTCGCCGAGCACGCGAGCTTCGACGAGGCGGTGCAGACGGTGCGCGCGAACCTCGCCAAGGGCGTGGGCGACACCGCGAAGGTCTACGAGGTCGTGGTGCCGGAGCGCAAGATTGCCGTGTTCGGTGTCGCGCTGAACAACGCGGAATACGGCGAAGGCTGGTGGGTGAACAAGATCGGCGTCGACAACGTCGCCGCGCTGCCGTGGGAAATCTGGATCGTCGATCGCAAGGCGCACGGCCTGTACGGGCGCTACCGGACGGCGCTGGGCTGGCCCGAGCTCGGGATGGGCCAGTTCATGACCATCATGCGCCATCCGGACACGACGATGCAGGTGCTCGAGAGCGTCGCGAGGAAGCCCTGACGCCGAATGCCGTGATCGCGCCGCAAAGCTCTCTCCGGGCCGGGTCCGGGAGGCGATTGCCGACGCCGGTTCGCACGCGCAAGATTGTGGCGATGAACATCGCGGAGCGGCGGAGGACGCATGGCGCAGTGGCTGACGCTTTCCCGGGCGGCACGCCTCATCGGCGTCCCGCGCGGGGTGCTGCAACGGCACGTCCGCGAAGGGCGGCTGCCGGCGAACGAGGGCATGGTATCGACCGCGGGGCTCGCCACGCTGTACCCGCAGTGGAGCCCCGACGACTCCGGCGCCTTCGAACGCGTGATGAAGCTCCGGGAGGAGGCGTTCGGACGCCGCGTCCAGGAGCGCGTGCTGCCGCCGCAGGAAGTGCTGGCGCAGCGGCTGTTCGCGCAGAGCCGCGAGCTCGCCGACGCGCGTCGGCATCTGTCGCGCTATCACGAACTGGTCGTCGGACTGCGCGAGCGGATCGATGCGCTGGCGGGAGCGGTTCCCGGGCCCGCGCCCGCGCTGGCTGAGCTCGCCGCGGAACTCGATGCCGGCCTTGCCCGCGTACTCGCCACCGAATCGGTCGATGCGCTGACCATCATGGACGACGTGCTCAAGATCGTGTCCGCGCAGGTCACCGTCCGCCCCAGTGGACACGTGTTCTTCGTCGAAGGGCGCGACACGCTGCTGCAGGCGGGCCTGAAGGCGGGACTGAAGCTCAATTACGGCTGCGGCAACGGCACCTGCGGGCTGTGCAAGGCGCGCGTGGTCTCGGGCGAGGTCGTCAAGGCGATGCCTTTCGACTACCCGCTGTCGGAGGCGGAACGGTTGCAGGGTCACACGCTGCTGTGTGCGCATTCCGCCGGATCGGGCGAGATCGTCATCGAGACGCTCGAGGCGCACGGACCCGGCGAAATTCCCGAGCAGGAAATCGAGGTCCGCGTGCGCGCCGTGCAGGCGCTGGCGCCCGACACGCTGCTCGTGCACCTGCAGACGCCGCGGACGCGGCGCCTGCGCTTTCTCGCCGGGCAGAGCGTGACGTTGTACGCGAGCGCCGGCGGCGTGGACGCGCAGGCGACGTGGGCGATCGCCAGCTGCCCCTGCGACGACCGCAACCTGCACTTCCACATCGCGCGCGATCCGGGCAATGCGCTTGCCGAGCTGTTCTTCGCCGGGACCTTACGGCCGGGCGACGCGCTGACACTGTGGGGCCCCGCCGGCGATTTCGTGCTGGAGGAGGGCGAGCGGCCGCTCGCCTTCGTCGCCTGCGACATCGGATTCGGTCCGTTGAAGAGCCTGATCGAGCACGCCATGGCCGTCGACGCGGCGGAATCGATGTCGCTCGACTGGCTGGCGACCCGACCCGACGGTCACTACCTCGCCAACCAGTGCCGGGCGTGGGCCGGGGCGTTCGACGGCTTCCGCTATGCGCCGCACGTCGCCGTCGATGCCGCCGCCGGCGCGCAACCGCTGGTCGCGGCGATGGCGGCGGCGCTGCCGCTGTCGCGCCACGACGTCTACGTGGCCGGCCCGGCTGCGTTCGTCGAGGCCGCGGGGGCGGCGCTCGCGGCGGCGGGTGTGCCGCCGGCCGGGCTGCGCGCGACCGTCGTGTGATGTCGATGGCCGAGCGCAAGGTGATCCCGATTGCGCCGGCGCCGGTCGCGGCGGCGGAGGACTGCAGCGGCGCGGAGCCGTTCGTGCTGATGGTGCTGGGCGACAGCATGGCGCCGGAGTTCGTGGAGGGCGATATCATCGTTGTCGAGCCCGACGGGATCGCCGGCGACGGTTCGTTCGTCGTGGCACAGGTCCGTGGCGAATGGACGCTGCGACAGCTCGCTCGCGGCGACGATGGCTGGCAGCTGCGTGCGCTGAATCGCGGCTATCCGGCTGCCGCGATCGCGGACCTTTCCGCGGTGCGCGGCGTCGTGATCCAGAAGAGCCGGCCGGGTCGCCGCGGCGCGCGCAAGCGCTACGTGGACTAGCCCTGACCTGATCCCATTCGACCGACAGGAGCCCGAGCTTGCCCTACTACGTATACCGCGTGTTCACGTTCCCGATCCGGCGCCTGGAGAAGATCGAGGAGGCGCCATCGTTCGGCGCGGCGTCGGCGCGGGCGAAGGCGCTGCGCTCGAGCCCGGACCTGCCGGCCGACTGCGCGATCAAGGTGATCTTCGCGGCGACCGAGCTCGAGGCGGAGGATCTGCTGTCGCAGGTCCGCGCCCCGAAGCCGGGTCTCGTCGGCGACGAGTAGCCGCCGCGGCGCCGCGCGGGAACCCACGGGCCATGGACGAAGCAGCGTACCGGGCGGCACGCGGCGCGGCGGTGCCCTCGCCGTGCGTGTTCGCCAAGGCGCTCGCCGCCGGCGGCGCCGACTGCCCGGCCGCGGTCCGTCGCGCGCTGGCGGAGCGCGAGTCGATCGGCTGCACGTCACCCCCGGCCAACGCGAACTGCACCACGCTCGCCGCGTTGTTGCGCGAGCGCGCGGCGTTCGCGTTGCGGCTGCGCACCGATGTCCCGCTGCCGCACGCGGCGGCGATGAAGCTCCAGTGCGGGGGCCTGGCGGGGCTCGCCGCGTGCGTGGGCACGCCGGAGACCGACGTCCGCCAACTGGTCGCGGTTGCGCTGGCGCGAAACGGCAGTCCTGTCGGGCTGCCTTGGCCGGACATTGTCGCGGCAGTGGCGAAGTGGCAGGGGCGCCGACGGTACCGGGGGCCCGGATGAGTGCCGGAATCGTGAACCCTGCCTTTGCCGACCTCGTCGCCGCGGTGCAGGCGAACTGCAACGTCAGCGACGCGCGCCACGCGCGCGAAATGACGCTGTGCACGTACCTGCTGGAAATGCGCGAGCTGTTCCGCTGGGAGAAAGGCACGGCCCAGACCGCGACGCTGCCGCGGGCCGACGTCGGCACGTGGCTCGCCCGCCGGGAAGCACTGTGGGCGGCGATCGAAGGGGAGTGCTACCGGCCCCTGCCGCTCGCCGGCGGATCGATCGATCCTTATGACGCCGCGACGGTCAACCGCGCGTTGCTGCCGGCGGGGCTCGTCTACGGCGCCGGCATCGGGCGCTTCGGCAAGCCGCAGTTCTTCGTCGGCACGCTGCTGCGCGAGGAATGGCGTGACGGCCTGCGGGTACTCGTCGCCGGGCGCGAGCACGCGCGCGACCTGTCGGCGGCGCCGGCGGCGATGCGCGGCGAGACGGTCTTCCTGCGGCTCGAGTCGCTGGCGCGCGTGCTGTGGGAGAAGGCCGAGGCGTGGACGCTGAAACATCCGGACGATGCGCTGAAGGCGGCGCTCGATGCGCACGGTTTCGCGGCGGAGCCCGCCGCGGCGCTCGACCGGATGGTCGCCGCCGAGGCGGAGACGCTGATCCTGCACGAGCTGGGCGAACGCGAAGCCGGCCGTCTGCTCGGCCCGGAGTGGGAGCGGATCCTCGGCGGATTCGAGCGGCGCCGCGCGGAGCTCTTCATGCGCGCGGCGCGCGATCATCTCGCCGACTGCCTGGTCACGCTTCCCGCGCTGCTGGACCGGGGAGCGACGGCGGCGGTGCATTTCTGGTTCGCGAACCTCGACGGCATGCGCCGCGAGCTCTTTCCCGGCGCGTGGAGCGCCTATGCCGCGTGGCGGGACGGTGACCGCGGACGCGCGCTCGAGGCGGTGATCGCCGCCGGCACCGGACACTGGCAGGGCTTGTGCACGAACGTACTCGCCGCGTGCCGCGGCGCAGGCGACTGCGAGCGTGCGGTCGAAGCGCTCTCGTTCGCGGCCGAAGCCCGATTCTGAGGCGGAAAAACGCCCGCCTGACTGCGGCGGGCGCGGAAGACGTTCGCCGGGTCCGGACGACCCGGCTCCAGGTCAGAACCTGCGGGTGTACGCGAAGCCGAGCAGGTACTGCTTCATCTCGATGGTCTCGCTCGTCGTCGGCGGCGCGCCGAAGCCGACGAAGAGGCTCGATCCGGTCACCGAGTTGCTCGGCGCGTACATGAACGCGCCGGTCATCTCGGACTGCTTGTCGAACCTGTACGTCATGCCGACCGTGTACTGGTCGGTCATCACGCCCGGCGCGAGAATGTTGAACGTCACGTCCTCCGAACGGATCGGGTTCTCGCTGTGGTTGTAGCCGGCGCGGAACGTCCACTGGTCGTTCATCATGTACTGGACGCCCAGCTTCCACACGTCGATGTCCTGCCAGCCGAACCCCGCGCCATCGTCGCCGCCGAGGCAGTAGTTGCGCAGGCCGGCACCGCCCATTTGCGGCGGCGCGCACAAGCCGATCGACGTGCTCGGGTTGCTCACCGACTTCGCGTCGGTGTAGAAGATCCGCTCGTAGTCGACCGCGATCAGCCACTGGCTGGTCGGCTTGACCGCGAAGCCGACGGTGAAGTTCGACGGGATGTCGAAGCCGCCGGCTTCGGCGTACAGCCCCTTGTACTCGTCGAAGTTGCTCATGCTGATCTTGCTCGCATAGGCGGCGCCGATCGAGATCGCGTCGGTGAGCTGGCCCATGTAGCCGACACGCACACCCACGCCCCACGAGTCGTCGTAGCCCTTGTTGGTGACGTCGCCGGGGCTCGTCGACAGGCCCGGATTGTCGAACGCCTGCAGACCGTTCATCTCGAAGCGCTGGTAGGCGAAGATCGGCGCGATGCCGACCGAATGCCCCTTCACGAACTGCCACGACGCGTAGGGCGCGATCATCAGCTGCATCAGGTCGACGCCGAGGCTGTCGTCGCCGCACAGCAGATTGTACGGACCGGGCTGCTGCCGGAACGAGAAGCACGCGCTCTGCGTCGGGATCTGCCCGCCGTCGTAGTCGGTGTTCATCCCGCCGTTGCCGAAGACGGTGATGCCGAGCGCGACGTCGGGGCGATACTTCCAGTTGACGGCGAACTCGGGAAGGAAGAAGTTCTTGCTGCCGCTCGTCACCGAGCCGTCGATGCCGGCCGGGCCCGACCCCGTGCGCGAGGCGCTGCGGTCGGGGCTGAACCATGCGAGGCCCAGTTGCCACTCGTTGCCGAGGAACGACATCGCGCCCGGATTTACCGCGCCACCGAACGCTTCCTGCGCTACCGCGATCGCCGCGCCGCCCATGCCGTTCGCCTTCATCCCGTAGCCGTTGGCGAAGTAGCCGTCGGTGGCCTGCGCCGCGAGCGGCGCGGCTGCAATGAGTGCCGCAATCAACTTGGTTTTCACGCTGTCTCCCCTCATCAACAAAGTGTTCCGATGCCGGACGTCGTGCGAGCGACGTCCGGCGCTTTCAAATGAACAGGCTGACGTCGGCGTCCTTCGCCATCGGCAGAAAGCTTGCGGCGCCCACGAAGTCCTTGACCTCGGGAATGAACTGCTCACGCTTGTAGCCGAAGAGGTCGACGGTCATCTGGCAACCGATCAGGTTCACCCCGGCTTCGATGCAGAGGCTGCGCAGCTCGGCAATCTCGGCGACGCCCTGGTTCCTGATCGTCTTCTTCATCATCTTGGTGGCAAATGCCTCGTAGGCCGGAATGACCGATTGCATCGCATTGGGAATGTTCCAGCGGATCGACCTGAACCAAGCGGGGCCCATCGGCATCTTCATGGGCATCGCCGGGTTGCCCAGCGGGCTCACCTTCAGCTTCCGCACGTCCTTCTTGAGCAGTTCGAGCCCGTAGAACGTGAAGAACATCGACACATCCCAGCCGAGCGCCGCGCCGGTCGACGCCAGGATGAAGGGCGGATAGGCCCAATCGAGGGTGCCCTTGGTCGCGATGATCGTCATCGATGGCGTTTTCGCCGCCTTGAGCTCGGCGAGCTTCGCCTCGAGCCTCTTTTCGAGCAGGACGTCGATGCGTTCGCTGATAGCGCGGTCGAGCGCGCTGTCGGTCGCGATATTGGCCATCCTTTCGACTTGCGTTTCCATGGAGAATCCTTTGCGGCAGGCGGGATCGGAGCGGACGCGCCGCTGGTCTATTTCTTCTTCAGGAAGAACACGAAGTCCTTGTTCTCCGCGGCCTGGGACAAGAGCGGGTTGCCCGTCTGCTTGGCGAACGCCTCCATGTCCTTGACCGAGCCGGGATCGGTCGCGATCACCTTCAGCACCTGGCCCGAGGTCAGGTCGTTCAGCGCCTTCTTCGTCTTCAGGATCGGCAGCGGGCACGACAATCCGCGCGCGTCCAGTTCCTTGTCAAAATTCATGGGAATCTCCTTGATCGGCGATCGTGGAATCATGGATGCCGGCCCTCGCGGACCGGTCGAAACAAATCATTGTCCTCTGCCCACGGCGGACGGTGTTGCCCGCCGTCAAACTCACGTGCGGCACAGGCGGGGCCCTTCGAATCGGTGGGTGCAACAACCCCTGCGTTCCAAGCCCGCAGCATGCGTCCATTAGGCGAATATTGACCCCTGCGCGTCTATAACCGGTTCGGGTAAGCCCCTACTACTCTAATGGGGGAGTCGGTCCCGCATCGCCGTTGCGCGCCGAACGGCGGCTGCGCGTGTCCCGACGTTCGGCGCGCAGCTCGCAGGCTCGCGGGGCAGCCGCGCATCGCCAGCCATCTCCTAGATCGACACCACGCGCCTGGCGGCGGAGGCGACGGCGTCGGTGGTGATGCGGAAGTGGGTGAAGAGGGCGGCGGCGGGGGCGGACTCGCCGAAGGAGTCGAGGCCGACGACGGCGGCGCGGGGGTCGTCGATGGCGCCGACGTAGGCGTGCCAGCCGGCGGTGGCGCCGGCCTCGACCGCGACCCGGGGAATGCCGGGGGGCAGCACGGCGGCGCGCCAGGCGGCGTCCTGGCGGTCGAAGATGCGGGTGCACGGCAGCGCCACCACGCGCGCGGCAATACCGTCGGCGGCGAGCTGGTCGCGCGCCGCCATCGCCAGCGCCACCTCCGACCCGGTGGCGAGGAGCACCACCGGCTTGCCGCTGCCGGCCCAGTCGGCGAGCACGTAGCCGCCGCGGCGGATGGCCGCGATCTGCGCGGGGGTGCGCGGCTGGAACGGCACGTTCTGGCGGGTGAACAGCAGCGCCGTCGGCCCGTCGCGGCGCTCCAGCGCCGCCGCCCACGCCACCGCCGTCTCCACCGTGTCGCACGGCCGCCACACGTCGAGGTTGGGGATCAGGCGCAGACTCGCCGCCTGCTCCACCGCCTGGTGCGTCGGCCCGTCCTCGCCCAGCCCGATCGAGTCGTGGGTGTAGACGTAGATCGAGCGCAGCTTCATCAGCGCCGCCATGCGCAGCGCATTGCGCGCATAGTCGGAGAAGGTGAGGAAGGTCCCGGTGTAGGGGAGCAGTCCGCCGTGCAGCGCGATGCCGTTGGCGATCGCGCTCATGCCGAACTCGCGCACCCCGAAGTGGATGTAGTTGCCGGGGGTGTTCTGGCGCACCGGCACGCTGCCCGACCAGTCGGTGAGCACCGAGCCGGTCAGGTCGGCGGAGCCGCCGAGGAGCTCCGGCAGCACCGGGGCATAGGCCTCGAGCGCCTGCTGCGAGGCCTTGCGCGTGGCCACCGTCGCGCCGGTGGCCGCCTGCGCGGCGATGAAGGCGGCGCTGACCTGGGCCCAGTCGGCCGGCAGGGCGCCGGCCATCCGCCGCGCGAACTCGGCGGCCAGTGCCGGGTGCGCGCTCCGGTAGGCGGCAAACCGCGCGTCCCATTCCTGCCGCCGCGCCGCCCCCGCCGCGCGCGCGTCCCACCCCGCATACACCGCCTCCGGAATCACGAACGGCGGATGGTTCCAGCCCAGCGCCGCGCGGGTGGCCGCCACTTCCTCCGCGCCCAGGGCCGAACCGTGACACTCGGCGGTCCCGGCCTTGGTCGGCGCCCCCTTGCCGATCACCGTCTTGCAGCAGATCAGGCTCGGCCGGTCGGTCACCGCCAGCGCCGCGCGGATGGCGGCATCCACCGCCGCCACGTCGTGCCCGTCGACCGCCCGGATCACGTTCCAGCCATAGGCCTCGAAGCGCTTGGGCGTGTCGTCGGTGAACCAGTCCTTGACCTCGCCGTCGATGGAGATCCCGTTGTCGTCGTAGAAGGCGACGAGCTTGCCCAGCCCCCAGGTGCCGGCCAGGGCGCAGGCCTCGTGCGAGATCCCCTCCATCAGGCAGCCATCGCCCACGAACACCCAGGTCCGGTGATCGACCACGGCGTGCCCCGGCCGGTTGAAGTGCGCCGCCAAGAGCCGCTCGGCCAGCGCCATCCCCACCGCGTTGCTCAGACCCTGACCCAGCGGCCCGGTGGTGGTCTCCACCCCCGGCGTGGCCCCCACCTCCGGATGCCCCGGCGTCTTCGAGTGCAACTGCCGGAACCGCTTCAGCTCCGCCATCGGCAGGTCGTAGCCGGTCAGGTGCAGCAGCGCATACAAGAGCATCGACCCATGCCCGTTGCTGACCACGAAGCGGTCCCGGTTCGCCCACCCCGGCGCCGCCGGATCGTGCGCCAGGTGCCGCGTCCACAGCGCCAGCGCAATCTCCGCCATCCCCATCGGCATCCCCGGATGCCCCGACTTCGCCGCCTCCACCGCATCCATCGCGAGCGCGCGAATGGCATTGGCAAGTTCGGCATCGGTGGCGCGGAGGGCAGTCGTCATGAGATGGGGGGATGGACGCTGGAAGCGAGCGACGAATCGTGGGCGCGCATCGGGATGGCGCGCCCCTCATCGGGCCGACTCGCCGCGCAATGCTGCGGCGTTGGAAGCGCTTGCTGCAACGCACAGAATTATCGCGTGGGAGCGATTTTCGTGCAATAATTCAACACTTTTCCCGGCCCCAGTGCCGGAACAGTCGGGCGCCCTTCGCCGGTGAGAGCCGGGTGGGGCTTTTTTCATGATGGGGAACGACTAATGGACGGCATTCATCTGTTAGGCGAATGGTACGGCTGCCCGGCCGAAGCGCCCGAATTCACCCGCGCCGACGCGCTGCGCAAGCTGTGCCTCGACGCCGCCCGCGCTGCCGGCCTGACGGTCGTCGGCGAGGCCTTCCACCAGTTCAAGCCGCATGGCGTGACCGGGACGGTTCTGCTCGCGGAGTCGCACGTTGCCATCCATACGTGGCCCGAGCACGGGTTCGTCACAGTCGACGTCTATGTCTGCAACCTCGCGACCGACAACAGCGCCAAGGCGGAGCGGCTGTTCCGCGCGTTGGAATCGGCGCTGAAGCCGCAACGCGCGCGGACCCAGACGATCCACCGCGGCGGCACGGATGAATGACGCGGGAGGGCGCAGCGGGGACGATGCGGCCGATCGCGCGCCGCCGGGTGCACTGATCGAGCACATGACCGACGACTGGGGCTTCTACATCCGGTCGGCGCGGCAGTTCGAGAAGTTCCGCTCCCCGTTCCAAGCGGTCGAGGTTCACGACAGCGCCGATTTCGGCAAGCTCTTCCGCCTCGACGGCCACTTCATGACGTCGGAAAAGGACGAGTTCTTCTATCACGAGAACCTCGTTCATCCGGCCGCCATCACGCATCCTCAGCCGGAGCGGGCGCTGATCATCGGCGGTGGCGACGGCGGCTCCGCCGAGGAGTTGCTCAAGTACCCATCGATGAAATCGGTGATGCTGTGCGAGATCGACCTCGCGGTGGTCGACATCGCGCGCAAGTACCTGAGCAGCGTGCACCGCGGCGCCCTCGACGACACCCGTCTGACGCTGAAGATCGAGGACGGGTTTGCCTTCGTGCGCCGCGCGACCGAGCGATACGATCTCATCGTGCTCGATCTCACCGATCCGGGTGGGCCGTCGACCCCTTTGTACGCCACCGATTTCTATCGCGCATGCGCGGCGCGGCTGAACCCGCTCGGCGCGATGACGCTGCACGTGGCGAGCCCGGTCGCGCACCCCGCGCGCATCCGGGACGGCCTCGCGCGTCTGCGCGAGGCGTTTCCGATCGTCACGCCGTACCTCACGTCGGTACCGCTCTACGGCGGACTTTGGATGATGGCCTGCGCGTCGACCACGCTGGACCCGAAAGTCCTTTCGGCGCGTGAGGTCGATCGGCGGATCGCGCAGCGCGGCCTCACGGAGTTGCAGTACTACAACGGCGCCATGCACCGCGCGGCGCTTGCATTGCCGAACTTCGTTCGGACCCTGACCGCCTGAAGCCGC
>Ga0209705_10000748_pt1 | contig 16999 bp, 19 predicted proteins | sample PPLLaktember2015_5_FD_187262 | JGI IMG/M metagenome (GOLD analysis project Ga0209705, IMG submission 187262) | Freshwater sediment microbial communities from Prairie Pothole Lake near Jamestown, North Dakota, USA - PPLs Lake P8 Core (1) Depth... | ecosystem: Environmental > Aquatic > Freshwater... | reverse complement strand
TGCGTCAGGTAACCGCGGCTACGGATCAGGCCTTCTTGTAGATTTCCGCCCCGGCCTTTTTGAATTCTACCGCCTTTTCTTCAAGGCCTTTGGCGATGGCCGCCTCCTCTGAAATCCCCAGCTGTGCGGCATAATCCCGAACATCCTGGGTGATTTTCATGGAGCAGAAGTTCGGCCCGCACATGGAGCAGAAGTGCGCAACCTTGTGCGCCTCCTTGGGCATGGTCTCGTCGTGGAAGTCCCGCGCCTTGTCGGGGTCGAGGCCGAGATTGAACTGGTCTTCCCAGCGGAATTCGAAGCGCGCCTTGGAGAGCGCGTTGTCGCGCAGCTGCGCGCCCGGATGGCCCTTGGCGAGGTCGGCAGCGTGCGCGGCGATCTTGTAGGTGATGATGCCGTCGCGCACGTCCTGCTTGTTCGGCAGACCCAGATGCTCCTTGGGCGTGACGTAGCAGAGCATGGCCGTGCCATACCAGCCGATCTGCGCGGCGCCGATGGCCGACGTAATATGGTCGTAGCCGGGAGCGATGTCGGTGGTCAGAGGACCGAGGGTATAGAACGGTGCTTCGAAACAGTCGCGCAGCTCCTTGTCCATGTTCTCCTTGATGAGCTGCATGGGCACGTGGCCAGGACCTTCGATCATCACTTGCACGTCGTGTTGCCAGGCGATCTTGGTCAGCTCACCGAGGGTTTCGAGCTCGCCGAACTGGGCGGCGTCGTTGGCATCGGCGATGCAACCGGGGCGCAGACCGTCGCCCAGCGAGAAGCTCACGTCGTAGGCCTTCATGATCTCGCAGATTTCCTCGAAGTGGGTGTAGAGGAAATTTTCTTTATGGTGCGCGAGGCACCACTTGGCGAGAATCGAACCGCCGCGCGACACGATGCCGGTGACGCGGTTCGCGGTGAGCGGAACATATTTCAATCGCACGCCGGCGTGGATGGTGAAGTAATCCACGCCCTGCTCGGCCTGCTCGATGAGTGTGTCGCGGAACATTTCCCAAGTGAGGTCTTCGGCCTTGCCGTTCACTTTCTCCAGCGCCTGGTAGATCGGCACGGTGCCGATCGGCATCGGGGCATTCCTTAATATCCACTCGCGCGTCTCGTGGATGTTCTTGCCGGTGGAAAGATCCATGAGCGTGTCGCCGCCCCAGTGCGCCGACCACACCATTTTCTCCACTTCCTCCTCGATGCTGGAGGTGACTGCGGAGTTGCCGATGTTGGTGTTGATCTTCACCAGGAAGTTGCGACCGATGATCATCGGCTCCAGCTCCGGGTGGTTGATGTTGGCCGGGATGATGGCGCGGCCCAGGGCGACTTCGGCGCGCACGAACTCGGGGGTGATTTCTTCCGGGATGTTGGCGCCGAAGTTCTGGCCTTTATGCTGGCGCAGCAGCCGGGTGTAGCGCGGGTCCTGGCGCAGCGCGTTGAGTTTCAGGCTCTCGCGAATCGCGATGTATTCCATCTCCGGCGTAATCTGCCCCTGGCGCGCGTAGTGCATCTGCGAAACATTCTGGCCGGCCTTGGCGCGGCGCGGCTTGCGGATGTGTTCGAAGCGCAGGCTGGCAAGCTTCGGGTCGCTGGCGCGCGCGCGGCCGTAGTCGGAGGACGGGCCGGCGAGTTCTTCGGTGTCGTTGCGTTCCAGAATCCACTGAGCGCGCAACGCGGCCAGGCCCTTGAGCAGGTCGATGTGCGCCGCCGGATCGGTATACGGGCCGGAGGTGTCGTACACCGGAATCGGCGGGTTCGCTTCCTCACCGTGTGCGAGCGGGGTCGGGGTCTGGTCGACCTCGCGCATGCCGACGCGGATATCCGGGCGACTGCCGGTGACATACACCTTGCGCGAATTCGGATAGGGGCGCGTGGCCTCTTCCGACAGGCGGGTGGTGGTTTGCTGAAATTCTTTCGGGATCGCGCTCATGGGTCACTTCCAGGGTAGAGGCCGCCGCTCGCGCGCGTCCTGCGCTTCGCGGCATTGGTACATCCATGTACGGCATAGGGAGCACGGAAAGATGGCAGGTCTGCGTGCTTCCCTTCGCCGGTATAAGCCGGATCAGGTTCAAAGGGTGTTTCTCAGCCCGGCCAGAATACGCCTGCGGGCACCCCTAGCTCGCCGCTCTCGCGCATCCTGCGCTCGCGGCATTCGTACGTCCCTGTACGTCATATATAAGGAAGCAAACTAATGGAACCGGGTGGGGAAAGCAACTTTAAGGGTTACGTACCATGCGGGTTTGCGACCAGCCCGCCTGCTGAGCGCTTGATGACCCTATTAACGCGTCCCGGCTTGCTTGCCCCGGCGGCTGCGCTTAGGCTTTCCCTGCCCTGAGAGGCGCAGGTATAAATAACAGCCGTACGGAGGAACCGCATGTCCGCTATCAATATCGAATCCGCCCGCCGCAACATGGTGGTGAGCCAGATCCGCACCGGGTCGGTGCTGGACGACCGCATTCTGGAACTGGTAGGCCGCGGCCCGCGCCAGGACTTCGTGCCGGACGCGCTGCGCAACCTCGCCTTTGTCGATATGCAGATTCCGCTCGGCCACGGCGAGGTGATGATGGCGCCGCTGGTGGAAGCGCGTCTGCTGCAGGAGCTGGCCATCAAGCCGACCGACAAGATTCTGGAAATCGGCACCGGCAGCGGTTACATGACCTGGTTGCTGGCGCAGCTCGGGGCCAAGGTGCACAGCGTCGAGATCCGCGCGGAGTTTACCGACCGCGCCTCGAGCCGGCTGGCCGCGCACGGCGCACGCAACGTGGAACTGGAAATCGGCGACGGCGCGCGCGGCTGGGACAAGCATGCGCCGTACGACGTGATCCTGGTCACCGGCTCGCTGCCGCTGCTGCCGGAGAGTTTCAAGAAGAGCCTCGCGGTCGGCGGCCGGCTGATCGCCATCGTCGGCCGGTCGCCGGCGATGGAGGCACAGCTGGTCACGCGCCTGTCCGAATCCGGCTTCGACACCCGCGGCCTGTTCGAAACCGATCTGCCGCCGCTTCAGAACGCGCTTGCGCCGAGTGCGTTCGTGTTTTAGCAGCAGGTTGTTGAAAATACATCACTCCGTCATTCCGGCGGGGGCCTGCCCCGGCAGATTGTAAGCCGGGGCCGGAATCCAGGATGTCGCTGAAAGCATTGAAATTAATTCCTGGACACCGGCTTTCGCCGGTGTGACGAGGCCTTTTTTTCAACAGCCTGTTAGGACTCAAATTAAACATGCCCGAGATCATCGGCATCGACCACATCTATATTACCGTCTCGGACATGGAACGGTCCGAGAAATTCTATGATGCGGTGATGGATATCATCGGCTTCCGAAAGAGCCCGTTTCAAATCGGCGCTGAAAAACACATTCAATATTACAACCGTCACTTCGGTGTGGTGCTACGGCCTGCGCGGGCTACAGAACAACATAACCCCTACGCTCCCGGGCTTCATCACCTCTGCCTGAGAGTCGATGGCGAGAACGACGTGCACGATGCGGCGCGTATGCTCAAGGAACATGGTATTTCCGTGAGCGAACCCAAGCGTTACCCGGAGTACGCCCCGGATTATTTTGCGGTATTCTTCTCCGACCCCGACGGCGTTCGTCTTGAAATCACCAACTATCGGCAGGAACGGCGGCAACGGCATGACAACTGGGAAAACAGTAATCCCTGACATGGCAGGGCAGACATGCAGCAGATGACGGTGCGCGAGCTCAAGGAACGACTGGCACAACCCGGCGCGAAGCCAGTGCTCCTCGATGTGCGCGAGGGTTGGGAACTCAACATCTGCGCCCTGCCCGGGGCGCTGCACATTCCGATGGGCCAGATCCCGGCGCGCGCCGAAGAGCTTGACCCGGAGCAGGAGCTCGTGGTCATCTGCCATCACGGCGTGCGCAGCATGCGGGTGGCGCAGTTCCTCGCGAGCCGCGGTTTCCGCAAGCTCTATAACCTGCAAGGCGGCGTGAACGCGTGGGCACGCGAGATCGATCCGGCCATGCAAACGTATTGAAGGGACACACATGTCAGTCATCAAGCTCGTGTTCTCCAGCCCGGAAGCGGCGGAAGAGGCTTTCTACCGCGCCCTCCAGAAGAGCGATCTCGAGCTGATGATGGCGGTGTGGGATGAGGACGAGAACATTTCGTGCGTGCATCCCGGCGGCCAGCGACTGGGCGGCCGCGCGGCCGTGCGCCAAAGCTGGGAACTGATTTTCGCGCACTCCTCGGGCATGGAGATACGCCTCAGCGACGAGTCGCGCTACGACGATCAGAACCTGACGGTGCACGTGGTGCACGAACACATCCGCCTCGGCCAGGACAGCCAGCACCAGCCGCCGGTGATCGCCACCAATGTCTACCGCCTCACCGAAAACGGCTGGCGCATGGTAGTGCACCATGCCTCGCCGACGCGCACGTCCAGCGAAGAAACGCGAAGCCTGCATTAATACCGCGCTGCTCGCTGCGGAGATCATCGCCCGTTCCCGGGGCTTCGGTAGTGGAAACGGAAAATCCGGATGAGCTCAAGCCCTGAGTCAGGTCACGCCCCGCTATCCGGTCTCAGCACGGATGCGATCCTGGAACAGATACTTCCGCACTACGCCCTGCCAGCACCGCTCCAGTGCCGATTCCTCACGCGCGGGATGCACGACAACTACCTGGTCGAAGGCATTAAAGAAAAATATATCGTCCGGATCTATCGCAGCCGATGGCGCGCAATGGAAGAAATACAGTTCGAGCTGGATTTTCTGGAACATCTCCGCCGGTGCGGTTGTCCGGTAGCCCATCCTGTAATGACAACCACACCCGAGCCATTGGTCACGGTGCGGACAACGGACGGAGAACGGACAGCTGTGCTGTTCACCTATGCACCAGGTATCGCGCCCGGTCGCGCCATCGAATCGCGTCACAGCGAGTCCCTCGGACAAGTCGTCGCGCGAATTCACCACGCGGCCGATACATTCTCCACGACACATGTCCGCCAGGTTCTGGATATCGACTATCTACTGGATGCCTCAGTCGAAGCGATTATCCCGTACCTGACTCGTGAGCAGCGGGAAGCGGTACAGGCGATGCAACGGCGAATTCGAAATGCCCTGCCCGTCATGCCGCGACAGGCGCCCTGGTTCGGCCCGTGTACCGGTGACGTCAACCCGCGCAATTTCCATGTAGACGAACGTGGACGCATTACGGTCTTCGATTTCGATCAATGCGGGCTGGGTTGGCGCGCCTTCGAAATCGGAAAATTCTTTGCTTCGCTTCCGTCAGGCCCGGAAAGCGCAGCCTTACGCGCGGCCTTTCTGCGTGGCTACGAATCGGTGCGCACACTGGAGCCGGAAGAGCGCCGTGCCATCCTGCCATTCAGTGTGGTGTCGTGCCTCTGGGTCATGGCCCTACATGCCTACAACGCGGACCTGGCAGGGCCGCTGCTCGCCGATCCAAACTTCTGGAACAGAAAGCTGGGGGTACTGCGGGAATTGGAATCCAGGCTGTGAGCCGACGGGTTTACGCCGCGGGCACTGCAGCACACGCGGGGTAGGCAGAGGCCGCTCGCGCGACTTCGCGCTTGGCGGCACTTGCACCTTCTCCCCGTCGCGGCGCGTAACCCATCGTTACGATGCGCCGTGGGGCCTTCCCTTTCTGAAACCGTCAGGCCCGGGTGAAGATCTGCTTGAGAAAGCGCGTGACGCGCCCCTGCTTCATCTTGCGTTCGAGTTCTTCCTTGCTCGTCAGCCAGGCGACCTGAATGACGCGACGCTCGCCCTTGAACGGCAGGTGCCCGTGCCAGGATGTTTCGGTGCGGCGGAACGCCGTGAACGTCCCGTACAGCGGTTTCACCTCTTCGCCCACCTGATGATCGAAGCTTTCCGGCGAGGACAGGAAACGGAAACAGCCATCGCTGGTGTCCGGCCAGGTGTCGTTCAGGTAGAGCAGCGCGGTGACGATCTTGGACTTGGAGTCGTTGTGGATGCGGCCGTCCGTTTCCTTGCTCCACTTGCGTATGGTGACGATGGTCGGATACTGACTGAGCCGCGGCACGCCGAGGCGGTCACCCAGGACATCGGCAAACGCCGGGCTCTGCATTTCGTCGACGATGCGCTGCACGCTCGGCCCGCACTCGCTGGTCTGGTAGGGGAAAAAGCCGCTGCGATCGTAGTTCGGGAAGTCGGCGGCGATGGCGGCGCGCGCGGATTCCGGCAGTGCGCCCTTTACCACCGTGTACGGAAACGGTTCGGACCGGATGACGGCCTCGGTTTTTTCGAAGATCGCCGGCTTCAGCAGCGGTTCGACGGTGGCGGTGGATGCAACGGATGCGGTAGCGCCCATGGTGTTCCCTCTTTGATCGGTGGCGTCGTGTCTCGTGTGACGGCCATCATGCCGACACGTGGGCAGATTTTCCAGTCAATACCCGGCCGGGTCAATCCAGGCCGGATTTCCGGCGACCGCGCGCCGCTCGGGACCTGCCCTTTCAGCATGAGGTGAACGTAGCCACGGCGCGGCCGTTCGTCGCCTGCCCGGGAGCACGGATCGCGGATTCCCACACGAAAAATCAGCGGCGGCGTGACATTTGCCCCGGGTAGCCGCCCTGCACTACTCTTCGGTATCGCCTTGAGATCGACACATGCTGCCCACCCCGGCCCCGGGATTCGACGAACCGCTCGCCATGCTGCGCGCCTGCCATGAGCGCATCCAGCGCCAGTGCGCGACGCTGGCCAAACTGGCCGCGCACCTGCGCAGCGATGGATTGACGCACGACGCGCGTCAGGCGGCGACCGACATTCACCGCTATTTCTCCAGCGCCGGCCGGCAGCATCACGCGGATGAGGAACAGGATCTCTTTCCCGCGCTGCGCACCGAGCCCGCCCTTGCCGGCCTGCTCGACACGCTGGCACGCGATCACGCCGCGATGGAATCGCTGTGGCAACGCCTCGAACCACTGCTTGCCGCGCCGGAAACGATTCACGACCTCGATGACTTTGCGCGGCTGGCCGGCGAGTTCAATGCGCTCTACCGGCAACACATCGCGCGCGAGAACAGCGAGTTGTTGCCGCAAGCGGAGCAACTATTGAGCGTCGAACAACAACGTGAATTGGGCGCGCGCATGGCCGCGCGCCGTGGAGTCAGGGTGTAAAAACCTGCCGTACCAGTTCGAGAGTCTTGGCGAGTGCGCCGCGGTTCTCCGCCACCATGCGCTGCCCGGCTTCACCGGCGGCGCGGCGTGCGGTGGGATTCTCCAGGTAGCCGGCCACGGCGTTGGCCAATTCGGCAACGTCCTGCACTTGCCGGCCGGCACCGCGTTCAAGCGCCATGCGGCTGATCTCGCTGAAGTTGAACATATGCGGACCGAACACCACCGGCGTGCCGACCGCTGCGGCTTCGAGCAGGTTCTGTCCCCCGAGCGGTACGAGGCTGCCGCCGATGTAGGAAACATCGGCAGCGGCATGAAACAGCAGCATCTCGCCCATGGTATCGCCGAGCAGAATGGCCGTTTCCGGTGCCACACTCTTCCTGCCATCGCTGCGCCGCTCAATCGGAAAACCGCGCTGCTGACAAAGCCTCGCCACAGTCTCGAAGCGCTCTGGGTGGCGCGGCACCAACACCAGCAGGAGTCGTGGAATGCGCTCGCGCAAGCGCGCGAAAGCATCCAGTACATATTCTTCTTCGCCAACGCGGGTGCTGGCCGCGACCCACACCGGCCGGTCGCCGAAGCCGCTGCGCAGCGCCGACGACGCGGCCGCCAGGTCGGCCGGCACATCCATTTCGAACTTGATGCTGCCGGTGACTTCAACCGGCGCCGCGCCCAACAGGCGCATGCGTTCGGCATCGTGCCCGGTCTGCGCGCCCACGCGGCTGACGTTCGCGAGCGTGGCACGCGTGAAGCCTTTGAGCCGCCGATAACCGCGCGCCGACTTCTCCGACATGCGCACATTGGCAAGCACCAGCGGGATGTTGCGCCTTCGGCACTGGTGAAACAGATTCGGCCAGAGTTCGGTTTCCATGATGAGCGCGAGCCGCGGTCGGGTGCGATCGAGAAAGCGCCAGACGGCGGTCGGCAGGTCGTAGGGTACGTAGCAATGTGCGACCGAATCGCCGAACAGCTCACCCACCGTGGCCGAGCCGGTCGGCGTCATGGTGGTGATGAGGATCGTGTTCCCCGGATAGTCGCGGCTGAGCGCCTTGACCAGCGGCGCGCTGGCGCGCACCTCACCCACCGAGACGGCATGCAGCCAGATCAGCGGCGCTTGCAGGCGCGGGACGAAGCCGAAACGCTCGCCCCAGCGCCGCCAATAACCGCGGTTGCGCAGGCCGCGCCTGGCCAGACGCAGCAGCACCCATGGCACCAGCAGATACAGGAGAAGACTGTAGATGAACCGCACGGCTGCTCCCGGTCGCTTACCCGCCGGCAGAGCCGGATGGTGGCAAACCTGTTAAACTGGCGCCGTTCCGGCATGACGAATCCGATGCCCCGACGCTTCTCGATCATTATTGTACACAGGAACGGTGCCGCGATGCTGCTCAAGGCGCTCGCCGCCCTGCATGCCGCCTGCGACAACGCGCGCGACGAGATCTTCGTCGTGGACAACGGCAGCAGCGACGACTCCCCCGCGCAGGTTGCCGCCGCCTTTCCGCAAGTGCAGCTCATCCGTAACCCCTGCAACAACGGTTTCGCGCGCGCCAACAACCAGGCGATCGGCCGCGCGCAAGGTGAGTTTGTGGTATTGCTCAACAACGATGCCTTTCTGGCAGCCGACACCCTGGACCGCTTCGAGGCGGTGTTCCGGACGCAGCCGCGCTGCGCGATCGTGGCCGGACAACTGCTCGACGCCGAGGGCCGGCCACAGCGCTCTGCCGGGCGCATTCCGACGGCGCTCGACGAGCTGGGGCTGGGGTTTCTGCGGCGCGCGCCGCGCGCGCCGCAGCCGCAACAACTGGCCGAGGTGGAGAGCGTGGTGGGCGCGTGCATGGCGGTGCGCAGCGCCGCCATCCGCGAGGCCGGTTCGCTCGACAACGATTTTTTCTTCTATTACGAAGAGACCGAATGGTGTCACCGCCTGCGCGCGCACGGCTGGCAGGTAATGCTCGAACCGGCGGCGCGCGTCACCCATCTCAAGGGTGTGAGTACGCGCGGCAAACGCCGCGGCGCGCAGATCGAGATGCTGCGTTCGCGCCTGCTCTTCTACCGCAAGACCATGTCCACGCCCCTGGCGTTGTTGCTCAGTGCGAACCGCGTGCTGCGCCTGCTGCTCAACGCCGCCACCAACCTGCTGGCCGCGGTCCTGACTCTCGGCCTGCACGCGCGCCTGCGCGAAAAGCTTGGCGTGTACTTCACCCAGCTCGCCTGGCTCTCGCTCGGCTGTCCCGAACACTGGGGCCTGCCGGGAAAATGTCTGCGCACCGATGCGGTGAACAGCGCATGACCAAGCTGCCGATTTCGGTGTTCATCATCGCGCGCAACGAGGCCGATCGCATTCCAATCGTGATCCGCAGCGTGCGCGACTGGGTCGACGAGGTGCACGTCATCGACAGCGGCAGCGAAGATGACACCGTGAAGGTCTGCGAGGCGCTCGGCGCGAAGGTACATTTTCGCGCCTGGACCGGTTACGGACCGCAGAAGGTCTATGGCGAAGGCCTGTGTCGCAACGACTGGCTGCTCAACATCGATGCCGACGAAGAGATCTCGCCGCGCCTGCGCGACGAGATCCTGGCGGTGTTTGCCGCCGGTCCGAAACACACGGCCTACACGGTGCCGATCCTGCCGCTGTACAATTTTCAGGAGCGCGCCCATCCATGGACCGTGCACCATCATCCGGTGCGCTTGTACCGGAAGTCCTGCGGCGGGTTCAAGGACAGCACGGTGCATGACACCGTGGTCATGCACAACGGCAGCACCGGCCGGCTGCGCGCCATGGTCAATCACCGCTCGTTCCGCTCCCTCAGCCATCACCTCGACAAGGTGAACTTTTACTCCAGCGCCCAGGCCGAAGACCGTTTCGCCAGGGGACGCGAACCCTCGTTTCTGGCCCTGCTCCTGATCACGCCACTGTCGTTCCTGAAGTCACTGATACTGCGGCGCGAAATCCTGAATGGCATCGATGGCGTGGTGGTGAGTTACATGTACGCCTTTCAGCGTTTCATTCGGCTCGCCAAGACGCGAGAGCGCTTTCAGCTGGCGCGCCGCAAGAACGAGACGAAAAGATGACTGGAAGAACGAAGTAGGGCTTCATCATCTTATGACAAGACGAACGAAGTAGGTCTTCCTTAAATGAACCCCGGGACGGTACTGTGGTGGGGGCGCTTCGACCCCGATTACTCGCGCAACCGCATTCTGCGCCAGGCCTACACCGCGCTCGGATGGCGCATCGTCGATTTCCAGCCGCTGCTGGCCGGAATAGTGGGTGATGTGGAAGCGCTCGTGCGCCGGCCGCCGCCGGCCGATCTCGTGCACCTGCCGTGCTTCCGGCAGCGGGACATGGCCGCGGCAACGCGTTATGCCCGCCGCCATGGCCTGCCGTTGCTCATCGACCCGCTGACCAGCGCCTATGACAAGCAGGTCTACGAGAAGTACCGTCTTCCCATCGACAGTTTGCGCGCCCGCTGGCTGCTGCGTTATGAACGCTGGCTGTTCTCCGGCGCAGACCGGGTGTTGGCCGATACCCCGGAACATGCGCGTTTTTTTACCCAGACCCTGGGCGTCGATCCGGCGAAAGTGAACATCGTGTATGTCGGCGCCGAGGAGCCGCTGTTCGCACCGGCCCCGGCGGCGGCCATCGGTGGCGAACTGGAAGTACTTTTTTTTGGCAGCTTCATTCCGCTGCAGGGTCCGGAAGTGATCGTTGAGGCCGCGCGCCTCTATGACGGACCGCCGTTGCGCTGGACGCTGCTGGGCCAAGGACCGCTGCGGGCCGACAGCGAGCGCCGCGCGCGCGGCTTGCCCAACGTGCATTTTGAAGACCGGATTCCGTATCGCGATCTTCCGGCCCGCATCCATCGCGCCCATATCCTGCTCGGCGTGTTCGGCCCGACCGCCAAGGCCGGCCGCGTCATGCCGAACAAGGTCTTTCAGGCACTGGCCTGCGGACGGCCGCTGGTCACCTGCCGCGCGCCGTCCTATCCGGATGAACTGCTGGCCGCCGCCAACAGCGGCATCACCTGGGTCCCGGCCGCCGATCCGGCAGCACTGGCGGCCGCGGTCGCGGCGCTCGCCGGCCGCCCGGAGCAGCTGGCCGCGACCGGCAGGGCGGCACGCGCCAGTTATGAAAAATATTTCACGACCGACATGATCCGCGCACAGCTCCGCACGGCGCTGGCGGCGCTGCCGATCACGCCGGTACGCGGATGATGCCGATACCGAAGCCGCACTGGCCGGGATTATCAATAAACTCCTCGACCGCGTGCCCGGGCTTCAGCTTCTTCCAGAAGTGGTACACCTCGTTGTCCGGCAACGGCTGGTTCTCGATGATGTCATGGAACGCGATGATGCCGCCGGGGCGAACGAACTCCTTATAGTCGTTGTAATCCAGGGCAACACCGGACTCGGTGTGGTCGCCGTCGATGAACAGGAAATCCACTTTCCGCCCGCCAAGCTCGTGCGCGACGCGCTGCTTGAACGCCAGCTCGTGCGAGTTGCCGGTAAGCAGCTTCACCCGGCAAGCCGAACTGGGTGGCGGCAACGCCTCGAGCAGCGGCCGCTGCGCGTCGCGGTGCACGAGGTCACAGGTGATGACCTTCTCCGAGGCGATGCTCGACCAGACGAGCAGCGTGCCGGCGCGTGCCGTACCGATCTCGAGAATGATCTTCGGCTTGAGCGCCGCCACCGCTTTGGCGAGCGCGATGATTTCGGAGCGCTTCTGCAGCGTGTGTATGGTGAAGTACCCGTAGCGGCCGAAACGCGTCGCCCAGTCCACGGTTTCTTCGATAGTGCGCGGCGCGGCGTGATAGCTCCTCAGCCGCCGGAACGCGAAGTAGCGGTTGATCGGGATGCGCAGGGTGCGGCTCAGCTCTTTCAGTGCCTTCTTCATCGATATCTCCTCATTCGGACCGGCCGCATTATACGACCGCCAGGGATGGCGGGAGTGCGGGAAACGCGGGAGCAGTCTTCCCGCCGACCGCCAGGGATGGCTGGAGTGCGGAGCGCGAAGCCGTCAGTGAATGAGGCTTCCTTCACTGGACAAACGCAGGGGCGGTTATCCATCCCGTTCCGTCGCCTTTGCGCCTTGCGCAGACGGCTCGCCGTCGAGCGCGGCGAGCAGGGCGGCGAACAGCAACAATATCGCCGGGAACAGCCAGTTGCCGTGGAAAAGCGGCGCCTGGCTGTTCAGCGGAAAGAAATACACTCCCAGACCGAGCGCATAGGGCCACGCCTGGTCACGCCTGTCCGGCGCTGCGGTCCAATACCATTTCACGCACAGCACGATGGCAACAATGAGGCCGAGAAGGCCCGGCAATCCGGTTTCGGCAACCATGGCGAAATACGCCTGATGGGCGTGATACACCTTCTCTACCACGCCGCCGCGGAATTTGTCATCCGGCCGGGTCGAGTAGTGGTCATAGGCCTTGGCAAACGCACCGGCACCGACACCGGTCAGCGGCCGGGCGATCAGCATATGGCTCGCGGTTTCCCATATCGTAAAGCGTCCGCTTAAAAAACGGTCGAACGTCTCGAATTTGGTATCCTGAATTTCGCCCAGACGGGCCATGCGTTCCTTCATTGCCGGCGTCAGACCCATGGCCGCCAGCACGATCGCGCCCGCCAGCAGCGCGGCGGGAATCTTGAAGCGCCAGCGCGGCAATCTGAGATAAAAGCCGGCGGCGACGACCGCCAGGAACACCACCACGGTGCGCACACCGGCGAGCGTGGCAATGAAAGCCGCGGCGGCGAAGAACAGGAAGGCCGGCACCACGCCTTTGCGCAGCAACACCCAGATTGCGACGGGCAGGAACAGGGCGATGAGCATCGGCTGGCGTAGCGAACCTTTAAACGGACCCAGGACCCGCATATCGTCCGTGCGCGCGATGCCGAACAAATCGGTTCCAAACAGGTACTGGATCACGCTGTCTGCAACCCAGAATGCGAGCACGAACAGGATCCATTTCGCGAGCCACGCGCGCTCGGCGTCGCCGCGCAGCACCCGTACCAGTGCCAGGCCTGAAAAGTAATAGGCCACGAGCGCCATGGCAACATTGATGGAGTAACGCGGTTCATATGAAGCCGGAATCGATATCAGCACCGGCACCAGCAACAGAGCGAACACGATCGTCAGGCGACGCGTGGACGGTGTGGCAAACACGTCCAGACGCTGCTTCCACACCAGCCAACCACCGAGCAGCGCGAGCAGGCCGGCCGGCAGAGCCGGGCTGGCACCGTACTTGAGACCGAAGTTCGGCATGACCGCGACAATCAACAGGCCCAGAAAAACACCGACCTGAATGTGCGTCAGGTTTCTAATTGCACGCCAGTTCAAAATAGGTCTCCAGCGTGGAGCGCAGCATGCGCTCCAGGGTAAAAGGATGGGTGCCCGGCACCAGCGGGCGCTGAGTATACCAGCGCGCGAGTTTGTCTTCCGCCGCCTGCACATCGCCGACCGGTACGCGCCCTTCCGGAAAGGCCGCGGCGAGCTGTTCGGCAACGCCGCCGTGGTCGTAGGCTGCGACCGGCACGCCCAGCGTCAGCGCCTCCAGCGACACGCGTCCGAACGCCTCCGGGTCGAGGGACAGCGACAGCACCACATCCGACACCGCCATGATTTCCTTCATGTCGCTGCGATGGCCGGTGAAGGTGATGTCATTCTCCAGTCCCATGGCCCTGACCTGCGCGCGCAGCTCATCGGCAAAATACTGCTTGCGCGGATGCGCATCGCCCACCAGCACGCCGTGCGCCGGCAGGCCGCGCTGTTTCAGACCGGCGACGATGCGGAGCAGGTGCTCCTGCCCTTTCCAGCGCGTGAGCCGTCCCGGCAGCGTGATGACATACTTGCCGGCGAGTTGTGGATATTGCGCGCGCCACTTGGCGAGCCACTCGGCCGGCGGCCGGTAGCCGTGCGGATAGGTCTGCGGGTCGACGCCGCGCGGGATGACGCGAATGATGGCGGGATCGACCCACGGGTAATTTTTCAGGATGTACGCGCGGATCATGGCCGAGATCGCGATGACCCGCTCGCCGCGCACCATCACCGACGAGTAGCGCCCGGGCGTGTACGGCCCGTGCACGGTAGTGACGAGATGCGGGCGCGACTCCGCCGGCAGGCCCTTCCAGGCGCGGTAACCGATCCACGCCGGCAGGCGCGAGCGCAAATGCAGGATGTCCGGCTTTTCACGCGCCAGGAACTCGCGCACCTTCCAGATGTAACGCAGCGTGGAGAGGCGCTTGGCGCCGACCGGCCAGGCGACGTGCTCGCTGCCCTCGCGTTCGAGCGGCGCCACCAGGCGTCCGCCGGCCGAGATCACGATCGAGCGATGACCGTGGTCGACGAGATACTTGCCGACCTCGAGCGTGCCTTTCTCGACGCCACCGCTTTCGAGCGCCGGCAGCATCTGCACCACGGTCAGGCGCTGAACCATTTTTCACCGATCCAGGCAGCGACCCGTGCTGCTTCGTTGAAGGGCGCGGCGGGTGGCGCCGGTTTGCGGCCGCGCTGCCAGTCGGCAAAACGTGTCACCAGGCCATCGCGGCTGAGCGCGGCGATGCCGCGCACAATGCGCGATTCGCGCTTCGCCGGTACGCTGAGCACACCGGTCGCGGCATTGGCGGTCAGCGCTTCGTACACCATGGACACGCTGTCCTCCGTGACCCAGACCTGCGCGGCGCTCGTCAGGCGTTCCGACAACCAGCCGGGTCCGGTCTCGGTTACCGGCACCACGGTGAGATTCTTGAACGTCAGCGCGCGCAGGCGCGCGCTGGTGGATGACGGCGTGCGGCGCGAGGTGGTGAGTGTCCAGTTGATATCGTTCTCGCCGGCGACGATGGTCTCGACCTGACGAAGAACATCGTTCTCGCTCCAGCCATGGTGGCGCGACGGCCCGCCGATCAGGATCAGCCCGGCGCGCGCGTCTTTCTTTCCCGGCGCCACCGGGTTGAGGGCGCCGCGCGTCGTGAACACATTCGCGCCGGTTACGCCGTCGTGCTCCGGGATCACACACAGGTCGAACCACGCGCGCGGCAAGGACGGCTTCATGAGCACCACGGTGCGCCCGCCGTGTGCACGCCGCGCGGCCATCAGCGGAAGATGCGTGCGATGCCCAGCGCCAACAAGCAGATCGGGCGGCGGCAGACCGACGCCGGGCAGAAAACGACGGGTCATGAGGCTGGAGAGCACCGAGGCGTAGGCAGGGACAGTTATCCAGCGGGCATCCACCGGGTGGCGGTGGGCAAGCGCGGCGAGCAGCCCGCGTGTCTGATTTTCATGACCGGCCTTGCCGTCCGTGAACGCCCAGACTACTACCGGCTGCGTCATGCACTCTCGCCCCATCCCTCGGCCTGCGTGGGAGAAAACTTCCGGGCCGTACGGCCGGCCCTCTCCCGAGGGAAGAGGGGTTCGTGACCTGAATGCAATGCGGGGTTGCGTGGCGAACTACCTGCCCTCTCCTTGAGGGGGAGTTGGTGCACAAAAGATGAAGCCCTCACCCCATCCCTCTCGAAGTGAATAGTTCGCGCGCCAGCGCGCTCGGCTCGCTCCCTTCTCCCTCTGGGGGAAGGGATGGGGATGAGGGCGGGAGAGGGTGAGTATGGCTTTGTTTGTGTGTGGTACGTGCGTGGGGAACGACCCACCCTCTCCCCATCCCTCTCCCTGAGGGAGAGGGGGAGTATGTGAAAATCCATTATTCGGTTTGCTTGAGCACGTACAGCGCTCCGCAGTACGGGCAGCGCGCCTCGCCGTTTTCCTCGAACGGCAGGAAGACGCGTGGGTGCGAGTTCCACAGGCTCATGCCCGGCATCGGGCAATGCACCGGCAGGTCGGCGCGCGTCACTTCATAACGGTTCTGTGCGTTGGCCGGGATCTCTTTAACCTTGCTGCTCGATGCGCTTGCCATGGCATTCCTCATCTTCGAATCAATCTCGGTGTTACTTCACCAACGACAGCCATTCCGGATGCCCGCCGTTGCGGCCGTGCACCACGTCAAAGTACAAAGTCTGCAACTTTTCGGTGACCGGGCCGCGCTTGCCGATGCCGATCGTGCGACCGTCGAGCTCGCGGATCGGCGTCACCTCGGCGGCGGTGCCGGTGAAGAATGCCTCGTCGGCGATGTACACCTCGTCGCGCGTGATGCGCTTCTCGACCACCTTGAGGCCGAGCTCGCCGGCCAGTTGCATGACCGTGGCGCGCGTGATGCCGTCCAGTGCCGAGGCGAGATCGGGCGTGTACAGGACGCCGTCGCGCACGATGAACAGGTTCTCGCCGCTGCCCTCGGACACATAACCCTCGGTGTCGAGCAGCAGTGCTTCGTCGCAACCGGAGGCGAGCGCCTCGCGCAGCGCCAGCATCGAGTTCATGTACTGGCCGTTGGCCTTGGCACGGCACATGGTGATGTTGATGTGGTGGCGGTTGTACGACGAGGTACGCACCTTGATGCCCGAGAGCAGACCCTCCTCGCCCATGTACGCGCCCCAGGTCCAGGCCGCCACGATCACGTGCACCTTGAGGTTGTCGGCGCGCAGACCCATGCCTTCGCTGCCGTAGAAACACATCGGGCGGATGTAGGCCGACTTCAGGTTATTCTCGCGCACCGCGGCACGTGTCGCCGCGTTGATCTCGTCCTTACTATAAGGAATGTTCATGCCGAGGATGTGCGCCGAGCGGAATAGCCGGTCGGTGTGCGCCGGCAGGCGGAAGATGGCCGTGCCCTTCGGCGTCTCGTAGGCGCGCACGCCCTCGAACACGCCCATGCCATAGTGCAGGGTGTGGGTCAGCACATGGGTGGTCGCGTCGCGCCACGGTACGAGCTTGCCGTCGTACCAGATGACACCGTCTCGGTCGGACATCGACATCGTTTTCTCCTGCGTCACAAAATGCCTCGATTCCCGTAGGGTGCGTTCT
>Ga0209705_10000747_pt1 | contig 17005 bp, 27 predicted proteins | sample PPLLaktember2015_5_FD_187262 | JGI IMG/M metagenome (GOLD analysis project Ga0209705, IMG submission 187262) | Freshwater sediment microbial communities from Prairie Pothole Lake near Jamestown, North Dakota, USA - PPLs Lake P8 Core (1) Depth... | ecosystem: Environmental > Aquatic > Freshwater... | reverse complement strand
AAGTATATAAGGGTATATGGGAATATAGGTATACTGGTATAAGGAATTGAGTATTCATTAAATAAAATAAATTTTTCAAATAAAAGGAGTATAAAAGATGACTGAAGATAAATCACAATTCACCGGAAAAATTGCAATAGCAACAAACGACCAGCAAAGAGTTACCGGGCACATCGGCAAGTGCCGTGCTTTTATGGTTTACGAAATCAATGGTGATAAAGTTGCAAATAAAGAATTAAGAGAAAATGATTTTACCAACCACAGAAGAGGTGGAGAGCATCATCAGCACCATGGTGATGGCGGAGGACATAGTCACACACATCTGATTGCAGGCTTAAAGGACTGTAAATATTTAATTTCCAGCGGCGGCGGCTGGCGTGTTGTTGAAGATTTAAAGCAGCATAACATAACTACCCTTTTTACAGATGTCGAAATGATTGACGATGCTGTAAATCAATTCATCAAGGGTGAACTCAAAAATGAAACTGATTTAGTTTGTGATCATAATAAGGATAAATAATCTTTAACCTCATTTTATCACTTGATTATTTTACCTATTGAATCTTTCTTTTTAAGTAATTGTTCTTTGGTTTCTACAAAATCAGGATTTGGTATTATACAGTCAACCGGACAAATGCTTATGCACTGCGGCTCATCGTAATAGCCAACACACTCAGTACAAAGGTTTGGATCAATTACGTAAACCGGATTTCCTTCGGAAATAGCATTGTTAGGACATTCGGGATCACAAGCACCGCAATTAATACACTCGTCTGTTATCATGTAAGCCATGATTATACCTCATTAAAATATTTAAATAGAATTATCAGATGATTGATTTGGAAGATCCATATGCCGCATTTTGTTATCCCCTTTTAGCCGAGGAAATAGTAATGGCTCAGACTTTCGGGAGTTGTATGGTATATAATATTCGTCTGTCATTCTGTAGCCACAATAGGGGCAATGTCCACCATAGTAATCCAGATTTTCAGACTTGGGTCTTCTCAGTCCACATCTTGGACAGAATAAAAATCCTGTTCTGATGTTGGTTGATTGACTCTCCATATTTGCGACTAACATGGTCATCTGCTCTGAACCAGAATTATTATTAATTGAACTTTCAAAAGCCATTTGTCTACCTCCTTTTACAGAAATTTTTTATTGTTCCTGATATAGTCACAACATTTTCATCAACTTTAGTACGCTAGATTTTTACAGATAATTCCTTGCATCAACAAAACATTTTTGGGATTCTTCTTTAATTTTCTTTAATGTTTCATCTATTTCTTTCAAAACGGTTCTTAATTCATCCGTACGATTCACAATAAATTGAATTTGGTTATTAATGTTTGGTAAAACAACAATTGGTTTTTGCAGCATAGACGAAGGCAAAATTTTACCTTTGGAAATTTCAATCTTACTTACAAATGAATTTTCCATTTTATCCTCATTAGTTATTTAAACTATTTTTTTGATTAAGGGAACCCTTTAAATAAAGGTTTAAAACCTGATCGGTTTCTCCCTGCATCCAGGGGATCACCTTTATTTTTTTATTACTCAGCTTTTGTTTGCAATACTCCGTAAGACCACCACAAATTAAAACGTCCGGCTTAAGTTGAAGCAGCGTATCCAGCTTTTTAAACATATCGTTTCCATCAAGTAAAAGTGTTTCTTTATTTTTTACTATCTGATTCTCAACCTTAACAAGCATCAACTTCTCGGAGACATCGAGTCTTGATGAAATCCTGTTTCCAAAAACCGACATAGCTATTGTTTTCATATTTAGTAATTCTATGGTTTATGAATAGTTATTAAATCACTAATCACAAAGTTCAATTCACCTGCCAGAATTTCAATTAGAGTTAAATGACCCTGTTTAAGAAAAAAATCGAGATATCAGTGATAGGATTGGTTTTATTCGAATAGTAATGTCGCAGAATTGTAATCAGTACAATAAATGCTGTTGCGATACTGCAACATCGATATCAGACTAATTTATATTTTTTCATTTTTCTGTAGAGTGTGGCTCGGTGCAAATTTAGTTCTTCCGAAGTTTTTAATTTACTCCAGTTAAATTTTTCAAGAGTGCTCAGTATAAGTTTCCTTTCAGCCTCTTGAAAGGGCGGAAGAGAACCGGTTGGTTTTTCAATGAAGACTTCCTTCACCTTTACAGGAAATTCGGGAGGAAGATGTTTTAATTGAATTTCGTTCGCCTGGCACATTACACAACAATGCTCTATAATATTTTCGAGTTCACGAACATTTCCAGGATAATCATACTGCATTAATACTTCCATAACATCTGCTGCAATGCTTGAAATCGATTTTCCCATTCTTCTATTGAACCTCTCTACAAAGTAGTTAACCAGCAACGGAATATCTTCCCTTCTCCTAACAAGAGGAGGTAGATAAATTTTAACGACGTTCAATCTATAAAAAAGATCATCTCTGAATTCATTCTTTTTTACAAGTTTTGAAAGATCTTCCTTTGTGGCTGCAATAACCCTCACATCAGCTTTTACAGAAGTGGTTCCTCCGAGCGGCTCAAATTCTCTTTCCTGCAAGACTCTTAGTAATTTTACTTGAACAGACATTGGCAGACTTTCAACTTCATCGAGGAATAGAGAACCGCCTTTTGCAAGGGCAAAACGCCCAGGTTTATCCTTTTTTGCGTCAGTAAATGCACCTTTTACATAACCAAACAATTCTGATTCAAGTAATGTTTCCGGCAGTGCACCACAATTTATAGCTACAAATGGCTTGTCTTTTCTAGCACTTAATTTGTGAACTGCCCGAGCGAATAATTCCTTTCCGGTACCACTCGAACCCTGAATTAAGACTGTGCTTTCACTTTGCGATATTATCGGAAGAGTGTTAAAAATTTCCAGGACTTTATGATTCTTTGAAACTATATCTGCAAATGTGTAACTCTTTTCTATTTCTTTCCTTAATTCTTCGATGGTGGACAAATCTCTGAAAGACTCAACTCCACCGACATACTTCCCTTTTTCATTTTTTAATATTGAAGTGCTGATGCTTACGGGAATTTCTTTACCATCTGATCGAAGAATTGTGACACGCTTGTCAATGGTTCTTCTGCCAGTTTTTAAGGAGCATTTGAGTGCACAAGCTTTTTCACAAATGTTTGCTCTTAATACTTCAAAACAATATTGACCAATAGCATCTTCTTTTGTTATCCCTGTTATTTCTTCGGCTGCTTTGTTGAAAGAAGTGATCTTCATGTTTTCATCAACTGTGAAAACACCATCGGCAACACTGTCAAGAATAATATTAGAATAGATTTTTTGCGGTTCTACTTTGGTGGCTTTCATCTTATTCAGCTCCATGAAAATAATTTGCTTACTTAATAAATTTAACTCATAAAGGATAAGGTTGCAAATCTGCAACATACAACTCTTAATTCAACTTAAATTCATTAAAAAATCAAACTTTGTTCTTGGTTCTTTTTTTGTTGCATTCACTCAATAGAAAGAAAACATTCAACTTGTGAATAAAAACATTGTTAAACGATGTTTATTGGTTTAGATATCAAATCAAATCTTAAACCAAATAAGATAGAATTGATAATAGTACTAGCAATAAGGAACAATTAAAAATGGACGATCAAATAAAAGCCAATATGCTGGAAGAAGAAGAGAAAAGAATTGAAGAAAATATTTCTAAGATACAACATCGCATAGTGGTATTCAGCGGAAAAGGTGGTGTTGGGAAAACAACCGTTAGTGTTAACCTTGCGTATGGAATTCAAGCCGAAGGATTCTCTGCTGGTATTCTTGATGCAGACATAACCGGACCAAATATCCCCCAAATGTTGAATTTGCAAGATGATCTCATTTTTCTTGACAATAAAATTATTCCCTTTGAGCGATACGGTGTTAAAGTAATTTCGATGGCGAGTTTAATTAAAGGTGGTCAGCCGGTAATCTGGCGTGGACCAATGAGATCAAAAGTTATAAACCAGTTTCTCGCTGATGTCGATTGGGGTGTGCTTGACTATTTAATTGCTGATCTTCCTCCCGGAACTGGAGATGAAATCCTGACTATTGCACAAAAAATGAAACCTGACTACGCAGTTATAGTAACCACTCCCCAGGAAGTTTCTGTTATTGATGCAGAACGGGCTATAAACATGGCTAAGAAACTGGAAATCCCTTTCATCGGAGTGGTTGAAAATATGTCGGGGTTTATCTGCCCTCATTGCAGTGCTGTGCTTAATATTTTTGGGGAAGGTGGTGGGATAACCTTAGCAGAAAAATATGAAGTTCAATTTCTTGGCTCAGTTCCAATCGATATTGACGTTCGAATTTTAAGTGATAAAGGTAAGCCTATTGTTTTGGAAAAACCGGATACCGAGGTATCAAAATCTTTCAAGTCAATAGCCAGTTTAATAAGATTTCATTTTGAAGATAGTGTAATCAATAATTTAAAATGATGAAAGGAATTTTATGGAGCAAAAGGTAAAAGTAGGAATTATTATTTGCGACAGATACAAAAGCTGTGCCGGTGGGAAATGCTTCAGAGCTATTCGGGAAAGAGCAGGAGCGTTTGATATCTATAAAAATAAAGAGGTTGAAGTTGTTGGTTATACTTCCTGCGGAGGTTGTCCAGGGGGCAACATTGAATACGCTCCTGAAGAAATGAAAAAGAACGGTGCAGAAGTAATTCACTTTGCAACTGGAATGGTGGTAGGCTACCCGCCTTGTCCATATATCAATCATTTTAAAAAGTTTATTGAAGCAAAATATGAAATGAAAGTTGTAGTTGGCACTCATCCCATTCCTGAAAAGTATTTAGTAACACATACGATACTGAATACGTGGAATACACCGGAATGGCAGGACCTCATCAAACCAACATTAGCTGATGAAGAAACACGATTGGCTTACAATTAAAATTAAATCTGAGGTAAATATGAAACACGTTACAAATATCTATGATGAATTAGGGTGGAAAAAAGCCACAGGATATCCGGTTGGGACAAGAATCAAAGTCCTGCGTGATGAAAATGGTGCCAAAACTATTTTGTTAAAATTACCGACAGGATTTCATATGGATTCGCATACTCACATTTACAATGAACAGCACGTGGTTTTGGAGGGCGAATATGAAAGTGAGGGTAAAGTATTCCTGTCAGGAACTTACAGGTACATTCCTGCACACAAAGATCACGGTCCGTTCGCCTCAAAATCCGGTGCTGTAATCATGGTTATCTGGGACACTCTAAAATAATTTAGATGAAGAAAGCAAAGAGATAAACTATGTCTATTGTATTTGGTCCGATACCCTCACGCAGGTTAGGGAGAAGTCTTGGAGTAAATAATATTCCTCCCAAGATCTGCAGCTATTCTTGTGTTTACTGCCAGGTTGGACTAACTGATTCAATGTCAATTGAAAGAAAAGAATTCTATCCTCTTGAAGAAATAGTTACCGAAGTTTCCGAAAGAGTTGGACAGCTAAAAAATTCCGGTGAAAAGATTGATTACATAACTTTTGTACCGGATGGAGAACCGACTCTTGATATAAATCTTGGCAAAGAAATCCAATTAATAAAGCCGCTGGGAATTGATATTGCTGTAATCACTAATTCTTCGCTTCTTTGGGATAAAGAAGTAAGGGAGGATATACTGCTTGCTGACTGGGTTTCAGTAAAAATTGATACGACTGACGAGAGAACCTGGTATAAAATAAACCGACCTTATGGCAAACTTGATCTGCAAAAAATTTTAAATGGTATTAAAACTTTTAGACATTCATTTAAAGGAACTTTTGTAACTGAAACAATGCTTGTTAAGGGACTGAATGATAGCAAAGAATCGTTAATGAACACCGCTGAGTTTATAGGGAAATTTAATCCCGATAAAGCATATATCCTTGTTCCTACCCGGCCTCCAGCCGAAAAATTTGTAGAGCCGCCGTCAGAAGAAAATCTGAATATGGCATATCAAATTTTTAATTCAGGCATAGGCAGTGTTGAACTTTTAACTGGCAGTGAAGGAAATGACTTTACTTATTCCTCGGATGTTGAAAAAGAACTATTAGGTATTCTTGCGGTACATCCGATGAAAAAGGAAGCAGTGGAGATATTTTTAAATAAAGCAGGAGCGGATTGGAAGTTGATTGAAGAATTAATTAATAAAAATATTTTGAAAGAGGTTCAGTACTCAGATACTACTTTTATAATTAAAAATGTTCTGGTAAGATCCAAAAATTAAGAGGTGTACTATGGCAATCAGCAAAATATATTCTAAGGACAAAAAGATTTGTCAGGTAATTTTCACTTTACCTAAAGAGATATGCGAGTACTTCGATGATATTAGTGTTGTTGGAGATTTTAATAACTGGGATCCACATCAGCATAAATTTTCACACAAACATTCTGATGGGTCTTCTTCAGTTGAAGTGGTACTTGATGCCGGGAAAGAATATCAATTCAGGTATTTATGTGATGGACAGACCTGGCTGAATGAACCAAAAGCTGACAAGGAAAATTTGACTCATTACGGAAACTCAAAAAATTCTGTAATCATAATATAGGTGCGGACAAATTTGCCTTGAAAATATTAACTGGAGAAATGTTTATACGTTTTGTTTGAATAAATAAGAAAAGAAAAAACGAGAAAGGAGAATTAAAGTGAAAGAAGAAAATGAATATATAGTTTTATGTCACTTTACTGCGGTCGGTAAGAAAACTATTAAAGCTTCCAATCCGCAAGAAGCAAAACAGATTGCTGAATCCGATGAATCAGTGCAATTCGATGAAATCATCAGATTGACCGATCCATGTTATGTTGATGAAATTTTATTACGAAAATATGATGAGGCAATCGAACATCATGAACATGTTGAATACAAAAGCTGGGGCGCCGAATAAATTACTTAATAATGCCGGAAAAATTATTTATAAAAAATATAAGGAGATAGCTATGCCAAACTTAGATGGAACAGGACCCAATGGCAGAGGATCATTAACAGGAAGAAGAAGAGGTCACTGCCGTGATGACAAAAAAAATCAAACTGAAGTTGCTGATAATAATATTAGCAATAAAGGTGAAACCGTTTTTGGTTTTGGGCGCAGCAGAGGACGAAGAAGAGGTCAGGGTAATTCAAACCGAGGGATGGGAAGAGGTTTTGGAAGGTATTAATTAAAAGGAAATAATAAAATGAAAATAACAATTCCGTCGACGGGTGAAACATTAACTTCACTCATAAGCGAAACTTTAGGAAGAGCACCATTTCTAATTTTTTACGACAGCTCCACCGGAGAATATGATTCGATTGAGAATCCAGGCTTTCAAATCCAGGATGGTTCAGGTCTGAAGGCTTCAGAAATAATTGTTAAAAAGAATGCTGATGTTTTATTAACGAGGGAGATAGGTCGCAAATCATATTCGGTTTTAATGAAAGAACATATAAAAATTCAAATGTTAAATTCAAGCGGAACAGTTAAATCTGCTATAAACAAATATCTTAAAAAACAGGAGAAGTAAAATGAAATCTAACAAGCTCGTTGAATTGTTGAACAAGAATCTAGCAAATCTTCAAGTACTTTACGTAAAACTTCATAACTACCACTGGAATGTGAAAGGAATGAATTTCAAACCGGTTCATGAAATGACAGAAGCCTACTATAATTATTTCGCAGAACAGTACGATGAAGTTGCCGAAAGAATTGTACAGCTTGGCGGAAAACCACTTGCAACATTGCAGGACTATATAATGCACACTTCATTAAAAGAAGAAATCAAAAAAACATTTGAAGTTAAATATGTTTTAAAGTCTTTACTTTCTGACTTTGAACAACTGAATAAAGATTTTAAAGAAATTTCGAAAGCTGCCAGTGATTCGGGAGATGTTCCAACTGCAAACATTGTTGATGATAATGTTGCATGGTTGGAAAAACAAATCTGGATGATTAAAGCAAGTATTGGATAAATAGTATTTGCACCGCCGGTTCATATTACGGACCGGCTTTAATTATTGAATCAATAATCACATTTATTGAAGGAAAATTAATTGTATATCCCAACAAAAATATTTTTAACTAAAGGAGTAGGTAAGCATAAAGATTATCTCAGCTCCTTTGAACTTGCGTTGAGAAATGCAGGAATCGAAATATGTAATCTTGTAGCGGTCAGCAGCATCTTTCCTCCATCCTGCAAACGCATAAGCAGAGAAGAAGGATTGAAAGAAATAAAGCCGGGGCAAATTACATTCACAGTAATGGCAAGAAACTCAACCAATGAACCAAACCGATTGATAGCTGCATCAATTGGCGGAGCAATTCCAGCTGACAATACTCAATATGGATATCTTTCTGAATATCATCCTTTCGGAGTGACAGAAAAAAATGCAGGTGACTATGCAGAAGACCTTGCCGCTCAAATGCTTGCAACAACATTAGGCGTTGAGTTTAATTCCGAATCAGACTGGAATGAACGTGAACAGGTTTTCAAAATGTCAGGTAAGATTGTTAAAACTTTTAATACTACACAATCTGCTGAAGGTGATAAAACAGGTTTGTGGACAACAGTGATTGCAGCGGCAATACTTTTGCCATGAATTAAAAACAATAATAAACTTCGTGAGGAAGGATATATGGAAAAATATTACATCGATCCTAAATCTTTATACAGACTTCCCTGGACAATGCCTGATAATGGAATTACCTGGCTTGAGCCAACCGCACAATGCAATCTGAATTGTTACGGCTGTTACAGAAAAAATATTAAGAACTCCCATAAACCTCTTGATGAGGTAAAACGTGAGCTGGACTTTTTTCAATCTGTAAGAAAATCTGATTGCATTTCAATCGCAGGAGGAGATCCGCTTTTATACCCGGATATTGTTGAGCTTGTAGCTGATATAAAATCAAGAGGATTAAAACCCATCATAAATACAAATGGAATTGCACTTACAGAAGATCTTCTTGATGAATTAAAAAAAGCGGGCGTCTTTGGGTTTACCTTTCACATAGACAGCAAGCAAGGCAGAGGCAGAGATTTAAAGTGGAATAACAAAAATGAAGTAGAGTTTAATGAACTTCGTCTCTATTATGCAGAAATGTTAGCTGCCAGGGGAGGGATTACCTGTTCATTTAATTCGACTGTTTACTTTGATACTATTCAGTATCTCCCCGATATTGTTGAATGGGCACACAAGCACATTGATATAGTACATACAATGGTTTTCATTTTGTTCAGATACATAACTCCCGATACACCATTCGATTTTTATGCGGGTGATAAAAAAATTGTCTGGGATGATATTCATTATCATTCTAATAAAGAAGAAATTACAGATTTGATGGCAACGGATGCTGTAAAAGTGATTAAAGAAAAATTCCCTGAGTTTACTCCCGCTGCATTTCTAAATGGTACAGCCAAAGCTGATCACTTTAAGTGGCTTCTTTCAGAAAGAATTGGTACTAAAAAGAAAATTTTGGGATATGCCGGTAACAAGTTTCTTGAACTTGTTATGACATTATATCACTACAAAAAAGACAAATATCTTTCTTATGCTTCACCAAAAACTTTAAGTCTCGGACGACTGACATTATTCAATACGTGGTTTTTAGATAAAGGAATTAAAAAAGCACTCGGCAATTATTTAAAATATTTAATCGTAAATCCTTTCAGAATTTTTAAGAAAGTATATATGCAGTCAATCATGATTATTCAACCCGTTGATTTAATGTCGAATGGTGATCAAAGTATGTGTGATGGCTGCCCGGATATTACTTACTGGAAGGATAAAGACGGAACTGAAAAACTTGTCTGGTCCTGCAGACTTGAGGAGCCGATGAAATATGGTGACTTCCTGCGAATGGTACCAAAAAATAAAGAGACTGTACCTGATAATGGAAGCGGTGTTGTGGCAGAAATGGAAAGGAAGTAAAAAGGAAATGCAAAATGAATATTCTGAAAAACAAAAGAATTTTAGTTTGTGGTAAGGGCGGCAGCGGAAAAAGTTCAATTGTTTCTCTGATTGGAAATGAACTTACGAAACAAAATTACAAAGTAATTTTACTCGATGCAGACGCTTCTAACCCGGGAGGTTTATTTCATTTATTAACCAATAATGATAAAGCTCCCAAACCTTTAATTGATTTTTTCGGCGGCAGACAAAAAGTAACATGCCCGGTTGATGATCCATCTCCTTTGACCAGGAATAACGACAAAGTGCCGATCAATGAAGAAGCAATAAAATTATCTGAAATTCCAAAACAGTATTCTGTAAAAAAGAAAAATCTAACTCTATTCCAGATTGGAAAAATAAAGGAAGCTTATGAAGGCTGCGACGGTCCGATGCAAAAAGTCGCACGTGATTTTATAGTTAAAGATAATTTTGTTACGCTTATAGATATGGAAGCAGGCATAGAACATTTTGGAAGAGGAATTGAAAAGAATGTAGATATTATCCTTGTCATTGTTGATCCCACATTTGAATCTTTTATAATAGCAGAAATTGTGAAAAGAATGTCTGCACTAATGGGGAATAAAAATGTCTTTGCAATCCTGAACAAAGTTGATTCAAATGAAACCGATTTGTTAATGCAAAAGTCTCTGAATAAACGAAAGGTTAATTATCTCGGCAGCATAAATTTCGACAAAGAAATACATAAAGCAGGACTTGAAGGTAAAAGAATTTCTCAGTGTAATGCTGAAAAGCAAATTGCTAAGATCATTAAACGATTAGAAAATATTTCAGAGTCGGGAAATGGAGCTTGATATTACGATAGAAGAATCGGTTACAGAACTTATCAAATCAATTCCATCCGATGTGTTGCTTGTTGCCGCATCAAAGACAAGAACACCTGAAGAAGTGCAGGCGGTTATTAATTCCGGGATAGAAATTATCGGCTACAATTATGTGCAGGAAGCAGAAAAAATGTATCAGGTTATTGGCAACCAGGTTAAATGGCATTTGATCGGGCATCTGCAGAAAAATAAAGTTAAGAAAGCGGTAAAACTATTTGATATGATCGAAACTATTGACTCATTAGAATTAGCTCAGGCTGTTGATAAGCAATGTTCTGTTGAAAATAAAATAATGCCTGTGCTTATCGAAATTAACAGCGGGAAAGAATCAAATAAAACCGGGGTGCTTCCTGAAAACGTTGAAGATCTGATTTTAAAAATAAATAATCTATCAAATTTTCAGGTAAAAGGATTGATGACTATGGGACCACGATTCGGAAATCCTGAAGATGCAAGACCGTATTTCATTGCAACTAAAAAAGCATTCGATAGAATTAAAGCATTAAATATTCCGAATGTTGAAATGAAATATTTATCTATGGGTATGAGTAATAGTTATAAAATAGCTATCGAAGAGGGCGCTAATATTATCAGGGTTGGAACAAAACTTTTTGGGGCAAGATGTAAATCTTAAAACCCTAATCAAGTTTTTTATGGGAAGTAGAATAAAAATTTTAAAGAAAGTAATTATGCAAAGTTCAATTAGAGTAAGTCAACTTAAAAAATCTGCGATACACGAGATGACGAAATTGTCAGCGCAATATGATGATGTAGCATTTCTGTCCTGGGCAAAACCGGCTTCGGGAACTCCACAGCATATCAATGATGCAGCAATTGATGCAATCAGAAAAAATTTAACCGCCGGATACTCTCAAAGCGAAGGGTTACCTGAACTAAGAACAGAGATTGTGAAAAAACTTAAGCGTGATAATAATATTGATGCAAAAACTTCCGAAATTATCTTAACTGTCGGGGCAATTGAAGGGCTGGCAGTAACTGTATTAGCCACTGTTGATCCGGGAGATGAAGTAATACTCCCAACGCCTACATATTCTACACATATTACACAGGCCAAACTTGCTTCAGCAAAACCAGTTTTGGTTCCTTTGATAGAAGAGAAGAATTTTGCCTTAGATATCGAGAGGATTAAAAAAGCAATTACTACCAAAACAAAGGCGATAATGTTCTGCACTCCGAATAATCCTACCGGTACTGTTTTTCCTGAAGAAGATCTCCGTAAACTATCTGAAATTGTTTTGGAAAATGATCTGACTGTAATCGTTGATGAAGCTTATGAATATTTTGTTTTTGATGATGAGAAACATTTTAGTATGGCTTCAATCCCTGAAATAAAAAAGAACGTTATTACAGCTTATACATTTACAAAAACTTATGCAATGACCGGCTGGCGTATTGGATATCTGTTTGCTGATGAAGAAAAATTACTTCAAATAAAAAAAGCACATATCCCGTTTGCTATTTGTGCACCGGTTGTTTCTCAATATGCAGCTCTCGCAGCGTTAAAAGGAAGTCAGGACTCTGTAGAAAAATTCCGAAAGGAATATTTGAGTGCAAGAAATCTTATGTGTGAAAGACTCGACCGGCTTAACTCTGTATTTCAATATGTTAAACCCGGCGGAGCATATCTGATGTTTCCCAAAATTCTTTCAGACACTAAAATTAATTCAATGGAATTCTGTAAAAAATTATTATCCGAAGCAAAAGTTTCAGCCACGCCCGGAAGTGATTTTGGTCCAACCGGTGAAGGACATCTACGATTATCGTTTTGCGTTCCGGAAGATATGATAAACAAAGCGTTTGACAGAATAGAAAAATATTTCAGATGAAGAATGTGAAAGAATTGTGAGATGAAAAATGATACTCTCTACTAAGAACTCGTTATTAGGAAAGATAGCTGATAATCTCGGTGTAAATAAAAAGTTTAGTGAATATACCGACATAGAAGTAGATCCGGATGATTCTGCAATGATAAGTCCTGTTGAGGCTAAATTGGTAAAAATCGGAAACATAAATAGCAACGGAATACTTGTCTCTAAAAATGATAAGAAAGTTAATTTAGATGATATCACCGGCAGCTTTACAAATCACTTTAAAGGATATAATTATTTCAATTTCTACCTGAATCCGTCAAATAAACATTTCTGGGTAACTCCATTTGACGGAATGTTTATCTACACGCATAAGAATGAAGGCAAAGCATGGTTGCCTGTTTACATAGGACTGGAAAATATTTTTGGTATAGAAATGTTCAGCAAAGCTGTAAAAAAGAATGCTTCAATCTGTTCTGTATTTAAAACAAAAGATTATCTGATTGCTATGGTTGCTGTAGGGTCATTAAATGTAAACAGAATTCACATCGATTATGAAGAAGTGCAGAATTATAAAAAAGGCACTCCTTGCGGATACTTTAGTATTGGTTCAACTATGCTTTTGTGTTTCCCAAATCATCTAAAAATTTTAATTGAAGAAAACTCAGATGTTAAAATTGGTCAGAGGATACTGATATGAAAAAGTATAATCTAAAATATTATCCTGATCCTATGCTCAGAAAAATTTGTTTACCAGTAACCGAGGTGAATAGTTCAATCATACATATGATTAATAAAATGTCGAAAATCATGTATCATCATAAAGGAATTGGGTTAGCAGCACCACAGGTTGGTAGTCTGGATTGTGTAATAATTGCAGATATTGGTGAAGGATTAATTTCAATGATTAACCCTGAAATCCTGACAGGCTTTGGTGAAGATTATTTGGAAGAAGGCTGTTTGAGTTTACCTGAAACGAGAGTTAATGTTAAAAGACAGGAATCAATATTTGTACGATACCTTGACAAAAACGAAAGAGAAAAAGAATCTGAAATAGGTGGACTTACGGCACGGGTTATTCAACATGAGATAGATCATTTAAACGGAGTTTTAATTATTGATTATGCACCTGTGGAAGAAAGAATAAACTTACTAAGTGATTTGAAAATTTAGAGATGAAAACTTTTATAAACTCTGGAATTGTAATCTTACTTCTGATAGTTCAAATAATTTTTAGAGGGAATTTGGCAATGGCACAAACAAAGAATACAAATGAAAACAAAGCAGACACAGTCCGCATAACAATCATATATGACAACAATCCTTTTGTGAAAAATCTGCAAACAGACTGGGGATTTGCCTGTTTAGTTGAAATTGGTAAAACGAAACTTCTTTTCGATACTGGTGATAACGGTGAAATTTTATTAAGTAATATGTCAAAACTCAATATTGATCCTAAAGATGTTGATCTTGTTTTTTTATCTCACTTCCATCACGATCATACCGGCGGATTAGGTGATTTCTTAGGAAAAAACTCGAATGTAACAGTTTATTTCCCACAGTCATTTCCCGAACAATTAATCGAATTAATTAAAAAACCCGGTGTAACAGCGGTTCCTGTTTCTTCTTTTCAGCAAATACAGGAAAATATCTTTTCACTTGGCGAGATTAACGGTGCAATACCCGAACAATCGTTTGCTGTTCGTACAAATAAAGGGATTGTTGTGATAACCGGATGTGCTCATCCGGGAATTGTAAAAATACTTGAACGGGCTAAAAGTTTTTTCCCAAACGAACAAATTTACCTTGTTCTTGGTGGTTTTCACCTTCACAATCAAACTGAAAAGGATATTGGCAAAAAAGTAAATGAAATTATGGATATGGAAATTATTTCGGTTGGACCTTGCCATTGCTCAGGTGATTTAGCACGAAAAAAGTTCAAAGAAATATATAAAGAAAACTACACTGAAATTGGCGTGGGAAGAATTATCACAATTGATTAATGATTGAAAAGTATATGGCAAGAACAGAACCGTTTGATAAACATATGGTCGAATACGAAGAGTGGTTTACCGAACATAAATATGTTTATGAATCGGAACTTGAGGCTGTAAGACACTTTATTCCTAATAATAAAAAGGGGATAGAAATTGGAATTGGTACCGGAAGGTTTGCTATTCCTTTTGGAATAAAAGAAGGAGTAGAGCCGTCCGGAGTTATGCGTTATTTTGCAATATATAACGGGCTTAACGTTTTTAAAGGTACTGCAGAAGAACTGCCCTTGCCTGATGAATCTTTTGATTTTGCCTTGATGGTAACTACAATCTGCTTTGTTGATGATGCTGAAAAAGCATTTTGTGAAATAAAAAGAATTTTAAAACCCGGTGGCAGTTTTATAATTGGTCTTGTTGATAAGAATAGTCAGCTAGGTAAAACTTATGAAAACTTTAAGGAACAAAATAAATTTTATCGAATTGCTACATTTTATTCCACTGAGGAAGTAATAAAGCTGTTAAAGGAAAACGAATTTTCAAATATTGAAATAATCCAGACTGTCTTTGGCAAATTGGAATCGATTAACTGTATCCAATCTTATAAAAAAGGACATGGTGAAGGTGGTTTTGTTGTTCTAAAAGCAACCAAAGCGGTAAACAATTTTAGTTAATGAAACTCGACGAATAATATTGAAATGATTTAAGTATTTCGTCCACTTAATAAATTAATTCGAATTTTTTAGAGGTATTAAAATGGCATTAATGATAACCAAGCAGTGTATTATTTGTGGTGCTTGTAATGAAGATTGCCCTAATAGTGCAATATCTGCCGGTGAAGCTATCTACGAAATAAATCCTGAATTGTGTACAGAGTGTGTTGGTATTTATAATGAACCCAGATGCAAAAGTTTATGCCCGGTGGATGAAGCCATAGTTACTAACCCTTTTTATAGGGAAACGAGAGCAGAATTATTACGAAAGCAATATATTATTGAAAAAATGAATTCCTGTAGAATGTTGTGATATTATGAATCAGATATCTGTAAAGCTAAATTTTCAAATTAAAACCTATGACATAGACATTGCCGGACATGTAAATAACACTGTATATATCAAATGGTTTGAAGATCTACGCACAAAACTATTCAATGAATATTTTAATCTTCCAGAGCTTCTATCGAAAAACATATATCCTGTTGTTGTTTCAACCGAGATTCATTATAAAAAATTTTTAAAACTTTTTGATAAGCCTATTGGTGTTTTGTGCATAGAGTACTGCAATCATGGTATCATTACATTAAAATCAGAAATTAGATTGAATGGCAAAATTGCTGCCGGTGGTAAACAGAAATGTGCATTGTTTGATCTGAATAAATCAAAGGTAGTAAATGGGAAAAGATTTCAGAAATTAATTGGACAGGATGTTGGATTAATTACATCGAATCGAGTCAATTATAAAATCGTTTCTGTTGATTCAATTGAAAGATCATTCTCCAAGTCTGATAGTATGAGTTAAAAAATTAAATCTTATGAATAAAATATTACATATTGGCTTACATATAATTGAAAATGATTTAGAATCATTTTATACAAACGTGCTTAACTGTAAAATTGAAAGGACATTTAATTTACAACCGGAAGATTCTTTTAACATTTTTGGTATTAACGAGGAAGTAAAAATCCTACGTGTTTCTTGCGGTGGTATTGAGCTTGAGCTTTTTATCGATGGGAAAATCGAATCCCCAACATTCGGACATGTATGTTTTCAATCATCCGAAGCTGAAAGAATATTTGAAACAGCCAGTGAGAATGGTTACCGAACTTTTATTCGAAAAAGAAATTCCGGAGAAACTTATTTTATCAGCGATTCTAATCATAATCTGTTTGAAATAAAAAGTTTTAACTAAATATAATTTTTATGAAGACATCCATGAACATAGGAAATGTTAGACTTCGCAATAGTTTTTTTATGAGCGCAGTTAAAACCGGATACGGGGATAGCGAAGGTAACATTACAAACAGACATCTTGCATTCTGGGATAGAAGATCACACCATGTTTCTGCAGTAATATTTGAGCCTTTCTATGTAGATAAACGAGTACGTGAACTTCCTACACAAATTGGAATTGATTCAGATGATAAAATTGACGGACATAAACGATTAGTTGAAACCGTAAAATTGAACGGAGCTAAAGCAATCGCAAACATCAATCACCCCGGCAGGATGGCAAACCCGAAATTACCGGGTAATGTCTATATCTCATCTTCGGATATTCAGTGCCCGAACGGTGGACAAAAACCGACCACTCTTTCAATTGATGAAATAAAAACTGTTCAGCAGCAATATATTGATGCAGCCATACGTGCAGAAAAAGCTGGTTATGATTTGATTGAATTACAATTT